>Ga0065711_1042402_pt1 | contig 15410 bp, 4 predicted proteins | sample Hoacrofraction12_FD_59098 | JGI IMG/M metagenome (GOLD analysis project Ga0065711, IMG submission 59098) | Hoatzin crop microbial communities from Cojedes, Venezuela - Epithelial fraction 12 v2 (version 2) | ecosystem: Host-associated > Birds > Digestive system > Esophagus > Crop | place... | reverse complement strand
AAGAACTTCTTCCCTCTGAGGGTGACGGAGCACTGGAACAGGCTGCCCAGGGAGGTTGTGGACTCTCCCTCTCTGGAGATATTCAAGACCCGCCTGGACAAGGTCCTGTGCAGCCTGCTGTAGGTGACCCTGCTTCGGCAGGGGGGTTGGACTATATGACCCACAGAGGTCCCTTCCAACGCCTAACTTTCTGTGATTCTGTGAGATCTACAGAGAGATCAAAGAGAATGTGGGGTTCCAGGTTTTTATGTGACATCATCACTAGGATATTTTGTTTGCATATAGAAAAGGGAAATGTGGAGTGTTCCTTGTGTAAAGTGGACTGCTACTCAAGATGTGTATGTAAGAAAAATATGAAGAAGTGGATGTTGCCAAATCTTCACTGAAATTTTACCACAGGAGAGAGATCATTTTGTTGTTATCACTCCTTTCATGAAGATGGGAACATCTAGATGGATTCTAGACCTATTCCAACTAAAACCGCTGATAGTACTTCAGTAACTGGAGAGGAAACATAACAGGAAACAGTGTGTTTGTCTGTTTTTGACTGGTGATGGGAAGTTTACTGATCAGAATCTAAAAAGATGCAGTCTGCTGGAATGTTGGTATTTCTTGCAAGACACTTTATAGAAACTGCTGGCCAACTAGTAAGAAACAATGTCTGCAGTTTTGAAAGCCCAAGGCTTTTCTTTCAGATAAGCACTTGTTACCTTGCCCCTGGGATCTAGTGCACATAAAGCTAATAACTTTTCGTTGCTCATATTTTTTTCTAGATCTGCTCTGCAGTAAGATGATTTTAGATTGGCCCATCTACATTTCTCTTACCGTGGACTTCAGTTGATCATGGACTGCAGATGATCCAGTCAAAACAGAAAAATATGCTATCGTAGTCGAAGGATGGCCTAAGAAGCTGAGGAAACTTCTGGAGCATGTAAAGTCTATCAGTCTGTAAGTTTTTAAGACTCCTCTTCTTTAATCTTTTATCATGCTTCACCTACCTCTTAATTTTGCTTCAGTTAATGCCTTTACTTATTTTAGATTGGCCTGTCAGTTCTAAGAACCCACAGCCTCTGAGGGTTTTCTGCTATTCCCATGTTGTGTCTTAATGTAGTATTAGGAAACAATTGTGAAACAATTACGACATTGACGCGCATCACAACAGAAAAATCCACTGAGGCAATGAATATTCCCTGTGTAGTGAGGAGCTACATGGCAATGCTCAAGAAGGTCTGAAACTATACAATCAGTAGTGTTTTAATCCTTATTGAAGTAAGCCAACAACTTTCATAACGTGCACTGGAAGAGCCAAGGATCCTCAGGACATTTGATCTTGTTTTCGAAGACTGTGCCATAAAGCGTAGTAGTTTGACTCAGGATTACACAAGCATCTTTTTTGTTGGCATTTGCTATCTGTGAATGTTTGATTTCTGCAATCCTTTACAGCAGATCTTTAGTACTTAGTGTAGATACAGAAATAGGAATCCTTGATGAGAGTGCAATTTGCATGTATATAACTGTGTAAAGTTAATCTAAGTATTTGACCAATTTTAGGCCAGCTGGATTCAATAAACCTGACTATAACCTTCTATTAGAGTTCCCAGGAAACCAATCCTGTGGCCAAAGATAGTTATTAGATGTAAGACTATATAGGTCTTACATTTTATTTATATATAAATATATGTATATAGCATATGTATATATTTAAAAGAATACATATAAGAAAATAAGTTCTTCTAGAATGTCAGCAGTAAAGAATACCGTACTGCATTGCAGTGAAGTGCTGAACTGGTGCTAAGTGGATATGCTGCACTGCAGAATTTGGGCCATGGATTCTGTAGAACAAGACAAGCTGTACACTGATAATGATGAAAATATCCTGAGGAGGTAGAAATAATTGTAAAATAGTACTGTTATCACATATGTAACTTATACAATTATTATTTAATCACAGCTATAATTTATTAATTTTGTAAGCTTTCAACCTATTCATTTTTTGCTAAGATTTCTGCATTCATACTTTTTTATTGTTTTCTTTAAAGACATAAAAGCATTTGCCTCTTAGAAGTCCATGAGAAGACCTCACAAAGATTGTGTAAGAAGAAAATATAGTAAAATTTTTCATATGTGACTTTTCAAAAGGATCATAAAGAAGGCTTTATTCACAGTAAGGCAAATAGATGTCAATTGTTTATACTGTTGCAGTAACGGATAATTCTTACAGAATTTTCTTCTTGCTTGAAATAAATCCACCAAAAATGTATTTAGATTCTACTGCACAGAAACCCATTTAAGCAGATGGAGAAATTCCCGTAACCCCCCAGCTAGTTATATTTCCAATAAGGATGGACTTTTTTCCGTGCAGGTGCATGTGCTGAGTGGGAATGTTCTTGCAGCTTGCAGTGGAATGCAGGTTGAGTTGAGTAGGTTATATTGCCTGCTAGCTGCGCAATTCCCCAAATTTCATTCTTCATACCAATAGCCAGCTCAGATCTTTGTTATTATTACTATATTTAAATTATTTTTTTCATCACATTTGTGTTGTTTGGTTGATGTTAAGTAAGTGGTTGTGGCTTCTCGTGGCCTTCCTATGCCATGAGTACATGTTCTTCACATCTACACATAAGAAGGCTGATAGTGTGGAAGTCAACCAAGAGCAGTTATTGCCTCTTTTGAGCTTTTGGCTTAGAGAGATCATCTCTAATTTTGCCTTGCCTCCATCAGTTAACATTTCCTCCCCTTCATTCACAGCCCTCTATGTCAGCAAGTGTAATACTTCCCATTCTGGATTCATGTGACTCTTTCTTTAAAATGGCTACCTATGCTACAGAAAGGGTCAGAGGTCCCTGATGCCAAGAATAGCTGCATTAGCAGAGTCTTGCGTTCAGGCTGCAGGATCCTGCTAAGGCAGCTGTATTGTTTTGGAAATCTAAGCAAATATGTTTGCATGGGATTGCACCATATAGATACAGCAAGTCATTTAGGACAAGTTCAAGGATCTCTCACATGGGCTGTATTCCTTGTTTGAGGGTTGTCCTGCAGTGAAATGACTAAGTACATTTTTTTAAAAGTATATTTTTATTTCTCTCACCCCTTCCTTTGCCCTCTGCTGTTGTGGGTCACGTCTAATGGAGATGTGCTTCCTATTGAGCGTTGTTGCAGGGAACACTCCCCAGCTCACAGTTCAAAAGCAGAAGTTCTGGACCTTGTGTTCTGTACTTCTGCTGGAGTGACGGAAATGATATGTTCCCTGTGTTGGGACTTAAATGAGGAACATGGAGAAGATCTTATGTCTGAAGAGAGGCTGGAAATAAAAATGGCATTGTAAAAATTTTGGCAGGATGTTTTTTGGTCCTGTGTTCTCTGAATGAGAACATCTGATCTTTCTGTTAACAGAAGTGCTGGTTTGTGCTCAGGAGCACTCCAGCTGAAGAACAGATGTCAAAATTTGAATTCTTTGACTCACCAGTGACTGGAGTGTTCGGAGGCTGTGTAATCTAAGCTCTAAGTTGTGGTAGTAAGTCATGAGGTGAAGCTTGGACAAACTACTGCAATATTTGTGGTGTACAGTACAGCACAATGCAGAAATCCCAAAGAGAGCACCAGTTGTGCTAATTGTATAGCCAGGAGCAATTGTAGCCAGATCTGAGTGACATCAGTCTGAGTGAATTAGCTTTACTGAGCAATGAGGTGTGTTGGTTCAGTCAGAATTCTGTGCCAAGAGCTCAACAGCTTTTGGAATCAGGATAGGCTTCTCTATATGGTGCTGTGTTGTACCATGTGGATGTACCAACTCCAGGCAGTCTTACCTCCAAAGTATTTTTGGTGCACTCTGTTCCAAATACACATAGGTGCATCATATGTGACTGCAGAGGTCACTGAAATTAACTCTTTTTATGGGTCACACCCAAAGGACTGCTGCTTTTGTTAAACATGTCTGTTATAGTCCTCCCAGGCATCTTGATTCAGGCACTGTTAGTATTGTAAATACTCATTATATGACTGTCTTCACCGTCTAAGAGCTGACCAGGTCATGTTATTTAGTTGTTTGCTGGTTTTTATTTTCATTTGCTCTCATTCTTTGTGGAGGTGAAATGAAATCTGTCAAGTCCAGCTGTTGATCTGTCAGTTAGCTCAGTAAGGACCCACATTTTCCTCATACAATGTAAACGTTAATTCAAAAACATTTCCAGACTCTGCTGCAGCCTGTAACATTCTTAATGGCATTTGGTGTGTCAAAAATCAAAGATATTTAAAGTTTGTCTGAATACTGTGTTTAAGTCTCCTAAATCACATCTGTAGCACAACTGAAGGATTGTTTCTTTATCAGTAGTGCCAGACTCTGTATGGTTGTCTGGATTGTATGACAGGTTTCTAGTCTTTGGCCCACTTTTTCAAAAATCACTGCTGATGTGTTCATGAAGCCTATGTTTTAGACACTTAAAATGAGACTGGTTTTTAGAAAGTGCCTTCTTAAAAATAAGCATTTGGTTTATCTCTATATTTCTACTTTAAACTCAATCAGCTGCATCAGCATGTTTCTTGTCCCTTCCTCACTGTCCCTTTAACTTTTTTTAAAATAGGTTTGGTCTGCTTTGCTGACATGTAGCTTCTTGGGTTTGAATATTGCTATATTTTCTTTTTTTACCCCTGGTATGTTCCCCATCACGTGTCTCAAGGTTGTTTTCTGATTGAGCTGCTCTGTGTTGCTACTTGTGCCCTCATCACCAGTACAGTATCCCTCCTGCTGTAGAAAAGAGAGGAATCAGGTGCAGGGAACACAGAGGGGATTCCTTGCTGGAATGGTGGATGTAGAGGCATCTGCCTTTCCAACTTTTAGACAGAAATAGAAGGCCTGTGTTGCACAGTATTACCACCAGGGTATACTTAGGCTTGGCCCTTATCAAACAGGTATACTGACTGAATTTCAACCATCTATCCTATTGCAGATAAAAAGCTTCCAGTTACTGTTACTTGAATGTTTTGTTGCTGTTCATACATGGCTCTCTTTCCTCCTAAATGCTATAGACACCCTTCTCCCTTGATGTCTGAGGTATTAATTGACTCTATTTATTACGATTTTAGACAATTTCTTCAGGTTTTGTTTTCACTTTTCTCTCTCTATATATATCATGGTCTTGCCCCTCTTTCTTCTCATGGAAACCAACCTAATGGGAACTTTGTCTAGAAATTTGCCTCAGAAGCACCTTCTTTCTCTCACTGCGTCTGTGTCCAAGACCCTACAGTATTCTTGTCAGCTTTGTGCTTCTTTTGTTTGTCAAATCTTTTTATCTCAAACAAAAATCTTTAATGTTTTCTGAGATACCATTTTTCATGTTTTGCTCTGGAGTTGTAAATTGCCATGTTTAATATTTATAGGTTCATGAATTAATTAGTTGGGAAATGCTGTAGAAGAATTAGTGCACTTACTAGGAAGAGCAGAAACACTAGATTCTGCCCTCCCAAGGATGCATTTTGTTTAAGTGTGTACTTGCCATGGAACGTGCTGGTCTGAGTTTGCCATTAGGTATTGTGTCGCATGGATTCTATTTTCTCCTCTGTGAGGTGAACTTACATTTTCTTTTTATTCTTACACAGAATGAGAAACATTTCACTCTCAAATTATGTCATCTTCACTGCATCGCTAATGAGAGGTCTTGTCAGGCTTTTAGCCTCAACTCCACTGTTGCCCACACAGAAAAGCTGTGGTCTATTTTTGAACATGACTGAATCTGGTGTACCCAATGGGGTTTGTGGCTTGGTTCCACATTAACTCAAATTGTAAGCTGAGTTTCCATTTTGATGTGAAATCCTCTTATAATTGAATGTGCAGCTTAGTAAATACAGCCAGATTTCAATCTAATACATTATTACTTCCGTTTCCCTTTACGATAAAGTAAACGTATATCAGTTCTGCACCTGCTCTGCCCCCTTCTAAAATGTGGGAGTGGGAGGAGGGCTGCAGTATTGTAGGTATTGGAAGTTATGTTAAGCTCCAAATATCTGACATGAGCTGCAAATAAAATGAGACAACTTACGTGGCGTGTGAAGTGCTAAGAGCTTGCAGTTCCACTTACTTGGGGCTCATATTTTGGGTTTCTTTTTCTTGAATATCAGTGCCACATAATTTTGCAGCTATAAGGAAAAATTACTGTGTTTCCAGCTGAGATCTGAGCACTCTGGATTCTTTTCCCACTTGGAACATTAACATCACTTTCCTCATCTGTAAAATGGAGGCAGTAAGTTTGTGTGCTTAAAAAGCATGTTATGAACATTGATGTTTGTATGTTATGCAAATGTAAACTCTTCAGTTTATTTCTGAATATAAATTTAACATACATACTCTTCTGAGCATGATTTGTCTTTATGTTTTTTACGAGGTTGAGGACAGAGTCTTAATGAATCTTAAATTGTAGAAAACACTCTTTCAAATCACCAAATCTGTCTTTTTGCAGATACTTTATTTTGCCCGTCCCATGTTTTGCCTACCCCATTTGACTTTGTCCTTCTAATTGGTTTTATTATTTGCAATGACTATTAGATCAAAAGAGACTTTGATGACCGTTTGTTAAATCTGCAGTGGACTAGAAAAAAATCTGAGTTTTCTGTGCACCCACTCATTTGCAAATGCTGAGCATATTTATCTCTAACTGCAGGATTTTCTCAGCATTATGTAGTATCTAGGCTTGAATTTGGCCATTAGCTCAGGGTGAGAGCTGTCTGTGTACCATTTATTTTAGGAGGCTTCAGTGCATTATCTGCTTTATTTTTTTCTTTAATGGTCTGATTTTCCATAACAACAATAAAATTTCAGTTCATTTTACATTTAGCTTTTTTTTTCTAAGTTATTACCCACAAGAAATGAACATTTCTAACTTTCCCACATAAATCCCCAAAGTAAGTCATACCTAATAACTTTTAGTCCCTCACTGACAAAGTTTCAAGGAAAAACAATAACTTGGCTTTGACCCTACTCTCTTCAAAAAGGAAGTTACTTCTGAGCAGCAACATCAATAAGAATAAATAATTGTTTTTCTTTTTGTTGTTATGATATGGATCATCTGAGCAGTTAGTGGTAAGCAAGCCGTCTTTGATTTGGTTCAGACGCCCTAGTGCTTCGTCCTCTATTTATGTCAGCATGTTCCTGTTCCCACACCAGGAAAGTAGAATCCCTTGATTAAATTCATATTTGTTTTAATCTTTCCCTGTGTCTGATCTCAAGCTCAAAGATTCTAATGAAAAAAGTAGTGTATCCTGCTGGGAAGAGTGCTGATGTCAGACTTTAGTCTGTTTGTTCTGTTCTAACCTGATAATGCTGGAAATGCTCAAAACCCAAATGCTCAGCTCCAGCAGATTCTTAAGACAAAGATATTTTGATATTTCATGGAGAGTTATCAGCAAGGCTTTTTATTTGTAGAGCTAAGTAACCCCCCCCCAACCTTTAAACAAATATTTATGAAACAGCAAGTGACCACAACAGTGAGTTTAATTAATCTGATCCCTATTTTCTTTATGTAAGTCAGGATTTTCTAAGCTCAACACTGAGTCAATGAGAATAAGGAACACAATGAAGTGTTTAATTAGGTTTATATTTTGTAAGCTATATTAAGAAAGTTTTAGAATAATTTTCTCACCTTATTCTTTTCCATAAGCATTTGAACTATTAAATGCTAAGATGCATTCTGCCTTGTGCCGTGACTGAAATATTGCTTTTTTCTGAGAACCTACAGGCATAGCCAGATGCCGTCTTCCAACTGGAGACGTTGCAGACGTTCCTGCCATTTTTCCCTAACCCCTTCCTTCCCCATGCTTTCCCTCCAGCTGCCTCTCTGCTGGAGTTTCTGCCCTAGAGTTCCTGCAGGTGGAACAGAATGTGTGTGGTCATCATCTGTTTTAGTGTAAAGTCGGCCAGCTTAGCTAAATTCTCCTCCTCAGTCATTGTTGCTAACTTGGCTTACTGAAGTAGATGAAGAGAACATGCATATCTCATCCTGCTGGCAGAGATGTCCTAAGAAGAAACTGGGATCAATAGTTTCTTAGCCAGTAATAACCATTTGCAAATTGAGTCGGCATTGCAGACAAACTTGCTACAGATGATGGAAGGTGCAATGTGTGTACTCAGTTTACAAGCTGACTGTGTTCAGCACTTTCGAGAGGCATTCAGTGCTTTGGAGAGGGCCTAATTAGAGACCTAAGGGATGAGATTTTTCCCTCTAAATGTTTTGTACAAACAGATATGACATAGGAGCCCTCGGCAAATATGTTTTTACCTATAAGCTGCAATGGTACTTGCTTTTGCTCATCAACCCATATCGTGAGATCTGTATATCTTGAAATCGGTAAGCACAGGAAATGCTGACATGCACATGGGCATGGTGCAGTCTAATTCTCTCATCCATAATGAGTTATTCAGAAATAGTTTGAAGATATTTTCTGGACCATGAAGTGACATCCGAGTTTTTGCTTTATCCCGCAATCTCTGGCTTATATTGTTATTTTTGTGAGGGGCTGGGACAGAGGAAGGTGGAAGGGAGTAGTTTCTTTCTTTGTAATAGAAAATCAGAGACAATATGAAACAAACAAAAAAAATAGACAGAAGCACTTTCATATGCTGACAGAAACACGCCCCAAAATATGAACTGCAAGAAATAACACTGCATGTGTTTCTTCTAATGGTCAAGTGTTTTATTGATGAAAATGGGAACATCTAGGCACTTAACTGTTTGAATTCCGTGTTACTTATTCAAGCATCTCAGTGTGGACTACACAAATCCAATTATAAGCATCCATTTTTTGACTCTTTTCTTGTATTTATTGGCAAACCAAATGTGACGTGATAGTGCAAATCTGTGAATTTACGGTTATTCAGTGTCAATAGCCACACAACAACAGTGATTTTAATTATAGATGGGAAGATCTCTCCCTGATGTATGACAGCTGGAGAATGTCATCAAGAGCCTATGAGCTATACACCCATTTGTACTTGCAACCTTGTCCACTTCATGGCTAATAATTGTACAGACTCTGGAGCAGTCTTTCTTTTTCGGATCATGGTCCTTATTTGTTTGGGCTAGCTATTTTTTGTTGTTTAGTTGAGTATTTTTAAGTAATTTTGTGAAAGAGATTTAGTATAAATAAGCAGAAATATACAGTGAGATGCAAATCAAACAAAAAACTGTAGTGACCTTACAGGTACTGTTTAGCCTTTGAGACTCATGATGATCTTGTACTCAATCTCAGTGTAGGAGTACAATTGCAATTGTCAAAAGCTTGAAAGGACAGCTCAATGACCAAATATTTACAAGTCGCATTTTGCAAAAATATTTTTCCCTCATCACATTATAGAAAAGGTTTCAAATAGAGCAATAAAAGTTATACTTTTAAGGCAGTTTTGGATATTGTATAATATTTTTCAGATATAAAATTTAATAATAGAGATATTATTAGATTGTAATTATTGTGTTCATTCTTTTCTCTCTTTTATTTTTTTTGTTTCGCTGCAATCTGCCCAGATGGTTTTCTGTCCTCAGTTGTCCCTGTTTTATTTTGGCAACACTGTGGATACTATATCCTCAGTAGAGAAACACCAGTCTTGGCAATATTCCTGACAGTCTTTTATCTCTCCCTATCCATATGACACTATATTTATTGCCTAAAGTGTATTGTTCACTTCTAAAGATTAAGCAATAAAATGAACTAATTGTAAAATATCTTCACATATTATTTGTCTGCCTTGTTCTTATATGTTGTTTTTCTATGAGATTATCATAGGATGTATGGTGAGATGTACTTCATTTGAAAGAGACCTGCGATGAAGGTCTCTTTCAAATACATACACAATGCTCCAGATCGTGCCTTGACAAACATCCCAGTTTGAGTATTGTTTCTGGACCAGGCCTTCATTCATCTGTGAAATGGATGAAATGATAATTTATTTCTTAATAAAATTGTTTTGAGACTTTATTGCTTAATGAATTTCATGAGAAAAACACTATAGTAGTGTTGGATGTTGTCATTGTCTATTTATGGCTATTATTATGATTATTTGATTGACTGACATATGCAAACATGGTAACTCTCTGCTTGTATGAGCTTTCAAATCAAAGGCCATAGTTGTATTTTTAGCCTTTGTTCTTATAAACATTTTTTCCAATAATCTGCATGTCATGCACAGAACTCTAAAGCATGTAGTTGCTTATGCTGTGATTCTGTACTGTCTTGAACAGTCTAAGTGATGGGTTGAAATCTGAATTTTATGAGAACTGGACTGGAATCTGGCCAGAAATACCCTTTGAATGTTGATAGACCCTCAGCTCTTCTTCCACAAATGAAAGAGACAGATTCTCCCCTAAACGGTATAGCTGGTTGGAAAAAATCTTGGGATGATACAGCATAAAGAATCATTGGATACAGATTTTGGGCAGAAATTCCATTGTGGAAATGAGGAATCTCATTTGATCAAAGTTTTGTTAAAATAAATATATTTCCACAACAGTAGAGTTTTTAAAAACCATCAGTTTGCAATGGAATAAAAATATTTCGCTACAAATTCTTCAGCCAGCTCTAGCTTTGACATGTTTTGAATATTCAGTTTGCACAGCTATTTGTCTAAGCAAAGATGTGACAACTATTATCAAATAACACATCATTACATTCTATTTGTATTTTGGAACATTTATGTAATGGTAGGATGATCTATGACTTTTTCAAGGGTGTCTCTTGAGGCAGCTGACTCTAGCTATGGTAGCTAAAAATGCATTTGCCAGAAGAGGGGAAAAGGCAAAGGCACTCAGCAACCGAAACTTTACTTTTGCTGCAATCTCAACATAAAAATCTGAAATGAAATCACAATAGCTGTTAAGCTTCTACTTATGCTAAGCATTAGTTCCTGCCACAACTTCTCATTGCAATTCATTGAAAACAGAGAGCCTGTTCCTGTAATGTCATAGCGATTGAATTAATCCGGTTATGTGGCTTTGCTAGGCTTGCTATTTTTGTTTCCCCAAGTTTTCAGCCTATTTTTGTCCATCTCTTTATATGTGCATTATGTAGAAAGCGAAGGAAGCTGCTCCCATTTTTAGTTTCCAATGCCTCCTTTTGATTGAAAAACTATGTATTTTGAGAGTAATGAAACATGATATGAAATTGATTTTTTTGGTTGGTAAGCAGGCATCCCTACACACTAACTTTGGTATAAGAATTGAAAAATTATTCTTTCCTCTGTCCCCAGCCCACTTCTACATACATAGCCTTGGAAATCAGAGCATGGAATGCAGAAGGTCTTGTGTCTTGACAAGCAGAACTACTATACAGACCTGAATACAATACTCTCAGTTTAGAGAAAAAGGAAAAGAAAATTAAAAACTACTTGGTGTAATTGAAGAGCTAGGGAGTAATGTTTTACGTCAGTCATGTCTACACCTCCAGCAGACGCATTACACAAGTGGAGATCATACGCTAAGTTTCCAAAGGGGATCATAGAAGGTATGTGTGGCAACACTGTTAACAAGTAGTAGGATTTATGCATGTACCTCCCACTCAGTGCTTTGAAAATTTGGCCTCATAAGTAGAGAAATGCTGAACTATGTTAAATATAATTGGATAGTAGGAATAGAAATTATCTCTGCAAGGGCCTACATTAGAGTCCAGGCATTATTTATTTTTCTGTTTTACCATCAAAATGCAGATGATTTTGTATAGTTACGGAAGCATGTAAAGCTTGAACATTTTTCTGTCCCCAGTGTAATGCGCTCTCATAAACCAGAGAATTGTACTGAATGGATTATTCCTGAGCTGAAGCTTATCCTTTAGAAAAATCTTTGTCTTCATTGCTACATATGCAGGTTTGGAGATTATATCTTATACCTTAGATACTGGGCCTATTTAGACTTAGTAGCAGCTTCAGCAAGTCATTGCCCTCCCTGTAACAGAATTCTGATTTGAACTTACCTAGCTCTAACTTCCCACCCTTTCTTTTTGCAATGTCTCTCTGCTGTGCTAAAGTACCTACTGTCATCATTAGGTCATCACAGAACCTGACCAGCTGATATCTTCTGTGTAGCCCAGGTAGTTTGAGTTCCACAATTATTTCTTTGTGAGTCACCATTTTATTAGTAGCTCTCTTCTCTGAACTCTTTAATCTACCTATGTAGTAGATGCTAGTATCAGACACAGTATTCAGCAGATATTGAACACAAAGGTAACAAAATGTACTTATTTCTGCTTCATCAGTATGAGAATCTCATTGTCTGTGTGTTTTCATTGGTAGGTCACTGTCAGATGACTACTCAGTGTGATTTTCTCAAAGACTTTTCCGTAAAACCATCCTGCTCTCTCTTCATCCTGTAATTAGGGTCTGCATTTTCTGACTATGTAATTTTACTTTCAGCCTTACTGGAGGGAATATTGCAGGGGTTTTTTGTATCTGTTGTACAGAAAAGGAAGAAAAAGATGCGTGCCTTCATGAAATGAGTACAGTAGCTTATGATGCTATTCTGGATTTATGTCAAAAAGTTTTATGTAGATGATATGGTTTTATGTGTTGCACTTCTGTTTTAGCAGACCAGTGTCACTGTGAAAACACTAACAGACACTTTCTGTGGTATTTGGTCTGTATTGTCTCACATGCATAGTATTTGACTGTCAGTGTCAGTTCAAATTTCTAGTGGTGTTTTGACTTCATCTCACTTTAAGTTGTGGTTTTACTTTCTCACTTGCAGCTGTAGTGTGCATTAACTTAGGCTGAACCAAAATACATTGAGATTGCTCACATGGCATAAAGCTTATGTTTCAGTAGCAAATAATAGAGTCTTAAAACTTTTCTAGTCCAATTGTTTCTAGTTGTCTGACTAATATACCATCATTTTAAGTTTTATTTCTATCTGTTCACCATCAGCTTGTTAGGTGACTTGAGCAAGTCGCTGGCCTGCTCCGTACATCTGTTTTTCTTTCTTGCCTCTGTCTTTCATATCTGTTTAGATGATAAACTCTGTGGGGCAGGATTGTTTCACAACAGGTACCTGTAAGGTACTTAGTGGTATGGGATGTCTTAAAAACTACTGTAATTGGAATAATAACTTTTAGGATTTTCCTTTATGTCCTGGATATTTTGTGTGTTTTCCCTCCTGGCATTTGTCTGTTGCCACAGCTCTTCAGACATAGGCTTTGTGTAATCAAACTGTCCTCTTCTGGTTGAGTAGTCCCTCTTAAGCTTTCACATTACTGCAACATCTGCTAGTTTGGAGAATCAAAGGACCGCTATACTTGGGGGCAGTCATGCACACAAATGCATATACAAAGAAACGGAAATATTTCTCTATGTCTAGTTTAACTCACTTCCTAATTGCTGCAGCAAATTAGTTTCCCTAGCTGAATGCACAGTTGAGCAAATTTACACTGGTACACTGAGTGGAGATAGCCATCATCATTGCTGGATCAGTCCTCTTTGAGAGTCGCTAGGGTATTCATTACCATGCAGCTTTGGGGAACATATCTGCAGAGAGGAGTCAGCAAAAGAGTTGCATCAATTGGGCTAATACGAGACATCAAATATGGGTGCTTCGGCTGATGTAATAACAGCAAAGAGTTGTCCATTTTTGTCAGCTTCCTCTGCCTTATGATTTAACAGCTTTTTCTCCCTCTGTTCATCTTGCTAACATTCCATGTTTCCTTCAATAATGCTTTTAAACTCTATCTAGTCCAGCATTCACTTCATTCAGGGTCCCTTTTTGCTCGTGTTTCTTTTAGCCCCTCCTTCAATCCACCTGCCTTCCTTCCCCCCAGAAAAAAACCTTACTAAAAGGGCTGTATGCCTTATGCCACATTTATGTTAAACCTCTCTCCCCATCCGTTCATTGTCCTGCCTATTTCAGTTGTAAACTGTTTAAGGCAGCAGCTATTTTATTACAAGATTTTGGCACAGAACCTAGGAGAACAGGACTTGTACTTGGCAGGTCCCTAGGCATTATCAGTGTACACTTTTTCAATACAAATAAATTGGAGAGACTCTTTGCTTCCTTCATCTATTAAACGGAGAGAGTAGCAGTTGCATGCTTTTAAGAAGAGCTTTTTAGGTCTACAGTTGAAAAGGCTTTAGAAATGCTAAATATTAATTATTAGTAGTCATTAACATTCTTGTCCCTTCTTATCAGTGCTCTCATTTGCACCATATAATGTTCTCTAACAGCTCCTTTTCGTTTTTTATTCAATGGCCCTCCTAAAAAAGAATATTTAGGAATGGTAAACGGCTTTTTTTGCAATTGGAATGAGATCTACCTGTTTTTTTCAGTTTAGCTCTGACATTACTTTTTTCCACATCATGTGTTTTCTAGTGTTTGGATTCTTGTATGGCTGATATTACAGTATCAGTGCACCTTAAAATAGGAGTTAATAATAGCTGACTGCAATACGGTACATCCTTCTGAAAAGAAAATTGAAATATAGGCATTAAGTCCTTTCCTCATTATCATACAAAAAGTATGGGGTAAAGCTTGGATGGAACTGGACCCTAATTTTTCTGTTGTATGCTAGTGATCTAGTCACAACGTTATTTTAGCAATATCCATAGAATACATGTTTCTCCAAAGAGAATTAAAAAAATAAGCCTTTTAAAGACGTATCCTGTTATAAGGATGAAGATGGTGCCTTTCTTCTCTATGAATGCTATATATGATGAAAACATTAGAGAAGTTTCTGGATGCAGTTATGGCAGTCTATTTGCATAGGAATTCCTAGCTTGTAGGAATTTTCCAATGCATCCTAGAAACTTCTGGATATAGAAGCATTTTAGGAATTTCTGAGTTATTTATAGAAATCTGGAGGCTTTCTGGGAATTCCTAGATTGAGAGTCTTTCTAGGTATTTTTCCATGCTTTCTAGAAATTCCTGGAAGTGAGTGCTTTCTACTGTGAGGTGGGGTTTTTTTTTTGTGATCTTAGAGACTATTTTAAGTGCTTTCCAGGAATCTTTGTGTTTTCCAGGAATGACTGGATTGAGAAACTTTATAGGAATTTTCAAACTGTTACAGCAAATCTTTATTTTGGAGGCAGATAACCAGAGGAAGTTATATATATAGAGTATCCAGCTATTCGTGTGTGCTTTTCAATGGAGAATATGTCTGTTGACTAAATCTGGTATTATCTCTTCATCTATATATTAATAAACATTTAGATGTTTGTGTCAAGATGGGGACAATCTTTTTAGTAGAGACAGCAGTGACAGGATGAGGGGTAATGGTTTTAAACTAAAACAGGGTAGGTTTAGGCTGGATATAAGGAAGAAATTCTTTACAATGAGGGTTGTGAAACATTGGAACGGGTTGCCCAGAGAGGTAGTGGAGGCCCCATCCCTGGAAACATTCAAGACCAGGTTGGACAGGGCTCTGAGCAACCTGATCGAGTTAGGGGTGTCCCTGCT
>Ga0065711_1042401_pt1 | contig 15410 bp, 13 predicted proteins | sample Hoacrofraction12_FD_59098 | JGI IMG/M metagenome (GOLD analysis project Ga0065711, IMG submission 59098) | Hoatzin crop microbial communities from Cojedes, Venezuela - Epithelial fraction 12 v2 (version 2) | ecosystem: Host-associated > Birds > Digestive system > Esophagus > Crop | place... | reverse complement strand
CGGGGTCCTGTGCGGCCTGCTGTAGATGACCCTGCTTCGGCAGGGGGGTTGGACTAGATGACCCACAGAGGTCCCTTCCAACCCCTACTATTCTGTGATTCTGTGATTCTATGTTGTTAACTGAAATCTCAGTGAAAGACCTTAGGCAGGCAAGTTTTCCTCAGGTCTAAGACAAACTCATGAGTTACATTGGTTCACCTAAATGTGGTAGTTGTCCAAATTTTCTGATTTGATTGAATCTGTCATGTGAGTTGTGTGTTCCTACTTCAGACTGACACAGCAGGATTGCTTTCCTTTGAAACTTAGGGTCATGATCCTATGCATAAACCAGAACAGCTGATGTTTGCACATCATGCTTCATCTGGTGTGATATGGCTTTTACATTGAAGGTTCTGGTTCTGCTATTCTGAAGAGTCACTGCTCTGCCCCTTGCACTGGTTATAACGACATCCCAGTGAGTCACAGCAGAAAAGGGACAGAAATGTGTGAGGGCGTTTCAAAGATCTTGTGACACTGTTGATTTTATTGCATATGTATAATAATCGGCAATGTGTCACATCAACAAAATACATGGAAACAAACAGTTAGCAATAAACAAGAACAGTTTAGGACGTTCAGTCTATTTCTATAGTTTCATATAGTTCAGTGTCTGCAGGTCTACTTCAAGAAGGGGATGAGGCAGGAAACGTGGGTGACCTGTGCACAGGCTGTGCCTTCACTACCAGAAAGTGGTCCTACAGTATCTGAGCACTGCAAGCACAGCTGGATGCTGGTGATAGGGTTCAGTGACAGCCCCAAAAAGGGTGAGGGGATGAATCAAGTACATCATTCTTCCAGGATCCATCCACGGACCTAATCAGAGTGGGAGACAGGGTTGTAGCAGATGCAACAGAAGTCCAAGATCCACTACAGGGCTGGAGGCAGGTACACTTCTGACAGCTCATGGGAGGGTTGATTGCTCGGGCCTGAGCTGAAATGCAGTTCCTGGGCCCATGAGCAAGAGTGGAGGTGCTCAGAGAAATTAAGACCTATCTGTGCAGTCAAGGCCCTGACAAATATCTGTCCCTATTTCTCACAGCTAGAAAAGTTTTATCATCTACAAATTCGTATTTTCTTCTACTTACTTAAGCAGCCAGTAAAAAAGTGTTCTTGGTTTCTCTTAGAGTTTACATTTAAACACCAAATAAAACATTTTACACCTAAGCTGTGAATGCAAACATTACTACAGCATCCCCAGATAATTGTTTGGGCAGGTTCCTTTCTTAATTATCTTGGTAGCTTGCTGAAAGACTGTCTTTCTCCTTCTGTGTGTTTGTGCTATTTCAGCAATAGCTGCTCAACAGACTCACAAAGCTTCCTGTGTCCTGTTTACCTTTGACTCCGTCTCAGATGAAAAAGAGTAGTGTTTTACAGAAAGAAAAAAAGGATTAAAAAAATTTCTTAAATATTTTCTGTGCACACTGTAGATTATAAAATAGCTTCTTCTCATAGTAGTAAGACGACCTGAAGACCTTGTTTTTATGGAAAACACGCTTGTACATGCTTCCTCATTGTTAGTTCAACTAAGAGCAATCTAGTAATTACATTAAATGTCAAACAGTGTATCAGCTGCTGACTTGTATAGTAGTATTCTAAATTGGGTCCAAATATTTCAAAGGCTTAACTAATTAGCTTGTAATAAATTATAGATGTAAGATAATCTTGAATCTGATACATTAACAATGGAAGTACTTTATAAAAGGATGTAGTAACTTTTCACATTCTTTGCTACAAGGGTTCTGCTAGCCTATGATATTTCCCAGAGATACTGGATTTTGTTTAGTTTGAACAAATTACTCTTTTATTATAAATGTGGGTTCCCATAATCTTACACAGTAAGTGAAGGTTTGCATAGATTCTGTCTATCAGGTTTATTTCTAAGACTCAGTTTCTTACATCTTTGCCAGCACTGAGGGTATGTGGTAATACTTCTTTTGGCGACTGGGTGTTTGCTTTGGTGTTTTTTTTGGTTGATTGTTTTTTGTTTTGTTTGTTTCTTTTTTTTTCTGTGTTAGAAAGGAAAACCATCTCCCACTTTGACAAATGAATAAAACACAGTATATTTTCGTAGCCCCCAAAATGTAACTTCCTAATTGAGTATACACTGCAATACCTGACAGGAGTTCTTGAATAGTCACTAAAAATTGCACCTCTTCAAAATGATCTACAAGATGTAAGGCCCAATCTGCTAAAGGACATCAGTACAAAAGGTATGGGTCAGAGTATGCATCTGCATCAAGGGTAGTAGCCCAGGAACATTTTAAAGCCCATGAAAATAAATTGATATTTTCAGACACATTTGACTTATTCTATATGTTTGATTTGGATACATAGATGACATTTCATGTACTTAAATGTACTCCTCTAGGGCCAATTTAGGAATCCGAAGAGTTATCTGAGTTACCAGCAAAAGACTTCATTACAGAAAAATATATGCCTTTTCAGAGCAACAGCTGAAGACTGGCTGTGATACCACATTGCATCTAAAATGGCTATAGAAACCTTTGCTTAGGTACCTGAAATTTGCTTCCCTAGCCTACATGGAAATATTTAGGTTCTCAGTAAGGGAATTGCTACAACTAGCATTCTCAGGAAGGAATTGCCTAAAGTACCACAATGGGCAGAACATAAGACTGAGTCTTAAGCTGCAGTGCTGTCTAGAGTTAAATGCCTTCCTCTGTGCTGCATGGAGTTAAGTTTCTCCAGTTAGATTCACACCTTTGACTCCTCTCTGTCCAGGTCAGAAGTCTCCAGACACTTAAATTTAAGTTATCAGAGATCCCACAAAGCTCAAGAGCCCTGACTGGAGTTATTTAGCCATGAGCGTTGTAACTGAAAGCTCATTGCCACTCTAAGCCACCACCCCTACAGCTGTATTTTACATATCACGGCTTCGTGTTTCTAGGTCCAAAGTGGGAGAGCATAGAGACAGAGATGCACAGGGCCTAGAGTGTGTAAGTCCCATCTAAGCTGCATAAAGACCTAAGAGCCTGTTTAGGCTGGGAGAATTTCTCTTTCCCAGAGATATTTCAAATTCTTAATATTTAAGAGAGAAAATACGGAAGTCATGTAAGCCTGGACAGAGCTCACAATCACGTGGAAATGGCCATCCATTTGCAAAAACAGAACAGTCAGGGTTATCATCAGAAAGCAGTAAGCAGTGCAAGGGGACATAATTTACGGGATAGTAATCTTTGCGGTTTTGATCGAAAGTTTATAACACTCCATAAGTTCTAAACATACTTATTCAAATTGACTGGTGCTTAATGGTCCCTATTACAATTTAATTAATCTCGTTGCTAGAGTTGCCCCAGCTGAAACTCTTTCTTCCCTGCCAAAAGCTCTGACTCACTCCACCTTCCCTAAAATTTTCTGTGACAGCTGAGGAAAAATATGTTTTATATTAGACTAAATATTAGACTATTGTGTTTGTCTTTCTAAATTTCCATTCCTTGTCAGATCAAACACTGGAGCTTACTGTAAATCAGAAGTGTATATTTTGGGGAAGCTGAAACTTACCAATGACAAGTTGGAGAAATGCACTATGTCAGAAAACTGTTCATCCTAAATGTTGTACTTAGCTTAAATAAATCCTCTGCTTTTCATCAGCTATTGTAATGTACTGCTATTCTTCTGTAGACTACAATGCCACAGCAGTGAGGAGGCACAGCCGTGAAATATATGTCCAGGCTGCTTCAAAAGCAAGTTGGTCTCTGGTAGAAATTACGGTGCGCAAAACCCTTTTGTAACTTATGTTCAACCGCAAAGGACCACTGCAGCAGGCAGGAACAGTTGAAGCATAGGCACACTGCTGTAACACCTTCTCCTTTGCCACCATCTCCTTTGGCCATGTCCCAGCACCCCACAGGCTCAGCTGGGAGGATGTTTAGTGCAAGCTTTGCCCCATCAGGTCTGTCAGTGATCTTCCTCTGGGGCCAGGTCTAGGTGATTTATGACTTCTGTGCACGAGTAGAGTTGATATAAATTGAGCTTCAGAGATAAAATTAAGGAGGTCTGTTGGGCAGTGATACATGTTAAAGTATTGGACCAAAAAGTTACTGTTATGCTGTTTACATTTTCAACTGGACACACACTCCGAATAGCAAGTTACTAGTTCCTGAAAAGGCAAAACAATATTTTTAAAAATCAGGAAGACTTGTACTCTGAGCAAAAGAGCCTAAGGAGATAATTACCATACTATTCTCATATCTCTTACCAACAGTAAATTCATTTTTAGGAACTTCACAAAGGGGTATAGGAAGAGGGCACATAGTTACATGTAAATAAATGTAAGAATTCAAAGAGAGTAGTAGCACTTATTTCAGTGTTCATCCCACGCTAAGCTTCATGTTTCTAAACAGAAACTTTTACTAGGACAATAGAAGGAAAGTGGTTTGTATTCAGGCAGGAAAATAGTAAAGACAAGGCATTTTTCAGAAGAACTAGGTAGAGTTAGACTTGCAAATTACCTGAACCAATACAATATTTGGAGCAAAGAAAAGCACATGTTTTTATAGGGATATGCCTTCCTAACTGTTGGAGCAGTAGGCAGAGATGAGTCTATTGGATTAATTTCTTTAAACTTAGTGAAAGATGCTATTAGTCGTTCACAAGGAGATATTCAGGATACTTGATATGCACACAGAAAAAAAAATACCTGTAATTACTAAAACTTTATACGACAGAAATCTAGCAGAAGGAATATGATGGCTGGTTCGCAGCATGCTCAAACATTAATAGCTATTTAATTCATGGGTTAAAATTTGGGTTGGTATCATTCAAAGTTCTTACTGTATGTTCTGCACGAACACACGCAGCATGGGAAATGAACAGGAAGAGCTGGAAGCTACTGTGCTGCTAGAAAGCTATGATCTGATTGCTCTTACTGAAACTTGGTGGGATGAATGCCATAACTGGAACGTGACTGTGGATGGCTACAGGCTGTTCAGAAGGGACAGGAAGGTAAAGAGGGGTGGAGGCATTGCCCTCTACATCAACAAATCAGTACAGTGTGAAGAGCTGTCCCTGAAGAATAGCCACAAGCAGGTTGAAAGCCTGTGGGTAAGAATCAGAGACAGAGGAAACAAAGGGAACCTGGTCATGGGTGTCTACTACAGGCCACCTGATCAAGGGGAGCCTACTGACAAAGCCTTCTTCCTCTAGTTCCAGGAAGCTTCGCGCTTGCGGTCTCTCATCCTGCTGGGGGACTTCACCCCGACATCTGCTGGAAAAACAGCATAGCGAGCAGTAGACAATCCAGGAGATGATTACTAGCATGTATTGAGCTAAGTTTTCAAGCCAGGAAATTGACACGCCTACCTGAGGGGATGCAATACTGGACCTGATGCTCACCAATGCAAGTGAGCTTATTGGTGGCATCAAGACTGGAGGCAGCCTGGGCTGCAGTGATCACGCACTGGTGGAGTTTACAGTCCTGAGGGATATGGGAAAGGCGAGGAGTATAGTCAGGACGCTAAACTTCATAAAAGCCAACTTCCAGCTCTTCAAGGAGTTAGTCAGTAGGACCCCCTGGGAAATGGTCCTCAGTGACAGGGGAGCAGAACAGAGCTGGCAGATCTTTAAGGATGCTTTCCATAAAGTGCAGGAGCTCTCAGTCCCCAGGTGTAAGAAGTCGGGCAAGGAAGGGAAGAGACCAGCATGGCTGAGCTGAGACCTGCTGTTCAAAATAAATGGCAAGAGGGAACTGCACAGACAGTGGAAGCAGGGACAGGTATCTTGCGAAGAGTATAGGAATGCTGTCTGGTTGTGCAGGGATTAGGTCAGGAGCCAAGGAGGGCCAGGGTGCATCTGGAGCTGAATTTGGCAAGGGATGCAAATAGTAACAAGAAGGGCTTCTACAGGTATGTGAGCCAGAAAAGGAAGGTTAAAGAAAGCATATCCCTTCCCGATGAACAAGAATAGCAACCTCGTATCAACAGATGAGGAAAAGGCTTAGGTATTCAACAATTTTTTTTTGCTTCAGTCTTCAATGGCAACCTCTCTCCTCGCCCCTCCCTAATTGATAGACTGCAAGATGGGGACCAGAGGGGCAAAGCCCTTCCCACGGCGAGGGAAGACCAGGTTCGGGACCACCTGAGGAACCTGAACGTACATAAGTCTATGGGACCTGACGAGATGTATCCCAGAGTCCTGAGGGAATTGGCTGATGTCATTGCCAAGCCACTCTCCACAATATCTGAAAAATCATGGCAGTCAGGCGAAGTCCCTGGTGACTGGAGAAAATTATACATTGCATGAATTTTTAAAATGGGTAGAAAGGAGGACCCCTGGAACTACCCACCTGTCAGCCTCACCTCTGTACCTGGGAAGATCATGGAGCAAATCCTCCTAGAAGCTATGCTAAGGCACATGGAGGACAAGGAGGTGATTCGAGACAGCCAGCCTGGCTTCACCAAGCGCAAGTCCTGCCTGACTAACCTAGTGGCTTTCTATGATGGTGTGACTACATCAGTGGACAAGCGAAGAGCTATGGATGTGATCTATCTGGACTTCTGTAAAGCCTTTGACACAGTCCCTCACAACATCCTTCTCTCCAAGTTAGAGAAATATGGATTTAATGGGTGGACTGTTCAGTGCTAAGGAATTGGCTTGTTGGTCATATCCAGAGGGTAGTGGTCAACAGCTCAATGTCCAAATGGACGTTGGTGACAAGTGGTGCCCCTCAGGGGTCCATACTGGGACTGGTGCCATTTAACATTTGCATCAGTGACTTAGTGAGATTGAGTGCATGCTCATCAAGTCTGCAGATGACACCAAGCTGAGGGGTGCAGTTGGACACACCAGAAGGATGGGATGCCATTCAGAGGGACCTGGACAAGCTTGAGAAGTGGGCCTATGTGAACCTTATGAGGTTCAACACGGCCAAGTGCAAGGTCCTGCATCTGGTTCGGCGCAGTCCTGGCTCTTAATACAGTCTGGGACATGAAGGAATTGAGAGCAGCCCTACTGAAAAGTACTTGGGGGTGCTGGTGGATGAAAATCTTGACATGAGCAACCAATGTGCGCTTGCAGCCCAGAAGGCCAACCATATCCTGGGCTGCATCAAGAGAAACATTGCCAGCAGGTCGAGGGAGGTGATTCTGCCCCTCTAGTCTGGTCTGATGAGACCCCACTTGGAGTCCTGCATCCAGCTCTGGAGCCCCCAGCACAAGAAGCACATGGAGCTGTTGGATTGGGTCCCGTGGAGGGCCACAAAGATGATAAGGAGCAATGGCTTTAAACTAAGGGAGGGTAGATTTAGACTAGATGTAAGGAAGAAATTTTTTACCATTAGGGTGGTGGAATATTGGATCAGATAGCCCAGAGAAGTAGTGGAGGCCCCATCCCTGGAAACATTGAAGGCCAGGGCAGACAGGGCTCTGAGCAATCTGGTCTAGTTGAAGATGTCCCTGCTCACTGCAGGGGGGTTGGTCTAGATGACCTCTAAAGGTGACTTACAACTCAAACCATTCTATGATTCTGTGATTCTATATATAAAGACTTATAATATGAAATCAATGGTAAAATAATTAATATTGTATTTTGATATGTGTTGCAAAAATACAGCAAGAAATTGCATATATATACAACATGCAGGCTTGTAAGTGCTGTTGAAAACAGACTCTCATCAGGTAGATATTCTAAGACTACATTTTCAGAGTTCTGTAAGGCAAAACTGAAATCCTTGCATCAGTGAATATCTTGGAATTATTTGCCTGTGTTTGTTTTAATAAAAACTGAAATAACAAAGTGGAAAAAAAAATCTTATTTTACAAGGAAAAACGACATATCAAGAAATTCCCAGAAGATCATTTTCTGGGACAAACCATTCCATGAGAAATCTTACAGCCAAGTTTAATGAAAATCAATGTAAGCAAAAATAACTAGTTTCCCTATCAGCTATACTGGAATGGTAAAAAATTTAACGTAAAGATTCTGTGGACAAATATAACAAAATTGCTCTTCCCTTCAGTCTACTTTTTCAGAAACCAAATGATATGTTATGATTTATGAGGAAGCATTTCTTTACAGAGAGAGTGGTCAGACACTGGAGCAGGCTTCCTAGAGAGGCGGTCGACACACCAAGCCTGTCAGCGTTTAAAAGTCATCGGACAAAGCCATTAATAACATGCTTTAACTGTTGGTCAGCCCTGAAGTGGTCAGGCTCTCGGACTAGGTGATCATTTTAAGTCCCTTCTGACTGAAAATATTCTGTTCTATTCAATTCCATTTGAGTCAATTCCATTCCATTCAATCTGATTCCTTTTGATTGATTTATATTTAAATAAGCAGTGGCTTTATTTTCATGATAGTCAGACAAATCTAAGAAACAGGAAGAAAGAGACCCTCAGCATTTGAAGTGTAATATGTTAATTTTAACCTGTCCTTTTGTATTTCAGAGTTGAAATTTATGCTGACTGGGATGGAAGCCATTATGCAATGAGTTTTCTTAAAGGAGGATACAAATGAGCTATTAATTCTGTCATTTCAAATTTATCACTTACTAGAATTAATGTATCTTTCTTCCTTTTAGAAGTGTTTTTTTTTTTGCTATATACTATATATTTTACATACATCAGTGGCAGCAATTAAACTACCTCAGACCCTGATTCTCTTTTGATTCTTTTACCTGTAATCGGCATGGCTTCTGCTCCACTGAAAAGTAGCTGTTCCTCTCCAGCTTTCTAGTGCTATTGCCTTCAGGGGAGCGAGTATCCACTTGACAAAACCACATTCAGCTACAGCAGCCTTCCATTAGACCTAGGTAGAATGGTAAAATTGGTAAAACTTCTCTTACAGAAAGGCAAGCTGAAGACCTAGGTGTCTAGAAAAGACCTAGGTGTATAGAAAAGAAGATTTTTGACCCCATTAAATGAGGATTATAATGAAAAGATGTGAAACTGCTTTAATTATCTTCATGGTTCCTTCCTTTTTTAGAATGAAAACTTGTTCAATTTAATTTTCTTTCTGGTGTCTCAGTTCTCTTTTGCTAATTGTGAAGTCCCCAAAGGACTCAAATTGTAATTTAAACTCTATCAAAATAAACACTAATATTTACTTATATATCTTCACTAAAACTGAATCAACTTGAATTCCAATAAAACAAATTTAAAGCATGATGATGGTTTTAGCTGTAGCCCCAGTAAATGTGACTTTTCCATTACTGGCAAAAGTGACAGGATTTATACGGACCTACAGGCTCCTGAGTGCAGGCTCCCAGGACTTGTCTGGACTTGTCTTGGCTAAAATACTGTGAAGATCTTATGGTGAAGGTCTGATAAACCTCAGGCAAAGTGAATGCAAAGCAAACAATATCCCTTTATGTCCTCTGAGACTGGGGGAAGCTATTCCAGGCCTTGTGGGGAGTGGATGAGAAGGAAGCAGCCTGTGTAAAGGAAACTTTTAGAGAGAAACACAGGCAGACCCCAGGAGTGACGTGGAAGGAAACTTCTACATCACACTCCTCCCAGCTGAGAGGAGGGAGAAGTCCCCACCATGACCTCCACGCAAACACCTCCATTCCCTTTTCCCAAAATTTGTCTCAAATAATTAGATTTGGAGTGAAAGACATTGATGCCAGAGTAGGACTGTCTTACTACTGCTCAGCAATTTCCTGAATCATGTAGAGCTTGGGTATACTGGTGAAGTTGGTCTTAGCCTTTCATCTCTCACTGCTGAACACATTGCAGTCAGTTTTCAGTCATCTGACAGATTTCAGGCTGCACAGCAGTGGATTGATAATAGCTCAATTTTTTGCCCACAAGACTTTTAATTCCTTGAGTCATATAGGCAGTAATGACATCTTCCCTGGCAAAAGTTCTTTTATAATGTTAGCTTTGGGCATTACTAAATTTTCAACACTATTTCATAAATTAAAAAAATATTAAATTTCTAACCAAATTTAATTTGGTTAGTCATGATTCTTCAAACATCAGTTTCCTTTTTATTCTCAGCCTTATCTTCAGTCTTTGCTATGGAGAAATCCTCTTCCTTCAAGGTCACAAAGTTAGTTTTCACATTCACTTGACTTTTTTTTCAAAGTCTCAAATAAGTGTAAGATTTTCTGATTTTAATTAATTTTGACTCTTACTAGAGGTTTTTTTTTTTCTTTCCTCACTTTATCTTCAAAAACTTCAGCTATGAAGCAATATTCTTTTAATATCTGACACATATATCTGTTTATACATTTAAAGATCTAGGTATTTTTTTTTCCAAACACCAATCAGCAAATGCAATACTTTCTAGATGAACAAAAATATACCCAGTAGAAATCCAGAAATGTAGTTAAGGAATAAATATGTCAAAGGTTATCAGGATAATAAAGGATGTCAGAGGCATGTGCGCTTTCCCTTGGACTTTCACCTCTCTCTTGCAAATTATCTGCATAATTTATATGAAATTTGTATAAAAATCTTGCCTGCTTTTATTAAGACATCAGTAATTTTGTTTGTATAAGGAAAATAGGTGTTTTCTATGAAACTATAAAAATAACACTCTGTAACTTCTTCTGATATCCACATCAAAAGCTGCAAGGAAATTCAGTTTCAAACAGCATTCCAAATCATTAATTAAACTAAAATGATAGTTTCACGACAAGTATAAAAAAAGAAAACGTGTCAAATAAACGGTAGCCTCAGCTATTTGCAAACTACAAAAGCAACAAGAAAAGCTCCAGGAATAGCAGTCTTCCCATGAATACAAAAACTCTCAGTTTATACTGTTATTCCCAGGCATGTAGGTCGAATCAAGGGTCCCTTGGGGTCACCTGGCCCATCCATCTGCTCAAAGCAGGAACAACCTCAAAACTAGGTCCAAATTGGAATTTTGATCTGGTTCTTCAATCCCTAGCTAAATATAGTTAAATATAAAAATAGACTAGTTAAATATAACTATATTCTTTACCTCTTCTTATAGTTAGCTATGTGCTATTACTAAAACCTTGCTAATATTTTTCTCCTTTTTTCTGATTTCTACTTACATAATATTAGAAAGCAGACTCTAAGGGAAGGTTAAACTGGGGACAAGCTTGTGTCTTAAGATCAATGAACACATAAACATTCTCATATCATCCACAAAGCATCTCCATTTAACACTTTAAATAAAATTATTATGCTTTTTTTTTTACGCCAAAGAATAAGATGACTAATAGGCAAAAATGTTTTCAGTCTGTTGGGTCCTTTCAGAGATTTCTTTTGATCCCACATAAAAAGGTTTTATTCTGTGTGAGGGGGATATTGGAGAAGGAATTTTATTGGAAGAGGAAGTGCAACTATGTGGTACTTTCATTTGATAGCTTTGTCATTTTCTGATTTGCAGACACATGGAAGGTAAAGTACAATAGAAGTAAATGTGCCTCCTTGCTTTATTTTTCAAAGGATGTCCCTTATGAAAATATCATCCCTGGGGTACAGCTTTCAAATTTATATGGATTTATTTCCTGTTGTAGATGACATCCCAACACAAGCATCTTTCTGATACCTGCTGTCTTATGTAAATGAGAAAGAGAATTATGAGTAAAAATAAACAATATGTTACTGTGAAAATGTTTTTTGTATGTCTTTTCAAAGTAAAAATTAAATGGAGACGTTTGTCTGCTGGCTATTGTGCAATTATTTTTGTTTGTTTGTTTTGCCTTTTATTGTAAATAAAACAGATATGCCCTTTCCTTTTCTACTTTGTAAGCTATATAATGTATATTGTTGCTTGTTTATTTAATTCAGCCTTTTCCACTTAATAACTATTTTCACAGCATCATTGTGTTTGCTACAACGAGGTATGACTTAGTCAAAAAGCAATAAAAATATAATTATTTGTAATTTATTCTCCATCTGTTTAGATTCACATTGGTACCAGTAAACTATGTCTTCACAGCCAAAAAACATTTACCTTTAAATACCAAATGCTAAGCTACAGCTTCCTCGTTCCACTTTATCTTTCAAAAGTCACCCCAAAAAGACCTTCTAACTGAACTGTTTAATAGTATGAGTCTGGATCATGAACTTCCACTTACTCAGCAAGGAATTTTAGCAAAGAGAGTTTCAAGAGGAAATATAAAAGAAGGAGACTCTGAGCTAATATTTGTTAAAAAGATCATTTTATTACTTTGAAAACAAAAAGGAATATAAAATACATCAAATGTAGATATACAGCTGGTCAAATTTTTTAGTGTCTTTTGTTTACTTGTCTGTTAGGTTAGAAGAAATCTTCCTTTTAATGATGCGTACCTGTCAAAAAAGCAAACAAATATAAAACCAAATATTTTCTGAAACATTTCATTTTGAAACTAAGCATATTGGATTTCTAGACTTTTTTTGAATTCTGAGATTGTCAAAGGAAGTTATCCAAAAGTGAAATATTTTTTACTATCATGATTAGTAGAGGAAATATTTCAGATAGAATCCCAGAATGGACAAGGTTGGCTGGAACCCCTGGAGATTACCTAGTCCACTCCACTGCTCAAACCAGGGTCAGCTAGAGTAAGTTGCTCAGGGCCATATCCAACTGGGTTATGAGTAGCTCCCAGGATGGAGATGCACAGCCTGTAATTACCTGGTCCAGAATTTAATAACCCTCAGAGCTGAAAAGTTTCTTCTTCTGTTTAAACAGAATTCCCTGTATTTCAGCGTGTGCCCATTGCCTCTTGTCCGTTCACTGGGCCTCACTGAGAAGAGTCTGGCACCTTCTTCTTTAGTTTATGCCATCATTTATTTATACACATTGACAATAATCCTCTGAGCCTTCTCTTCTCCAGGATGGACAGTCTCAGCTATCTCAGTCTTTCTTTGTGTGTCAGATGCTCTGTCCTGCAATCATCTCGTGGTCTTTTGCTGAACTCACTACAGTGTGCCCCTGTTTCTCTTGAACTGTTTGTTTACACAGCCTGAAGCCCATAACATTGTAAGAATCATATATTTTCCTAATGCTAAGAAAATTCTGCCAGTGTTTCTTCTCCTGATATCCTGTACATATCATTTTCCTTCCTCTACCGCTATTGAAAGTGTCCCCTCAGGAGTAAGTCTTTAATGGTGAAAAAAGGTAAAGGATGATTTTCTATTCAACTTGTCCCTCTCTGTCACCCAAATGATTTGTGCAGTCAAAACAGTAAAAGTTACTTTTGCAGTAGTCACTTCTCCCTTCACTGGCTTCCAGCACTTCACACACTGAACTAGGACAAGAAGATACTACACATTGCATCCTTTATCTGGATTCTTATCTTCTGCAATGAAAATCTGGATTTTTGTCTTAATTTTTCCCTCTCTTTGGACCAATAGGCTTTTAGGAAAAAACACTGTACTTTTGGTGACAAAAAAAGATGTTTCATTTTAATACTTTTCCATTAATCCAAACAAAACTGCTACTGTTTTTTCCCTTATTGCTTTAGGAAGTCTGATCCACATTTTATTTCTTTGCATTTATTTTGCTTTGTCTAGTTTGGTTTGGTTTGGTTTCCATTTTTTCTGTTGCCCTGCCACCTGCCCCTGAAGAAAACATTAAAAACAAATAACAATCTGTGGGAAACATGCATTAAAAAAGACTTATAAAACTAAATAAACATTTTGATGATTGCCACATTCATCGGCATAATTCCATACCTTTTGATGTCTCTGACATCTTGTATTCAGTTATTCCTACTACCTTCAAAACTAAAGATGTGGCAGAGGCTCAAAGACCATGTCAGCTGTGTGAGAATAGGAATTCTTTATAGGATGCAATACTTTCATGTTAAAATCAATTCTTTTTCCACATTATATCTTCCAGGAAGTCTGATCTTTATTAACTATTTTTAATTTCCCAAAACAATCCTGTGGTGCGTATTTGTAATAATTTTGAGATTTTGAGTCCTTTGAGATTTTTTCACTTTGATCTTCACTGTTTCATATTAACCTGCCAAATTTAGCGATGGTGAAAGGAACTCAGTGGACTTCATTCTACAACAGGGCTGTATTGTTGTAGTGTTACTAGCCCACCATTTACTAATATGGATTTGCAATCTCAAAAATATTTTTTTTTCTCCTCAGATGTGGGAACTCCAGATTTCTGTGGTATCTCCATGACTCAGGGTCTTGGTTTCATGCATTATAAGTAAATTCCTCACTGCCCATTATGATTTATTGCAGTGACAGGTGATGAAAGTTGAGTCATGAAATCTGAAGTCTGGATTCAGACCAAAAACACCACAGGCATATATTTTGCACAAGGGATGCTATGAAAATAGGCTATTCTGCTGCCAAATATATATTAAGAAGCCCCCTCAAAAAGTTAACTGTCATAATTTCATACTCCAAAGGTTAAGAACTTCTTCACTAACTACCAAGAGATGTTTAGCTTGGAGCTTGCTCTGTTCCTTATTTTACATAATGCTGTGGTGTTCTGATCCTCTGTTCCTTTATTCTGACGTATTTCAACTGTGTAAAATTCTAACAACAGAACTATAATGATAAACAGACTAAAAGAGTAAATAACAACTAAACCAGTTATACCATTTTTCTGTTTTAAAGTATTTTGATTGTTTGAAGAATATGAAATAAGTTTCTTCTTGTATATAATTAAATTTAGGTTAAAGAAAACACAGGAATATTTCAAAACGCCACACTGACAATTATCTGCTGCCTTAGTGCAGGTCTATGTCATATCCACAGAATGTTACTTTAGATACACCCAGAATAATGCATCATTCATTTCTTAGTACGCTGTGCTATATAGTTTATATGCATAATACAGTCACACTTCAACTTGCGTGCTAAGACATTTTGAAAAAGCAACATATGTTAAAATTTGAAAAATAATTACTTTTCTCACACAAGCCAATTTAAGATTGCTGAAAACTGTAAAGTGTTTATTGAATCCTAAATTATTTGATTAGCCAATGCAACATACATCACAGAGTCAAAATTCTCTGATAGATTTTACAGCTAAGAAAGCATTCCAGATACTAATGTAGACCAAACTCTGGATTAGATTCTTTATGTAGGTGAAAAACCAGAAAGCTCTGTTAATCATCCAAAATCCTATTCTCACATTATTGAAATACACAAGTAAGATCTACAACATTGTTGTAAGTTTATTTTGTTGGAACTTGAATAATTTTGTTGTCATAGAATCATAGAATGTTTTGGGTTGGAAGGGACCTGTAAAGGTCATCTAGTCCAACCATGCCTGCAATGAGCATGGACTAGATCAGGTTGCTCAGACCCCTATCCAACCTGACCTTGAACGTTTCCAGGGACAGGGAATCTACCATCTCTCTGGACCACCTGTTCCAGTGTTTCACCACCCTTCTTGTAAAAAATGTCTTCTTTATACCCAGTCTAAATCTACCCTTTTTTATATTAAAACCATTACCCCTTGTCCTATTGGAACAGGGCCTGCTA
>Ga0065711_1042400_pt1 | contig 15411 bp, 10 predicted proteins | sample Hoacrofraction12_FD_59098 | JGI IMG/M metagenome (GOLD analysis project Ga0065711, IMG submission 59098) | Hoatzin crop microbial communities from Cojedes, Venezuela - Epithelial fraction 12 v2 (version 2) | ecosystem: Host-associated > Birds > Digestive system > Esophagus > Crop | place... | reverse complement strand
TTTTTTTTTTTTTTTTTTTTCTCCAGAAAGCTCTACGTGACTGCTTCTGTAGTTGTATGTTTACTGCTTTCTGGGTTGGCTGTATTCTTCTTGTTTCCTCGTTCAATTGATGTTGAATACATTGGTGTGAAGTCAGTGTATGTCACCTACGAACAGGGTAGACGTATAATATATCTAAATATTACGGTAAGTCTAGCTATCTGTTTGGAAGTTTGCAATGGATAAATGCAACAAGAGATACTACTGTGACAGTTTAACATACATAGAAATTGTGGTCTAGCTGGTAAGCTTAGTTAGTGCCATAAGAAATACAAGCAGATATAATGACCAGTTTTAAAAATGTAGCTGGACCTGCTGTGGCTGGTTCCTGTAGCTATAGTTAATAGAGGTGTAGTTGCAGGCTACTGTTGGATCTTCTGTTTTCTTGGGAGCAGTGACCTTGGAGTTCTCTGCATTATTTTTGGAATGTGAGTGAAATGGTGTATGTGTACTTAGGAACGTTATTAAATGCTGCCCTGGTACTATGTGTCTGTCAAAATCGTTTTTGAGGAAAAATTATTTCTTAACACACCTTCCATCTTAAAGAAGTTCTTTCCACGTGCTTCTTGCCTTCTTGGAAGTGCAGTCAATGCAGGATTGTCTAAAGACTTTCGTTAGAGTTCCTCATTTTAAATAAAGCAAAGCAGCCATGGGAGAAGAGGGTCCTGTGATAGCTGAATTTCCTGGAAGGAATAACTGAGGACAGGAAGAAATGCAGTATTTGCAGTGGAGGCTGGTTGCCAGCGAAGTTGTGCAGAAATTTGTGCTGCTCAATATATTCACAAAAAAAAAATGAGAAAAGAGTTAAATGATGGTCTGTTGCCCCTCTCCCCCCCAATCCTAGAAGGCAGGAAAATATATGTGCATAATTTCAAATATTACTGTCTCGGGCACAAATTTCAAAATGTGTGCTCATCAAGATACACTGAATGCATAGCTGTTAGTGTTTTGTGTTTGTTTTTTTTTCAGAACACACTAAATATAACGAACAACAACTATTATTCTGTTGAAGTGGCAAATATCACAGCCCAGGTTCAGTTTTCAAAAACAGTTATTGGCAAGGCACGGCTAAACAACATCACCAACATTAGTCCTCTGGATATGAAACAGGTAACTAGGATAGGCTTTCAAATTGGAATATGTGTTCATCTTCATATATAAATCTACTCATTTGTGTTTTCCTTGTTTGGTTGGTTTTTTTTTTTTTAGATTGACTATATGGTGCCCACAGTCATACAAGATGAAATGAGCTACATGTTGTAAGTGCACTTACCTCCAAATACCGCATGGGTCTTACTAAACATTACAGTGGTGCTAAAAACTAGTTTTGTTAAAGTCAGCAGAAATGTATTTGCAGAGATGTTGTGGTGTTTTCTTTGTGCAAGTTTAATAGTACTGACAAATAGTTAAACCACGGTTGTTTCAATAGTTTCATATTGTGGCTTGCTGTAGCTGACTCAGCACTTTGAATGGTATCTCTGTCCTAATGTTCTGGGCCTTGGCGGTAGGTAGTACCCGCTGCTTTGAGGGTGAAAGTACAGGTGTGTGCCCCTAACAAGTTCGCTAGTAACTTTCCCACATATTTCTCTGGCTGTAATTTGTATTTAATTCTATGCAAATTAGAGGCTAATTTGTAATTCTTTTCTTCAGACCAAGTGTATACAATGGTATAAGCAGTGTTTATAACCTGTCTTTTTTTGTTATTTAGAGCTTCTGAAAGATCATTTGACCAACAGACTATTAGCTCAGTATATCTTGGTAACAAAACCAAATGTTAGTTCTCTTACACTGAAACGCAGACGGAACAGGAAGAGTTAACTATTGAGACGTGTGTTGGATCTGTGTGCAGTTCCAGTGGATGCCAGCCCTCTGGGGTGTGAGAGAACCTTATAGCTTTGAAGTGTAATAAATTGAAATAGGTATGAAATAGCAAACTGGGCACAAGCTTTAAATAAGCAGAAAGTGTTCTATTTGTGTCGCCTCTTAAAAGCATGTAAATTAGCTTTATGTAAACACTGAATCCTGTGAATCTGCTCACCCTTTGGATGCATGAGGAATAAATAAATGTGGCCTGCATAGAAATAATGCTAATAGCTACCTAGTCGTGCTTGTGGTGCAATAATGCATTGAAACTTCTTTCACGGTGAGTATCGTGCCCTTAATTTCAGTAATGCTGTTGAGGGTCTGTTCTCAACAACAGCTGCAACTTTTATTTGCAAGCTGGTGACTAATTTAGAAAAACCTGGATGACTTTGGATGTGTAGAGAGATGCGAACAGGGAAAAGCTGCTCTGCCAGTGGCCTGACCTGAATGGATTTCAGTCTCTTCTGCTTGACAGCTGCAGCCTTGGCAGTAGTGTGGAACAATGATGTGCTCGCTGGTCTGGCTCATATGCAGATTGTGCATTCTTGGAGTAGAGGCAGAGAAACTGTCACATGTCAGTGCCAGTAGTCTGTAGTGTGGAGCTGCCCTCCCTCAGGACAGCGAGTGATTGTGAACACTGCTAGAAGAGCAGACTGATAAGCGATTTGTACGCATGTGAAAACATTTGTTGCTTCAGCACAGTGACGCTAAGCATGGGCTTTACCTGGTAATAGGAGGGTCGTAACTATAGAAGTTTGTGTCAGTTAAGGATCTAAGTTCTTGTAGAGGCTGGCACAGCAAGGTCCTAGTGCTTGTGAGTAGCACTTGCTAGCTTTGTTGTGATGTGTCTAAAATGTACTAAACAATTTGAGCCGCACACAAAACTATAGTTGTTCATTTTCTGCAGATTTTCTGCATGTTAAACAGTTCATATTAGTTGTCCTCCCTGATCTGTTGACAGTTATTGGTGTTGATGGGTTTCTGCTCTTTCACTGTATTGTGTGTCTTGAAAGCCTGGGCTTGCTGTATGGAGCAACCCTGGAGACAGCAAGTGAACAGCTTAGTTTGAACACCCAGCCAACGTAGCTTCAGCTGATCTTAGTGGGGGTTTGTATTTGTTACTGTCTTTGGGGTCTTTCTCCACACACAAATATTTAACTTTGCAGTGAAGGCCCTGGGATAATCTTTGTAATATGGAGAGTATTGTGGGTTATAGCACTGGGGATTGTACAGTGGATCATGTTTCGGTGTTTACCCAGCTAGTCAATTTAGGTCTTACGTTGGTCATAAGTGGCTAGTTGTTTGGATCCTGGAGGGTATGTGTTCTGTAAAATCAGCTTAGGTTCAATACAGGAGATCTTGGAGGCCTGAGGTGTTTGCATACAATCATCTGGATTCAGCAGACCTGTATGATGACATCAGAATCATACAGGACATTTCCACACATTTATTCTAGAGAGCTGGCTCAATGTGGAGTTCGCCTTCAGTGTAGTTTCCTAGCTACAGTTTTATGCTATGTGGTGTGTGTAGGTTTGGGGGGTAGGTTTCTGTTTGTTTGGTGGTTTGTGTGGTTTGTTTGGTTTTTCTTTTTTTGTTTTTTTTAATGGATTTGTTTCCAGATAATCTGGACTTAAAAAAAACAGTACATGGGTGTTGTACCTCTCTGCTTGTCAGCCAGTATGTGCTGTTGGATAAAAGCTGACTTTATATTATCTTACGGGTTTTCTGTATTTTGGATTAGAAAACTACAGTAACTGAGAATATCTGGTAGCATGGTCTAACTAAATCCTATTTTCACAGAATCACAGAATGGTAGGGGTTGGAAGGGACCTCTGTGGGTCATCTAGTCCAACCCCCCTGAAGCCTAGCAGGAAAAAAATCAAAATATTTGTCATTACTACAGATACCAGTATAAAACAGCTTGTAATACCAACCTGGTTTATTTGCATTTTTGTATAATTTTGATCACTTGTGTTCATTCACTGTTTAATACTTCATCATATGTTTGTTGGTACTGAGGAAAAGAATGACAGTGGCCTGCAAATACTGTGAGTGGCTGCCATGCAATCTTACTGCACTGATCACATGCCTTTCATTCCAGAGCTGATAAATGTGTCACCAAGAGCAATTGATTTGAGGAGGAGGGGCGGGAAGTGTACGCTTACATAGTGCTGTGTATAACTGGTAGGTAGGTGCATGTCAGAAAATATAAGCCTGAAAAGGGTATCTTGCAAGAGGATAATGACACTGACTTAAAAATCTCTGCAGATTGGTTAAAGGTTACTTTGCATACAGAAGCAGATGAGTGCAAAAAAAACCACGGGACTTTCCTAAGTTCTTGGTACTTTTTGAGTAAGAATAGCATGCCTTCAAGACTGTTTTTTTTAATAGAAATTACTGCTTTTACATGAAAAGATGCTGAAGTTGGCATAGTACTGATCTTTTGTAAATTTTGCTTTCTGTATATAAACTTCATATGAAGTGAAATTGCAGCAAATTGTGTCTGTATCCATTCATAGTAAAAGTCTTGATCAGTGACCAAGGGATACTGACATGCTTTAATGTAGTGGTTCAGGTTAAGGTTGGTTAGCTTCTGAAAGATGGAGTGAGCACTGTTTCACAGGACACCTTTGTTGGCAAGTATTGCACTTGGCAAGCACATGTTCATAGAGTTCATGTGGAAGCAAGACTATATAAAAGTAGACCTGGGTGAGTATATGGTCACTGGCAGTGTTTTTCAACAAGTGTTTTAGTTGCTGTTGCTGGCAACCCTATCGTGTCTGTGTACAGAAACAGCAGAATTTCCAATTGAAGCCACAATTATTGCTTTTTAAATAATTACCTGTAAAAACTCCATGCAAATCTAATAATTGTTTTTTTGTTTTGCAGTGACTTCTGCACTTTAGCATCTATCAAAGTGCATAACATAGTAGTGATGATGCAGTAAGTATGGAAACTTCTTATTTGTCGGAAACAATTTTAAAAGCCATATAATTCTCGTTGAAATATTACTCAGAAGTACTAATCCTGGAGTCTGTGCATCATAGATAAAATGAAATCTGCTTGCTGTCTAGTGTAGCAGCTCCATAGTTCTTGAAACTGAACTCTGTTTTTTTGACAGGTTCTGGTGGTGTAAAGACAGAACTGTTAGTACTGTATCTGCTCTGCAGTTGAGCTGTTGCCACAGAGCTACAGAGGTCTCCAATACTTTGAAATGAGTTTGTGTATCAGCCGCTGTTCAAAAATTGCCAAGATCTTCATGATCTTGAAGCACTTACAGGTTTTATTACTCTGACAGAGTCTGTTTTTCGTGACTAATTGCATAAATAGCAGCATGGTGGGGTCTGGGTTGTTTTTGGGAAGGGGAAAGGGTGGGAGGTGTAGACCAACCATGGCTGCAGCTTCTCTAATCATTTGCTTTCTCCTCGCAAAGCAAGATATTAGTGAGTAAACCTCAGCTTTACCATCTTCTTTAGGAAAAAAGTCTGTGCTTGGGGAACCAAATGCCTTTCATGGAGAAAATATATAGTGGTAAACTAGTATTGTTTTTAACTTTATTTAAAACTTACTTTGTTTCAAAACTTCTTCCTTAAAAACTCTAGTAATGTAAAAACACTGATCTTTAGAATAGGAAACTCAAGCCTCTTGCAAAAAAAAAAAAAATCTCTCTTGTTTTGTCTTTTTAAGAGTGACAGTGACAACCTCTTACTTTGGCCACTCTGAGCAAATATCCCAGGAGAGATACCAGTATGTGGACTGTGGAGGAAACACAACCTACCAGCTCGGCCAGTCAGAATATTTAAATGTACTTCAGCCTCCACAATAAAAGCACCTGTTGGTTGGTGTGGAATGACTGCTGTTGATGCTTGCAGAGATCCTTTGGGAAGGACTGGTACTACGTGAAGGGGAGGGTATGTGCATGTAAAGCATAGCGAACATGGTGACCTGTTCACTTTAGATGCAAGGAGGGAAAAGGTGCAAAATGTACATAGATGCACTTGTTAAATGTTGTGTTTTCCCCTTCTGTTTGCTTTCTATTACTGTAAGCACTTCTGTCAGGTTGTGTGGTGGGAGGGAGAGGGGGAATATCAGATTCTTGGACTGAAGTGGGACCTTTCCTTACAGTGTGGTACATCAGCTTCGAGTAACTGTGTATGTCTGTGTTTAGGTGAAATGTGTCACTAATGAGCATTTTAGAAAAATTGATACTGATAAATTTTAAGTTTATACTTTATTGCTTGATATTTGACTATTGAAACTGGCAGTATTACTACTTAAGTAACAAGATTGCTTTGAGGTATCTGGGTGTGAAACTTCTCTTAGTAATCCAGTGGCAATGGTTCTTTATTTTGGGATTCTACTTCTTTGCTATACATGATTATAGGTGACATGCAGTCTGTGAAAGCTAGGAAAGCTCACTTGGATGACACTGTACTTGAATGTGTAACTTCTAAAATCTGGCATTCTTTTCATATTCCCTTCTGCTACCTCTGGGAAGTTATAAGGAGAACGTATGTTGTTAGATTTAAAGTTGGGTTTAAAAACAGTACATAAAACAACCCCCAGAATCATTACTGACAAAGGTAAAATTCAAGACTGTAGAAGATGGAGTAAAGACTTTGACAGTGCCATTTTACTTTGTTAGCAAACAAAAAATCAAGATTGTGCAGTTGGAACTAGGTGGGAAACTGTTTGAGCATGGGTTTGGGCAGCTTGATGTAAATTCTCATTATTTTTATTGTTTTAATATGCTGTGTATCTAAGCTACTTGTGTTATTATGTTGAGGTGTGTATGTTTAGTGCGCAGGCTCAGTAAGCAATGCAGTAGTAACCTGAATCTCCAGAGCACTCAGAGTTCACATCAAAGTTAGGTAAGGAAGAATAAAGCAATTCTTGCTATAAGAATAAATGCTGATGTAATAATGAGACTGACTTATAACAAAGCTATTAAATAATTTCAGGAGAATAATTTGCACAGTGAGAATTTCTGGGGTTATTACCAAACATGGTGATTGTAAGTTTTGGGTCCAAAGTTGCTTGACTGCTGAAGGCTGACTGTCCTGAGGGTTAGGTACGAAACTTTTTAATTAACTAGATCAGGATTGGTTTATTTCTGGATTAGGTAAGAAGCAGCTGTAAGAAGGTACTATTAAGACTGTTGCATTGTAATGAATAATGTACTTTTTAAAATAGATGTGGTTTTTATTCTATCCATCTCCTGGAAATAAGCTATATAAAATGAATTAGCAATAAATACTATGGAAAAAGGCTGCTGAGTAACTTCTTGCAAGTAACAATCTCTTATGCTCCAGTTCTTCAGTGAAGGTATGTGTCTGTATTACTCTTTATAGGCATTTCTTAGGTGGACCTAATTGGGTGGTCGAGGGAAAGAATATCATTGATATAAGACTGACTTAAAAGAAATTAAGTAACCATACAAAAAAAATCCTCCTCTGTTTGGATTGCTATGAGCACTTACTCTGAATGTCCATGAAGAATTTTGGAATCCAAACTGTCGGTTTCATATAATTGTTGATAAGATAAAGATGCCAGCTTTTGGCTTTGGAGAACTTCTGGAACTGGAATAGTTAATTCTGGTGACTTACTGTAGTTACATTCTGAAAATTATTCTTGTATCTGGGCACTTAAAAGTAAACATTCTTTATTACAACTTAGTCGTGAGGGAAACTAGTTCACAATTGGCTCTAATGTTCCTGGAGTATAGATAAGGCTCAGTCCTGTGGCTGACAAAATGCATGCAGAAGCTTGTCTGAAAAGGTACAGGTGATAACTAAAGACCAGAATGGTGAAGAGCTGGCTTGAAGCAGAGGTAAACTCTGTTATCTGTTGTAGAAAGATGTGTTTATGTTTGGGAGTAGGGAGAGAATTCAGGTTTAAATCATGTTAGATTTGAAGTCAGCCGGCAAGGGATACAGGTTTTTTCTTCTAGGCCTGTGTATTTACACCTAGAGTGTTGGTTTTGTTTGCTTGGGGTTTGTTGTTTGTGTTGGAAGAAAAAGATGAAAATAGCTCTAGGCAGATAATTGTATCAATTTAAAACACCTTTTTCTTCAAAGGATGAAAGGCACTTTAAAATAACTGGAATGGCACAAGATAGAATTATTTGGCGGCAGTATCAAATGCCACTTGAACAAGCGTGGCTGGGGAGGCTATGCTGTTATGCAGCGTTGAGACTCAAACCTGGCCTTTGAAAGTTTGGCAGACATGCTGAGCGAAGTACATACTTATATCTGTGGATCTTACATTGCATGAAATGCTTGGTATTGACTAATTTAAGGAATTGTGAGGAGAATTAGTCTTTCTATGTACGTGGCGGAAGGGGTAAGATACAGCTCTTAATGGCTGCCATCTGGGATATCTCATGGATGTAAACTTTAAGACCATCAATTTCTAGTAGACTTACTGAATGACGAAAAGTTCTCATCTTAAAAAATAAAGGGTGGGGTGAAGATCCTGTTGATGAATCCTCAAATTAAGTCACAGGAGAATCAAAGGCTTAAGGTTCCAAATGTGCTAGTATGTCCTTACAAAACTGTCAGCATATTACTAACCAAACAAGGCAAGTATTTGAATTTAACTACTAATTTTGATACAACATCTTGCAGATAAGCAGGTAAGCATCTGCTTGAATACTTAACTGAGACTTGGTTTCTGTGGCTGAGCTTGGAAGCATGCTAAGGGAGCAAGGGAAGTCAGTATTAACTTGTATAACTTTGTAAACAGGCTATGAGAATAGATCTAAGTGACAGAACTGTAATTATTTCACATTTATTTTTTGTCCAGATTTTAAAATAAAAGACAAGCCTTTCATTTCACTGGAAATCAATAAGTACAAATTCTCTCCAGAAGGTCAGCTTGGAGAATCGAATTTTTTTTCTGGTTTGTTCTCCTATATGTAAGATAGTTTGTGAAGGAATTCTTCTGAAGTGATTCATATTTCACTTGTAACTTCCCCATAATCTTCAAGTACTATCAAATACATATATACTGGCATTGTGGTGTGGTGTTTCAAGGGATTTATTTCTAGTATAATTGTTTTCACTTTAATTCTTTGTAGCAATTCCTGTACCAAAACCTGTTGTACTTTAAACTGGAAGCTCTGTTAGTTATCTCGTAAAACAGTGGTCCAGATGTTGCACCATAATGACACAACTGAAAAACAAAACTTAATGTATTCTATATAGAATAACTGTAAAATTTCAAAATTATAACTTAAGGTTAATATGGAAGACTTAAATGCATAAAAATGTTGGATATTTGGCCATTCTGACCCGGAGAACAAAATTATTTTACACTTTAAATAAGGTGCTTTAAAAATAAGTGAATGAATAAAGCCACCAAACAAACTCAAAGATCTAAGCATCAAATATACATTTGGAGAGATTTAAAGCAAAGCACTGTTACTAGAAGATGTAGTACCTGACACTTGCTCTTGAGTTCCTAGTGTGGGGAAAAGCCTGTAGAAGCTCATTCGTAATTTGTTTACTCATGTTGATATTTAGGGGACAGTTGCTTAATTCTTAATCTTTTGTGAAGACATGCGTAACTATCTTGTTCCTGTGTGGGATCGCTTTGAAGTTCTTCATGCGCTTCTGATGTGTGCGTGACCTTGGTATTAACATTGTGGTGTTTATATTTCTCAGCCTTATGTTGACAGACTTAAGTACATGCCTTGGTTGACTTTGCTCCAAATTGTCCTTGAAGTTCTGCAAATGAATAAATTTTTTCATAGTAGTACATTGCAAACATGACTCTGGGTTTTCTAGTGTGTGGTGTATAAAGCTAACTGTTTGAGCACTGAATCTCAAAGTGCTTGGATTGAACTGTTAAGGTCTTTAACTGTCTGACTGAAGTGCTGAGCCCTCATGATGGGAAGGATAGTCCTTGGAGAAGTATGCAAAAGATTTCTAGGTTAGTTAAGGAAGTGTTAAAAGAAAAAGTGTTATTTCTTATTCAGCATTTAAGGCTTCCTTTTTTTTCCCCTCTCTTCTCTTCCTGCCTCCCCCCCTCCCAGTGGTGATGGGGTGATTAGTTGTGATTTTGCTTTTTTTCCGGCCCCCCCAGATCTGTCATGGGACATCTGTATGTTCCCAACTCTTCAGAGCTGGGCCGCTACATGAAGCTTAACATCAGTTGGACTGGACTTTGAGAGTTAAGAGATACTGAGTAAGACTAGCAGTAATACCTCTGAGAATTGTTTTGTGTTTTTTTTTTTTTCTTGCCTGTCTGACAGAATGCCACAACCATAGCAGTGCTTCCAGGCTTACTATTTATTACTTCTGAAAGGGAGGGAGAAGTAGTGTAAGTGCAACCAATGTACTTCAATAATGGGCTTCTGCAACCAGGAAAACATTTGTCAGTGTTGGCCCTGGTCATGCCAAGAAAATCTAGATTGGTTTTTTTGGCTTCGGGAGAGTGGGAGGAAGAAGAAAACCCAATCAAAACATGTTGAAATCAATAATTTGGGCATGTCAAAAACATCCAGTGTTTGTCTACTTCAGAGGTCACCTTCGTATTCTACCTTTAGCTGGGGAATTCTGGTCATTGCCACAGGGGTAGTTTGTTTTGCTGCCTGACAGCTTTTGTCATATAAACCTGCTCTTCAGTCTGTAGGCAGGCCTGTTGGACAGGAACAGTTGTCTGCACGGAATCTGTGCAGTTAAAATTGGTGTCAGGCCCTGCAGCATAGTGCGAGAGTGTTCGGTGGCAGGAACATACAGATCCTTAATGCTGTCCTCTTCCGCCAACCATCATAAAGGTCTTACAACCTGGATGCATTTGTCCTTTCGGTACTGAAACTGCTTTTGCTTTGTATGGGCAGGGCTATTTAGTGCCAGACATGTAAGTATATTATGGTGCCTGACTATTTTGGGTCTGACTGTCAGTGATTCAATTCTTTGTTTTGTTTAAGGAAGCAAACTTTACCACTGTTAACATCCACTGTACAGAGTGTGCATATAATAGCTTGAGATGTATAGAAATACTAATGACTGATAACTATTTTTGTAACTTAAGAATTGTAAACTGTTGTTCTAGTAACTGTAGCAAACAATCTATCAACTTGCGCATGATGAACACTCTAAGTCAAGGGGTATTTGGGAATGACTTGTAGGACACAGGCTATCTTAATGCAAGTTAACTGGGGCAAGGGATCTCGTTATTTAGAGGTTCAAAATCTGGAGTTAACTTCGTTATGAATATGTTTCTAGACAGGCTTGTTTGAATCAAAGAATGATATTAAATTTTCTATTAAAAAAAAAGGTTGGGTCATTTATCTCTTCTTTTAAACTGACTTAATATTTTTTCTGTCCTCCTTCCCTATCTGCCACAATTTTTCTCCCTATCTCCCCATATTTTTCCCATGAGCTTTCATGTATTTTCAATGGTATGATTTCAATTTTTGTAACTATTGGCATTCCATGATGTAAAAACTTTGCAATCTACTTTTTTGATATTATGTTTTATTTTAAGTTTGTAATAAACTGGAGTATCTGAAAGCTAAGCACCATACATGAGTGAATTACTGTGGTCTGACTGGACTAACCCCGTAACTGAGTTAAAAACCTAGGCTGTTGCGGTGGGTTGGCCCCAGCCGGCAGGTGAGCCCCCACCTAGTTGCTCAGACGCTTTTCCCACTGGTGGGATGGTGGAGAGAATCAGAGGGAGAAAAGCAAGAAAGCTCACAGGTCAAGATAAAGGCAGTTTGATAGGGGAAGCAAAGCTGTGTGCACAAGCAAAGCAAAACAAGTTTTATTTCCTATCATCAGGCAGGTGTTTACGAGATAAAGGCAAACACCATAAACCCGAACATCCTTCCTTCTCCCCCCCAGCTTCTATTGCTGAACATGACCCCATGTGGGATACCCCTTTTGTCAGTTGGGGACAGCTGTCCTGGCTGCATCCCCTCCCAGCCTGTTGACCACCCCCAGCCTGCTGGCTGCAGGCTTGAGCAGAGTGGGGGTAAGAGGAGCAGGAGGCAATGGGAAAGGAAACCCCTGTGCTGGGCGAGCGCTGCTCAGCAGTAACCAAGGTGCTGGTGTGGTACCAGCGATGTTGTAGCCACAAACCCAAACGCAGCGCTATATGGGCTGCTGTAAAGAAAATTAACTTCATCCCAGCCAGACCCAGTGCAGCTATTTACAAAGTTATTTTAAAGAACCATTATTGCCTAAAATTTTTAATCTTTAAAAGCGAGATAGTAAAGAATATGGCTTTATTTTTTAAGCATTTGAAACACTCCTAAGGTGTTCAAATGTTGCAAGTAGTCTTACATAGGTGTTTTGGAACATCTTGGTGCCTTTTTTTTTTTTCCTTTTTTGAAGGAAAAACCTAGAGAAACCTATTGTATCTTCAGTACTACCACATTGGTTTTCTGGTATGGATAGCTAACGGGGGTCTTAGAGTTTGGGGATTTGGGGGGCTGTTTTATTTTGGCTTGTGTATGTCTCAAAATGCTTGGGTTTTAAAAGTAAGCTTAGATGGGAAAGAATTACATCCATGCTTGCCATTTTCTTTTTCATGTAGTCCTTCTTCCCTTCTAGAGTTGTCCTAACAATTGTCCAAACTTTCCAATTCAGACAAGCCCTTTATTGAACACTATAAATTGGAGAACAATAGCCTTTAAGCATGATTTCACTATGTGTAAATAAGAGCTTGAAAACGTGAAGAACTGCTTCTTTCTTGTTCTGCCTGTCTATGGACAGGTAGGCAAAAGTATCCCTTTAGCAGTGAACAGTTTTATTTGATTCAAATATTGCAAACTACATGATTTGGATTCCTCTCCTCGTTTTTTTCCATCCAGACAGAGCAGGTCGGGGAGTACAAAGGCAAATTCCTACCAGGCAAACTTCAAACATCACCGTGTTTGTCTGGAGAGCGTGAAGACTGAAAGGGAATACACTAACAGATATGAATAGGTAAACAAACGTGAATTTGGATAAGTTCAAAGACAAAAAAAATTGCTATTCCAGAAGGCCTGAAGTAGATGTTTTTGAGGTCTAACAACTGAAAGATCTGGCATCTTAAAATGGTCTGCTTTCAAAGACCTGACAATGACAGAAACTTCTGAAAGGTTTTGGAGGTTTTCCTGGCTGGCTGTAGGTTGCTTTGCTGCTGCTTCTCTAAATTTCCTGCAGCTTTCTATGTAACGGTGTAGCTGAGTGCATACTTGGGATATGTTACTGTGCTAATATGTTCACCTGAGAGGACTTTGGGTACACTAGTGATGAATGACACCAATTATCTTCCAGTGTGTAGATGATGTCTGTCTGGCAACTTAAGGAATACCAAATCACACATTTATTTTTGCCAGAAGTCTCTTGATGGCAGATGAGGTAAAGATCCCTCTACATTTTTGTTTTGGTTTTTTTTCCTTTTTTTCCTCTTCTCCAGGAATCTCTGCCTCCTAAGCTTGAGAGCTGAGATGTTTTACTTGTGTTTGCTGTGTATGGGTAGCAGGTGACACACTGTTTAATGAGCTGTCATGGGCACTATGGACCTGACACTGCTCCATAATGGAGCTGCTTTTTCATGAGCCAGTGAAGCGCCTAATACTGTAAAACTAGGACTTGATTAAGGAGCGTCGGCATCACTGTAATGTAATGTTTCACTCACTGCAGTTACGGATGTCTGAAAAGTAATGAGGTATATCGTTCTTGAGAGGTTTTTAGGAAGAGATGCTTCTAGCAGCCCTAGTTCTAGCCGATATAGTTGAGGTTGAGAAATGACCGTAATTTGCCTTTGACACTCATACCACAAAACTGTTGTTCTGATACTGGTCGGAGGAGTGGTATAAGGGATACCTCGATGGATGATAATATCTAAAAAAACAATAGGTAAAGACCTGCTGACTGTTTTTCATGAGTTTTGGAGGCTTATGTACTACTGGGGTATATATAATTTCCTAAATGTTAAGTTTCTCTTAAGTAGCTTAGATTTTGGGAATGTTAGTGGCTGTCTGCATGGGGATCCATTTAAATGGTTGAATTCACCCACCATAAACCTGTGGCCAAATTTTACATTCAGTGTGTTTAAGCATGTTGATGCAATCAGTGCAACTATTTCACTTTCCACGCTGAATTTGTGAACTGTTCATCAAATGTATGCCAAGAAATGTTAAAATAAGCCTTCGAAGTCCAAAATAGTGGTGGAGAATATAGAACCTGTAACTTGTACTATCTACAGCCGTTTTTGCTTGCTGCTGGTCCTGGCCCAGAGATGGGGCAGAGCTGCTCTTCCCATGCCCCTTCGGATGTGCCGCGTGAGCTGGTGTGCCTGGTGTCCTCCTGTGTGGTTTAGAGTCAGGAGGGGATGCTGGCTGCACTGACACCTCTGCCACCCCAGCTCCTTGGCATCGGTGGCTCTTCTTGGGCGTGAGGACTGGAGTGCCGCCACGCAGGCCGCAGGAGGGCAGGCAGGTTTGAGCCCCCCTCTGATTTCTGGGGGGAAACGAAGCTGTTGTGTCGGCACAGGCTCTGTCTCACTCCTGCGGGCGGCAGCCAAGGTGGCCTTTGGTTTGCTCCTGCTGCAAGTGCGAAACAGTAGGACAGAAGGGAGCGGAGACTTAGAAAAAATAAAAGCTGCTAATCTCATCGTGCATGCTGACAACTGCGCTGTTTGATATGCTAAAGCTTGAAAAATCCTGTTTAAACTGAAAGCTGGGCTTGTGGTACATGGGTGGGATTCACAGAATCACAGAATGGTAGGGGTTGGAAGGGACCTCTGTGGGTCATCTATCCAACCCTCCTGCCAAAGCAGGGTCACCTACAGCAGGCTCCACAGGACCTTGTCCAAGCGGGTCTTGAATATTTCCGGAGAAGGAGACTCCACAACCTCCCTGGGCAGCCTGTTCCAGGGCTCCATCACCCTCAGAGAGAAGAAGTTCTTCCTCATGTTCAGACAGAACTTCCTGTGCTTCAGTTTGTGCCCATTGCCCCTTGTCCTGTCACTGGGCACTACTGAAAAGAGTTTGGCCCCGTCTTCCTGACAGCCACCCTTCAGATATTTCTAGGCATTTATAAGGTCCCCTCGCAGCCTTCCTCAGGCTAAACAAGCCCAGCTCCCTCAGCCTTTCCTCATGTGAGAGATGCTCCAGTCCCCTCACCATCCTCGTAGCCCTCTGCTGGACTCTCTCCAGTAGCTCTTCATCTTTCTTGAACCAGGGAGCCCAGAACTGGACACAGTACTCTAGATGAGGCCTCACTAGGGCAGTGTAGAGGGGAAGGAGAACCTCCCTCGACCTGCTGGCCACACTCACCTTGATGCACCCCAGGATGCCATTGGTCTTCTTGGCAGCCAGGGCACACTGCTGGCTCATGGTTAACCTGTCGTCCTCCAGGACACCCAGGTCCCTCTCCACAGAGCTGCTCTGCTGCAGGTCCGCCCCGAGCCTGTAAAAGATTCCCTTTCCTGCTGGGAAGGGCTGTGGAAACCCTGGGTGCAGCGCCAGGCGGCTCGGCCACCGTGGTGGGAGCGGCTGATCCCCGGGAG
>Ga0065711_1042399_pt1 | contig 15411 bp, 8 predicted proteins | sample Hoacrofraction12_FD_59098 | JGI IMG/M metagenome (GOLD analysis project Ga0065711, IMG submission 59098) | Hoatzin crop microbial communities from Cojedes, Venezuela - Epithelial fraction 12 v2 (version 2) | ecosystem: Host-associated > Birds > Digestive system > Esophagus > Crop | place... | reverse complement strand
GGGGGGGGGGGAAGGTATGTTTAAAGCAGATGGCATTTCATTTGAAATATCTTTTTCCTCAGTTATCATTTGTGGTTTCCTGTGGTTTGGCTGCCATCCCTTTGTAAATTTGCCTTTCCCACTTTCTGACTTGGGAAAATACCAAGTGTTCCAGTGGTTTCCTGCAAAGCTTCAGGTTCCTACCTTGCTCCCTTTAACTGGGAACATCTTAGAATCATAGAATCATGGGTTGGAAAAGACCTCTAAGATCATCAAGTCCAAGCATCCACCCAACACCACCATGCCTGCTAAACCATATCCCAAAGTGCGACACCTACACGTTTTTTGAACCCCTCCAGGGATAGTGCCTCCACCACCACCCTGGGCAGCCTAGTCCAATGTCTGGCCACTCTTTCAGTAGAGAAATTTTTCCCAATATCCAATCTAAACCTCCCCTGACGCAACTTGAGGCCATTGCCTCTCATCTTATCACTAGTTACCTGGCAGAAGAGGCCAACCCCCGCCTCACTACAACCATCTTTCAGGTAGCTGTGGAGAGCAATAAGGTCCCCCCTCAGACTCCTCTTCTCCAGACTAAACAGTCCCAGCTCCCTCAGTCACTCCTCATCAGGCTTGTTCTCCAGCCCCCTCCCCAGCCTCGTTGCTCTTCTCTGGTCATGCTCCAGCCCCTCAATGTCATTCTTGTAGTGAGGGGCCCAAAACTCAACACAGCACTCGAGGTGCAGCCTCACCAGTGCCCAGTACAGGGGCACGATCCCCTCCCTACTCCTGCTGGCCACACCATTCCCGATCCAAGCCAGGATGCCGTTGGCCTTCTTGGCCACCTGGGCACACGGCTGGCTCCTGTTCAGCCGGCTGTCGACCAGCACCCGAAGGTCCTTTTCCACTGGGCAGCTCTCCAGCCGCTCCTCCCCAAGCCTGTAGCGTGGCATGGGGTTGTTGTGACCCAAGTGCAGGACCTGGCACTTGGCCTTGTTGAACCTCATACAGCTGACCTCTGCCCATTGATTCAGCCTGTCCAGATCCCTCTGCAGAGCCTTCCCACCCTCAAGCAGATCGACACTCCTGCCCAACGTGGTGTCATCTGCAGACTTACTGAGAGTGCACTCAATTCCCTCATCCAGATCATTGATAAAGATGTTAAACAAGACTGGCCCCAAAACAGCCCTGGGGAACACCACTCGTGACCCGCCACCAGCTGGATTTAACTCCGTTCACCACCGCTCTCTGCGCTCGGCCATCCAGCCAGTTCTTTATCCAGCAAAGAGTACACCCATCCATCTTCTAGTACTTTCTGGCAAGATAGGTGGAGGAAAGAGGCTGCTGCTGAGGAAGCAACAGTGGCACAGTGAGGGACAGAAATACAAGACTTTGCAACAGAAGGCGAATTTAACTGTTCCTCTGCTTTCTCCTGATTGAAGCAAGGTGAGGAGAGGGATCAATTTGAACAGAAATTGTTCATACATCCTTTGCATTGATATCTGATGGAGTTGCACAGAAATGCTGATAGCCATTTGAAGGAAAAAACTTGTAGTTTTGTCTTCTTTTGTGCATGACTGGAAATGTGACTATTTGAAAGAGCCTCTTGAGAAACAACATTTTTGTGAAAGACCCAGGAAAGCAACTGTCAGATAATCCTATTCACCACGTTTCAGATAACACAAACAATAAATTGCAAGATACCACAGCAGGATACATATTGTATTAGTTATTCATTAGTTAGGATTTAGAAATGATGAGGAGCTGTGCCCTGGAACAAGTCCCTTTCAGTCATTCATGGGATCTGGATTTACATTCTTGTGTCGGTCAGGATAGGACTGCTGTAATGTGGGTGCACTGATTTCTTTCTGATGTACAGCGGTATCCTACCCTCCTGCGGTTCTCTGTTGGAAAGCACTGGTGGGAGCAGAAAACTTCAAGTTGCATCGATTGCTTTTGAAAGCATAGTGGTATGTAACTACCTATTGGAAATCCACAGGAAAAAGAGATAAAGTGCAACAGCATTCTGGCATATCTTCTATTGCTTTTTTTTCCCCCTGCTTCCCTCCTTGGCAGCTATTTAGCAGCTGTATTGCTGCATCATTCTGTAGCCAGGCCTCTGGTTAGGGATCCAAGTATGAAAGAGCGTTAATAGTGCTCAGACAAGCAGTAATTTGTACGTATATTTCTCAAAAGAATTGCCATGGGATTTCACCTAACACAAGTTCAGCGTATCCTATTGTGAGTATGGACAATGCTGCGCTGCAGGAGTCAGATTGTTTTGGAGCAGGAGTGGATCTTGCGGCACTGCTGGTTTTTCCCTTTCCTGCAGTCAGCCCAGTTGTACTAGCGACGTCTCTGCCATTTATGTTAGCGTAAGGCATACTGCAGTGGGCAAGGTACCAGGAAACACCAGTTGTTTTCAAATAATTCTTCAGTACAAGCGCAAGGGGAGATTTTCAAAATTTAGATACATGTTCTACCACTGCAGCCTCACAGTCCCTAAATGTATCTCCAAAAAAATTCAGAGCACAGCACAGTATAAGGGCATTGTCAGTTCCTCATAGTGACGGTAGGGAGTTTCTGCATTGTCTCAAAGTATGAAAGATTTTATCAGCTGCGTAAGACATCTCTGCATAATGTGACATTTATGTGTCTTTTTATGGAGATATGATGCAGTTTTCCTCCATGTTCTCATTCTTGTGCAGGACTTTTAAATACTGAATTCAAAAGATCGACCCGTACTGGTTATCTAAACGCAGAGTTGGAGTACTCAGATTTCCTAAACTCTGTCATTTCAATAGTCCCCAGCTACTGAAGTTTAAATTCCAGCTACTTAGTGCTTGTGATCTTCTATCAAACTGTTATAAAGTACTTTTTGTCCCTTCTTCCTTCCTCCTTCCCTCTGTCTCTCCTTCTGTCAGTGCAGTGGAGGGCTGTGACCACATTAGCATTAAAAACTGTGAGAAACTGCATTATAAAAGAGATTGATTCTGCATGAAATACTAGACAGTAGAACGCTTTTTATTAGTTCCTACTATGAGGTAATGTCCGCCTCTAAATAATTGGGGCAATAATAAAAGTAATTCTAAACTGTCTTAATTTTTAACTATGCCTAGATTTGAGTGAGGTTCAATTGGAAGAGGCATGAGACATCTGATTTCTGTTATGTTTGCGAGTAATTTGTTATAAAATTCCAGAGCCTGTTTTCAGTTTGGTGCAGAAATTATTTATTCTTTAGAATCTTGATGTTCTTGGGGAGATCTTGATACCCTTGTGGCTTGGTACCTTCAGAACAAATAAGGACATCCTTTATTCTTAGCATGGGGAAAAAAAAGAAATCTCCCTCAAATTGCAAAGTTCTTTTTTGTTTTCCAGGGTTTCAAGCAGCATTTCAGCATAGAATATTTTAAATACAATCCTGTGTAATCCTCCTTCATCTGTACCTGTGGGACCATGCTTTCATTGGGAGGCTTGGCATCTGGACCCTTTTGCAGTATTTTTGCTATACATTGAGATGTATATGTAGGTATTTTAAAGTATTTAGGCAGCTGGCCTGATTTTCTTATATACTTCAGAAGATAAAATTATGCCAAAGAACAGAGCTAAATTGTTCCCTACCATCACCCCTTTTTTTCCTCATTTGCTCAGGGCAGCAGACTGTAAGAGTTCCCTTCCTCATGAGGAGAATCAGCTAGTTTGGGGAGATGAAGAACGTAATATTGGAATATATCTCTAAAGACAGCAACAACCTAACAAGCTACAAATTGAAATAATGGAAAAATGTTGCACTACTGTTTGCAGTGCAGACAGTTTCACTCTGTCGTATTTTCTTAACATCATTTTTTTCAGCAATCTCAAAAAACAAAATAAAAAAGTGTAATCTAAAATATGGATGGAATTGGAGCATGGATGGAGTTTCAAGAATGGCACACTGCAGGATGATTTTAGAAAATTCTTATTTCCTGTTGCAGTCTGAAGGTGGGGGAGAGTGCAATCAAATTTCTGATGCATTGCCTTTTCTAAGATAATTAATCAACATGCTTTCCCATGAGAACATCCAGCCTGTTAGTAGCCAGGCATTGAGAGGCTCTGCTAACAATAGGTGTGCTTTCAGCAATTGATCCTAAGGCAGCCCCAGTCCTGCTCAGTAACTTTACCTCCAATAGCATCTTCAGGAAGGCAGCATTAGGTGGGCTTCCAAGGATCAGTCATGGTCCTCAGAAGGATTACAGCCCTAACGAATAACATACCAGAAAGGAAAATCTGTTTCAATATTGTGTGTGGCTTTAGGATTAGCTGGCTTGGGTTTGTGTTATTTTGGGACCTCATCTGTTATGTCAGTGGTTACCTCTGCGCTGATGCTCGTGGGAGGTGCTTTTAGTTCTGTTTTTTTCTTTCTTTTTTTTCTTTTTTTTCTTTTTTTTTTTTTTTGATATTGTGACGAGTGTAGTTCAAGAGAGCCTCTTGATGGGAAGAGCGCTGTTCAGTTCTGGTCTTCACCAGATTTAGATCTTAATTGTGTGCAAATGTTGGAGATACCAAGCTCTTACACATCACTTCTGGCTAAGTGTTTTAAGAGCTGATGAATCACAGAATCACAGAATCCCAGCATGGCAGGGGTTGGAAGGGACCTCTGTGGATCATCTAGTCCAACCCCCCTGCTGAAGCAGGGTCACCTACACCAGGCTGCACAGGACCTTGTCCAGGCAGGTCTGAATATGCCATCATTGCAGAGAGGCACAAAGCTGTCACTCCAGTAACTTGCTTAGGGTGTTGCAGCAGTACTTGCAGAGCTGGGCCCAGAGCTCTGCCTCTGTCCTGGCCCGGTGCCCTGTGCAAGGGATGACTTGAGGCAGAAGTGGGATTCTGTGACTGTGGTTACAAGTGTCTAAGGGGGATTAAAATCCCTTTGTGCAAACAACAGACATTTTAAAGGCGACTTATGGATGAACCTAACTCTTTGAGGCTTAGAGTTATTCCCTCTGATCAAAGAATAGAGCTGTTAATTGTCAGTATGTGGGATTTGGCCAGCAGACTTCCCAGCTGAGCAATGAGGTTGATAGCAAGGAGAAGCACACCGAAGAGTGTTCGGTCCTAGGGAAACAGCTGTAGCAGAGGCATGTGACTTTGTGCATTGCAATTCTTTCTCTTTCTGGACCCTGCCTTATTTATCCAAAACAGAGTTTTCTGGGCTTCCCTTTTCTCTTGTGTGGTTTACCTTGCTACTTTGGCTTACTGGGCACCTAGGTTTAAATCCATCAGGGAGTATTTTGAATACACTTTGCACAGTACCATCTTTCCAAAGAAAACAAAGCAATTAATTTTTGCTAAAGAAAGGCCATTCCTATGGATTATATGCTGGTACTAACTTGAGTTTTGACAGAAACGCTTGTCAGACTATTTCTGCCAAGGCCCTAAAATTGCCAATTTCTCTTCTTTCATCAACTAGAGCAGATGACTCTTTTCAGCATTAAAAGCAATGTAGGAATAAGCTGGTACTTTTTCCATCTAGAAAAACAAATGGATTTCAAATTTCATTCTGCTTACAATGATGGCTAAGATAGTCACCTTGGGGAGGATTCAGTACAGTTTCTTTTGTACTAACCTGTCAGGCTATATCCTCAGGACTCTGGGAATAAATTGTCCGGAAAATTACAGGTGAGAATATGTAAGGCATTTCTGAAAGGCACACATGGATTTTCCAACCAGCAGGAAGGAGGAAAACAGGATGATAGGAAGCCATTTTTGTGTTGTCCCTATAAGGAGCCTGTTCTCTGTCTCTGATGTCTTGAGACCACCTTGAGGATCTGTTTTTTCATGGTTGTCTGGCACAGCCACTGTGATTTCTCATATCCGAGTATAACCCTGATAAGTTTGTGGCTTGGAGTGGGGTCTTTGAAAACAGACTTGGGTCTGTCTTCCCCCAAGTCTGTGCCAGAGGCACACTGGCATTTTGTAAAGAAGCTAGACTGTACGTAGGCATCTTACATGGAATACTGAAGAACACTTAGTACTGGCTGTCTCAGAGGTTCCAAAATGAGGAGATGAATGCTAGTACTGTAAGGTTATATCTTTCTTCGCTTGTTTAAACTACTGCTGCAGGAGGTTTATTTTCTATGGAAACTATGCAATTCCCTACTCTGGAGGCTTCAGGAGCTGTACACTCAATTCTTGGATTCTTTATCAAATTTGATAGAGCGAGTTTTCCTGACTGCCCTGTATGTGGAGTATTAGATGTCAGTGACCCTTCTGAAATGCAAAACCTGCCCAACATCCGCTGGGTTCACTGGGAGTCCTTGCTGGATATTAATGTTGTTTATAGATTATCTGAAATAGCTAATTCAATCTCCTTTAATAAAATATTGCTCTGTTCCAAACAGTCTTGCATTTCTCAGCCAAATATCTTTGTCTTAAATATTCCGTTTCCATAAATCTCTCTGATGTACATGTGACGGTTGCTGTGTTATCAATGTGAGGTATTAATGCTCTAAGTGCTGTGCAGTCCACTCTCTTTCAGGTCTTCAGTAGCCAAAATGGGTGCCTGAAAGTGTTATGGACATGTTTTTCCAGAAGGTTTCAAAAACTTTGTATATTTTGTCCATTATTTCAAGTCTTGAATGAATCATGCGCAGTATGACAGCTCTGACAGTTCCATTCACACTGTGTAGCTTTAGATGGTTCTTTCTCTGGCCCCTAAGTACTCTTCCCTTTGGAGATGTCGATGGCCACTGCTGCAGCTGCTGGTAGTTCTCTGAGCTGCGTGTAAGCATCAATTATTTCAAAGGTCCAGTACTAATGCTGTCTGTAATAATTGCAGGGTTCTCCCCTTAAGCAGCAGAACTACTGTTGTTATCAGCAGTCACAGCAAAATTAGAGGTGTGACTGCTGGCTTGAGGCAGGAACTGTTCTGTCTAGGTTCGGAAAAAGGCACTCTAAAACCAACAGAAATACCATTGACGTTGGTGCTAACTAGCTTCCGTCTGACAATCTTTGCCTCCTGCTTTGAAAGGAGATGCGTGCTTTTCACTCCATCATTTTAGTGTTGCACAGTCAGTCATGCTGCCAGCTCCACTGTTTCCTGGACTGCTTATTTCTAGCTTCATATAGCTGGGGAAGGGAAGATCCCAGAGAGTTTGCTTGTTTGATGCGACAGAAGTTGAGCTGGGAGTCAAAGTGCAAATGTTAACTTCAGTCATCACTGTAGAAAAGACAGTAGTTATAACTACTACATTGTGATGGATGAAACAGTAATTTTTTATTGTAGATAAGTTGGTGTAATTGTAGACTTTTTATTAGTTTTGTGTTTCTCTGACCGGAGAAGACTTTTTTAAAAATTATTTTTCAATGGATTTCCTGCTGTTAACCATCTGATTTATTAAATAAAATATTTTCTGGCAGCCACTTCCTGTTCATCCAGGGGATCAATTTACAGCATATTCTAGAGAAAGGTTTTATAAAGGCCCACATCCTATGCACCTACAGGTGTACAGGTAGATTCATGGCTTTTCCAAAAAGGGAAGTGGAGGGTTAAGACATAGACATCACTGTTCACCCTTTTTGAGAAATGCTCTGGTGTTATTAAAGCAGTAGCTGTATAAAGGGATCCGTTCTATTAGCGTGTCTCAGTGTGTTTTCTCAGGGTGGACTCTGAAGGAGCAGAGATGGGAAAAGGCGAGGAAGGCCAACTGCCACAAAAACTAAAACGTGCAGACAACGTAGCCTCCTAGAAACGGAACAGGCAGCAGCAGGGCAGCCTGCTTTCAAATTCAGTTTGATAGAGTGAATTGAGCAATTTTTCTGCTGAAGCTGTTTTCTCGGCGCTCAGAAGAATTGGCTCGTTATTTCCAGGTTACGATTTACTGAGAATAGAAAAGTAAACTGATCTGCAGGGCTGCTACTTCAATACCAGAACCAGAGCACTGAATAGTCCGAGGCTGAGTTTTCTGTAGACTGGAATAACGTGACCAGGCCTGAATCCTGGAGCAACAGAGATCTAGTATGGAAATATAAACACCTCAGCTCCAGAAGCTCAGGGAAGGACAGTGCAGGGAAGTTTTCCTGCTCACTAGCTTGTGGTCTGGATGTCCCAATGCCCTCTAATGTGTGCACACGGCGTGTACGGCAATTTGTGCTGTCACGTTACCTGTGTGTTTTGGAAGGAAGTGTAATTATCTGAACTCTTGAACTTTTTGCTCTTCTGAACTACCAATGTGTTGCTGGTTTTAGTGGTGCTTGGTAGCGGGTTAATTGGATTTGTGAATGAGAGTAATTTCTAAATCTAAATGAGAAAATAGGATCTCTGAGAAAATAATAAATGAACTTGGCTTCTTTAAAGACTAAGGTGAAACCTAACAGAACCATGAATAAGATTGCTTAAAAAAAAGCAAACTAAAAAGAATTTATTTTTTTCAATGTTCACTGGATGTAGAAAGAAGTTAAAGAAATTGGAAGAAAAAGCAGTTTTTAATGGTAAATACGTTTAAGCAGTGGTATGTAATGTGGACTCAAAATCACCAGATATTACTAGGGACAGGTTAGGCACGTTGTTTAGGGACGGTGTAAGATGGCTGGACCTCTGTTGGAGTGCAACAGGCAGGATAGGATGACTTTTCAACTAAATTTTCTCTTGTTTCTCGGTGTGCGTGACTTTCTATTGGAAAGTCACGAATGGCTTTAATAATCTGACACATAAACAGAGAGGAAAAAGTCTGGAAGCTGAACTGATACATCCTCTGAAGGATGGAGGATTTCTAGAGACACAAATATTTAGGGACAGCAGTTATGAGAAATGGGGAAAAACCCTGTTGCTGAAGGAGTTTTTCTACTCTAGGAACTTGGGGACCAAGCACTCACTCAAAGATAAACTTCAATGAACTGGAAATTCTGATGCACTCTGCTTTTTATTTATTTTACTCTGCTTTCTATTCATTTTTATTTAAACTTATATAAACGTGTTGGAAATTGCCTCCCGTGAGTAACTTATTCCAGCCAAGCTCACTACAAACTGTTGGACTGCACTAAATGCTTGTTTGAATCTTCACCCCTTTATCACAGAATCACAGAATAATTTGGGTTGGAAGGGACCTTTACGGGTCATCTAGTCCAGTCCCCCTGCAGTAAGCAGGGACATCTATCACTAGATCAGGTTGCTCAGAGCCCCTCCATGATGATTTTGCTACATACAGGGAAACCCCATCTCTTTGCTCCATTGCAGCAAAGACCTTTTCCGTTCTGGTGATGAAGCTGTCATGCCTCTGTCCACCCTTGATCTGGGAAGTTAGCAGCAGTAAGTATGGACCATCTCTGCTCTCTTGCAGTCTTTCTTCAAAATGAAAGCCTGCTTGAAGGGCTCTCCTGAGGGCCAGACCTCCCCTCGTCACCTTATAGGAAAGAGCTATCGGGTACACAATCTGGCAGCCAAACTCCTGGAGGGAGTGGCTGTCTCATGAAGTATGGCTATGAAAATCTATACTCAAATCAGGAGAAAGAAGAGCTGAGCTTGTGTAACATAGAGGGACTCTTAAAGAAAAGGGCTTTGGTTTGAAGTGGGTGGGAGCCTGTGAAGAGGTAGGTGAGGGAGGACTCGGAACTGGGCTCTGTGCTGGCAGTAGTAGGGAAGGGAGTGATGTGTTAAAAGCCCGAGGCTCATTAGGGGCAAAACCTGACCCTGACCAGTGGGAGGACTAATTGTTCCCTGCGCCTTGCGGCAGTCAGTGGTAGGCCCGCTTTCTGTCCTTGCTCTATGATCTGACTTTTGAGTGCATGAAACACTATGAAAGAAGATTCAAATTATGCATCCAAAGTACGAGCATGCCAAGAGCTATCTGCATGCAGAAAATGTATGCTCAGAGAAGCTCGTCTGTACTTGTACAAACAGATGTGGGGTTTTGTCTGATCTGTGAGGATCAAGGAAGTGAGCTACAAGCAGGTAGCTGTAAATGAAAGGGAGCAGGAGTTAGACATCATCCAGCCTCACACCTGAGGTCTCTTGCTGGAGCTGCAAGAAATCTCTTTTAGTTTGCGCCTGTATTGATGTTGTAGGCCATAAAAGGCAATGTTGTTTTTCTATACTATGTCAATATATTCCTCTGTTTGATATGTTTTATTTCCTCTTCAATGCTAAAGATCAAGCCCTGTCTATGAAGTGGCTTGCTTCTTGAGAGCTGTGCAGCTGTTTTGGGAGCTGGTCTGTAGACAATGTTATCTGGAGAGAGAGAGCGACAGCTACATCCAGTAGTTCTGAAAGTGGAGCCCTATACCAATAAGGTGAAAAAAAGTTTACTACAAGTGTTGTGCAAAGCAAAAGATTCATGTAGTTTGTTCGAAGCAAACAGGAGCCCCTCAGGGAAGCAGTGGTGTACTTGAATAGTCTTCTGCATACACTCTGTCCTAAGTAATCCTTCTGTAACAAAACAAACAAACAAAAACTTCCTGTAGCTTTGCAGTGATGAGCTTAATCCTCACTCAGAAGTCTTTCTCTTCCCCTTGTGTGTATGCACAGGCATTCTTTCATGTGTATGCTCTTTAAAGGTGTCATTTCTTTTTTCTCCTGAAGTTTGCTGCGGCAATATTTCTTTTCTGCTCCTCAGACAGCGTATGTATGGAGGAAGTCAAGTTAACAACTGGAAAATATAAAATTCGCACCTGAGTAGTTGCATATGGCCATTCATGTTGCACTGTGAGGAAGTCTTTGGGGTAGAAAAGTTGTTCCCACTGGTGCTGAGTCAGTGCCTGTTAGTACGTTCAGCAGGTGTAGTGTCAGGTAGCTGTTGATACTGCCTGAGTGAGCATCATCCTTTATTTTCCTCCCAACTCTGTAAATGATGAATCACAATCACGATAAACTCTGGTTGTGCCAAAAAAAATTAGCTGTATTTATGATTTTTTTCTATATAGTCGAATAACCTCAGTTACTAGGTTAGACAGCTGTCAAATACGCCCCAAGTCTTTCAAACTACAAAAATCCTTAAGATTGTGTGAAAATGCTGATAAAGAAAAAGGTTTCTGAGATTTTTAAGCTTTAACATCTGTAAGGATTCCACAGAAAACATGGGATGAAAACAGACTTCCAATTTTTCTGGGATTTTTCTTGACAAAATGATTTTTCTGACCACCTTTACTTCAGCACTTGCCCAGGTAAAGTAGAGAAAACTTTTACCACTGTGCCATGTGCAGCTGTTAAAACTTTGTGCTAGATCCTGTGGGTCTGGGCTAGAGCTGGCCCAAACAACAACAGCTGCCTGTCCCGGTTCTTCTTCAGCCTCTTGCTAAAGGAGATAGGGCAAGCGCAGAGAGGGAGGAGAAAACCCTCTCCATTGCTGGGGCAAAGGCAAGACTTAACCCAGCTCAGAGAGAGCAGTGTCATCACTGAAAGACAAAACTGCAGGACAGGCATACGTATCCTGATGAGTGATTATCAGACCTGCTTTATTGTCCTCTCCTGCCTCGACTGGGTGAGTGCAGAGGATGCCTGTAGTCTGCAATTCTTGGGTTAAAACGGGAAGATCTGGCTGGTCTGCTGGAAGATGGAGAAGTAACTGGAGACAATAAGCAACAGAAAGAAGTATGTAAGCAAGGGTTGCTGTCTGCTCTTCAGCTGAACTTTAGTTTGCCCTGCAAGTAAAGGTAAATTGTGTACGTTCCAGCTGGAGCTTAAAGGGGTTTTTCGCCCAGGAATCTTTTGCTCCGTTCCTGCAAGGATTTGCCAAAATGGTTCTCTCTTATGGAAGCTCATCCAGTGACATGGGCTGGACCTGTAACATGTTTAAGATGGAAGCGCCTGTGCAGAATTGGATTCTGTATGGGTGAGTGACATTTGTAAACTTCTTGGACATATTTCGTTTTATTTTAACTGTACCATTCTTTTGGTAACTGCAATACATGAGTAGTTCATTGAAGAATAAAAAGTTAAGGGTATTTAAGAAAGAATTTTAAACAATTTTCATAGTTTAACAAATTACCAACTATTTAGGAAGTGCAAATGCAGCCAGAATTACATTCTTCTCTGATCGTGTGATCTTAATTAACATAATCAATGAAATTCTCATCCGAAACGATTTATCTCAGACGAAAGACAATCCATCAATTTTATCTCAAAAAAACCCAAAACGCCCTCACCACAATGAAGTGAATGCCAGTGTAACTTTGAGACCATTTATTATGTAGAGAAGTTATTCTAACTTCTCTCTAACAAGTCGGTTTCCCCACGATCTCCCAACGCGCAGACCTGCTCCCACAAAGGCCTCTCCACGTGATAGGGCTGCCCTGGAGTCCTGATCCCTCGCCTTGCTTGCAGTGACGCCGGTGGCGTGGCTTGGGCTGCTGAATTAAATCCTCTTCGAAGCATGCATCTGTGCTATGTATTTATTCTCCTTGGGTGCAGAAGTGAAGTATCAGTCTAGAAAAAAAAACCCAAATAAACCTGTCTCTGCGTGTTGAAGCTCTGACTTAACAAGAACGACCTTCCAAAGTGGAGGGGTCCTTGGCTTTTACGCCTTGTACTGACCCTCACAGCTGGCTTGGGCCATCTCTCACATTGCCCTGAAATTCCCAGCTCTTTCTGATCACTCTCCTTTCTTCTATCTCCAGGTCTTCTTCAGTTGTGTTACTCTGTATCCTTCTCATGCTGATATTATTTTTTGAATACAAATATAATGGAACTCAGGCTATTTGTCAGGAAGTACCAGGTACAAAATTCTGAAGGATTGCCAGTTTTGATTTTGGCTTCCATCCACAAGTCTTTGGAAGAGTTTTGGATGCTGGGCTTTAATAAGTGCTTAAAAAAGAAAACGTCTAAAATGGGAACTACAAGTAGGTGGTTACGCTACTTGAAAGAACATCCTGTCTCAAAACTACTGGAGAATCAGTTGTCCTTAGATTGATATCGCAATGACTCAACTGACTTGCATAGTCTCACCAGTTAGGGGTGAGTGATACAGGACTGGGTGCTCCAGCAGAGCAGAGATTTCCTCTAACAGGGTTTTTTGAGCTGTATGCCATGGCAAACAAGCACTTCTCCACCAGACAGGAAGGGTGAGAAGGAATTTATGCTCTAAGCAGTGCAGTGCCTTCTGGCACCTCTACAGCTCTTCCTCCACAAATCTTTTGGCAAAGCCACAAACCTAGCTGACAACTGGGAATTTACAATTAGCTGAATGCACGATTTATAATAACGATCATCCTCTTTCATACTGTTTTATGAATGAATGATTTCATGGAATGGAATTTGATATTAGGGTATGTTCTTCTAATTGACCTTTTCAGCTGTCTCAGTATTAGATTGCAAAATCTGGTAGCGAGCTGAACAATGTTGCTGACATAAATACCAGCGCAGAGGAGGGGAAAGCATGCTAGTGACAAACTGGCCAGGGAGTGCTTCAGGTTCTTTAATAAAGAAGCTACAGCTTCTTTAATAAAGAAACAACCTACGTCACCCACTGGAGAAAGGGCCACAAACTCTGAGCAGACCATTAATATGTTAATACTGAAAGCAGTAAAGGATTTGCAACACAACTTTGATGTTAGCCAGTTTGCAACTGGAAGCGAGTCTACAGGAAGCTTCTGGGTACCAGCAATGACAACATCCCAGCAGGCCCATCTGAGCTGCTGTGGTGCCTGTCCAAGATTGTGGTTCTCCCTGTGATTTATACCCATGTTTGGCTGGCTCTTGACTTCCTACCAGAAACTTTTCAGGCTTCTGCTTCCCCTGCTTGCTCATTCCCTCCAACCGGCTCCTACCATAACTACTCCAGCTCTGTTTAGTAATCTCTGCTGCTGGCAAAATGAAATGGAGACTGCATGGGGGGCTGCCCGTGTTTTCGGGGAATCTGATGGCTTTTCTGACTCATTCTGGAAGGTGTGGCTGCCCCCTTTTTTTGCTTGATTCTACAGTTCAGCCTAATTTTGCCCATCCTCCATAGGCAGCATCTCCAGGTCCCAAGATTTCTCTGTAAGAACAGGACTGGGTCTACAAATCAACTCCCTGTTAATTGTAGGTTCCTGCTGCCACAACAGCAGGCCTAACTTGTAGGTGATGCATCTCCTGGCTACAGTTCCTTCTTTTTTTTTTTTCACAGAATTTATTTTTATAACCTTTTCTACATGGATTTGCTGAGAGATGGTTGTTTCATTCGCAGAGTAATATAGAGTAGATAAAATTTCTTCCTTCTATCTGCACCTATCACAGTGCTTTAGTTAAGAGCTTGATGGTGTTTTCATTGTAAACCTCTGGTTTCAAGAATTTATATAATGTCCTGAAAAGGCTTGGCATAAAAATAGTCATTTGCAAGGAATGTATTTATGTACTTAACTTTCTGAAATCAGCAGTATGGTTTGTAAGTCTGTGGGATGCAAAAAAGTATCAGCTTTTCATGTGCCTTTTTGTTTGTTCTTACTACCTCTAAACTTTTAGCAATGTTTATGCTAAAGACTCATGTAATTAGGCCTCTGGATGCAGATGCTGAAAAACATAATCTTGTTTAACAAATAACCACGCTGTCTTTAGTTCAGTACTCCCCTCCCAACTGCAAGCAGTACCAGAGAGATCTCTGTCCCCAGAGGCACATCCACATTTGTTCTTTGTTTATAACGTTTCCTTTCTCTTGGCGTGTCTTTCAGCTTCATTCTACTTGTTTACAGTGTAACCATTTGCAGATTAAAAATTGATGGCCATCAAAGGATTAAATCATTGTAGATGGAAAGGCAACATAATGGCATATTATTTTGTTCGGTGTCATGCTGATGGCATGTATTTTAACAAAACTGTGTGTTTAAATCTTGTAGAAGCTTTTTAAAATCTTGTAGAAGGGGTTGTTTTTCTGTACTCTAGGTATGGACTGCTTAGATGATGAGATCTTGATGCATCTGCTTGAGGAAGCAAGCATCAGGCCTACAGCCTTTCAGACTTGGAAACGACTTTTTGTTTAAGCTGCATACTATTGGGCAAACCAGTAAGGAAATGTAGTGAGCACTCTGTGAGGGAGTTTTTGAAGTGTGACTGTAATTACGTTGGGCTGGTTGACATGTCTGCCGTACTCACATGTGACACAGTGCTGCTCTTTCAACCCCTGTAGTGCTAGAAAATGGCACACAGCTTTTCTGCACAGCAGCTGAGCCAGTGCTGATATGGATATCACTTACGGCACCAAGCTTTCGCTATTGCATGCAGATCTGAATTGATTTGAGTGCTACAAGTTTTAATTGAATTCTAAGATTTTTAAGATGTGTTATGCCAAGAAATGGATTCTTGATTTTGAAATAGTAACAGAGAGTCCAGCGAAGGGCTACGAGGATGAGGAGGGGACTGGAGCTTCTCTCCTGCGAGGAGAGGCTGAGGGAGCTGGGCTTGTTCAGCCTGGAGAAGAGAAGGCTGAGAGGGGACCTAATATATGCTTACAAATATCTGCAGGGTGGGTGTTAGGAGGATGGGGC
>Ga0065711_1007196_pt1 | contig 15411 bp, 6 predicted proteins | sample Hoacrofraction12_FD_59098 | JGI IMG/M metagenome (GOLD analysis project Ga0065711, IMG submission 59098) | Hoatzin crop microbial communities from Cojedes, Venezuela - Epithelial fraction 12 v2 (version 2) | ecosystem: Host-associated > Birds > Digestive system > Esophagus > Crop | place... | reverse complement strand
TCCAGGACCTCTCAAAGATGATGGAGAGTGGCTCAGCAATGACATCCGCCAGCTCCCTCAGCACTCGTGGGTGCATTCCATCGGGGCCCATGGATTTGTGGACGTCCAGATCGCTTAAGCGATCCCTCACGCAGTCCGTGATTTAAGTAAAGGAATTAATGGAAAGGATGCTATAAACTCTTCTGGTGCAGGCTGAACAGTCACAACCCTTAAGTTAGGAAGATTATACATCTGCTGCAACTGCAAGATCCATTTATTCTCAATTTAATGGACATTAGCTACCTGAACTGCATTTTCATCGCAAAGGTACCTGGTTACACTCCAGTTTTGGCTGCAATTGTGTAAGTACTATCAATGTGTACAACTAAGTGCATTACTATTTCCATTGGCTGTTAACCTGAAAACAGTGTGAACAGTACCGAGACATCTAGAAACATTGTGGACATCCATAATTACAGTGCCCTGAAGGGAAGTGCATGTCCGGGTGGTCTTAAATCAGAGGATTTGTAGTTTCGACTGCTCTTAGTAGATCTTAGAGTGAAAAGTTTTTTCACTTTTGTATAGCAGCCCTGTTCATGATGCAGCACATTACTCAAAAAACGAAGGGCAAAATATTTCATTTTCAGAGAATTTTGAATTTGAAACACCATTTATGGCTTGTCATTAATCTGATAGTGTCACCATAAAAGTGACAATAGGAAAATAGCTGTGTGAAGATGACTTCTCGTCACTGACACCTCATACTATGGTAGGATGTTGCAGATTCCATACCCTAACTGTACTGCAGAACGTCGTGAGCCTAATATTAAAGTTCACTGCGTAATTCCCTGTTGAACTTGGTGAGTAGTATCAGAAAGTTAGAAGTCATGGACATTTTTAAAAATATTGTAACTAATGATTTACGTTTGTATCCATTAGATATAAAGCTATAGCCACAAGCCTGCAGCTGTGCTGTGGAAGGGAGCGGGCTGTAGTTCGAACCGAAGGAAGCCTTTGGCGTAGCAGCCTTTTTACACACCTGGTTCTCTCCTGCCACCACGTGGCTCTTCCACTTAAAGACTTTCGCCTAATTATAACTCTCTTCAAGTTGCTGAACCGACCGGTGTGGTACTTTGTTCGTTGTTTCAGCTGTGAACCGTATTTTAAGGTTCAGGCAATAGGGACAGAAAGGTTCACAAAAAGCCACAACAGGACATCAAGCATCCAAGTTTTATTCATTTCGGAGTGATCTAGTGGGTTCTTTTCTTACTCTTCAGGAACCGAAGCCCAAATTATTTCAAACACTGGATAAGTTAGGCAGGCTGAGAATTTTTGACAAAATAATTACCTCATGCCAGATTGTGAAAAGCCTGTGCTGAAAACAACGAGTGGGGTTTTTTTTCTCTCAAGAAAACCACCATTAATTGTGGCGAGCTAGAGCTTGACTCTTAAACTGGAGTAGCTCACATCTCATCCCAGGCGACAGTATTGATTTCTAGGCTCTTGGCAGTTTTGAGGTGCCCTCAAAAAATTTCAATAGGTCTTGACTTCATTGTGATAAAATTAGGAATAGTTTTTGCAGTCTTAAAGATGTCCATGATAAGAAAATCACAAAAGCTTTGCCTTTAAGAAAGAAGAAGTGTTGACAGCAAAGCAGAAAACAGAATCAGAGATTTGTTTCCAAATTCCCTTTTTCTCTGATGCAGTGTTTAGTTTCTCTATGTAATGCTTTCAGAGTCTGTCTATGAACAAAACTTTGCTTAATCCTCTTACTTTTGTCATGTTGAATAACAGTACACTAATTGATTAATCTTACTTTCAAAAAGATCGGAATCGGAATCAGAAGAAACTGATTTTGCTGAAGAACTTCTTGTAGGTACCTCTAGGAAGAAGAGCTCACGAATTGAAGGGTTCTACCTATGTCTTTCCTTAAATATCCATTCTACCCTAAGCCTTGCATTGTATGTAACACCGAAACCCAGACTTTTTACATTACACACCTTACTTTACTCTGTGTTCACTAGAGTAACATGGCAATTGAAGATTTTATTTCTCTGTGGGTTCCCTCAGGGCTTCTGTTGTTGTTATGCAGGCAGGGCTGGTCCAAGGGTCAAGCCAGGAAGTCAGTCTGTATGGCAGGGTCAGGATCAGGTCCACTGAGCGTGGCCAGCATCAGATACAGCCCAGTGATCACCAGGCAGGACCCCCGTGGTGAGTCAGGGTTGAGCTCAAGCCGGGAAGCTACTCCGTAGGTCAGGGCCCGTATCAACAAGGTGCGTGGCCAAGCACGGCCGTGGCAAAACTCACACCAGCTGCTCCAACAGCCCAGCTCAGGCAGGGGCTGGAGCTCCAGGCCAGAGCTGGTGTGGACTGCACAACCTATAGCCAGGGTCTGTGGAGCAGAGGCCTCAGGTGGAGCTCACCACAGACTTTAAGGGTTGTTAGTGCACTCAGGGACCCGACTGATTCTCAGCACTAATGGAAACACCAAAGAACAAGAAGAGAGTAATGCAAATTTTGCATTTGATAATGCCCATAAGCTTCAATTGCCATTTTATGTAATGGCTTAGTTGGACAACTTTGTACAAAGAGAGGGGGTCTCAAAGAAAAAGTTACATTATTTTTGCTTTTTAACATTTCAAGGTTGCCACTTTTTTGCTGATATTTACGTTCCTTGTAAATTTAGTAATGCACCTGCAGAAGAATTTACCTATAAGAACTTCAGAGTCTTCTTCCTACATCTAACCCTTTTTCTTTCCAAAAGCCTTGAAGTCTTATCACAATTTCTCTGTGTTTGAAACACAGGGAGGTATTTTGCTTCCTCTGAGATACAGAAAAATAAGTCTTCGCTTTTAACCATTGGAAATACATGGAAATTCTACAAGAGAAGGAGCAAGGAAAGCGTACACTGTTCTGATCACAAAGATGTTATCACAAACTGCACTGAGAATTCCCCCTGCTTTGGATCACTGAACTTTGGCTGGAGTTAACCAGGTGATTAGGTAGCCCCATGGAACCGTTGGATTGGCCATGTGATATGATCTTTCATTTCACTGAAATTAATGCCGCTGGATGAATAAAGTTAAACATTTAGCGTCCTGAGCACAGTAGCAAAAAAGAAAAAATGCTTGGTATGTGTTTAAAACCATAATGCTGCATTTCCCAAGCATCAAATTCGAAGTGTGTTAGCTATAAGCACACGTTTCCTTGTTGCTATATAATTTTACACACAGAAATAGTTTTAGGCACACCACTAGTTTCACAGAGAGGTAGTGATGTTATTTTAATGTTTGAAATTGCTGGTGTTATCCACAGGTATTAAGCGACATCGAATGGAAAGGGAGTGTTGGAGAACCCACAGAGCATTCTCCCGCCTTTTTTACCGACAGGCGAGGGAGCAGCAGGAGGCGAGCAGCCCTCCAGCCGGAGCTGACCTGTCTCGCGCTTTCCTCATTCACCTGTTCCTCCTCACCTTAGGGGAGGTAGCACCCATTTCTGTGCTGCCCTTGCTGCTAGAGTTGCTCCTTCCCTCTAGGTCTGCGGCAGCTCGGCAGCCCCGTTCCTGCAGGAGCTGCGTCCCTGCCACCCCAGGCTGGGGAGCTGCCCGTGAGCCCTCACCCTGTGCCAGACCCCCGGCCCCGCCGCAGTGACTGCGATGCCAGGGCCACTCATTCCTGGCTCTCTGTCCGCGTGTTGGAGCAGTGCAGTGAGGCAACGGCAGACAGACCCACACCCGCACGTCGCACCTTGCCATTGCTGACTGTGTGCCAGGGAATCCCCTGCGCATTTCCTACACTGACAGGAATAATTCAACACAATGAGCGCCGCACTGATGAGCTTGGAAAGTGAGGTTTTGTACTTGAGGCTCAGTGTAGACATAGGCTTACTTTTCATCTCAGCTACTTTAGCCAAAACCACTTCCTTTTCTTTCTACTTCTTCCCCTTTCCACGTGCAAAGCAGCTCACCATCATTCCTGCCCAAGGAGAATTACGGTGGTGCAGGCTGTGACTGTGAGCTGGAAACATGCCTCAGATCATTATTCTTCTATAAAGTGGACTACAAAATAAAAAAGGGGAAACCCAATTTGATTTGTCTGAATCAGAAGATAAAGACTAGTTAGATTAGAAGTTAGCTTAACTTCCCATATTTTGATTAATATTATAGTTTATTCAATTCCTCAAAGAGCTCTGTTAAAGAAATAGCAATTATTAAAAAATATAGTGGCAGGAAAACCTAAGGATTTATCCCTTTGTCTATATAAGATCATGAACTGCTTTGAACAGTTAATTCTCTCTCTCTACAATCTGTTGTTTAAACATTAACCCTGGATGTGTATTGATGATTACATGGCAGAAAATAAACCAATAAAGCATTAAAATATTTCTTCTTTAAGGAAGAAGGGGTCTGACCTATGTAAAAAGACACTCAGGGAATGGAAAATTGCCTCTGCAGTGGTTAACAGAACTGAGGAGACTTGATTGAATCAACAAGAAAATGGGGAATGCTGCAGTGAGAAAGGCAGTTAAAGTGAAGAAATATTTCTCTGCTAAATTTATAACTGGCCTATGGAAACCAGGGCTGCAGGTGTTCATGGAAAGAAGTAGTGTTGCAAGAACTTTAAAACTCTTTAACTTAATGACCAGTTACACAATCTAAGGCAATGGTACGAAGTAACCCTATCTGCCGCCTCAGGGTGTAAGCGGGGGGTCGGGAGGGCACGCTTTTAGTGCCCCAGCATTACCTGTGTCTCAGAAGAAGATGTTTGTTTGTGTTTTTGCTGAGTAGAATTCACATTCCTGGAAGCTTTAGGTGGCTGATGATTCTGGACAAAGAGTTCGGTTTTGGATTTAATATAAAACATTTCTGTAGAAATTCCACCGTGCCTCAAAGTGCACGTCAAAGGCAAGGCGGGGTGACACATGGTGCCTTGATGACCTGCACGCAAGCAAAAACCCTCTGCACACCTGAAGGAGGCTGTGCGAGTTGTGCTACTACTCTGTGCTATTATTACTCTCAGTTTACAGATAGGAGAATGGAAGGTGAAGGGAGGTACTCAAGGCTGCACAGCAAGTGACAGGAGAAGAGTTAGAAAAGTGTAATGACACATTACCCTAGCTAAGTATAGGTCTAACAAAATGATCAACATACAGCACAGGTAGGCAAAATACCTCAATTGTAAAATTAACATTTGCTCAGAGTATAGTTAGAATGAGCAAAGAGTTATATATATAAAATATATAATAAGTATATAAATAATGGCCTTTACAGACAAAGGTTCCCACATCTCAATTAAAGCAGATGTTGTTGCTTTTCATTGCAAAAGTCTTTAAAGAAGTTCTGAACGAAAGCAAGACATATATAGTCACAAAGCAATCTCAAACAGCAATTTTCATCTGGAAAAATCAGGAACTAAAAAATAACAGTTTGTGCAGAAACTAAAAAATCGCAGTTTTCAGAGTGAACACCTACTCTTGAGGTATTTGATTTCAGCATCTCGAGGTCAGACTGGAATCCCAGATTATTACTTCTTACATTTACAGAGAAGATCATACATAAATAGTTGTTTATGTCCATCACATAGAATACCTCCTTTTAGAAATGAGCCCAGAGGCTACCTCAAGACGTCTTAGAAGCCCACAGAACAAAGAGAGTGTTTTTTATTCTAGTTTCAGACTAGAAACAAATAAACATTTTGGACTCAAGCTTGTAGCAAAGTAGAAATGTGCCATGAAGCCTAACATTTATCATTGATGATACAAGTTTTAATTTTTAAAATTATTAGTATTTTAAGGACCTCTGTTGTATCATAAATTTTCTGGTATGCTGTATCACGATTTATTGTTTTAACATCAGGCCTCTAGAATTATGTTTCAACTTGATTATATATTTTCCATTTGGATGTAATGAACACAATAGATTTTTTTGTAGATTAATTTAGTTTTGGGCAACTTGCGCTTCACAGAAGCCAAAGGTGAAGGCTGCATCTCTCATACATCCATCTAAAAGGGATTTCCTTCTCAGTCTGCAAGGTATTTATCTCAATTATTACCTTAGTTTCAGGTATTTATCATGGACAGCTTTCTTCAGGAGTTCAAATATTTTCTCCAGGTTGGACTGCCCATTATAAATCACTGCATTTAGAAAAAACAATCCGATGGGAGGCGAGTCTTGCCAGCGTATTATTCACGCCTTTGCAGCTCTCCGTTTTTCACCCGGCTGCTCAGCGTGTTGAGCTGGGCAGATGCTGCCGATGACACACAGCTCGTTCACTGACCTGCTGGTTTTATGCAATACGCTTATCTCATTGCCTCTGGCTTTTATTTCTTTTATAACCTACAATATTCAAATCTTCACTAGAGTACGGAGAAGATGGTCCATGTTTAGAAAAGATTTAATGAGCTAACGAATCATCATTTTACCTTTTGCTCAGCCAACACAAGGAAGCGATCAGTGTACAAGAACAGTTTGTGTGCATACATCTGGATGCATCCACATACACTGCTGTATGTATGGCAAGACTGCATATGCAGAGACTGCCAAGTTTTTTCACAGGATAAATAAGTTGTATTTACGAAAGTTATAAGGTGATTAAATACATATGTTATAAAAGCAAGGAGAATCCCTAATTGTGCAAGGAGTTTGTTCCTGCACAACTGTTGCATGCATTATTTACTCTCATTGACATTAATATGACCACTCCCAAGCTTAAATTAAGTACGTGCTGAATGTTTAGATTTTCAGAGGAACCAGAGTATAAAAATCTTCTTAAACAGAAAGCTAATTCCAAGATTTTTTTTCTTTTGGAAGAGAGTTCCTAGGCTGCATTTACTCTGCCCAATGTTATTTCTGATATCTACAACAGTTCCTTCACATGTGTAGTCTATTGGCACGTGTGTATGGGTTTGAAATGAGAGATACATCCACAATCTAAAGATATTTAAAAGTTATAACTCCCAGAAGGAAATAATTCTGTATATAAAGAAAGAAGGGCGCAGCATGGTCACCTAGACTGAATATGTGCACATTGTACCCAAGTTCATGTTGGCTAACAAAGTACCATAAAGTCCACTTTTGTGTAGTAATAGCATATAATAAACTAGAGAAGGAACAAGTTGCAGACAGCTTCTGCAGAGCATGTGATGTGCTGCGTGTTCACACCCTAGCATGCCCTGCAGTAGCTTGTTTGTACATCTGTACCTAGAGGCAGTAGAATCCTTGTTTCACCTTTTGCTCAAGCTGCATTTAATAGGTATATTAATGGAATATTATGGTATATTAATGGTATATTAAAGAAGCAGGGAAATTTTTAGTATATAACTAGTCTCTGTAAACAAGAAAACAGTGAACACCACTGAGAAATGAAAATTTGAAAATGCAGGTTCTGATCTATTTGCATAATATAGTATTTTGAGATTAAAAATCAATCCAACAGCCATAATGAGATTTGCAATAAAAAACACAGGTGTGCAAATCTAATGGTAGCTTCCTCTTGGAAGCATAGAACACTTCAAGTACTATAATGGAAAAGCAGTGCTGTGGAGCAAAATAGGAAAGGAGAGACTGGCAGTTGAGGATATCACTGATGCTACTTTACTCAAATTTTGGAGGGCATGATTTGGTTAACAGGGATAGAAAAGACACAAGAATCTGAAGACAGAAGTTTGAAAAGTGCTGAAGAACACTAAAAGCTCCTCTTCTATATACATGATGGCAGTGGCACAGTTCTTACCGTCTAACTTCAGGTATTTAACAAAGTTCGTTTGGTAACAAAACTGGCACCCTTCAGGAGATGTCTTAAATTAAATTACGGATTTCTCTCTTCCCTCTGCCCTTCCCCTGTAAACCTCTCTGCTCTTGGCTATGTGATCCCACTGCTTAGCTGGAGCCACCTCTGCAGCTCTGGACTGCAGGTGGTTCAACCTGAGCAAACAGCAAAAATTTATCCTTGCCCACCTTCCAAAGGTGTACATTTTTGCCAGGTTAGAGAGCTTATTTGCCTGACCTTGCGATCAATCAGATAAACTCCAGAGGCAACACAAAAAAGATGTGTGAGGAAAAAGAAGCTGCAAAGGCGGACAGGACTGGATGCCCTCCCTCAAAGAACAGCGCGTTTGGCTCAGCCAGTTGTCACACTCTGGACTCCCTACTTAACCTGTACAAAGAGGTGGGTAGCGCCTGAAGCAATTTAGAGAAATATCTTATTCATTTGTCAACCATANTNAAAAATAAGGAGATTACTTTCCCAATTTATCTTCTTAAACTAAAGATTTCACTTGATGTGATATAAATACCCCACCTTCATCTTCCTTCTTCCCAATCCGACATCCAGAAAAGCTGGAAAATATTCTGTGACCCTCAAGGACTTTTTTCCATTGTTAATCTTTGCTATTTGGCATCTCTCTAATCTTTCTGGTGACGTTTTCTCCTCTCAGTACTCATTTTGTTTACATTTCAAGGCATGGAGCTTTTTTTAGATTTTATTGAGCTCATTCACTCAATACTTATTTTGATGTTTTCTTTTAGTGTGTGACTTTGTTTATAATATTTCCCGCGCCATCATTTGTATTAACAATGTATCTTTTGTTCTCATTATTACTCCTCTTCTAGCTATATAATTGTGTTTGCATTCTTCTGCAGTTGCTTTGGCTACATCTGTTTGAATTTTCTGCTGTGAATGCTGTTTGCTATTTGATAATATAGTTCTCTCTACAGTTGCTTGCCTTCTGTATAACATTTAATTTGGGTTATTTTTCCAATTATGTGGTTTTTTCTATTTCAGTCTTTTTTTTCCCGGAAAAAAAAATGCAGGAGGTTGTAACAGAGCAGGACATCACTAGCAAATAGGAAAAAACCCTCAGGAAAAGTAAGACACAACACTTTTTTTCAAGGTTCACTCATTTGTTTAACCCCTGTCAAAGAGAATATCGGAGATTTTATGTTTTCCTGGTGTTACGGATCTAGCCAAATACTTGGTTCAGAAGACTGATGCTTCCATCGACGCAGGGATCTGAATTTCTCCAGGTGTGTAGCACCTTACCTCTGTAGCTCCATGAACAGGAGACGCCCTTAAATGAACCTGTGTACCTGTTCTTTGTAGCCATGTGCTCTCTTTTTATGTCTTTCCTGACAGTTATGCATAATGATTTGTAAACTTTTTTTCCTCCTACATCCATCCTCTTTTCTTCCCTCTCTCATGTCCCCTTAGCCACATCTTTCAGTCATTCAGGTGCCCCCCGCGAGAGGCTTTACAACACGTTTGTCGTGTTGGTGCTAAAAGAATGAAGCTCTCCATATAAAATATTGGAAGAGGGATGAAAAAGATTGGTTCGAGCTATTGTATCGGTGAGGCACTAATAGAAGTCCTGCTGAGCCTGTGTCTTGTAAAACTAGGCACGTAGGTACAGCTTCCATTGTTAACCATTAACAGAGTAGTGCTAAAAGAATGGTTTTGATCTCGTAACGTTCAGAAGAGTTTGAAATTGCAACCATGCTATGCTCTGCGGGTCTGCAGATTCCCCTGGATATATGCAAAAATGGCATGCGTTCACAGGGTGAGGAGCAGCGCTTTTCCAGTGTGCGTGTGCATGTGTAGGTGTAGCAAACATATTAGAAATCAGGAATAAACTGAGTTTCTGCTTATAAAATGCAGCAACTGGTGATTTTCTTTCTCGTACAGGATAATGTAGAATCAGATTAGTTTATTATGGTGGAGCTAAATTGATCTGATAGAGTTGGACTATTACATTTCCTTTCCGGCTTTACAGATGACTGAGCTTTTCCCTTGGGACATGGAGTGAGGATTACTTTCCCAAATTAAGGCAGAAAAAAGTAAAATTTACTATATCTCAGTAACAGCTTTAAAGAATGAACAGCTTTGCTTCTAAATTTAGTTAAAATCAGTATGGATCTGAAGAAAAAAGAAAAGGTGAACAGTGCACAGCCCTACCATGAGTAAAAATGTAGATTAGGCAACTTTGCTCCTGGCATACTCGTAGCACTTCATGGGCATACTGAGGAGGCTTCCTGAAGCTGGGAGTAAACACTGCTTATGGTATCAAAATTCCCTGCCTGCAGTCTTCCTCTCCACTGTGAACTGGCAGCTTACTGTGAGCATCAAAGTAAAAACATGTCTCAGGGGTGGATTTTAAGTTGAATACTAATTAATGTGACCAGGGTTTTCTAGGTTCAAGGGATAGTGTGAAAGGCAGGTTTTGTCATAAGGAAATAAACAAGCAGTGAAAACTGGTGTCTGGCTAGAAATACTGGGATGGCAGGTGAAAACCACTGTGGAGGACCAGCCAGACTGACGTCTGTAAATGTGAGGATGAGGTAGGGGCAAAAAAGAAAGGTGTGAGCCAACCTCTGACTGATTTTAACAGCATTTCTGAAAGATTTAGTTTAAAACTTAATACGCGTATGACTGGCGTATGAATTTGTTCTGCACGCGTTCTGATTAGTTTTGCTGGTGTTCTGGTTATTGCCAAAGCAAGAGCCGATTGTGCACCAGCTTAAGCAGAAACGCTGAAGAGGGCAGGAATTTGGACCGTGGACACACGTATTTTTCTCTCGGTGACAAAGTTTACAGCGTTTGCGCACATTGTACCTCCACCCGCACGTGTGGTCCTCGGTGGTGAGAGCACAATTGTTTGTGAGCCGACATGGTTAAGCAGATCAGGGAAATTATCTGTATTAACAATAACCCTTTTTCTTAGGATTATCTTAACCCTTAATATCCTAAGAGAAAAGGGTATTTTTAACACAAATCAGTTACTTGATATGTTTCAACCATTGTACCAAACCCCAGAATGGGGGCAGGTAACCCTTTAAATAGACTTTGCTGTGGAAAATACAGACTACCAGGACAGTCCTATCCTTCAAGCATTTGAAAAGTAAATTTTTATTTTCACATTTTTTCAGTGTAGAAATATGCTTTATTGTTTCTACGGAAGCAACCAGAGAGCACCAAGATGATCAGTCAGGTAATTACAGTAAAAGCAGCAGAACTGGGACACTGCTTGCCTGATTTTCTCGCAGACACGTTCTCTTTGTTTTCTTGTCATGATTGCAAATAGACAGTACGCATTTTCAAGTGTAGTTCTACATGTTATTTCTCTTCAGTGACCTTCAAAATGATATCTGCTTCATTCACAGGTTTAAGCAAACGCTTAATCCTTATCACAAACAGCAGCTCCCCAGTTTGCAAGGCAGGAGGCGTAAGAACAAAGTGACAAAGTTTGTCTGATTGGAAGTTTGTCGCTCAGCCTTAAGATAGGAAGTAGATTACAATCTGGTTTGTGTCGCTACAAATTTTTTATAGATCTTGCTTATCCTTAAGTGTTCTTGCTGAAAAAAAATTCTGTCTGGACTTGCCATTTTTATTGTCAGCATCAGCAGAGAGATGGAGCTTAAGAGAGTTGGAAGTCATGTCTAGCCTGGACTGTTACAGATTATGTTTGATTTCCTCTGTAGACAGATTCAGTCTTTAAGAATCTAGTTTCACACCTTTTAAAATACCTTTCTTGTTTAGGTCTCCAGGATAGGATCAAAAATCTGTTTGACAAAGCGAAGTGACGTTGTATTCTTTTGGAGGTGAAGGCTGTGTGTGTGCCGTGACTGAGCTTTGCCGTAGCTGGGAGGCAGGATTGCTGTAATATGGTAAGGACAACGCCAATGGCTGCAGTCACAGCAGGCATCACCCTACCTCACTGCTGTACCACCTCATCCTTATTGGGGAAGAAAGGGAGAAGAATGGAGATGACATGCAGTTTGACTGTGGGTAAATGGCAAACAAGAAAAAACATTTAAAAAGGGAAATTTAACGTTGCTAAATAAAAAAAAAAAAAGAACACCAGCTCATTTGTTTGCTGTTCCAGACCACACAGTTCTGCTGGGTGAACTCCTGCGTTGCCCAAATTGGAAGCATGCAAAACCTTTGTAACATCACTCCGTAGCAAGGATTATTGAACAGTTTTCTGTTCCATGATCACATTTGCATCCCACAATTTCATGAGAGTACAGATATTTAATCATTTCATTTCCCAGATCTCGTGCGACAGGCTTTCCTAGCACTGGTGAGAGTATCCCAGCCTACCAGCCTGGGATAACAAGAAATAAGAGGAACAAAGCAATGACAACAGAAATATTCTTAAACTTAGCATAAGTAATACTTTTGAAATGATTTAGTGATTCCAGATTTATGAGAGGTTATTTCTGAACGTTATGAAACAGTCTAAAAACATGAAGCTTGTGTCACCCGAAAGAAATTCTGCATTTTGGATGAGAGGGAATTAACAGCCTGAGGCTGCACTGAGGTTGCAGAAGCTCAAAAAACCTTTTGTTTTGTTTTTAGGAGTTACCCGTATCTTATATCGAAGTGTGAAATCTTGCAAATGTGATTTCCCAGTTTTAGGGTATCTCCTTCGTTCACTGTTTTGATCTCTTGAAAAAGTGTCTCAGAGTTTTGAGAAGCCCTCACCTTTTTGTTAAGGGGATCACCAGCTCTCCAGCGAATGTGCCTGAGCATACCGAACATATTTGCCTGCTGACAGGTGGGGTAGCCGCTCTCCCTGGGGGCAGGGCGAGTGGCTCTTATGCTGTGAGTAAAAACCTGTCTGGGGCAGGGAGTAACTGCTGCTGGGAAGAGCTTCCTTCAGCAGGAGTTTGAGTCAGGCTAGCAATGAAGCTGGCTCTTCCTTGTGTGTCAATTCAGGATGAAAATTAAGAGAATCAACGGAAATATCTTTTTTTGTCAGAATCCTAACCAGACTGAACAAAATGGAGCTTTTGAGAGTTGGAAGTTTCAGGTCGCCAGAGGAGTTATGAAGTGGATGCTTTAAATACAGCTTTCCTTTTTCACTTCCACGACCACTAGTTTTTACATGTGAACTAGTGCATATGGGCATAAAATGAGCGAAAATTACTTGGTTCTGATCTTAACTTTGCCTCAAGACTTGTTTTAATTATCTGGTCCAGCCTAGCTTCAGCTGGCTCACGAAATCTCTAGCACTGTGTATCTGCTACTGTCTCTACTCAGAGGATGACTGACAGCTCAGACTCACGAGCAGGGACACTTTGCTTTGGGTGACTGCAGTTGTTCACACCCATGCTCTCCACCTTGCTGCTCTTCAGGGATGCTGCAGCCATTCACGCAGCGGATGCTGAATTTTTGCATATTTTTGCACGTGTTCTTCTATATTTTACAGCTTGCCATCCTAAAGAACATAAAAATCTGTGATATTTAACAGAACACCAGTTCTGCATACTCACATTAAAAAGTGTGTGGGTCCTAACCAATTTAATAGCAGGTGTAAAGATGGTAACATAAAGACATTTGAGTGGTCAGAGCTTGTAAGTGAAAATTTTTATCTCAGTTTTGAAGAGAAAACTAGACAGATAATCCTGATTCTGTGATGGTGCTGCGTTTCATTCTCCTACTGTCACTCTAATGTAGTATTGGAGTAACACCAATGTTAGTGGGATGTTCAAAGCAAAGAAAATTCCCAAATAAAAATGCTCTGTATTTTACATAACTGATATTTTTTCCTAAGCAAATAATGACATTTTACATCTGGCGCTAAAAGACAAGATCCTTCTTCTTTCAGCCATACATGGGATCCATCCATCCCTGAGCAATGCGGAACAGAATGTAAAGCCTGTCCTTGAACCCAAAGCCCTGATGCCCAAGACTTTTGTTTGTTGATCTTTAGTGGAAAAAAATGATGCTAAAGGTTGAGTCATACTAACTTATATCAGTCTGTCATCACAAAATAATTGCACATCGTGGTTCTTTAAGTTTCAGAAACCAAATTTCTGTGTAAACCCAAAGTCCTGTATATTAAATTTCCAGTTTATTATAACAAAAAGTTAGAGCACCAAGTTTACATATGTAAACAAGAACAGTGTCCACAATTAAAAGGCCCTTATAATTAATGTGATAATTATAAGCAATGTCAACAATTAAAAAGCCTTTATAATTAATTTTCAATTATATTTTACATAATATATATTTGATCTTCCACAGGTTGAATCTTTTGTATGTTATTAACTGTGCTGTATGAAATGTATGACTTAGTTTTTTCTAACGCACTAATTGCAATCCCTGTCTCCGTGAGGTGATTACTGACTCGGGGTCAGGGGCCGGGTCTCTCAGGCAGCCTGGGTGTCCTGGGTTGGTGCCCAGATCCGCAGCAGTTTCAGCTGAGCAGGCGATCTCCGTCAGCGCAGCGGCAGTTCCATGCCCTGCTGCACACGTCCTCTCCCCATCAGCTGCAACCTTTCGCTGCCGGACTTGGGGGTTATATCTGGCCTTAGCTGACCCTGTCAGAGTCAACTGAATCAGGTTTTCCCGCATTTTTATCATTGATTCAGCCATTCTTACTGTAAATACCCGAGTAATCTTTCTGTACAACAGTAGTTTTTTGGAGAAAGAAAAGTTCCAGTGATTGGTATTACAGCAGATTTCAGTCATGAGGCAATCGGCCGAGGAAAGGGAACTTCCAGGAGCTGTGCAGACCTTTTAGGAAGGGAGCCTCGGGGACCCGTCACTGGCTCTTTTCTGGTAATATACAAGAAACATAGAAATTTCTTCAGCTTTAACTGTCGACCTCTGTCAAAGTCAATCAATTCTCACAAGTTTTTTAAAAGAATCTTGTTGAAATTTGACTTTTTACTAAACCATTTTTGTAGAATGAACAGTTCTAAACTGCTTTAACTTTATGTAAAAGCGAAGTAAACAAAAAGCAATAGAAGACTTCTAGATTTTTGAACATGGCTTTGATAGAATTACATAGACATATTTTCTCCAACTTGTATTTTAATGAAAAAAACAAAATTATTTTGTTTTTCTATTTGCATGTAAATTTTAGATTGGAGATAAAAGCCTTTCCGACAATAGAAGACTGGGCCTTATCTTGTTCAACTTCTTCATCAACGACCTGGATGAAGAGTTAGAGTGCACCCTTAGCAAGTTTGCTGATGACACCAAACTGGGAGGAGTGGTGAATACACCGGCAGGCTGTGCTGCCATTCAGCGAGACCTGGACAGGCTGGAGAGTTGGGCAGAGAGGAACCTGACGAGGTTCAACAAGGGCAAGGGCAGGGTCCTGCACCTGGGGAAGAGCAACCCCAGGCACCAGTACAGGCTGGGGCGGAGCTGCTGGAGAGCAGCTCTGTGGAGAGGGACTGGGAGTGCTGATGGATGACAAGGTGACCATGAGCCAGCAGTGTGCCCTGGTTGCCAAGAAGGCCAATGGGATCCTGGGGTGCTTTAGGAGGAGTGTGGCCAGCAGGTCGAGGGAGGTTCTCCTACCGCTCTACACTGCCCTGGTGAGGCCCCATCTGGAGTGCTGTGTCCAGTTCTGGGCTCCCCAGTTCAAGAAAGATGAGGAGCTGCTGGAGAGAGTCCAGCGGAGGGCTACGAGGATGAGGAGGGG
>Ga0065711_1042398_pt1 | contig 15412 bp, 6 predicted proteins | sample Hoacrofraction12_FD_59098 | JGI IMG/M metagenome (GOLD analysis project Ga0065711, IMG submission 59098) | Hoatzin crop microbial communities from Cojedes, Venezuela - Epithelial fraction 12 v2 (version 2) | ecosystem: Host-associated > Birds > Digestive system > Esophagus > Crop | place... | reverse complement strand
TTGTTGTTAGCCAGAGACTGGGGTGTGGAGACAAATGGTGAAAAAAAAAAAAAATAATCAAAAGCAGCATTGTTAGCAGCTAGCAATTCCTCCCTCTTATGTATGGTAGAGACAAAACCTTTCATCAAAATTGTATTTATCAGCTTACAGGTATGCAGAAATTTCTATAATTTGTCTGTCCTCTAACTGAAAGAGAAATTAAAACCCAGTAACATACAGAGAGGGGAAATCACTCCAGAAGGGGAAAAATGACTTTGATTGATGCATCAAACTGTGTATCTTAACACACTTGCTCTTTTGAGCCTGTGATGACTGTTGACAATTCTGAGGGCTGATCCACAGGGAGGAATTAACTGGAGGCTGTTGTGACACTGCATGGGAAGGGAGGTGTAGAGGGGGGATCCACAAAGCGTGGAAGAGATCGGTCACTGCCCGAGGAAGAAGGCACAAAAGTGACAAGGCGCTTGAACTGGCAGACTGAAGTCTGTCATGAAACAACTGCAGAATAAGCACTTCTCAAGCTACTTTCAACTCAACTGGTTAACACAAAAGCCTCTGCAAAAACTTTTCATTATAATCTGTGTGGAACCCACCTACCCGAGGTTAAATTATTAATTTTTCCAACTTGTCCTTGTTTTGGAATTTGCTTATTCCTGTGAACTAGCTACAGCAGTCAATCTCCCATCTAAAAAGGACATAGAACAAAATTCCCCTTCACAAAAGGAAGGGCAAGGAGAAAAAACATCAAAAAAATAGATAATATCTGTTCTCATTTATTTATGCTATTATATTGTGTATTAGATAGGTTACTTATTTACTAAATAAAGCCTGGAAAAGGAAATCTCTTTCAAGTGATCTCTTACATAGTCCAGAAACCTAATTCCCAGTACCAGAGGGAGAAGCGGGGAGGGGGTGGAAAGTCTCATCCTTCCCGCACATCTCAAATCAGAACATGATAAAAGCCTGGCTTCACACTGTAGGATTACGATAGCAGATATAACCAGGAACTCGTAGTATGCAGTAACTGTCTTCCAGTGTCTGATGACCCAGAATTTTAGGTACAATTGTATCAACAAGTTTTGCAAGTTTGGTAACATTTAGGCATCTAAGAAATTAATTCCAGAAATCTGATGCATGTTTTCATGCTTACTGAAATAAAAGAAGCATTTCGTTTATTACAAAGGCAATTTTTAAACAAGTCTACGAATCTTACCAAATCACATGTTCAGTCTAGAATCACACACTCTCATCTTTTATGCATTATTGTGAGAATTAGAAAAACAGGAGGGAAAAGCTGTCTTCTTACCTAAATGGTTAATTCATGGCAATAAGAACATAAGAACACAAACTCCTACACCCAGTGGCTGTGCGTTACTTGCAGGCAGGAGGACTGGGAGTCCAGACTGCTATAGGGATCGGGGGCTCCTCTGTGGGGGCTGCTTAAGGTCCTTATCTTTATCAACAGATTTGGCAGTGAGTGAAAGGCTCTTCTGGATATTACCTGTACAAAAGCAGGTAACAATCGTTCTTCTTTGTAAATGTTTTGCAAGTGACAAAGTTCAACTCACTGAGTCTGCAACACAGATTTTCCACATAAAATGGTAGCATGGGGTGTACATATCATGTGCAACTGCATTTCACAAACAGTTCCACTGTTTGCATCTGGTCTAGGTTGCTTTGTAGACTTTTTTTTTTTTCTCTTATTTCCATTTTCAATAAAACAATACATGCTAAAATATGACAAGCAAGATCAGGGCAAGTATCACCTAGTGAACTGAGGTAATGTTACAGACTGGTTCCTTTACACTACCTTTGAACTCTAAAATATTACTAAGAAAAGACTGAACAACGTGACACTACATTATTGTACAGAAATCTGATAAAAGTAGACAACTGAATAACAAGCCTTTATTCTATTAGAAAGTAATGAGACTTAGAGTACTAAATCATGTACTTTTAAGAAATCCTAAAACATTTTTCCTTTGATATACACATTAAGGATTTAAATTAAAATTAATTTTAATATAAAATTCTGTTACAGCTTGTTGACAGAACAGAATGTCATAGCACTTAGTGCACCGGTTTTGGTGATCTTTGGTGTTACGCTCTGGAGGAAAAATCCAAAGGATTCTATATATTTGCACATCTATTAATTGCCAAACATCTTTAAAGATTTTTTTACTGCTAGTGAGTCCTGGCCTAGCCTCCTCTGATGTCTAAAATCCGTTAAGAGTTAATGAAGTCAAGGGGAGGGGGAGGGGGAGGAACAGAAGGTGGTGGGGAGGGGGAAATCACCAGAACCCTGAAAAGAAAAAGTTATACATACAACATTATCATGTAGATACTAAGCCTCATTTTCAAAAGTTTTTCTTCAGTAATGACTGTATGATGAAGCCTTATGTTGCAAGATTTATTTATGTATCATAATTCAAAAACAGTTGAAGTTATTATTATACTGCAACACAAACATAACAAGCTTCTGAAGATTTTCTCAAAATTTAACATATATATCCCATCTGTCTAGAGAAGGGCACAAATTAACAGTGAGCTATTCAGCTTGCCTTAATGTAAATTACTTGGTACTTGAAAATTCCTCACAAATCCTCCTCTCTGATGCAGCCACTAAAGGAATATTGGTCTATTAGCTTTCTAAATGACATTTTTAATTGTACCCAGCACTGAACAATGGTAACACCAAGGATCATGTGGAAAGTTTTCCTACAGCATTTACCAATCCAACTTAATGGAGCACCTCTTAAGTCAGAAATGCTGTTTTCTAGGGTTTTTTTCACCATAGTTCCACCTTGCTGCATGCTAAGCATGTAAAAGGAACACACTTCACATCACCTGACTATAGCAAAAGAAAAATATTTCATTGTTGGAAGTGTTATTCTTTCTTAAATGAGTATTATGTGAAAATTCTAATGAATTCATTTTCACTTATACACTAAAGATGAGGAAAGTTCAGCCAAGTGAGCCTTCATTCAGTGACATGCATCCTCCTCCTCACTGTAGAAACCCATCAGATAATCAAGACACAACATAATATAAAGGCTTAAGATACTCAAAGAGAATCAACTGCCAACTGCTGTCAGTAATGTGTGACAACGATAATCCAGATAAGGTAAAAAAAAAAAATCATATAAAAAGTTCATTTGAGTCAGGCTATAAAAACATTCAACAAGGTAAACAGGAAAAGGAGATCAGCAATTCTGTGGTCATGGAATCTTACCCTACATGTGCATGTCCACATGACGCTCTACATAAGCAGCATACTACCACGTTTAGACCCACAATCATTCATGAAAAGTCAGACTTAATGTTTGCATTCCTGTCATGGTTAACCCATAATCCAAACAGACCCTTCAGGATAAGAATTAACTACATTTGTGCTTTCTGATTTTTCCTTCATCAGTACATGTAACATTTAAAAATAACATTTTCTAATAACAAACATCTAAAAGATAACAATTAGACGTGTTCTAGTCTATGAGCAAAACTTACAACAAATTATGAACATATTATCCAAGAGATGATGCTATCATCATTTTCTTGCTATTTATCAAGCATTTTAAATTACTTCGTGATGTTATTAAAATATTATATTGATTACACACACAGCTCTCAACACATTTACTGCTTGAGAGGTGTTGGCTAGCTCTTTGTGGCTGAATAAATCATATCTATTACTTCCAGTCTTTGGAAAAAATAAATCACATCATGATGTGACAAATCAAAATACAAGCTTTGAAAGTACCTGTTCAGATTACTTTATGTTTCCTTTTCCAAAATTTTAAACAGCTTGTGCTTTTGCAAGTAAGTGAAGAAATAATTCATTTACAAACATAGGCAACAAGTTGGGAACATTTTTCCTGTATAAATCTAGTTACACTGGAAGCTGCTGATGTATACTAATCCAGTAGCTTTTAGCATGAATTTTAAGCATTTTTAAACATAAAGTTGCAGCTGGAAATTGGCATTTTTTACTAATGTTGCTCTAAAGTTGCTAATAAAATCTCTGCAGAGATGTAAAATATAACATCATGTTTTCTAGCATCAAATGGTACAAAATTGAAATTGGGCTTGCATAATTGTATAGATATATGCATGTGAATAACTGCTACCGTACTACTGACCTTGTGATCTCAAAGAACGCCAGTTTCTCTCAGGATATTTTTTTAGACCTCTGAAATCATGTTTTCAGTCTGTAGACATTTCCTTAATCTGTCCTTAAAAAAATGAAATTCATGTCTCATTACTGTTAAAATGATATCAACAAACTTTCAGAATTTCTATCAAAGTATTAGCAATGCCTTATGCACACTCAGAATAAACAGAAAAATCAGTTTGCAATGAAACCAATTACCATATTAGGGGGGAAAAAAGTCAGAACAGCATGTGAGTCACATGTATGAGTAAGCCACAGAAGTTATTTTACAAAAATATTTAATTATTGTAAACAATTATTGACTAACTTATAAAATATTTTATATTTCAGAAGAGCAGACCTGACTTTTTAGTATAAATGATCATACAACCTTTGAGCACATAGCCAGCACGCATATTTGGTTTCTGGTACACATGAGCTACTTCTGCTCTGACACAAAAGGGAGCCTGAAAACCTCCCTGCCTCTCACTGAACAGAACAAAATTCAGTAACAGCAAGGACAATTAAACATGAATCCTGCTTACCAAGGCAGGTGACAGACTTGCCATCTGTCGAAGTCCTTAAAGCAAGGTTTGATGTCTTTCTAAAAGACATTTTTGGATACAGGTTTTGAAAAGAACATTTGATCCATAGAACGCACCTGTGGACATGGCTGTGGTAAAAGAAGAAGGGCCTGGTGGCACGAGCCAGTGACAGCTGGGGCTCTGCCATCACAGATGCCTGTCTGTGTCACTTTCCACTCTGGCCCCTAACACTTGTGATCCTGCTTTAAGATAATGACAAAATCTTATCTTGGGTTCAGTATTTCAACTCAGCTTGCAGAGGGTCAGGAAGGAATATGCAACATTTCAACATTTCTGACTGTTGAATCTGGTTTCTAAGGTCTGAATGATTGTTTTTCACCTTCTTCTGTGGCACTGAAAATTGAGCACAGCTGGAGACAGGCTTACAGCCAGAAGCAGTGGAGATATACTTCAAACATGCCTGGAAGGTATTTTGTGCTCACAGCTAGTTCACAGCCACACGATTACGAAGCAGCTTTGGTACAGACGCCAGTCAGACCTCTGGCGATTGTCATATCCGCCTCCAGAGTAGGCCACGACTCTCTGGGCATACAACTCCTACATGCTGTCTTGGCTATGATCTTCAGCATCAGTGATGCAACGCTTGCTATTGCATCATTCTCTATTTAAGGCATGCTTAAGAGTTTGTAGGATCAAAATAACTTGGGAAAAAAACGGTTTTGATCATGATACAGGAAGTTTAGGTGATAATTGATGTCTGCATCATAAAGGCAAACTAGATCAACTCCCAAAAGCATTTAGTACCAGCTGTTTTACACAAGCAATTAAAATTTCTCACCAGTATTACTACTGCTGTTTGCATGTATCACAGTGTAGGCAGATGGACACAGCACTTACAACTTGAGCTTTCTGGAGCAAGAAAGAAGGTAATAAACAAAAATGTTTATTTTTTGAGGTACGCAAACAAGTGAGTTGGTAGCTAATCTAATAACGCATGACTGAAGTGACGGAGCATAGCATGCCACGCAGTGTAGATCAAACTGAGCAGGCTGTATGAACTTCGGAGCAATAAAAAGGGCTACAAAAGACACCTGGGCAGAGAAAAGTAAGTGGGAAATACAGCAGAAATCAGGAGGTGGTTCCATTACTAGATGCAGGATGTATATGATTTTGTACACGTGAACAGTGAGGAAGGACTGGAAATATGGGCAGTGATGGATCTGTATAGTCTGGTACAAGTATGTATTTTAGTTTTTCTCTGCCCTTAATTTCTGTAAACTAAAGACTCCTTCACACTACAAAGTACAACAAACAATTCAAAGTAGAACAGGGTTTTTATCTAAATACCCACAAAGCCACCCAAATGAAAAACATTAAATGTAAATCCTTTTTCTGAGAACCTGTTTTAACAAAATTTTCTGAAAATCCAGGCCTGGCTCATCTGCAAGCTGAAGTTCTAGACAAATCACAACATTTAATGACTTCATAAGGCACATGCTCTAGTCCAACACTCACCCTTCTATGTTAATCTCATTGTGAGAAATGGATATTTAAAACGCCACCTCATGCTTTATTTCAAATATCACACATTGTCCTCCCTTTTGGCTGCTCTTTTCTCTAGCAACGGCTGTGGTATATTCTCATTTTGTGAGAAAACTCTCACTTCCTTAAAAGCAACGACAAGCTGAATTCACTAAAGCCAGGAGCACTTTCGATGCTTACTCAAAGTCCAATAGTTTGAGTTTCATACAGCACCCTACTGACATGTAATGTTAGTGAAACAGATAAATTCACTATAAAATAAATAAATGAGCCTTTCCACTGCAAGCCACTACAGACCATACACTGGTAGCTATATAAATAATGCATTACTATAATGCACACTGTAATTAATTAAATTGTGTTACCTTCTTTCTAAAAACATACAGTTGTGTTACCTTCTTTCTAAAAACATACAATTAGACATGATAGCAAAGGTACCAATTTCTATTAATTTTAAATAGTAGTGTAACAATGAAATGTTATCTTTGTTCTAAGATTTTTCTGTCCAGTCCACATTAATAACTCAAAAGTAAAAATACTACTTGAGTAAAACAATGTGTAAAAGATGAAAAACAGTAGTAGAAATCAGTAAGTGTGCTTCATTTAAGAAAATAAAAAAAATCACAGAAACTTCATCACTTTTTGGTAAAATGTAGGTCACCTATGGTTTCCATAGTAACCACTGCTGAACTATAGATCTACAGATGACCACTGCCTATGGCTGCTTTCTTTGCTACCAGGTGATGTACAAATGCAGCCATGCCTCAGTTAAAATAAGAAAGAGCTAAAGAAGTGCTTGGAATTGCCACTAGTTTACTTCCAAACATAATTCCTGCTTCAACATTTTCAAAAGTATCCCCTGATATCATTGTGTAGACAAACTACTCTGCTAACCAGCTGAAAACACACAAAACTAAACACACAAAACTAATTTTTAGTGTTTTAGTACTAAAAATCTACTGTTTGTCTGCATCTCAAGTCTGGAGTGTCCAAAATGGAGACAGTCAACTTTACAAGAAGCTGCAAATAAGAGGAATATTTCTACAGAGCAACCCACCAAATGTCAGTAATACAGAAGTTCAGAAAGCACTCACATTAGGCTAAGCTGTCTTTGGTAAGCACACTGCGAGTTCAGCAACGGTGCATTCAGTGCAGTCATTGCAAGTGGGAGTTAATGGGTTGGCATGTTATTATTTTGCACGCAAGCACACAGTGAAACCCAGTCATGTAACAAGGCTGGAGCCATGGATAATAACAGTTAAAGCCTCACTTGGGAGGAAGTAGTATAGCCTTCAGTCAGGCTGATGGTGAAAATCCCTTTCTCACCATTATTATTCTGGGGCATACATAGCTGATGATGAATTCATTACAATACAAAAAGACTCCACGTTACAAAAAAACTCTAATTGGCTTTGATAGCGAACTGGGAAGTAACAGGACAAGTCAATGTCCTTGACAACTGCTAATTCGTTTTCCCCTTGAGAACAGAGTCATTCCACTATTACATGAGTTCAGACCAAGCCGGCTACTTTTTTTTAAACAGGTATTATGAAAACTCTGAAACATAAAGCTTCAATGTTTGGATGCTACCCACACGCCTTAATGCTATTAGTGCTACAAATACGTTGCAGTAGGGTAGCATCAGTCTTCACATGCACAATCAAAACATCAAAAATGCTACATATTTAGTGAACAGAAGAATGATAATCAACAGTTTGGAATAGCATGAATGAAGAATCATGTCCCCTCACTTGCTTTAAATTCTTCCAAGCCCCAAACCACTGGTAGATGAACACAAGACGTCACAGCAAGATTGCTGGGAAGCCAAACGACAAAATGCCATGGAATGGAGAAAGTTTGAGAAAGCTCTCTGGTTTTCATCAGAGCTTTAGCAAAAATCAAACAATCTGTGCAACTGTTTTTACTTCACTGAATTGGCAAATTCCAAAGAAATAATAGTTTGTATATATTCTCCTAACTGGAGCTGCTGAAAATGTCACTACAGTATTTGGGGGGTGGGGGACTGATACTCACTTTCCTTATGGTCCTGTAAGGATCAGGATCTTCAATATACTTCATGCTCAGTGCAAGCCAGTGGACTGCCATGAGCACCACCAACATTTCAGCAAACAGCAAGACTACAACACATGTGGGAGATGAAGCTGGTCTACAGAGGAAGAAGAAATCAAGAAGCCAATACAGCCTCCAGAATACTTTTCTTTTTCCCTAAGGTTTCAAACAAAGTTCTTTAATTTTTTGCTTATAGGTCAGTAATTTCCATGGGTTCATTGCTCCCTACAGTTCTATGTTTACTCTGTATGCTTGCTGTCTTATAAGACTGTAAATTATTTGAAGAAGTCTATCTGTATTTTCTGTATGCAGATACAGGGCCTTCATCTTAAGCAAGTCTAGGCCCAACAGGGCAAAAAAGCCCTAGTACAATACAAATGACATAATAAAAATCAGAATATAATATTCTTGATCACTGATAATACTGAAAACACAGATAAGATATAGTTACACCTTTCTTGTAAGCGTTAGAAAAAAGTTTCATCATGAAGCACCAAGAAAAGATAGAACTCCTAAGTTCATCCTTGTTAATTCTGCTTTGCAAGCACAACTGCTAGTCTATTTAAAAACAAACAAAAAACCCCAAACCCAATCAAACAAAAACCACACCAAAACCAAACCACACAGCAGGCTGTTCCCAGCTCACTGCTAGACACTTACGATCTCTCAGCATAGTCAAACAAACAGCTGATGTGGAAGCTGTATCAACTGACAGGGAAAAAACTTTTGAGCAAGAGCAAGCCACTGGGTAGAAGGAACCTCTCAAAGATCTACTACCAGTAGAGACTGCGCCTTTATGTCGCTGCCCTCCCAGTGTTAACTCCCCCCAGTCGTGCCTACTCCTACACCCACTGCTTGTGTGAGCAAAGCAGAGCAGCATTCAGCAAGCAAGGAGGAAACACTACCCAATGGCTCATGTACTGAGGGTAGTACATACTGAAATTAGTTATAAAGTTTATAGGAATGGACTATAAGGCAATATAATTTGTTAGAAGCACTAATTCTAACTTGGTTTTAAATTTCAAAACGTCTTCAGAGCTATCTTTAAAGACTGGTAGTAAAAAGCTGTTAACCAGTATAAAATGCCGACTACTTACTAAACGTATGAAACAAAACACGGCACTAGATAAGAAGAGAGGATATTATAAGCGTCTTTCTGAAGCTTCATTTGCTTTGTAAGAGCCCATAAAACAAATTCAAAGAAAGCTGCTGAAGGGCCACTGGGACTCTCACTAGGAATAAAAGCTAGTGTTAGGATAGAGCACTCTTGAGAAAGCAAGCATGAAGAAAATTTTTCAGACGAAAACGAAGCTATTAGAAGTTATAAACTGGTAACAGAAAAAACCCATTTTTCCCTCCTTTATGATTTGATTCATCAATGATTTCCCTACAGAAGCTGCTGTAATGTTATCAGGCCACCCACAGCTTTCACTGGTATCCAAACATTGTCGTAATGTTTCTTCACGTCTGAAAAGCAGGACAGCTACTTTTAGTACACAATACATGGAAGGTTTTTATGTTTACAAACACATATTAAAATTCTGATATTATTTGCCAAAGACCACAGAGCAAGCCTCCACTAAATTACAGCCCATCTACACCCCAACCTCATGATTTCTCCAGAAAAGGATGTTGGGTAAGACTAGTTCAAATCCAAGGTAGAAGTTAGCTGAAAAGAAGAACTTCTGCAAGGATTTTAAAGACTTTTGGCTTAGGTACATTCCTCTTTATCAAGAAAGCCACAGTTATCACAATTTTGTGTTTCTAAAATTACATGCATGCCACAGGTGAGAAAAAAGAAACTCCACATTCTATGTCTATAAATTAGGCTGTGAAGTTATTAAAATCAGTTTGCATATTGTAATGGCATCTAAAGACATCAACTGCTATAAAAATTCTAAAAGTAGTGGCGAAGACTCGATCTGGTATACTACTCCAGTTGTGAATCTAATTTTTATTCTGCATCACAAATCAAGGACAAAATCAAACCATCATGTTTAATTTTTAGCAAACGTCACAGACAAAAGCGGATTAGCAAATATCATTTCATACATTGTGTTAGCATCATTCTGAACTAGGGATCCCAGATTTGCCTGCAAAAGATGGTTCCAGAGCTGCTGACAGTACGTACTCCTGCATATGGACCAGGATTTACACATACATTCTTAGTGCAAGGTGCTTTCCTCTAATAAACAGAGAACAGATCCAGAAGCGCTACAGAATCCCAATCAACATTTCCCAGTAATTTTCTAACGTGTTTTCGAAATATGTTCCACACACATCAATGTAGTGAAAGAGGATGAGTCACTTTACTGACTAAGAATTTGCAAACTGCTGGAGCATTAAATTCCTTTGATCTTGATAAGCTGGCTCATTCTCATTCTGTTCATTAACCCTCTCTCTTTTCCCAGTTATGAGCCAGCCAATCTGTAGCCCTTTCTGCAAACTGACATATTTACCAAGTAAAATCTGTTACCATTGCTTTCTTGCTCTTACTGAAAAACACCCTGATGCTTGTCAAGCTCCTCTTGTCTCGGGGAACACCCTTCTCTCTCTTCCTTCATACGTGACATAGTAAACAAGCCACCCTCCCACCCTGAGCAGCTCTTTATCAGCTCCTCTCTGTACTTCCCCAGTAACCAGTAATTGTTCACCTGTGCATTCTGACCCCTCTCTCTATTCTTATAATCCAGAAAGTCATCTCCTTTTTTTTTTTTTGACTCCCACCTGATGAAATTCTATCATTAGTTCCCAAGTACTGTTTTGCTGATGACTTGCAAAAATTGCCAAAGAATCTCAGAAAACAACCCAGTGTGTTGCTTTGAGCCATGCCTTCATAAGTACACTTCTTTAACGGTTAACATGTGAATGTAAATATCTACATGATTTGAAAAATAAGAATGTCCTAAATTGTGAGTATAAATTATCAGTCATTTTCCAGAAAGCTATCCAGCCACTGTAATAGGGCTATTTTCTCACCTGTTCTATCTGAAAAATCAGTATATGTGGAGTCTGCCAGAAACAGGTATCCACATTTAGGCAGCAATTCAGTTACAATACTGATTAGCAAAAAAGCGTCTTGATGTTATCACTCTACTCCTTTGATGGAAAAACACTGTACAGTCCAAAAAAAAAAAAAAATATTTTAGCACTTTATTCTTTACCAATCAGAAATCATGGCTGTCATAGAAACTGTAAAAACTGAAGTCACTCATGACATAACAACAGGATAATGGAAAATGTCTGCTGGCTCAGGTTTTCATGCTGCAAGTGCTTCAGCAATTTTAACTACGGAGTCAAGCAGTTCCCAAAATCTACCAAAGATCTGATAACAACAGGTATGATTATTGTTTTTAATAATCCGGTCAGAGTCTGGAAAGTGATAGTGTTTATTACTCCCGCTCTACACATAGACTACACTAACAGCAGACAGACTCTTCCCAAAACATTCAGCACAAGCCTCTGCTTAAGGGGACTGAACTTCTTTGACTACACGTCTGAGATACCATGGTCAGTGTTCTCCGCCTTCCCGAGATCCCATTTTTGGCAATTTAAACTGAGGCAAATCACTTTAACAATCTGTATTGCCATTAGTTTCTGTCTCTTACTTGTGCTGTTCAGAAAAAGCATTATAATCTGCGGGCCTCTGCCACAACCCAAAGTGGCCCAGCTCCACCCCTAACATTATCTCAGGTTCTTTCCCTACAAGATGAAGCTCAGTAAAATAAAACTCTACTCTTGACTTAACAAAGGCTACAAGAGCCTTTCACTCTCCATCTCCCACAGCCAAATCACAGACAAGCTCCACACACCACAGTTCTTCTTGCCTTTTACTGGAACCACTTAACACTTCATAATTACTGACAGGACTGGCTTAGTGCAACCATTTGCCCTTTAAGCAGAGACGATCATAATACACAGGAATATTGTTGGGCTGGCCTCACTGAGTAGCTTAACCATAAACAATATGAAAAGAAGCAATGCTAATGTGGAAGTATTCAGTCCTTAAAAAAAAAAAAAATCTCAGAAGCCCTGAACTGAGTGTTATGGAGAAATTTAAGCAAACTTTTCTGGTTTTCAGCTAGTTTCCTTTAGACATATTTTCACTTTGTAGCTTTTACTTATTCTTCAAATAAGGCCATTAACACATTCACTGCACTTGTACACATATATGTACACATACACATATATAAGCTTTTGCAAATTACATATATATACACATACATACTTATGCTTTTTTCAAGCTATAAATATATGCACACATACGTATGCACACACACCTCTATCTTTATTTATTTATTAAACAAGATACATTCCTTTCCATGAATGCCACTGAGGAAATGAAAAGCAATATAACGCTACTGTAATTATTTAATTGATTTAGATATGCCCAACTTTTACTTTTGAATAAAACATGCTACCACAGGAAAAAAAAATATAAAAATTAATGTAGGCTGTTTGATTATTAATTATTAACAACAGTCTTAATCTACATGCAGCTTATAAAATACTGTTGTATTATATTCCACTATCAAAGAATTACTGTACTGGCAGGGATTACTGGAGCTCATGGCATAATAGAGGATTTTTTAGACTGCTGTTGTATGTCTCAGCCATTCCTTGGAGAAGCAATGAATCTCCACATGTATTCATAATGAAGAGTAAGAAGATTTTATATGAATCTTTTCAGATTTTTCTGAACAGCAGAGTGGCTTTGGGTACACAGTAGGAGCCCAGACTTCCGGGAACATGTGTACAGAATAAACACATTGCTGCATAAACTGGGCCAAGGAGGAAAAAATTTGACACTGATCTCAGATGAGGCTAGAGCAAACATGTCTTACACATTCTAAAAGCCTGCTGCCATGTGTATAACATATGCTGGTGAGGATATACTTGTCTGCAACAGCAAGGCATGTTTTCTTGTTTGGCCCCGTATTTAAACATTATGCAACCCAATCCTGCAGCTTTCTCACACAAAATAATCTTTATTTGCAAATACTGATTTACATCTTACATCTAGAGATTTTGAACTGCTAATAAATTTGTCATTTGTTTTTTGCAGAAGCTGATAACTAACAGAAAATAAAAGCAGCAACAACAACAGAGGACAGGAATCTCAAAACTGCTGCTACCAGTATCTGATTGAAATCAGTTCTGATACAAAATGTGCAATTCCAGATCCTCTGAAAAACCTCTAGTAAGTAGTAATCTGTTGCAGTAACCACTCCAATAAACCCATTCTCCCCAGAAAAATATAAAAGTATACTTCCAAAAGACAACAGGTGCTAGTAAAATTGGGAAAATAAAACTGTTATATAGGAATCGCCAAATTTTCTTTGAGGTAGAAAACAGGAGAACAGCCCAAAGTTCCTCAGCTAATTTACATGAAATACTACATTTTCTTGGGCTATAGGTCTGATTCTTCACCACCCTATATAAACACCACTGTAAAAACATGTAGATATGCCTTCTATTTTGACACCACTGAATTGTACAAGATTCAACTAAGAAGAGCCAGGCTCCTTAAATTCAATCTTTCTTGTTTATTTCTGCTTTACAAAAACACTCAAACTGGTTTATTTACTTTGTGATTTATAAAGTCTGCTGTTGCAGCAGTCAGGGATGTTTGTTTGGGACTATTCCCCCACAAAAATCTTACAAAGAAGTTACCTAGACTGAGCTGCATTTAAAAACTACTGCCATCACTTACAGAAACGTGAACAAATATGTTGCGGCTTTGTCAAGAATGAAACAATGAATGTGGAAAAAACCAAAACAAAACCAAAAAACACTTGAAAATGGAAAACAAATGAAAGCTAAGCAAAATAAAGGTAACTGCATCATGCCCTGAAGCCTATTCAGTAGACAAAAGTGCTGGCAGACTGCCAAGTGGAAGAAATTCCAGGCTGAAAACCTCATCGCTAAATTTGGAGAGTTCAAGTTCAAGAGCCAACAGTAAGAGCCTCAAATACAATCAAAGCAGGGTAATGAGCTGGGGAGGGGGAGGGGACAGCTACCTGTGTCTCAAATCACCCCAGTCTTTGTTCTTCCCACTAGCACTCTAGATTCAGCAAGCAGCCTACAAAAAGCCTGGGCTGTTCTAAACCCCTCAGGACTGGCTGCCGTCTGTGCTCACAGAGGTGAAGGCTGTAAAACTGAAAGTACCACATCAAAACATGGGATGTACATACACATTTGGCAGTGGCAAGGGGCAAACACATCCCAGAGATAGCAGAGACTTGAGCTAGTAAATTGATGAAGCAAAACAGTTCCCTACAGACTCATCAGAACAGGCCCAAAAGCAGTCTAGTTGAGGTTTCACAGCACTGTACAAACCGCTTCTGGACACTCTTCTCTCTGCTTACCAGTGAAGCCGGTTCTGCAACAAGAACAAGCAATGCTACTTCAGCTCTCTCTGAATCTCTGATGCACACAAGCCATAGAACCACAAAATAATTCAGGTTAGAAAGGACTTCAGCAGGTCTCAACCTCCTGCTCAAAGCAAGGTCAGCGAAAAGTATCAGACTAGGCAGCTCACAGCTTCAGCCAGTCAGGTCTTGAGAATCTGCAAGGACAGGACTACACAGCCTCTCCGGGCAGCCTGTTCAGTGCCTGGCTGTCCTCATGGCAAAAAATTTCTCCTTACAGTCAGTTGGAACATCCCTCATTTCAATCTATATCCACTGTCTCTCACCCTCCCATCACAGACCACTAGGGAAGAGCTTGCCCACGTTCTGCATAAGCTCCTCGGAGGTACTGCACCGATCCCCACCAGCCTTCCGTTCTCGCGGCTGAACAAGGCCAGATCCCTCAGCCTCCCCTCACAGGGCCAATGTTCCAGCCCCCTCATGACCTTGGTGACCCTCTGCTGAACTTGCTCCACTTTATCCATGTTTTGCTTGCACTGGGGAGGCCAAACCTGGACACAATGTTCTAGGTACAGTCTGAGGAGTGCTGAGCTGCAGTGGACAGCACTTCCCTTGCTGTGCCCGCTGGGCTTCTGTTCACGCAGCCCAGGAGGTCATCGCCCTTTGTGGCTGCTGGGGCACACTGCCAGCTCCCCTGCACCTTGCTCTCTGTCCGCCAAGACCCCCAGCACCTTTTC
>Ga0065711_1042397_pt1 | contig 15413 bp, 4 predicted proteins | sample Hoacrofraction12_FD_59098 | JGI IMG/M metagenome (GOLD analysis project Ga0065711, IMG submission 59098) | Hoatzin crop microbial communities from Cojedes, Venezuela - Epithelial fraction 12 v2 (version 2) | ecosystem: Host-associated > Birds > Digestive system > Esophagus > Crop | place... | reverse complement strand
AAAAAAAAAAAAAAAAAAAAAAGCAGGGAGTGGAGAGAAATGAAAAATTCTGGTGACTAGAACATGTTTGCTTTAATGTGACAGTAGTTATGACCACAAATACCAGCATTACACATTTTTCCTAAATCAACTGAATTACTAGTTTTCAGCTTTATTTCTCCTGGCAACATGCACACATGCTGCAACAAGCATTTGAAAGGGTACAGTTTCAGGTGCCAGAACAGAGCTTCTTCAGTCCCTGACTTAGCTACTGCCCTGAAAATTTTAAAGCAGCTCATCTTAAAAATTCTTCCCCACTAACCCAAACAGCAAAGCTCAGGAAAACAGAACACCCAGAAGATGGTACAAGATCCCCAAAACACATACAAAAACACAAAAAATTTAACAGCATTGCAACCCGCTAAATAGGAGGTTGCCAGGTTAGAGAAAGTGAGATAGTGAGATGTATTCACATGAGAACTTTTACTAACACATGTGCTGTACTGAAAAATCATGGAGAAATGTAATACAGAAGAAGTGTAGAGAATTCACAGACTGATACGGATGAGAAAACAAACCAGGGTAAAAACCAAAGCTGGTCTCTCACCAGAGCAGCATTTATTTCAGCTGATGTTTCTTTTAACACAGCAAAAATTCCACTATTCCTCTCTAAGCAGAACTATAGTTCTGGCCCTTTTTGAAGAGGGTAAACAAACCCAAAAGCTAAAGCACCAACAACTCACCCATCAAAGCTAAAAATCTTCAGAAAACTTTTTTGATGGCAAACTGCAGAGTGCACACTGGGCACAAATCTTGCTTTCTAGTACCTGCATCATCAAAAGTCTCAAAAATCAGCTGAGTTTGCAGTTCTGAACTAGGAATAAACAGCATAAACTTCACATGATAGCAGGAGGGTCCTAAAGACTGAGTGAAGCATGGAAGAAAGGTCATTCAGCTTGCAAACCCAGGTTTCCACTACAGAGAGGGACCAGCAGGTGCTCAAAGCTAGATGTGCAACACGGTCTCAACCCAGATGCGCATCTGGATTAGGAGTTTGGATGTACTACTATTTTCCCAGATCAGTATTGCTACTGACACAAGAGCTGATCCATCTAGCTGAAAATTACCAAATTTACAATGCAGTAGTGACAAGGGACATGTTTCTGTTTCATTTTGTTTTTCTTTAACTAAGAGCAGTGACTGAGTGCTACAGCTGTTTTCATTTGACAAGCAAGTAGGATGTGCCCCATATGTGAGATTCATGCTCTCAAGTTAACCGCACTTTGTCTAAAAAAAGAAACATCTCTGTGATAGATCAGCTGCCTTCTGTTTCTCCCATTTCCATTCATCTACCAATGTCCTGAAGAATCGGCCTTTCATTCATTCAGTGCCAGATGTGTCATACAACTACCAGTTAAAAGTTAAGGATGATTCACTGAGCCTATATAAATTCAGGCAGAACATCTTTACATGCAGAGTAACCCACTGCCAAGTGTCCTAATCCCTTGCTGCTTTCCTGTGCTATGTGGTGCATTTCCTGCCCTCTCCCTTTCTCATTCCACATGGGAGACTTTACTTCCATGCAGAGATCGAAACTGTCAAACAGTGTTTACTTAAGGTTGTTCTACAAAAAATGTGATAGGACTTTTCCTCCAACACACAACTTGGATGAAACGGAGAAACTACTTCTGAGATCTTTTCACGCTTTCTTAACTCGATACTCAAAAGCAAAAATGCATAAAATATAATTCAACAAAACGTACAGGCATTTGACTACAGATGTGCAATGGCCTCCCATGCCATGTAAACCAAGCACTCTATGTTACATACGTCAAACAAAACAAAGCCGTAAGTAAACCTGCAACAATACCAAAAGCCATAAAAATTAAATTGTCAAAATTAAATGTTTCAGAAAATTTATGCACTGTCCCGAGGTATTCAGAACCTACTACACAAATAGTGATATATATAATGATGGCGATTCAATGCGGATAATCCCTTCAATGATTTCTAGATGGGGGAAAGTATATGCTGCATACCAAAATATTCTAAACATTGATAAATACATTACTACGCAATGCACTTGGAAGCTGTCACACATATAAACATAATCCTGCACAGCAACACATTGAAGTAACAGAAAAATACATGCTGTTCACAGCAACCATGCTTTTCCCCCCCAAAAAAAGCTGGAGCTGATCTAAATCACAACAGAGACACAAAGAAAGGGGCAGAAAAGGTTATCAAGATCCTCTGAACAGGCACAGGAGAACAGAAGTCAAAGATGATGCACGAAGCTATCAAAAAGGCAGCACTCCTGAAAATACACTTTTCTTTCTTGCCCTGGTTTATCCCTTTGATTATCGATAGTTCTTACTTAATAAAGGCAGCGATCTCCCTTTCGCATGAACCATTCTTCTTCCCTTCCTTCTGCTTTGTTAGTAAAAACCACACGACAGCTTTCCCACCATGACAGGACAAAGCAAGAGGGCAGGTAAGATAAACAAAAATCATGTATAATCAAGAATTTACTAAAAGACATTAAAATCTGGGTCTAATACACTCTCAGAAATCGTTCTTCCTGAGCCACTGGCCACAGAAAATTAATGATTAGTAGCATAACAGTCACACCAAGAGCAGGAAAACCAGTTCAGGGATATGAACCTATGAAGATCTAACAGTGAAAATCCTTGCTATGAAATGAAATTTGGCATCTATACGATTACACCCCAGCAGGCAATCAATTGGCCTGAATGCATTCCAGTCATTGACTACCTAACTTTGTTAAGAAACTACATCAGAAGTGGTGACAGAATCATTCCCTATTAATTAGATAGACAAGCAAACAGTGACAGCAAATAATTTTTCATAAAGCCATTAGCAAATTATGTCTACGCAAACCAGTAAGTAAAAGCTTCTAATTCTATGATCTAATAGATTGATACTGTCTCCTCAATGGAAAAGGTGTAAGTCCCATAATTTATGATACCTGACACAAGAATGGAAAGGGATTAGAAAAATCTAATGTAAGCAACAAGATTATGACTGTTACTAGTTAATCTCATCAGATGATAGCAGCGCTGAGTTCAGGCTGTTGGGTGGAGGAATGCAGAAGCTCTCTTCTGTGCTACACCTGCCTTCTTCAGAAACCCAGACTTTGTTCTTCTGACAGCTTTAATAACGGCCAAGTATCTGCCCTTGGCTTTGTACAACGGAAGGGGTCAGCAGTGGTACCTCCTCAGCAGACCAATATCTTAATTACAAATTTATATGCATGTTTTAAAAACAATCAGCTCAAATTTGTGCTCTCTTCCTCTACTGTACAGTTCTTGCATTGTTACAGAGAATTTGTAGTAGATCATGTTTGTTAGTAGTAAACTGTTGTAGTTTTGTGGCTCTTCTCAATGTCAGCAAGACCAATTCTTTGAAGTCTGCAGAAGCAAGATTTTCTTTCATAAAAGTAGGGCTAAAAATACAATCCACCTAATTTGCCTTTTATCTGCATAATATTAAATGCATTTTTAACAGGGTGATACCGTCAGGACTTACAAAGGCACTGCACTGCAGCGCAGCAGGCATTCTACAGAGCTGAACACAGGCACTTCTGTTTCCCCTTCCACCTTCTGCCCAAGTAAACAGAAAGTCTCACTATACTTCAGGCGACAATACAAGACAACCTAGAACTTTTCCTGCATATTGGCTAGACTTCATGTGATCTAGAATACAGTATTTTGTGCCTAGACCTTTCTGAACATAAGTCCATCTTCCTTGAGTGCAGCTCAATTAACATTATAGCTATACTTCTTCAGACTGTTACATATCTTAATAAAGACTTCCTTTCAATTTTGTATCTTCATTAACTTTAACAAGAGAAAAAAAAAATGGTCCTTTAAAATCTCAATTTAAAATCTGTAATTCTAAAAATTCTTTTAGCTAAAGTGAGTGGCAAAATCATCTCTCAAAAGATCACAAAAGGAAAAATCAAGGCCTATCATAATGGGCTCTTAATTCAGTACTGATGCATATGCACTAATACACATTCCAAAATTACATTAACTGTGACACCCACGATGCCTAATTCAAACTATACAGCAGTGACTGTATTCATGGAATGAGAAGTTATTTGAGATTTCATGTTACCCCTGTATTTCTGTCAAGAATTCATGCTTTATTTACTACAAACCACTCAAACTCTTTCCTGAGTACCTGAATTACCCGTTTCCTCAGGAGTACTCAATATTGCCATGTGGTACCAATTCACAAGCACCTATGTCATAGGCAATCACATCATTCTAATTTTACACAACAGGAACTGAGAAAATCAGCTGGGTCAAGTTCTGGAAGATCAGGGCCTAAAAAGGTGTATATGCTGATGAACAAAGTATACTGAAAAAGTTAGAAGAGGTCAAACATTCATGTTCAGACTTCTGACGGATGAGGATTTAGGAGATTAGCCTGGAGTCAGGTTACAAACCTGGAGGAAATCTGGTATGTTGCTGAATCCAGTAACACTTGCTAGTTTAGGAATAAAACAATGCAGGAAGGGAAGAACGGTTTATCACTTGTTTTGCCTCAGGTATGGCTTTCTCTTAATCCTAATGTTATGTTCACTGCTGGGCGCAATAAAGTCTAATACTCCAGGATAAGGATTAGTTGGGAAGCGTGAAAACAGCTTGTATTTTGTGATAATCTGGGTAGGTGTCTCCAGGCTAATATTAGCCTATTATCACTAAAGTTGTATATTAAAAATCTCAATTATTGATCTTCTTACTGGAACATGAAAACCACAGACGATGAGGAAATGCAGGCAAGAAGGGTAGCGGTGGGGGCAAGACAGGGTAGCTGTGGCAATGTTGATCACCAGTAGACTCCTGTTAATATGGAAAGAAAGGTTGGTATTGGAACAGGGGGTAAACTAGTTAGGTCCGTTGGTTGATCCTGCAAAGCCTTATAGCTTGGGATAAGGGCAAGGGTTGGAAGAGAGAATCTGTCTCTCCCATTTCGCCTGCAAGAACTCCACAGAACTAAAGCTTCTTCATTTAGTTATCCTTTCAGTATTTTTATTTTTTATTTCTAGGTTGTGGGCTTGCAACAGTTGTTTTCTTGACATATCTAAAAATCTAAATATACTACTCAAAAGATATATTTAGCTCTTATACTTTGATATCCAATAGAAGACTACTATAAAAATCATACACTATTTCAGTGTTTGATAAAATCAAATTCAAAGGTTTTTAAATAAATATTTCTCTGTATCCACTTCTCTTCACAGTTCTTGTAAACAACTGCTCATGATTTTTCCCCTTTCCGCTTCAGCACACATACTGTTTCAGAAACTGCTGACAAGCTGCTCTTTCATTTGGACCAACCTACAGCCTGCTTGAATTAGCAGGAAGTTTTCCATTGACATCATGGAATGTGAATACTAGCAACAACCTGTTAACATGAAACTGGTGTTCAAACCCAGGTTCTCAATATACTGAAAGACTTGCAAGAGGCCAAAATAGAGGAGAATATAAGAAATATATTACAATTTGTGTAAACATGGATTATGGAAGCACAAGAAATCATCAGCTTTTTAGTGTTTCTAATGACTTGTAAAACTTCTTTTTTCTCTCCCGGTAACCTAATTCAGGTTTAGCTACTTACATTCTTATAGATCCATCTTTCTTTAGGATCATTTAGTGCTGTCATATGGTAGTTGGAAAGCACCACTAACAATAAATTTTAGTACAGAATATGAATTTGTATTTCTATAATGCAAATACAGCTCATGTAATGGTTAAAATCTAAAAATATCATCAAAGGAATGAGCTTAAATAAAGACAAATTAATTTATCCAAGTAAAAACTCCATAAAGAGTTAAAACAAAGTTGTACACCATAGTTAGTATCAGGGTATTACTAGCAGCTTAAATTAGAGGTAGCTCCCATCCTAACATCAAGTACTTTATGTCCATTATTTTGACTCACACATCTGAAATCTTGAATGTCATTTGAGATGGCCAATGAACACAAAATTAGGGGTGAAAAAAGTCTTAAAATTGTAATTTTATAGGATCACATGTAAAAATTTAAGGATTATAAAATATTGAAGAGATAGCTAAATTATTCTTCTGCAATCATTAACTTCACATTTCTTTTTCAGAATGTGAAGTCATTTGATAACAGGCATCTTGGAAACAGGCATTTGGAATACTACTGGAAAACATGGCAAATGTCACTTTGTTAAAATTGAAAAGTGCTAACCAAGTCGCTATATTTATTTTATACTACATTTCTCTACAACTGCAAAGTAAGTGTACTTTAATAGAGACTCTGTATCAAATGGAATTACAACCATAATTCTGTCACAAAATCAAGCTGCAACTAAAATGACAAAAATGCTTTTGTTAAAAGAATATTTGCTGACACTAAACAGATTTTTCAAGATTCAAATTCTGTCTCTGCCCATTTACACTGCAGTTTGTTTGATGATAAGAACCACAGCACCTAACCAGTAGCTACTAATGAACATCATAATCACTATAATCAAACAAACAAAGCAACCACAAATTAGGAAAGAATTACACTACCATTCAGAAAGTACTACTATGTTCTAAATGAGTAATTGTATTGGGAGATTGTAAATGAACTTGAGGTTGCCCTGAAAGGACGATTTTTTTTTCTTTATTATGGTGCCTGTAAAATCACTGTTTGATCCTAGGGATATTACAGAAATAGTTTCCTATTTGCTGCAGGCCCTAATTTTACCAAATGTATTTAATCCACAGCCTACTTCATGTGGTCCATCTCACTGCTAAAAGGAAGGGGAAAATCTGGTTTACTAACGCTCAAGTTCTATTTTTTTCTATATGCTAATTTATTTCAAAGGAACAGCCTGCCAACTGATGTCAGAAAAAAATAATGCAATAGTCACTTAGCTCAAATCATACAAAGAATTACCCTATAAATGCATTTATTTGCACTGACTTTTTCATCATGACGTTACAATAGACGTACAGTATAGTACCAGCATAAAACCAAAGGAACAACTTGCTGTAGGTGCACAGTTTGGGCTTAGAAACTTGTAGTTATTTCAACTGAAAAATTAGATGTTGTCATATTAATTTACTTCTAAATGTATTTTTGCTATTGGCAAGTTATGTAGTATTGTCAACAGTGGATACTGGAGCAAAAGGAAGTATTTCTGGTTTATACCTCAGGCTGGTGCCACACTTTACTCCTAAAGGAGTTTGTCTGTCTGTTCTAAAGAAAAGTAAGGAAGCTTGTTATGTTTCAAAACATTATTTTCCCATAAGTACTTTATAAGATCACTTCTACTTAACAGAAAAGTGGTTTTACTGAAGGATTATTTTGGGGAGTGAGATAGCAGAAATAGGACAGAAGGTGGGTGAGAAGGGAACAACATAAGTATCACCAAATAAATTCTAATAGATCTGCTCTTTTACATTCACGAAATTCAACCAGATAGAAAGGTATAGTCAGTGAGCAGAACAACTAAAGATTTAATCTTGTAAGAGGATCTATTTCAAATGTGCCAATGTTTGTTTTATTATCAGCTGTAATCTGCTAATTTGTTATGACAGGTGTAAATCACAAGCTAAGACATCCTTATTAAAACAACAGTTGTGGGCCTTAACTGTTCACGAGGAATATCAAGGTTATTGTCCATCTCAAATAGAAAAAGAGAGCTTCCAGAAACAGATGTCAAAACAGATAAGCACAGATTTGACATGCACTTGTAGAACTATCACCTGCTATCAGTGCTGCAATGAAAGCTTTATGGTGAGAATGTCAACGATTTAATCGTGCTCTGCGTTCCAAATACAACCCCATCAAATATGATAGACCTATGTCTTTCTGCCACGCAGTAGGTATTTACTGCTGTGATGTTACTTGTATAATGCTCTGACTAATAACTGTGCAGATAATTTTCTTTCTGCATAGGTATATCCATATTCCTTCTAAGGACATAACCATAAAATTTTCCAGTGAAAGTATACATTTTAATTGATGCTATAGATGTGACAGGAGAAAAGAAGATGGGAATGCACTGCAATGAAAAAGCACTCACCCTATGGTGAGTTAGATGGCGGTATCTAATAACACAAATTTTCTATGGTTTCAGGATGGCTACAACAAATGTTTGTCTTTACGACAACTGCTTTTTAAAATAAGCAGGCATTGCAAAGGCGGCTATCCAGATCTTTCCAGTATCTGGTAGATCCAGTATCACACTACTAAAAACAGCATTATTTGAAAAATAATTCTTCCACTTACGATAATACAGGTGCAAGGACAACACACAGAAGAAAAGGATATCCTGACAAAATAGAAGGGAAAAAAAACAAAGTCTAGGTGCAGGTACACAAAAGCCTGCAGTGATTTCTTCCCAAATGTAAAAGGCCCTGTGAGGGCAACAGGGAGGGAGGGAAGAAATCAGGGAGAAGTATTTATTTATATTTAAGATTATACAGAATCGTTTAGTTTGGCCTGACTCCCAGTTTAATCAAATCTTTATTTTATATGTGCTCAACACTACCACCTGTGTTTCTTCAACAGGTTCTAGATCTCCTTATCTTGGTAACAATTCCAATAAAATTATTATCTGTTCCTTCTAGATCTTCTTCCTATTATCTGTACAGAGACAGTGATAACACCACAAGGACCACACTGGTCATTTATTAACCTTTTTAATATATTTTACAGCTTGTCCTAGGCCTATTGTTGAACAAAAGGAATTTCCCCATGAAATACCCAAAGCACAGTTTGCATAAAATATCTTTTAGGTGTTCCGTTCCTTGAAGTATCAAGACTTCTCACTTTTTACCACTATGATTTTGGGAAAATATCCCTAAAAGAGACTTTAAAAAATAATCTCTCAGCAGCTTTTGGAAGTGTTAAATTTCTCAATTAAATAATTAAAAACCTCTTAGTTAAGTATATCAGTTTTCAAATAAAAGTTACTTAAACAATAAAAATAGACACAATCAAAAGAAACAGCCCTGTATTCTCCCCAAGCAAAGAAGCCAATAGTTCTGAAGAGAAATTATAAAGCCAAAATTCCCATGCTTTTCATTGGTAAGAAGTTTCCTTTCTTGTAGATTGTCTGATGTCTAACAGAACAGATGCTTTTTCCTCTGCAGGGCACAGACATCGGTGTCTCTCGTCACTGAGACGGAACCTAAGTATCTTTAAGATTTGCACCACACTAAGAGTGAAAACGGCTAACACGATGAAAAGCCACCAATGTGGAGTACAGCAGGATACAGATACAAAAAAAAACTTTGCTAGCTTCATTTAAGAATTACAAAAGCATTCCTATCATTATATGGAGGAAGGAAACTTTTAAATCACTTCTACTATGAGAATAAAATTCTTTCTCATAAAACAAAATTGGGGTTTGAGAAAGATAAAAAGTACCTTGTTTCACAAACACACACTATTTATTAACAGTCATCCTTCATGTAAGTCAGACTACAAAAACAAGTCTTTCATTATCTTTGTTTAAAACCTACATGGATAAGAAACAAGAAATTACATATTTATTCATGGTTATTAATTATGATTAACAAGCTTTACTACTGTGGTTTTATATAAGATTATGTAAAGAACTATTTGACTGTCTTTAATTAGAAACATCCCCAACATGGTACTTGGATAACTTGATATATCTTTTCTGTTCAAAACTGCACTATTAATGTAGCTGACATTCACCCTTTAACAAAGGATATTTGTATACTAAGCCTCAGGGTTCACCAAGATGAAGAATACTAAACAAGATCTACCTCTCTCTTAATCAGAGCACTGAACTGAACTGAACTGTTCAACTTGCCATTTAATATTTCAGGCTTTCCCAGACAATACATGCATAAAGTAAATTATTTACCAATGGAAATGTAACTGAAGAAAAAATTAGGAACTCGGAGTAGCTGCTGGAGACACTTTTAATGCAGCACAATAATTGGTCTAGTCCTAGTTTATTTGTTACGTTTTGAAAAAATAAAGGTCTTGCTGAGTTTCCTATCATCAGTGTACAGCGGAGAATGGAATTGGTTCAGCACCACAAAGAAAAAGAAGAGCAATGCAGTCTTTTGATTGCACAGGATAATCTATAAACACAAGGAACAAAGTTGACCCTCAATGTGATCTCTGTTCACCTCTGACAAGGGATGGCAATCTACAGATATCGTTATAGGGTACAAAACAGCTTTTAGGAAAGGTTCCTAAAGGAAATCATTCTTCTATTCAGCCATGTTGCTATAGAAACAGAACCAATCAAGCCTGTTCACAAAGGCTTTTATGTCAACTTCTGTTAGCAAACACATCTAAAAAGTAGAACTCAAACGAAATTAACATGACAGTCATTAAGCTATTAAGATAGGTAAAAGAAGGAAACCACTTACAAACAAATGTATCACATCTTGCCTCTTAACTACACAGCTTTAAGGTGAAAATCAGCTTATTCCAAGGCTTTACTGCCCACTGCTGTAGTTCACCATCTTATATTTTCGGGTGATCTGAGAGGGTGTAATTTATATAGGATGTTGTCCACAAATTCACTGGGTCACAAGCTACATATTTTTTCTCCTGCTTTCTCCTCCCAACCATTAAAGCAAGGTTGTATCACATCCCATCATCTTTGTAAACTCCATTCCTTCAGAATACATCTCTCATCAAAAGACTTCAGCTAAAAAAACACACTTACTGAGGAAGTTTACGTCTACCCCACTCCATCTTTAAAGTACTGATTCTGCAAAAAGCTCACAGCAACTACTACCACGGCATAAATTAAAAGGGCACTTCATGAAAATAGATTTCCAAATTAAAACACGGCAAATTTCCCATAACTCCCTACCTAGTGTACAAAAGATATTACGGGCAGCAGAATCTGGATCTCAGTATCTAACATCAGAGTTGAGTTTGTGTCTGTGGCATTCTCGGATGATGATTAAAACTCATGCAGGACTAAGAGTAAATTGCAGATTTCATGTTGCTATACAGACTACTGTACATTAAAGGAGAGGGCTTGTTAAAAGCAGACAAGAATCTCTGCCCCCTTTAGTTGTCTAGTCCTAGTTTTACTTCAAACATACTGCAGAACTGTTTCCATTCAGGTCTCTTAAAGATCAAACTACCTTTACACTATGCAAATACACTCCAGGATTTCTCTTTCCATTCCCTTTATCCAATCCAAAAAGCTTTAACAGTTATCACCATGAGTAGTGTAGCAAAACAGAGAGACTTTAGGCACATCCTAAATTCTTTGTTGGTTTTTAACAATAAAATTTAATTGATTTTTGGAAATTATTTTTTTTTTCAAAATTAAGCTAATTCTATTTCTTTTGAGATATAAATGAATGAGTTTCATGCACCTGGTCTAACTGAAACAAAGCAGGGACCTGAAATGGATTCACCCACCCACCAAACGAGTGCCCTGCTCCCAGTAGGTGAAGGTTCTTCACACTGGGACATTTTCTGAAAAACTTCTAAAATTACTGATTTAGTCTTTGTACTTCATTTCTGAAATGTCAAAAAAACCCACCTCAAAACACCAGTACAAAGAAAATATCCCCATTCTTCAGCAGTATTTATAAATACAAGGAATGCCCTGGATCATTTAAAATTCATGAAACTCGAGGTTTACTTTGTTTCAGAAATTTTTTAGGTGTTTTTTTTTTTTTTTCAGGGAACACCAGAAAACTGAGTTTCATCAGTTATAAAGCAATGTAAAAAGTGTGAATTGAAGGAAGACTCAACAGACTTCGTAATCTGTAGGTGGTTTGAAGTGATTTCCATGTTTACACATTAAATCTATACTTTGCTGTTTCTGACTTCGAAACAGGTTATCAAATGTGCTGCTTACATCGCGAGGAGGATGAACCTACGAATCCTACTGTGCTAAGGGTGCTGTGCAGAATGCCTGGAATTCCAAACTTGTTTTACATTATTATAGCTCTGGAATCCCCAAAACCCAAGAAAGCAATCCTGGGTTCACGTCTCCTTTACCTGTTGGCAGGACGGAGCTCAGATTCTGCAGTTTATACTAAAGCTTCAGCTCTACATCAGACACTGACAGCTTGAATCTCAGTGACTCCCACAATGCAGAGCACTTTGATCACCCACTCCAGGACAGTCTAGAAGTAAAAAGATGAGACTTCGAATTCAACTATATTTTTAAAACTTGAAATGTATTTATATAGTTTTATAAATAACACTGTAACTTACAGATGATGTAAAAGGAATACAGGCAGGGTCTTTTTCCCACAAATTTACAAAATTGTGGGTAAACTAGAGCTTTTCCTTGCCTTATGGTGGTCTTTGACTTACAAACGTCTTTCAAATTGTAAACTGGCCAGCACTCAAAAGCTTTTCCCTTCCTATTTCAAATTTGCTCAACCATTCTGTTGCAAAAATACGCATATATATGTTCTGATATTAATGATGTTTGCACTTCAGATGAAACAGAAATTATTTTAGTGATCAAAATAAATTTACCTAGCCCTGGACTACACAGTGATATTACAAATACCTAGCTTTTCCTTTATGCCTTTTCACCAATTTCCTGCTCCTGACACAAACAGAAGAGAAGACGAAAGTGGAGAAAAGCTTTTTTCATCAAAACTTCTATATTGCTTCTCAAGAATAGTTCACCATTAAAATTTATAATTAAGTATCTCAAAGACATTTCAAACAGTTCACTTTCAGAAGAGGGATTTATGAATCATACAGAATCAAAGATACACATAAAAATACTCTGATGACAGCATAAAAGACATGACGAGACTGGAAAGAGGAAAGAAGTGTACCTGGAGATCACATTTTCTGAACAGGAGAACATCTAATGGTCTCTGAGACCCAGGAATAATTTGGTTATTTGGAATAGAAAGGTTAGAGCGTCCTCTGGATTATCAGCCAATATTTGTAAATGTGACCAATAATTTAAAAATACCGAGAATTCAAAGTGTATTGTGTTCTAATATTTCAAATAAACATAGAATCACAGAATCACACAATCATTAAGGTTGGAAAAGACCTCTAAGATCATCAAGTCCAACCACCAACCCAACACCACCATGCCTGCTAAACCATGTCCCAAAGTGCAATACCTACACGTTTTTTGAACACCTTCAGGAATGGTGACTCCACCACCTCCCTGGGCAGCCTGTTCCCATGCCTGACCATTCTTTCAGTGAACAATTTTTTTCCTAACATCCAATCTAAACCTCCCCTGACACAACTGGAGGCCATTGCCTCTCGTCTTATCGCTAGTTACTTGGGAGAAGAGACCAACCACTGCCTCATTACAGCCTCCTGTCAGGTAGTTGGAGAAAGCAATAAGGTGTCCCCCCTAATAAGCGTAACTATGCAAAGATGAAGACCTTTTAGTGCAAGGAACATTTTCATGAAATGGCAATCTCATCTGATAACTGTATACAGGAGTGGCTGGCAGGAAGGGCATCAGCTCTTTCTGCCTTCAAGTCTGTGGAGACAGCAATTATTTATGGCTTGGAACTTTTAATTCTTATCAGATTGTACAGGGTTTGATTTGTCAGTAAAACAGCTGTTTAAATTGTGTGCTCAATGGTCACCTGCTCCAGTGGCTAAGCAAGCAGCTACACTTTGCTGGAAAACACTATCCCAACAACTCTGTTGTAATGAGTTTAACTAGTCTAAAACCTGAGGATTGTGCTCTCTCTAGAGGTTTAGTTCTATGTTTCTTAATCACTTGCAGTAAAATCCTCCAAGAAACCTGAGGACTGAGTCTATTCCCTCTATGACCCACAGAATCAGAAGTAATCAGTTACGGTACTCTTCACTTGCTTTTGTGCACAATAAATGCAGATGGAACGTTGTTTCTGTAATCTACCTTTCATTTTGTTCCTTTTTAAAATTACGTGCTTTGGAAACACGTTTGTCAACAACTTAGATGGAACAATTAAGCCAAATTTCTTTTGATATGGCAGAAATATTCCACTCAATTATTTTATTTACCGTTATTCAGATGATAATGCCTAAAACCTAAATTGCCATGCTAAAATTCTATTACCTGGGAGGAAAAGGTTGGACTGATAAATGAAAGTGTAGGGATTAATTCTCTTCCTCCTAAGGTCTCCCCATCTTTAGGACTGTCAGCTCTACACACATACCTACAAGTCTACATACACCACACACCAGCAGAAAACATTTGCAAAACAGTGCATTGATAAAATACTGTCACATACACAAATTTGTCTCCTTTCTGACCCTTTGTTTCTAGGTATGCTTTGAGTTATCAACTAATCCAAGCTTTGAATGTCTGTCCTAAATCTCAGAGGCAATGTTTCTTTTATGAAACTATGTCAGAATGTATGTTTGTTTTACTAAACTATGTTCCCATTTACTGGAAAGTTTCTTTTCTTTTTTTTTCATTAACAAAGCAGAAGACTCATATTGTGTTTTTGTATTTAGACTAAAATCTACCCTAGAACATGTCAATGATAAAATAGCTGTTCCTTGGATGGCCAAATTGGCCCATTTTGTCTCTCTCTCTCTCACAAGAATGTCTTTATTCCATCGACCTGCTGACTGCAGGAACAATCACGAGAATACCATATCTGTGAAAATCAATTGTGGGGCTGGAAGAGAAATAAGCCAGCATTTCCTGCTTTTGACTCTGAAGTAACATAGACAAGCAACAAGAAAGATGGAAGTTTAGTTCTATGTCAAGCAAGCTCAGATATACCAAGACAAGACAGAAGTCCTACTAAGCTTAAGAATATGTGTCTGAATCACAGCAAAACTTCCGTCAGCTCCCGTGGGACCATTATTTTAAATTTGAGGTCACCTACTCTACACAAATAATGTCTTACTTCAAGGTTAGGTTCATTCACTATTGTACTGAGTCTGCCTGGGAAGGAAAGATAATTTTCTTCACAGCAGACCATACACTGCTGCGATTTGGACCAGTGACTAAAACAGCGTTGATAACACACTTGTCTTTTGGTTGTGGCCAAGCCATACTTGCACAGCGCGAAGACTTTCTCTTTTCCCCACTCTGCCCTGCAGCAAGTTGGAGAGGATGGGCAAGAAGCTGGGAGAACACAGCAGGGGCAGCTGAACCCAACTAACTAAAAGGATACTCCACGCCATATAACATCATGCTCAGCTACAAAAATTGAGGGGAGGGTTTTTTGGGGAAGATACCCATTGCTCAAAGACTCCCTGGGCATCAGTATACTTGTGGAAGGTGCTGAGTGATTGCATTTGCAGTGCTTGTTTTGTTTTTTTCTTCCTATTCCCTCACATATTAAACTGTCTTTATTGCGACACACAAGCTTTCACACTTTCACTCTTCCTATTCTCTCCCTGAGATCATTGGTGGGGTAGAGGAGTGAGAGAGCGGCTGTTTGATGCTTAGCTGCTAGCCACCCACTTTCACTATAAAGTCCA
>Ga0065711_1007756_pt1 | contig 15413 bp, 10 predicted proteins | sample Hoacrofraction12_FD_59098 | JGI IMG/M metagenome (GOLD analysis project Ga0065711, IMG submission 59098) | Hoatzin crop microbial communities from Cojedes, Venezuela - Epithelial fraction 12 v2 (version 2) | ecosystem: Host-associated > Birds > Digestive system > Esophagus > Crop | place... | reverse complement strand
AGTCTCCTTCTCTGGAGATATTCAAGACCCGCCTGGACAAGGTCCTGTGCAGCCTGCTGTAGGTGACCCTGCTTCGGCAGGGGGGGTTGGACTAGATGACCCACAGAGGTCCCTTCCAACCCCGAACATTTTGTGATTCTGTGAAAACCACTTGAGTAATATCGTCAAAGAAAATCCTTGTTTTTATATAGTTGCTTTATAATCAATATGGTGAACTCAGTTTAGGCCTCTGCACAGCCAGCATCACCGCATTTGCTTGTGCTGCAGGACCCAATGCTCATCTCCCTTGCTGGAAAGTCATTCAGCTTGTGTCAGATACCTTAACTGCATGTCACTAGGTGTGAAACTGTAAAATTGTGTTGTCTAATACAGACGTTGCTTTTAAAGAAGGGGGGTTAAATAGAATGAAATACAGTAGTACTTTAGACTGGCTTTACTTGTAGAATTTTCTTAATTTACTGTTCTACTTAAAATTGAAGACATGATTTTTAAAAATTTCTTTGATATAAAATGTGACAATATTCAGCAGAGCAGACATTTTAGCCTTTTGGAAAACAATATTTCCTGACAAACTCAATTATGTAATAGCAGCCATTTCAGGCTATTAGGTGGTTAATAGGTGTGCCAGAAGAGAAGAAACATTGTCACATGTTGTAGCTGGAAGTGAAGGGATTCCAAAAGAGTTGTGCTTTGGGTCTATGACATTTAGAGTGTACAGTTATACACATATGGTAGGAGGACAGAAAAAAGAGGAGGTCTGAAGAGCCTGTGCATTTCTTAACTTCTTCAAGAAGTTTCCACTACTTGGTCGTTAATTATTATAAAATTTGTATGATAGAGAATGACTGAGTCATCTGTACTGTGGAGATTTTATGATAGTGGCAATTTTAAGCCTGGTGTGTTCAAAAGAACTCATATGACTTAAATATCCATGGGCTGTTGAATTTCCATTACAGCTGAACATCTTTTAGGTCCTTTGAAGTTTTATTCCAAGTCTCTCTCATCAGGCTCTTCAGTCAGTTACAACTTCTTCTGATCCATGCCCCCTACTTGGGGGTGCTGGTTGACAGCGGGCTGAACATGAGCCAGCAGTGTGCCCAGGTGGCCAAGAAGGCCAAAGGCATCCTGGCTTGTATCAGGAATAGTGTGGCCAGCAGGAGTAGGGAAGTGATTGTGCCCCTGTACTCAGCACTGGTGAGGCCGCACCTGGAGTACTGTGTTCGGTTTTGGGCCCCTCACTACAAGAAGGACATTGAGTTGCTGGAGAGTGTCCAGAGGAGGGCAACGAGGCTGGTGAGGGGTCTAGAGAGCAAGTCTTCTGAGGAGTGGTGAGGGAGCTGGGTCTGTTTAGTCTGGAGAAGAGGAGGCTGAGGGGGGACCTTGTCACTCTCTACAACTACCTGAAAGGAGGTTGTAGTGAGGCAGGTGTTGGTCTCCTCTCGCAAGTAACTAGTGATAGGACGAGAGGCAATGGCCTCAAGTTGCGTCAGGGGAGGACATTAGGAAAAAAGTCTTTACTGAAAGAGCGGTCAGGCATTGGGAGAGGCTGCCCAGAGAGGTGGTTGAGTCCCCCATCCCTGGAAGAGTTCAAAAAACATGTAGGTGTGGCAGTTCGGGATATGGTTTAGTAGGCATGGTGGTGTTGGGTTGATGGTTGGACTTGATGATCTTAGAGGTCTTTTCCAGCCTATGATTCTATGAAATGTTTCCATTACATTAAAACAGCAGTATAGACCTGATGTAATCTCTGGGCTTCTATGTCTTGTCCGTGTGCGTACTTTTTCGCTCTGGTGGTTGTCCATCTGAAAGCACTTTAGGCAGTTCAGTCTTTTTCTTCCAGTTGCTTGCTTTCTCATGCCTTGACTCCTCCTAATCGGATGGGTTTTCCATATCTCTCTGGCCGTCGCTCCCTTTGGGTTTTAACTACATTGGAGCTGGAAGAGGGATAAGCATCAGGAATGGAGATCAGGGGAAGTTGGGCTTTGGTCTTGAAAATTGAAGGGAAGTGATAAAGCAGCACAGGTAAAGTGAGTGGAAGAAGATACCTGAACTGAGTGAGACAGGTAATTGTTAAGGTCTGAAACTGAGGGACAGGTGAACTGAGTCTTGAGTCTCATTTTTCTAGGGTTAGAGAGAAGACTCAGAAAGGAGCAAAATCTCCGTAAACAACAGAGTATAGGGGAGGAGACAGAGGTGAGTCCTATCCAAAGAGTCTAGTTTTGATTCACACATACAGGTATGGTTGTTTACATCCAGTAATATTATAAAGTTTTAATCTTTTTTCTTTCAGCTGTTACAGAGAAGCATGGTCTTACAGGAGTGGTACTTGAGATGAAGATAAACTCAAGTAGTTTCTGTTTCCTGATGTAAGAGATGCAGTGCACTGTTAGGGATTCAGGGGTGCATAGTACTGAATTCTGTTCCCAGATATGGACATGAAGGTCCCATTAACAGGGATATTTTTGTTCATATCCAATAACTGTTTACAGATTTTTAAGAAGTGCAGCATTTTGTTCTTCTTTTGCTAATGGCTTTCACATACTCAGTCCCAGTAAGCATCACATTGGCAGAATGTGATGTGCAAAAGAATAAAGTCCGCCAAGGGTGGGTGCTAAAGATCCTTCACTCTTTGCCTACCCAAATGAGAGAGGATGTACTTGCAATTTCAGTACAGATTATCAACACAGGAGGACAAAAAAGAGGAAGCAATTTCCGTGTCATTTTATTCCTCCTTTGTCAGTCAGCTAAAGGTAAAATTGCTTCATTCTGTGATGTCTTCAGAGCTACACGACAGTTTCACCAACACCCCATTTCAGCTTTTGTTAAAGTTGCAGTAGTGTCATGGGACTTCATTATGAGTTTTTATTTAAACGTGCTCGCGGTGTTTGATGGGTATTGGTTATCAGATGAAAACTTTCTTTTTGTTCATCTTATTTTATAGTGAAAATAGGGGAATGTACGTGGCAGTGAATGATTATCTTTATCAACTCTCTTCCTTAATAGCTGCCTATTACGTTATTTCCGTCCTTCCTTTCAATGCCCAGGCAAAAACCAGAGTATATTGACTTGTAGTTTGTCCAGATTCTGGTATATAAGCAAGTGCACAAGGTTTATGTTAGTTTAAAACTTTTAAGTTCTTGTGACACAGGGGAAGTGAAGATGTGTAGGCTCTGCAAAGAAGACAACTGGGCAGTCAGGTAGGCTGCGTCTCAAAGTGGTTGCATTAGTACTGCTCATTTTGCTCGCAGTCTGATCCTGCTAGATACAGATTAACTGTGTGGGTCATGACCTAAAGAGATACCTAAGGATTGGCAAGTTACTAGTGGACGTTTTGGAAAGTGGTCTCTCAGCTGCCTATTTTGGGGCACAGAAATTTAGCTGTATTGCTGCTTTGCGGAAAACAGAGTGCTGATCTGACAGTCTTGGCTCTAAAGCAGCTGTCACCTGTGTGTGCTTTTTCTTTTCATATCACCAGTCAGAGTAAGCAGCAGCAATGGCAGTAGCAGCAGCAACACTGTCACTCAGTCTTTTTCTTTCTCTTGAGCCACTTTTACTGTGCTTTTGGGATGTCATTTTCAGATACATACTGGATATTCAGAGAAAGATTATACTGCTGTTGGCATGCTGTTCAAAAAGGTAGAATGAACCAATGCACTTGCCTTCCTGTGTCTGTATCAGCATGTTGCCTGCCTTGGTTGTCAAACCCTGAACAAAATCAGGAGTGTCGTTCTCTGGTTCTTCTTTGCAGGCACATGGAAGTGTCTGGTTGTGATGCTTATCATTTTAATGTGCTAGTAAATTGCTTCTTCAGACTGAGAGACTCTCTGTAACCCTCTCTGTAGTGGGTCATTTCTGTTTGGGCATCTCTGACAGTGTGCAGAGAGACTATGTAAGCAGGATGTATGCAGTTTAAGAGTACACAGTGATTATTTATTGGCTAATGCATATAGTATTCAGCTAGGACAGAAGTGCCATCAGGCTAGCAGAACATTTATGTGTTCTCCATTGCAAATGCAGAGACATAGTGGTGGGTGGTGGGTTAATTGCCAGTTAGAGGCCCTGGCCTCTACTGCTCCTTCAGTCAAGCTGGTCCTTGACCATTCTATTTTAATTGCTTTCGCTGAGTCTCCATTTTTTTCTTACGTCTTTATAGCTTCTCATTTTAGTTTTTTTTCTCTTGGGTCACTGACTGGTACTATCTCAACAGTTTCATTTCTGTCTGTATTTCTGTCTTGTTTGTCTTTAGCTTACAAATTGTCTCACAACACAGTAGCCACCTTTATTTACAATGAAGCTGAGCCAGATTCTCATGGCTGTCCTGCAGCACACCAGGTATTGGGTCTCAGACAACTACACCCCGGAGAATGAGGTTGGTCTTTGGGGAAGTGCTGATAATCATCTATGATGGTGCTCTTCTCCTCTGGAAACGGGAGAGACAAGTGGGCTAGAACAAGTTTTCTCTCCAACTTAATTTTAATGTTTTGGTAGAATGGAGATAAAACTATGTTCTGAAACCAGAGGTGTGGGTGAACTGACGTATTGCTCTTGTGCCTGCCTGTGCAAAACATAGCTTCTGCTCTGTGACTTGACTGACAAAACCTTCTGACTCTCTACTTGCTACTGCTATCTCATAGCATTGGAATTTTAAAAATGTTCTTTTTTCTGTTTGTTTTTTTCACGTGATGTGTTTGACAGTATTTGGGGGATAGAGTTTTCTTTTGCCCATTGAAATGATTTCCTGGTAAGTGTGTGCTTGTTCTGATTCTAAATGAACTACATCATCAAACCTCTTTTAGTGCGCCTGAAAGAAGAGGACTGAGTCTCCATTATGAACAAACAGGTGGAGGTATAAATGGCATGAATATCAATAATGGGAATGAAGGAGTGAAGTTTAGCAGAGATCATGGGCAGACATGAAAAGGGATGCTTTAAAGTGTGCGTAGAGCAGTGGAACTGGACAGAAACTTTGAGCATCTCAGATAGCAAGAATCTATTGAAAGTGCTCAAAGACTTGAAAAAGGAAAAATACTTAGAGTCCTGTGCTTGCAGGAGAGAGGCTGCCTTGGGTTAAAAGTCTGAGTGAAGGCCTCCAGATACAGAAATCAGAATCAAAACTTACTTGTATCTTCCAGGTTTTAGCTCTCATATATGCTGTTGTACTTTAAGAATGAAAAAATACATATCTTTTGTGGCTGGACGTGACCCTGAATACTTAAGCTTTTTAGCATTCTGGTTTATCTTTGCTATCACTTTGCTAACACCTTGGGTTTTTTTCTCCCAGATTAATTTTTTATTGAAGCAGGATTTGCATCTTTTGAGACAGGGTTCTCTGAAAAGCTGTTTGTCTTTTCTTTTTGATCCCTATACTGTGCCAGTGATGAGTGCAGCCTGCTCTTCCACACTGTGGAAATGTCAGCTTTGCAGAGGCAGCTCTCTGGGGTCTCTGCAGGTGAGAGCGTTCCTGATGCTGCTGCACTTCATAGGGGAAACGCTGCCAGTCAGTCAGTCACAAGGGAAATGATGACACAGAGTAATCTCCTGGTAAGAACTCATATCAGGAAAGCTGGGCAGCTCCAGAAAGTGTGCATGAAAGAGGCACTGAGGTCCTAAATGAAAAATAAAAATTGAACCTGTAATTTGTACAGCCTGGTTTTGGCTGCTCTTCACCTGTCTGATAGCTTTGAGCTTATTCTTTGGCTTGGTGTGAACAATAATGCTGTAGCGTTTACGTATGTGTAGGCACAGGCACAAATACACATGTGTGCACACACACGCACTAATCAGTATGAGATGATTTTATACAGGCAGACTGGAGTTAATGAAGATGGATATACGTGATTACAAGACTAAACTTTAGCACTTGCCTGCATGAAGCCAGGCAGTGTGAACAACCCCGCAGGTAGACTAGAAAGGTCATAGTGTTTCAGTCTGTAGGCCATGAGTATGACTTATGGGACAAAACTGACTGTCAGCCTGTAGAAACAGATATACCTTGTGGACTTGTGTGACTGGTACATCAGATGTGAGTAACTGCTCCTTGCTCTTCCTACACACTTACTCTGTTGTCTGTTTTTCATGCTGTCTGTGTAGTAAATTGAGTGTTATTTATGTGCTTGAGAGTACTCAAGGAAAAAGAGACAATAAATATTATGGTAAATAATTTTGTACTCAGGTGCTCAATCAGAGTTCCCTATATTAAACCCAAAGACCAGATAGTCTGAGGAGTTGCTTTTCTCAGGGCATTAAACTGTGCTCCTGGCAGAGAGCAGCAGAGACAAGAAACATGTTAATTGAAATACATCCACATAGTTCTACCAGGTAAGCAATGCACTGTGCAAGGGAGGCAGGCCAAAAAAACAAAAAAAAACCCCGAGGCCCTTAGAAAATTCCTTTTCAACTCCACATCAAGTGATCTGCATGCTCATGAGCATCCAAGTAACACTCACCAGCCAGCCCTCAAGAAAAAGGTCTCTTTCGTGTAGCGCAGCAATAGCTCCCCGTCCGGTGCCTGCAGCTCTGCAGGCCAGTACTGAGCCTGAGAGTGAAGGGAAAGCACGGAGAAATAGAGCCAGAAAACCTTGCTAGGAGTAAGGCTGTGAGAGCTGTCTGCTTTCCTTTATGCCTAGAGCAGAGCTCCCTATAACAACTGGCTTAGGTGAGGCTTTAACTGATTATTTTGTGTTTCTTCCAGGACAAATGTATGGAATAACATATAGTAAGGACAGAAATACCAAGCAACACACATAGTAAGTCCATAAACGTCAGCTGCACTTGCATGATGCTTGGGAAGGCTATCTTCCAGAGTATATGTATAACTGATGAAAAAAATAGATGAAATAGTGGGGAAAATAGTTGGGATGAAAAGTCATACCCATTTGCAAATCAAATATTTAAAGGTTTAGCAGATAAGAAAACTAAACACTGCTCAATTTGACTTACCCCAAACTGTAAGCATCATTTATGCAGTGATAACACATGGTTAGACTCTGCGATGAAGCGGAGACATAGCTTGCCAGATTTAATACAAACACTGAGCAAAAAATTTCCATGCTAAGAATTTTTTGATCTCTTCATTATATGATAGTGAGACAGAATGGTCACAGGTCTGGAGTAAAGCACTGGCTTTACTAGTTCATACTCATCTCTGAATTTTTAAACAGGAGGCACTATATGGTTATTGCTAAACCTGCACCTCATGTGTTTACCATGACATCCAATGTTTGTGGGTTTCTAAAGAATTGTAGGAAACTGTTGGACCGTGCTTTTGTAAATCTAGTGAGGATGTTTCCTAAATTATTGCCTAGAAAAATAAGATTATTTTGCTTTTTTCAAAAGTGGCAACATTTAAGACGTTAATAGGTGAGCCTTCCTGTGCAGGAGATACAGGAATTCTGGTTCGTTGTCTTTGCAGTCTTAACTCACCCTTTTTGCACTCATGCAGCATGATACAGTGTTTAGTTAGGTGCTCACATGCTGTTTTGTTTCATGGAGTACCTTCCTCATACAGGACACACAGGAAAGTTGCAAAGTTGTGCAGGGAATGAGTCTGATCTCGGGTAGAAGATTTGTGTTTGAAGACTATGCAGTGAATATGGCCAGGGGTTGCTGACAGGCAATGGATAAGGCTGTGCAATGCCAAAATACTCTGAGCCACAGTTTGCACATTCCTAATTATGCGGGTACTTGGTAGGATGTATCTTAGGCCAGTTTTGCATAAATGCTGAGTGCTTCCAGCTGCAAGCGCGACCGCTTGGATCTGTGCTTTACATATATGGGTGCCATAAAAATGATAAATACTTTGGGAAATCACGCTCTGGAGATCTCAGGTTTGTTCCTTAAATGTAGAGTTTTAGCTCCTTCGGCTTTACTCACTGCTAGCTTTAGTGTCATGTCTGCCAAAAAAACAGTGTAATAATGCCAAACATTGTAGGAATAGCGAGGCAAAATGATAAATTTCCTGATGCTAGTTAATGTAACAAAGAAAGGCCTAGAGGTGTGATGCAAATGGTATAGTGTTTATGGGTGTACAGAAATAAGATGTGGTGCAACGTACTGAATGTGGAGGTTGAGAAGAAATACCGTGTAACAACAGAGTCACTAAATGAGCCATAATTCCTATGGAAACATGCGGTTTGACATTATATCCCAATACACGTGCACTGGAGAGAGACCTGAAGTGCGACAGGCAACCTGTTATTGTCTGGCTTTGCAATACTATCTTTCATCGGCTGAAGGGTTTTCTGGTTTGTTTTAATGTAATACAGATATTCACTGCACTTCAGTGGCTGTTTGTTTGACAGGAAATAAAGACATCTGAGCCATTAATGCCTCAGGCAGGCCAGGTGCTGCTATTTAAGGAGGTCATATTTCTCTGAGCCTAATGAGTCATTCAGGGAGATTACTGTACACAGTGCCATTTAACATCACTGCTGATGCCTGATGGAATTAATAATGCTATTTATATCAATAAGATTAGCAGCAGATAGGTTCAATGTTATTAATAGTATAATTAGCAACTATGAATTTGTATCAATGTTGTGTGGTACCTTCTACATTAGCACTTCATAAAAGCTGTCACTGTTAGATGTAGATGGCAGGTGCTGTCAATGAAACACCTGCTTACAGATAACTGTAATTTAAGCAGCCACATTTAGTTTGGTTAATGTAATCTTTTCTCTGTCTAGGGCTTACCCTAGTGTCATGGATAGCAAAAGTAGCACCAGAAAAGACACCTTAGAAATATGTAGTCTAGCTCCAGGGATCTTTCACATCTGCTCAATGCATCTTTCCTACTAGTATCTGGTTTTCCCTGTTCTTGAAAATTTGCGGTAATGGTTCCTAGCCAGCTTCCCTGGAGACACTATTCACTTACCAGTTATTCTTTTCCTTAACTTACGCTGCCAACTTATCTACCAATTTCTGAGATGGACTAATTCCCATCTTTCATTTATACATTTGTGTTATTGCCTTGAAGCTATTTATAGACTGTGATCGTGTTCCCCTTGAGTCATCGCTTTTCTAAACTATTAGTTCCTCCAGCTTTTCCGTATATGTGACCTGTTTGTCTGATTTTCTGGGTCACTGATGGAGAAGGGGAGCTGCCTACAGTATCTAAATAGAGTTGGGTCAAAGGAGAAGAGATGGTATCAGAATACTTGTAAGTGTGAGATACCTGAACTTCCTATCTCAAGCCCCTTTTTTTCAGTCCCTGCTGAAACTGATGTAAATTTAATTTGGTAACTGCTGGTTCACACTCTTGGTTCTCAATGTAGCAAAGTTAAACGCTAGATGAACCTCAGTCATTTCAGTTCCTCTTTACTGAATTTGGTGTCCACAGCCATACTGAATTCAGTGAAATGGTGTACTGGAAAAAGAAAAAAAGCTTATCGCCTGCTCAGGACTCAGTTCAAGAGTTAACTTTGAACATATGCCTGTTCTGCTAAGGCAATTTTTACATTACTGAAACACTGTAGTATAGCTGGTAGGTACGCGGTGCATGGTTCTTATTAGTTAGCTTGCGTGTCTGCTGCAATGGATCTCAGCATGATTTAATTATTCTAAGGTGGAAGTATATTGTACATATATATGTGTACATGCACACTATACTATGACTAACTTGAGGTTAGCACAGAGTGAAAATAAACGCTAGTTATCCTATGTAAATAAAATGTGCAGAGGGAGAGGGCAAGATCTATTTGCCTTGTCAAAATAAAATTTTAAGAGCACATATTTTAATGTTTCAGGATATCTGATTTACTCTGGCATCCCTTCATTGTGTCTTCACTGTATGCATTCACTATGTTCCAAATAAGATCAAAGCAAATCTCTATCATCCTTCAGTTAAATAAATTTTTAATTTCAAAAGAATAGGACAAACAGTGCATTAAGCATGTCATTCAGTCTGAATCTGATGACCTGACCTAGTTCATTGTTTGCACAAAGTTCTACTTATAAAGCATCCTAAATTACAAGTATTCTTTACTTTGGAAAACTCTTCAGCAGCAGTATCATGTCAAGTAGAATAAAATAATATGATAGCTCATATGAGATGATACTGTCTGCAGGGGACTCATAGAACAATGTCTGCCAAAACATTGATGTATTTTATACACTGCCTGTTCTTCCTTTAGTTCTAATCTGCTCTTGCAATAGCCTACTGGAAGACCAAGTGGTCGTGTACCAGCCAAATAGTGAGTCACAGACTCTATTTACAGACGACTCTTTCAAAATGGCTGCTTCGGCTCATGCAACTTTATCTTAGAAGATCTTCCGAGTGATGTTTTCTTCATATTTATAGCAGACTATAAAGTAACTTTTCCAGCCGTGGCTGTATAAAACATTTCGTGCATGGTAAAAAAGCTGTCTCTCTTGTGCAATAATTGGCAATGGGCATTACATAGTACCATTATCCTAGTACTTGTGGTGTCCCTCAGGCAGAAACAGCCATTGCTGTCAAAACCATTCTGACTCTACAGTATGTACATAGGAAACTAAATGGCTGGTAACTGCCCAAATAAATTTTATGGTGATTGTCTTTATGGTTGCAATTTAACATAAAGGCAAAAGCTCAAAATGCTGGAATCAACAGTATTGCGTTTTGTCAGTTACTTATTCCAGCACTTGGTGTACCCTCAATATTGTTTCTAGACAAGCTTTTGCATCAGTCTGGTGTCCTGCAGAAGTTGGACCTAGCCTGGCTTCTGGTTTGTATATAGATTTTATAATTGGCATTTCTTAATCACTGGTGGAAGAGAGAGAAGAGTCCTATGAGGGCAATGTCAGTGTATGGACGCTGTTTGTGATTCACCGAGGGGAGCTTTGGGGTTTATCAGTGGGGAGTAAAGAGAAGTGCATAGTGAAACAACAGTGTAACTAGAGAAACTTTCAATTCATTAATCAATGTACTAGCAATCTCTACTTCAAGACAGGTGAGATACTAAAACACAGAGCCATGAAAATCAATCTACAACACCAGAACCCTTGCATAAGTAAAATGCTGCAGAGAATAACGGCTTTAGACTATCCTGACAAATCTTGTAATAGAGTTTACTTTTAACTGACGCATTGATCTTCATCTCTTTAGGGATGAATTGTCAAAGCCTGAAAGTGTATGTAAGCAGGAACGTTATTGCCATCGGTGTGTATAAGTAAAATGAGAGATGCAAAACTTAGATCAAAAACAAATGCTGTGTACACCCTCCAGATTTTACGTGTCGTGTATTAACTTCTTTTGTCTATTAATGCTGTTGTGTTCTGATTATGAGTGCAACCTCAGAGTGATTCTTAAATAGGTTAGGATCAGTGAGTGAGAAAACTCCACACAAAAACTCCTCAGAATACCACGCAAAATGATAACAAGCTTCTCCTACCCTCAGAGCAAAAGTAACATCATAAAGCATGGTCTGCTTCTATAGATGTTACTCATAGAAAAATATCACAGGTCTTCACACTGTGTTATCTTCTGTGTATGAAAACATATCTATTGTAATTTAGATTCTCTCCTCCTTTTTCCATCAAAAGAAATCGAGATTTTTTTGAGAGCCTTTTCTTTTTACCTACTTATTAAAATATATTAGCGGACTTTAATACTGTTACAAACACACACATTTAAGTCTGTCCTCCCCTGATAAGGATTAGCACATGCCAGGCATGCTTGCTCTGTTCATAGCTGCCTGAGAAAATAGTCTTTGTGGCAAACCTGTAAAACAGTGATTCAGGCTACAGTGTGCTGTATCTCCCACTGCATTATCTGGGAGTCTAGCCTGTAAACCTGTTCCTGTTTCTGCAGAACTATAGCAGGGAAGAATCATCTTTAAAGTTTTCATGAACAAGGTGGATGTATCAGCAGACCAAACCAACAGACGAATTATTGGACAGGTTAATCCAAGCACTGTTATCTGGAAGGCACAGATCCAGGGACCCGAAGGTATAATAGAGACTCTGCAGAAACATTAATAGGTGGCTTCCCTCTGAATGAGGTGAAATTGTTGAATGGCCTTCATGTGCAGCACATCGCGATGATTATTCCAGTCAGTCATTGACACTGTCAGTGCTGCAGACAAACGATGTCATGGATGCAGTACAGCAAGGGGTGACAAGGCTGCTAGGGAGTACCTGGGCATCTGGCAGTATCTGAGCATCTCTAGAAACCCTACTTGTTCGTTAAAATGTGACTAAAGGACTTAAGCATTTCACATAAACTAAGCCTTGATGTCAGTCACCCAATGCAACATTTTATTGTGGTGCAAGTTTCAGCATCCCTCAGCACCAGCAGAGAACCAGAGCGCTGGAGGAGTCTAGAGACACTGTGGGCATTCTCTGTTGAGGTAGAAAACAGTGAGGTGAGGCGAGTTGAGTCATCTTTGTAGCATCAGTGATGTAGCAGGTTGGCCACCCCAGGGAGCCAGAGCTCCTCCATCATTATTGTTATGCTCATTCTGGAAAACAATACTGCTGAGAGAGAAGATGGAAAAGGGGAACGTGAGGAAATAGCCGGGATATTTTACCAAGTGCAGTAGTTCATTCTATGCTGCTTGATACTAACATGGTAATGACCTGGAGCTCCCAGTCAGATGTTAACTGTGAGCAGCAAAACTGCGCGCTGCATCTGTGTGCTCACGGAGATGTTAATGGATCCACACATCTTAAGATGCATCAAAGTACAAAACCATTTAAAAAAGGGGAAGAAAGTTGGTTGTAACTACAAGTTGTAGTGAGAAGGTAACACGCTTACATTGCTTCCTGAACATCATTGCTTTTATATTTTATATTTTATATTTTATATTTTATATTTTATATTTTATATTTTATATTTTATATTTTAGATTTTAGATTTTAGATTTTAGATTTGTCCTGGGTTCGGCCAGGACAGGGTTAATTTTCACCGGAATCCAGGAGGGGACACAGCCGGGCGGGCTGACCCCACCTGGCCAAGCAGAGCTGGGTATTCCATACCATGTGCCGTCATGCTGCATTCCGGTGGGGGGGAGCGGGACAGCGGGAACTCACTCGAGGCTCAGGAGCACGTGGCGGCAGTCCGGGACAGCAGCTCTCTGGGTTGTGCGGTTTGTGTTGTGTTTACTCCTTATCTGTATCGTTGTTGTTGCTGTTCCCTTTGTTTGCTGTTCTGTTAAACTGCCCTTATCCCGACCCACCAGTTTTCTGCCTGTTTCTTTCCATTCTCCTCTGCACGCTGGCGGGGGGAGGGGCGGCCACGTGGCGCTTTTGTTGCCAGCCGCAACCAAACCATAACATTAAATTTGGCGCCCAGGCATGGGGCAGGGATAACGGCAGGGCTGAGCAGCGTGTGTTAAAACAGCTTTCTTAGATTTTGTTAAATTTTGTTATACGCATTTGCTCTGTTAGTTAAATAGTCGGCGATAAAAAATGTTGCTGACTTTGATCAGATGGCTGTGGTATTTGAATCCTTATTTGCGGTATGTGTTCACTGCTGTGCTGTTCATCATCACTGGAAAAAGGATCAGGATGATTTTGCTCTACTGTACGATATCGACTTATGACAACATCACTGTGCATTAAATTAGGCTTGTGTTTGCATGCGGCACTGTGGTCATTTCCGTACCTCGGATCCTATGTTCTACAATTTGTTAATAATCAAACCCAATCTGTGGGGAAAACCGGAGGGGATACCTTCCCCGACTCTTTCACCCCCCCCTCTCTCCCTCAGGCTGGTCCTGACGGCTTTTGAGAATTTCGAGTACCCGTGGGATGCTCAGGCCAGCACGCTCCTATTGTTATGCCTCCTGTATGGGTTTTGGGTCTGGTTTAGGGCTAAACAAGTAGTTAAGAACATCCTGCAGAGACCTGCCCTGGGGTTGGATAGCTGTGAGTGGCTGAGTGTGTGGGACAGCAGGGGCAGGTGTCTAGGGCAGTGGGCACCTCCGGTGTCTTTGAAACTTACCCCTGAACAAGTGCAGAATCCAGAAAAACTAGTAAAGTATCTGCAAAAAGTGTGCTGCTACCCTGGGAACTCGAGAGAGACACAAATCACAGCAATGTGCTGGGGTCTGGCCCATGCCTACCAAGCCCTGTTCAACCTGATTCAGTGCTCTAAAGGGGAAAGGGGGGGGAACGAAGCGGCAGGCACTGCGACTGGCACTGCCCCCCCAGCCAGCCCTGCAGCCCCTCCAGCCCAGCAGGCAGTCACAGCCCCCCCGACCGGCACCACCGCTGCCACTGCCACAGCTGCAGGGGTGGCCCCAGTGCCCCCGGCGTGCACAGCAGCTGCTCCAGCCCCAGCTCCAGCTGCAGGCATCACGGCTGAGCCCAATGACCAACCTGTGCCAGTAGCAGTCTCACCTGTAAAACTAAAGAAAGACGCAAAGAGAGCAGATCGCTCCGGGAGGGATGACAATGAGCCAGGGTCATCGCGGGAGATAGAGACAGAGATCATCAGCCAGTCCCTGTCCCTGAGGGAGCTGCGAGACATGCGGAAAGATTTCAGCCGCCACCCAGGTGAGCACATTGTCACCTGGCTGCTACGGTGCTGGGATAACGGGGCCAGCAGCTTGGAATTAGAGGGCAAGGAAGCCAAGCAGCTGGGATCCCTTGCCAGGGATGGGGGCATTGACAAAGCTATTGGGAAAAAGGAACAAGTCCTCAGCCTCTGGAGGAGACTTCTGTCAGGCGTGAGGGAGAGGTACCCCTTCAGTGAGGATTTTGTATGCTGCACTGGCAAGTGGACCAATATGGAAAGGGGTATTCAGTACTTGAGGGAATTAGCTGTGCGGGAGCTGGTTTACTGTGACACAGATGATGAGCAGGTACCCACAGACCCAGATGAAATCCAGTGCTCACAATCCATGTGGAGGAAGTTTGTGCGTAGCGCACCCTCCTCATATGCCAACTCACTGGCAGTTGTAAACTGGAAAGGTAAAGAGGCACCAACAGTGGATGAGGTGGCTGTCCGACTCCAGCAATATGAGGAAAGTCTCTCTTCCTCCCTTGTCTCAGCTGTGGAGAAACTGGCCCGGGAGGTCCAGCAAATGAAAGAGAATATATCCTACTCCCCACCTGTACGGGCCAGTGTCTCAGCTATTAGGGGCAAGTGTTCCTCTGTTCAGCAGAGAGAATACAGAGGCTACACACCACGGGGCACCCTGTGGTTCTACCTGCGTGACCACGGAGAGGACATGAGTAACTGGGATGGAAAACCTACCTCAAGTGTAGAGGCACGAGTGCGTGAGTTGCAAGGTAAAACAATCACAAAAGGGGATTCTGTTAGGAAAAATGCCGCTCCAGTTTCCAGCAGCCAGCTCTCCAGACCAGGTAGACAGTTTGATCTTGATTCCGATTCTCTGGAGGGGACCTCCAAGTCATTCTTACAGCAAGTGAGCAGCAAATTCTCTGACCAGGATTAGAGGGGCCCTGCCTCCAGTCAGGTTCAAGAAAGG
>Ga0065711_1007195_pt1 | contig 15413 bp, 14 predicted proteins | sample Hoacrofraction12_FD_59098 | JGI IMG/M metagenome (GOLD analysis project Ga0065711, IMG submission 59098) | Hoatzin crop microbial communities from Cojedes, Venezuela - Epithelial fraction 12 v2 (version 2) | ecosystem: Host-associated > Birds > Digestive system > Esophagus > Crop | place... | reverse complement strand
GGGGGGGGTGTGGAAAAGGTATTTGTGATCTGAAGTCCCATGGAGCAATGAATTTGGGCTGTGAAATTGTGCTGGAGCCCAAGCAGGGGACACACACACACGGAGAGGTGTTTAAAGCCAGCCTGAGCCGGGTAAAGGTCTCTCTGCAAGAGAAATGAGATGAGTTTGCCAGTCAGCAGCAAGCGGCGGGCTGCAGGGAGCTGGACAACATCATTTATTATCTTGTTTATTTGCATTGCAAGGCAGATATAGCAAGAACTAAGCTGGGGTTGGCCCAGCTGATCTCCAGAGGTGTTTTCCAACCTTAATTATTCTGGGCCACCGTGATAAATACAACCAGCACAAAGAAACCTCGCTGGCTTAGACAGCCCCCGCCGATGGGATGGGGCTGAGCCCCCCCGGACCGACGCAGCAACCGGCACGAGCTCAGGGCCTGGCGTTGACAGATCATTCGCCGTTCGGTGTACGCTGGGGCCGTCGCTTTTTCAAATAGCATAGAGAAAAATGCCACCATTAACCTATCCACGATTTGCTGCTGGAAGCCGGGCGCTGCTTCAAAGTGAGCATCCCACGTCCTTCGGCGAGCCAGGGGCTCTGCAGACAGATGACAGCAGGAAAGCAGATGCTAACCAGAAGCTTTTAAGCAGCCAAACCCCAAATATTTGGTGGGGATTGAAAATAGCTCGCAGCTCAGCGGCGTCTCTCCAAACGGCGCAAACTCCCTTGCAGGGCGCAGGGCCCGAGATGTTATTTTACTGCCCCAAAATAACTTTGCAGGAACAGGTGTTTGGGCCACTGTCAAACACCCTCCCTGCTTGCACGGCCTTGGTGCAGTTATTTAAGGAAGGCGCCGGCGGCAGCCGGCTTGTTTGCAGTGCCGTAATGAAAAATAATGTTAGTTTTTTGGTTCATAGTGAAGATAGGGGCCTTCTGCCAGCACCGGGGACTCCTTTCTCTTGGCAAATGGAGCCTGGAAAGCACAGCATCAACATGAAGCAGGTACCAGAGACTGGGATGGACACATAAGGGGTTTTTTTTACTGAGAAAATGTCCTCATTCTCAGCCTGCTCATATGGGGGGAAGCGGACAAAGACCTCGGCGCAGGCAAGATGCTGCTCCTGCCACAGGAGCCGGCGATTCAGCTCGGTTCGATTCAGCGGCTGCTCGCTGCCGCTTACCGCCAACTCCCTCTCCTGCTTTTGGTTTCGAAATAGATGTCTGATCTACTCCAATTTCGTTAGCTGCCATTTCGGTTTGTTAAGGGAAAGGGAAAAGCCGCTCCGCTCGATGGCTTCTCTGGGAGGTAACAGCCCGCGGCAACCATCTGGGGTTTGCAAGGCAAAAGGAGACGGCAGCCCCAGCCACCAACATCGCTGTCCCATAACTCCTACGGGCTCCTCCATCCTGTACAAGACCCTAAATCCCCACACCGAAGACCTTTAAATTACAACACCCAGGTTCCTCTAAGTGCTCTGATCCTGCAGTTCTTGTAGACAGAAGAACATACGGATGGTTTCACATGCGGTTGTCAGCACCCAGGATCCAAAAAGCAAATGTCCCAGGGCTCTTTGGCAATTCCTGTCCCGACAACGCCCAGGCGACTCTGAAAATAAGGGACTGTCTTGCTTAGGATATCTAGCAGCTCCTCTGGGGCATTTCTGCGCCCCTCTCAGCTGTTTGCAGCTGGTGTAAGACCCTGCATTTCATGGGCACCACAACGAATCTTCATCACAGAGCCACAGAGACGCCTCTTTAATTAGCAAAATAGAAAACAGCCCTGCAAAACCCAGCTCAAATGCGATTAGCTCTGGGCCAAGAGGAGGCCAAATGAGATTGCAGGTACTAAACGAGGAGGAGATGGCGTGGCAGCACGGGTCCGGGGCCAGCCCCGCTCCCTGCGGGACCTGTACCAGGCACGAGCCTGACCCATTCGTTACACTTTGGAGAGATTATTCAATCAAAGCTCCCGGGAGGACGAGCGAGTGCAAAAGCAGAGTGTGGCTAGACGGCCCGAACCGCCTTGAACAGACGCAGCACCTCGCGTCTGAGCCAGGCACGCACCCCGAAAATGCACGCAAAGACCCGAAAGCTGCTGGAAGAAAATCAGCTCTGGACCCGGCGGCACGCGGGATGCTTCACAAGCCAGCGGCGTTTCTGCCCCGCCATTGCTCCTCTGTCTGCAGGGGAGAGAGGTTTTTGCAAGATCTGATGGTAGGGAGGAACCTGCAAGGTCAAACTGCCCGTCCCCATCCTGTTTCTTCAAAACAGCATTTTATTTTTTCTCCTCCTTTTTTAAACCAGCTACTATTTAACACAAATCCTTCACTGAACCCACCGCAATCCCAGGGGCTATTGCAACCTGCCACGGCTCCACCGACTTCACAGCAAAGCAGTCTCAAGCCCGTGCTAACAGCTTAACCCAGACTCTCTCGTTCCATTTTAGATTTATTTAGACCTGTTATAAACAGACACAAAGATCCCGCCCTTTCCACAAGCCTGGAGAACTGACCCAGCCACCGAATTCGCAGAAAAGCTTTAGTAAACCTCCACAACAAGGGTTTAAGATGTGTTTTTGGGGGGCTGGGGTTATGCCTTGTGCCACCTGAGCCCAGCCAAACCGATGGTGGACCAGAATTTAGGCGAGCTGCATCCAAAACCCAGTGTTTGCCCCACAGGGAAAGGTTTTATTTCTTCAGCTTAATATTCCCATCTTTTATATGTCAAAAAACCCACATTTGCTCCTGCAGGACTGCCAGATAAAAGGTGTGATAAGAGCAAGCATTCACCTCTAGGATAATTTGGGGTGTAAACAGAGTAGAAGTGAGAGCAGAGCCACTTCAGCTAAAACATCCTTGCCTCATGAGGGTAACACCAGTTCTTCACCAGCCTCTACATCCCACCCCAGGAGGGTGCCAGGATGCCAAAGCCTGGCAGCAGAGGCTTGGCAAAGACTGGGGGGAGCAGGGAGTCCTTCCCAGCCCGAGCTCTGCAGGCAACGTGTCTGCAGGAATTGTGCCAAACTCTCTCTGCCCCGTGAAGCACTTTGCCTTCAAGCTCGCTTGGCAAGGAAAAGACGGAATAGGTAGAGGACGCACTCAACAGCCATCGCTTTTTCTAGGTATCACTTCTGCATGACCATCCTGATCTACTTCTTGCCGCTCCTGGTGATAGGATGTGCCTACACCGTGGTCGGCATCACCCTCTGGGCAAGCGAAATACCTGGGGACAACTCAGACCGCTACCACGAGCAAGTGTCGGCTAAGCGGAAGGTAAGGAGCTCCAAGCATGGTAGGACCCATCATTCATGGCCAATCCCTACTACCACAGCCAAAAATACTTCATTAGGGGTGGAAACAGGTCAGGACTTGTTGCATGGTTGTTGCTGATGGAGCAGAGAGTGTCCTCCAGATGGATGTCCTCCATGAACGTGCATGGTTTAACCAAGATGTCAGCCACGTGCTCCCAGTTGGAAAAGTCTCCAAGGCAAAAAGAGGTGGCCTCTTCTGGACGGTGACCTCCCACCTGCGGGGTGTCCGACATATCTTTGCTTCCTTGCCTTCTCTTTTCCTCACAGGTAGTGAAGATGATGATCATCGTGGTATGCACCTTTGCCCTGTGCTGGCTGCCCTACCACATCTACTTCACCCTGCAGTATTTCAGCCCCGAGTGGTACCTGCAGAAGTTCATCCAGCAGGTCTACCTGGCTATCATGTGGCTGGCCATGAGCTCCACCATGTACAACCCCATCATCTACTGCTGCCTCAACGACAGGTGGGTTTCGAGTGACTTTCAGCATCTTCTTGATGCAACAGGGAGGAGAGGAGGAGGAGATACGGAGGGGTCCGATGGAGGAGAGTATGGATGGAGAGTTTTTCCAGAATGGTTCTGTCCCATCCTCCACCAGGGGCTGCTTCCAGCAGATGCAGCAATGATACAATACTCACCTAAATAAGTCTTTCCAAAAGCCACTGCAGGATTTGAGGGCAGGTATTAAAACAGTTCCAACTCCTAATTGGGATTTGTCAGCGTTTTTTTCCCCCTCTTGGTGAAAAGTAGCAATTTTTTGTTGTTTAGCAGTGCTTAGCTCTGTCTTTCCACTCCTAGCGAGGTCCTTCTCCCATCTCCACATCCCTCATCCCACCCTTTCCCCATTTCTTCTGTCTCCCCAGGTTTCGCGTGGGGTTCAAACACGCATTTCGGTGGTGCCCGTTCGTCAGCGCCGGTGAGTACGAGGGCCTGGAAATGAAGTCAGCCAGGTACCTGCAGACACAGAGCAGCATGTACAAGGTCAGCCGGATAGAGACCACCGTGTCCTCGGCGATTGGCGTGGCTGAGGAGGAGCTGGAGGAGAGCAGCAAGGCCAAGCGTCTCTCTGTAGACATGACCTCCAACGGCTCCTCCCGCAGCGACTCCAAAACAGTCTCTGAAAGCTTCAGCTTCTACTCCAACACGCTCAGCTAATGGGCTCTCCGGCTCTGTCGGCTGCTCACAAGGGTGCCACCATCCCCTTTCCCTCACCAGGATGCTCCAGCACTCAGTTCACCCAGCGTCATCACCCTGGTCTGTCATGTGCCGGCTTTTTTGTGTGCTCTTTTACCATCTCTTGCTGTCGCTATCGCTGGGCGAGCTCGAGAGCAAAAGCTTTGGATTAGTTTCATGCGCTCCACCGTGGCTCATGTCTGAACACAAGGGAGCTGTGGCTGGCCTCTGCCTTGCTCGCTGCCTGTCCAACCCACCACGTGCCGGGCAGGTGGACAGGATGCAGAAATGGGATTTTCTCCTAAACCATAAGTACAACATTGCCAGGCACTTCCCTGCTCTCCGCAAGGCCGCAGGGATCTCCCAGTGCATCCCACCACAATGGAAAATGAACCAGTCTTGCACCTTCCTTCTCCCACTTTTACCTTCATTCTCCCTGCCACTCTCAATTGAATATCCAGAGGAGTATTCAATTCAAAAATCCAGAAAAAAAAAATGTTGTTTTCAACTTCAGAAGCCTGTACATCCATGGGCCACCACCGGCCACTCGGCGCTTCAACTCAGATCCAGGCATTTCCACGGTCTCAACTCACCCCCAGCACCCGCATCCCTCTGCACAATGGTCTTCTGTTGCCACTCCACAACACAGCTCATCGAAACAGGGCTCTCAAAAGGATTTCTGAGCTGAGCCAGACTTTGGTTGCTGTTAATCAACCGTATGTGCCAAAAGCAGTCACTGTGATTTCCTAGAAGGCCCAAGGTGATGTTTCTCGGATAGATTTTGGAAGCCTGAGGAGGTCTGGAGCAGAGGAGACTCACCGTACCGAAATGTTTTTCACAACCTGGAAATGTCTCGAGCCGCACAGTGAGGGGCATAGTAGGCTTCTGTCAGAAAAACAAAGTTTTGCCAGCATACAAGATTTGAAGGGAGACAAGAATTTTGCAGACATTTTTTTAGACAGAGGAAGGTTGAAGTGATTCACTTCCACTTTCTGGATTTTGTTTTATTCAGGGAAACTTTTTTCCTTTCCATTCTCCTGTCTTTTACATAAAACATTAAGTCTGTGATGTGTACATAGATTCATCTAATATCTTAAGTCCTGGTGTGATGGATAATTTCCACGGGCGCTGTTCATACCAAGGGCTCCTTTGGTCAGCAAACGTATGAACATAGGGAAAAATTAAACACATCAAGAAGTGGGGAAACTTGGTTTGTTGGGAACAAACCTGCAGGTTTGGGGGGCAATTTGGGGCCAGTTGTACCAACTGCTCCTTGCTGCTGGTCCAATCTCTCACTTTTGGTGTAGAAATCAGACTCCTAAAATGGATTTACTAAAAGACAGAAATGCTGGATTGACACAAAACAGATTTGCACAGGGCAAGGAAACGGCTCATTCATTATAAAGCAGCCGAACACCAGACCCTGCTGAGCGCACAGCGACGTCTGGAAGCAAAGCGGAGATGACTGCTGGAGCTTTTCAGCCTCCAAGCTTGCTACTGGAAGATGCAGATCATTAATAAATGCCCAGCCATGATGGGTCTCGGAGATAAAAATACACATATTTAAGCAATGACTCCAACAGAAATGAAATGAATGGGGAAATAGATGAATTAAAGTGCAGCAAAACGGCTGCAAAACTGGACTGACAAGAATGATCGTTTTCATTTTTACCCAGAACTCTGCCAAGTGCCATCAGTGAGGAGCAGCTCTTGCAGCCACTTCCACGCTCTTCTCGACTGCCATGACTACGCAACGTTACAAACTGCCGCGTGCTTCACGCACACACTGGAACATGCTGGGTTTTTCCTGCTTAAACATCCACTTCTCACCGTTCCTGTCGCCTTAAGAGACGTTCCCTTGCCGCTGCCTCCTGCAGCCCTGCGGTGTGGAGAAGGGGGAATGGCATGAGCCTGCCTGGGGATTTGGTTTTGTGAAAAACCACCAGCCTCAGGCAGCAGCGATCGAAAGGATGGGCGATGCCAAGGGTTTTAACAGAAGGGTTGGACTAGGAAGCTTCTCCCACCAACTCCACAGGAGCTGTGCTGCCAATACACGAGAAGGTGCTACAAACCAGAGCCAAATTCCCATTTACTCCCAGCTGCCAACCCAAATTCAAAATTAAAAAGAAACCAAATATCTCAAAATAGTCTAGAGCGCCTAATAAGGCAAGCAGAGATCTGCTCCACACACCCCACGCACAAGAGTTTGTGTCAGGTTATGAGCCTACAGAAATCAGCATTTAGGGAGAAAAAAAAAAAAAAAAGAAAGAAAATATATGTGTTTGTGTGTATATATATAAGCACGCTGCCCTTTTGTCCTCCATGTTTTATGCCCCAAGGATGCCACGATCATGCGATGTGCAGAGAAACGACAACTCTCTTCTCCCAAGCAATGCTCAGCTTGAAACGTGGGCTAACCCCAAGGGCGTGCACAGAGACTTCAATTCAAGCTGGCAGTTTACAGCCTGAAATGCTGCTTGTGCATCCTGTAAAAAACTATCTCTTGAAATAAAGTCGGAAAAATTCCCACCTGCTATAAATGGTGCCAACCATCCCAGCGGAGCCGGCCTGGGATGCCCCAGCTGATGGGAACGTGTCAAAGAGTCATTCAATAGATGGAGACCAATGCTGGAAGATCAAAATGTTCTGTGTAAATGGGTACTACACGCCCAAACCCGAGTTTTCCTTTCCCCCCTCCAAGTGCCAAGGTATTTTATCGGCGGAGGCAGGAACAGGGACGAGATTCTTTTCACAGTTAAGATCTAGGCCAACACGCAAGGTGTGGGGTGTTTGGGTCAGCTCCGCGTCCACGCACCCGACAGGCATCAGGCAACATTAGCTGGTTTCACCAACCTTGGGATGCTCCATGCATGCAAAAGCCACAGAGAAGTCTTCTTCTGAAGACTGCAAAGTCTGAAACAAGACAGCCCTGCCCAGGCTTAGGGACGGGACGTTGACTCCCATGGCGAGGCCAGTCTCTGCACTATTTCCAGCTCTCCTTTCAAACAGGTCAGCTGTAATACAGAGGCTTTTTCTGGTTTATTAAGCCTGTTTCCCTGGTTTGCTTCCAGATCTCTGATTAGAAATTCAATTGCGAAGCGAGACAGTTTCTTTGTCTCTTTCCTGGCTCTCCGAAATGCAAAATAATGGCATCTGGAGAGAATCACTCAGCAGGTCTGCACGCATCCCTTTGCCATCTCCTCGGAGGCATACAGATAACTCCCTCCATCATTAAGGGGAGCTGCCCAAGCCCAATTACAAAGCACTCCAAGCCAAAACCATCGCAGAAGGGAGCTCTGAAACCCGAATCCCAGCCTGAAACCATCTCCTTACCTCCGAGGGATTGATATTAACTCAGGTTTGCTTCCTGGCGTTCAGAAATTGCTCTTCCCACCTAGGTCCCAGCAGGAGCAAGGAGCAGCAAATCCCTATCTCCACACATACCTTGAGGTCTGCTCAGTTGCTCCAAAATACAACTTTTACACCCCGTTTCATGCGGAAACATTTACCTCCCACCAGCTCAAAACAAAAAACAGCAAAAGCCAAGCTAGATCCTGCTGGCCAGAAAAACGAGGCAGCTTTGCAGACGTGGAAGTCAAAGCAAAGCAGCTGGTACCGACCCCCGTTGTTTGTAGTGCTTGTAACAGGGTCGCCAGCAGACATGCAAAAGGCTGCTCCCCCCCTCCACACAAACACTTATCTGTATTATTATTTTTGTCTTGCTGTCCCTCAAGGGATGCAGTCGCTGCTTGGCCCAGCCAAGCACACTGCATCTGCCCACGGGCAGTGACCCGGGATGGAAGCAGAGTATCTGCTACTTGCTGCATTTTTCCGCAGGGCTGATGGGGTTTTTTTAAGCTTGTTGTGTCTTAGCCAGAGCCCTCCTGCGAGATCACACAGCCAAAGCACCCAGCCCAAGAGCTCCTAGCCTTTGCTTACCATTGAAATAACAATAATTAACAAAAAGCCCACCTCTCAGGGTTCCGGAATCTGTTAATAATCAATACCATCCCACCCAAAAAAACCTGTCTCCAACTGAATAATTAATACAGCAGTTACAAAGTAAAGTTTAACATGCAAATAGCCCCTTTTCCTGTGGTATATCCACCCAAAATACCACCTCTGCCAGAAGCTAAATCACACTCATCAGTTAAACGTGGCAATCATGGCACCCCGGAGAAGGGACAGTGAGTCCCACGAGCAGCTGAGGATGAGAGATGACTCTCGGGTGTCTCTGCCCTGAAACTTTCCATCCCAGACAAAAAGGCTCCAGATTCTGTGCAATACGATACAGTCGGGGCCAGGAGGGGAGCGAGGGGACGGGAAGGGCTGCAGCGTACGCCTGGGGTTTGGTATTCGGTGTGTGGGGCAGCTGACAGGAGCTTTGATGAAGTTCTTCCCATTGTAGCATCTCTACAGAGAAAAAGTCCGACCCTCCTCCTCCTGATTGTTGGGTTTGTCCAAATGGATTTTCATAAATAAATGTTTCTTTTGTGAGACTGTGTTGCAACTGGTTAATTAGCCTGCAATGATGAGAGGTGGCAACTGGTGGCTTGGTGGGAGCGGGAGGAGAAGGGGTGAAACAGGGCAAAGCCAAAACTAGGTGAAAAGCGGGGTGAAAGGCAGCCAGTGGGTTTGGGGGGGACCTTCGGTGCGAGGGGTGAGCTCTGAAACTTCACCACTACAGCAAGAAAAAGCATAACCCTCAAAACTCAGCCACCCGCAAAGCCAGGACCAGCCACGCGTCACCAACTCTCAAAGCTCAAACCGCTCCTCGAACACGGGCAGGACTTACCGGCCGCTCGCTTCTCCGCGCGGGGTCGAAGCAGATGTGTGACACGAGGATCGCGCGTCAGCGCTGGCATTTCCACCTATTCAGCTGGCTGCGAGGCAGAGCAATTCCCTCAACGAAGCAGCTAACACGCTTGGCTCCGCTTTCCGGGTTGGATTTCCCAAACCCTGCTGCTCTGCTGGAGCAGTCATCGACATAGCACAGTCCTTGGCTTTCCAAGGGCTCACCACCCTGATGGGAGAGAAAATGTGAGTGTGAGGAGCAACCAGCCACACTTCACCTCCCAGAGCAAAGCCCCCAACCCAGCCAGACCTTGCAATCAGCTCCAGCCAACCATAATTTGCAGTTTTTAATTAGAGGATGTTGCCAAGGCACAGCTGATCGGCATTGCTGCCAAAGGCCCTGTCCCATGTGCCTGCTAAGCTCTTGTTATTTATTTCATGGGTTATTTTATCATGCAAAAGGGAGAGGAGGAATAAACAGTCATGCACTGCTGCCATGCCCTGCTTCGTGCAGGCACCTCCTTCCTGCCAAGCTTCCCTGCAGCGGGAATCCAAGAGCAGATCCCACTTTTCAGCAGGATTCAGCAAGTCAGATCCAAACGAGGGGTCATTTTATTTATCAGCATCAATCCACCTCCTTTCCCAGAAGGGTTCAGACCTGTTCCTAAATGCCCCTGCACACACACACTAGATAGAAGCCATGACAATGTGCTTATAGAATCATCGAATGGTTTGGGTTGGAAGGGACCTTAAAGATCATCTGGTTCCACCCCCCCTGTCATGAGCAGGGACCTCTTCCCCCAGCCCAGGTTGCTCAGAGCTCCATCCAGCCTGGCCTTGAACCCTGCCAGGGAGGGGGCAGCCACAGCTTCTCTGGGCACCCTGGGCCAGTGTTTCACCACCCTCATGGGGAAGAATTTCTTCCTAAATTGGTTACAAATTATATTGGTTACATCAGTATAAACTATATTATTGGTTATAAAAAATACTCATCAGCCACAGGAACCCGCTGCAGAAATGGTACGGGGCGATCCAAACTCCTCGTGCCCCCGTTCATCCCTGTTTGCACATTTCCTCCATCCGCTATGGAAACCCCAAAACCAAGAGCTACCCGGTGGGTCTGGGTCAGGGCTGAGGCTCTGGGGAGAATTTAAGGCAGTTGGTTTACAAAGGAGGGGAGGGACAGACGAAGGGATTATTCCCTGCCTTTGCAGCCTGCAGTTCTCTTCTCCTCGATCTATCAGTGTCCTCCCTGCCTAGCTGAGGCCTCCGCCGCTCGTTGCGTGCCACGGCACCCCCGCACAGCAAGCAAGGCGCCTTCGCAGAGTCGACACCGGGCCTCGCAAAACCCACCGGTGTCACTCGCAGGGCGAAACCTGGGTCCGCAGCTGGTCAAGCACGCTGAAGGTGACACCAAGGAGTAAAGCCTTGCTGTCACCTGCGCGGCGGTGGCTTTTTACAGCTGCTCTCAGCCATGGCGGCGAGTTCTGCAGACTTCAGTGAACCCATCAATCTGATTATCTGCGATGGCAGAGACACAAGTTCAACTTAATTAACATTTATGGATTCCACAGTGTTTTGCATAAATGTTTGCTTAATACACAAGTCAAAAATATCCCCAGAAAATGAAAATTAAAGGTAGTTAATCACTCGCAGCTATGCACCAGTGTGTAAACTGGGGTTTCCATAGCACCAAGTGGTCTGCTAGATTGTTATGACAAAGTTAAAGCTTAAAGAGAAACAACCTGAGTTTAAAACATATAGAGGAAAGGGGATTCTTCATATTCTTCCTTCGACTTCACGAGCCTCCCACTTCAATTTCTCTGCAGGCTGCAGCAGACTTCGGTTTCCCCGCCACAAGCAGGGCTACTTGGTAGAGAATTACAGGCCACAGAGAAGCTGTGTCTGGTTGCTCAGACGAGCAATTAGTTTTTATTACTGAACTAAACGAATCAAGCATTAGCTAATGAAAGATTTGAGAACCCGCAGCGGCGATTCTGGAATCAACCCAATCTGGTTGCAGGCGTGAAATGAGGATTAACTGCAGTTTCCATATTCTTGGTGCCAAGTAACCACGACGAAAGGACCTGGCCTCGCATCGGCGAGATGCAGATACCTGAGAAGCTCCCGAGGAAAGGCAGGGAGTGGGTGAGAGCGATGATTGCTTAAATAGGATGCTCAAGTGTGGCGATGACTGTAAATGGGCTTGATTAAAAGTCAAATATTATTAATTAGAGCAATCTGATGGGCAGGGAAGTGCGTCGCAGAAGCATCTAGGAAATCCCGGTGTGATCCGTGCTCTGAGTCCACAAGCTCGAGGCTTTGTCCTGGGAGACATCCCAGATCCCAACCAGGACAAGCTTCAACCAACGCACCCACTCGTGTGCCGCGCTGATCCTGCTTTCCCCCTTCCCTTTTCCTATAAGGAAGTTATAAGTAAGGCAACTATAAGCCTCCCCACAAAAAATATTCTGGTGACAGAAGACCAGGGTGTCAAGAAGAAATACAAGCCCTTCCTGAGGCCGCAGTCAGTCTGAATAGCAGCATTTCAGGCTCAGAAGAACATTACCATGCAAAACACCTCCAAAAACCATTATTCCTGTTATTGCAAAGCAGACTGTGCCATCCAGGTTGATTAAAAAGATTTCAGGGAGGTAACGAGAGCAATTTCCAACAGAGGTGAAAGCAGGAGGAGAGAAAAGGAGGGTTGTTCTGAGCCACGCTGCTTTCTGCAGAGGCATGCAGCCGTGATATAGCAACTATAGATAATATCTATATTGAGGGATGCGTAGCTGATTATTACAAGCTGTTCATCCTCCAAAAGCTTCTCTGATGCACAGCATAATCAAACGGCTGCAAATTTGCATTTAAATTGAGGGATTTAGGAATCCATACCCCAAAGAGCAACGGGCCTGCTTGGGTGACATGTCTGGTATCTCACAGCCTTCACAGAGGACAAAAACGGTGCGTGACTTCAAGCCACCCCCCAAAGCCTGTCCTGCTGCCCTTCACCAAGACGTGCGTCTCTGAAAGAAGGGATTGATATCCATGTCCGAACCGCGCCGGAGCACAGTCGCTATCAGATGGGTTTGGGTTTCGATTTTTGTCTCACAGCACTAACGTTGTCAGCGTTACCACCTCTCCCCCTCCAAATCCCCCGGTATTCGACACCCCGATAGCAGGGGCAGACATTACCCTCTCCAGGATTTGATCAGCAGCACCAAAAAAAGGGCCACAAAACTGGTGGCAGAGACACACTGGGCACATCTCCAGGGACTTCTGAGTCACTCAGCATGCCCAAGGGTTGGAGACAACGTCCTCCAGAGCAGCTCTGGTCCGAGATGCACTCTCAAGATCTGTCAACTAAATCCTCCCCGAGGACGTCACCCATGCTCTGCGCAAGCAGAGGAGCGTGGTGAAGCAAGCTGTCCTGCTTCGGGAACCGTCTGCCTTCCCTCTCTGCACAGGGCACCCACAGCACCCTCAAAGGCTTTAGCACCTCTGAAAACACTGGTCCAGCTGGCAGCTCAGCGTCCCACCGGTTTCCCCTGGGACGCAGGGCATCGCTGAGGGTGCCCTCTTAGATTCAGGTCCCGTAGGCACAGCTGTCCCGCTCTCCTCTCCCCCGCGGAGACAGAGCTGCAGGAGCTTGGCTCTGCTGTAAGCCCCTCACTGGCAACCACCGGCCTAGCTTGAAATGATCGTTTCAAACTGCTAAGAGTCCTAAATTACAAAGTGAATTGAACCGAATTAACAAGCCGCTGACCCAGCCAGCCCATCTAGCATCTCTGCGGTGGGTTCCTGCGGTCAGAAACGACTGCTGGTGCGATTCGCAGGGGCTGCAGCCCGGCGGTTGCGTCCGGACCAGCTTGCCCATTTCTCTTCCCTTCGCTTGTAAGGGAAAGGTGCCAAGAACAACGCGAGACGTTGCGTGGGCACGGCCAGACCGAAACTGGGGAGAGGCACGGCCTCATCTTGCTGCTGCCGGCCCCAGCAGTTCCAGAGGATTTACAGCTCGTCACATCCCTCTTCTGCTTTCAATCCTGCAATCTTGTCTTGATTGCTCTGTCGGGACCTTGAGGACTTTTCCTCAGCTGGAAGCATGAGCCCAGGCTGTGACCGTGCTACTGATGATTTATACATCACTGCACTTGAGGAGTTATTTTTATATTTGATTTTGCAGCCACTAGTGGGTCTGTGAAATCCTGGTTTTTATAGTGCGAGTGCTTTACCTGGCAATAAAACACAAGAAATGAGAGCACAAAAGGTCAGCTCATCACCGCTCATCACAAACAAGCCAGGTGCCTGCAAAGGGAGAAGTCAGCGGGGTCACCCTGAGCTCTGAAACCCTGCGGGATGGTCCTTCGCATGCCAGCCTCCTCCAGGCCCTTCCTGCTCAGAGCCACGCTCACTAAGGGGAAAAACAAATCCAAGCTGCGTTAGTGCAAGCAGTGCTATAGCCTTATGAGATGTAGTGCCAAGCCAGGGCGCAGGAAGGCTGCTCAGGAACTAATAAGACCTCAGAGAAATCAAACCATTTACCTCTTCTGAGGTTTCAACCTCTTCCTTGCGCCCCGAGGTAGGAGCACGACCACAAGTAGCTCTGCAGCAATAACAAGCGAGGCTGAAAGCAGACAGCACGCTCTGGAAGAGAAAATCAGACATAGAGGCTGACCCTAGGGTGTCTGTCTGCAAAAAGGATCTGCACTGAAAACCAAAACCAAGCACCTCCCCAGTCACTGTCAGCCCTGAGCAGGTATTAAATCGCCTTGGATTACTGAGATGAGCTACAGCTGTCTGCATAAGAATAGTACCAGTGGGTTAATAAATGCTCCTGCAGCATCTGCTGTAGCCCACGGAAATTACCAGCTAATCTTCAGTTAACAGGTCATTTACAGAGGGGTGCGCCAGTTCAACAAGAGGAGACCCCGTGCATGTGGCATCAGCAGTTGCAGCCACTGCAGCAGTGTCCCCGGACACTTGGGGACACGGGGGCATGCAGAAACATCCCCGGACCCACACAGAAACCAGACCTCCAGCAGCCCCATCGCCACGGGCGAGCGCCCACCGGGCCAAGGTCCGTTGCTCACGGGGGGCAGAGGTCCCAGTAACCCCAGCAGGCTGCGAGCTGGACACTCCCTGGCTCTATTTTTAAGCCTTGCAGCTGGGGAAGATCCCCGTTGCTACGCTACCGGTGTTGTGGGTCCCGAGCGGTCAGCATCCCACCCCTGGGACCCACCGAGCAGCTCAGCAGTCCCGACAAGGTTTCAAGTCCATCACGGCAGCTGCAGCAGTCACACAGGACCGCTTACCAGCTTCCTACCCTTCTCTTAAACCTCCCACCCCCCTCCAGCGCTCGCCTGCAGCTAGGAGACATCCCCCGTGTTGGGTGTCACCCCAAAGCTTCCCACAGCCCTGGCACAGTGCAGGGAGGCAGGTGGAAAAGTACTGGGAGCACAGCAGGCAGCAGTTGCTGCCTGGTGGGCGGACAGCCGGCTTTCCCTCATAAGTCATTCTCCCCAGCTCCCAAAGCAAACCTTAAAAGAGCCTCCAGCATTCCCTTCAAGAGCGGGAGCATCCCAGCACACCTCCAGCTACCAGGGGATTTTCAGGAACTCATCCTCTGACAAACACTCACCAGCAGGTCTGAGCTGTAAATCAAGTTTCCCAAAGTCCTGCCAGTGATTTCTCAGCTGGGGAGCTGATCAAAGGGGGAAGCAGGCATTCGTAAACCTTCTTGTCACCAAATGATACATTCTCTTAATTTCCAGTTAAATACAGAGCATGAATATTTCTGTCCTCGCCAGCATCACTAATGGCTGGGTCTAATCAAATGCTCCACACATTGCTATTGCCACAGCAGGAGTAATTTATTTGGACATTAAAAACCTCCATAGTTGCTTCAGCCTCTTTCATTTTGGATGTATAGCTGGAGATATTGATTTGTTTACAACAGCCATTAAAAGCTTCGTTACTAGGCTTTTGCTAATAGGAAGATGCACCACAAAGCATGGGTTTTACAGCCTCCCTTTTTTAGTCTGGCCCAACTGGAACAGCCAAGGGAAGGGGCCAGACCCCTTCGCTCAAACCTTGAGTTATTTGGGGACAAAAAAATAAAACCCTACTGGGTTTCCACACAC
>Ga0065711_1042396_pt1 | contig 15414 bp, 10 predicted proteins | sample Hoacrofraction12_FD_59098 | JGI IMG/M metagenome (GOLD analysis project Ga0065711, IMG submission 59098) | Hoatzin crop microbial communities from Cojedes, Venezuela - Epithelial fraction 12 v2 (version 2) | ecosystem: Host-associated > Birds > Digestive system > Esophagus > Crop | place... | reverse complement strand
CCCCCGATAGACGTTATTGAGAGGATATTTTTTCAGTAAGAGCTGATAGGAAACACTGATGATTTCTGTGTAAAGAGTGGGAACGCTGTTGTCTGAAATGTAGGAACCGGGAAATCTACATTTATTAATATAATATAAATACTAAACTTGCAATAGAATGTGAGATTTTTAATGTAATTTAGGGAAGTCTGATGTAGTTGTGATAGACTATAAAGAATTAAAATCTCTTTCAACATAATGCTACCTTCAGCAAATTCACCTAAAAAAGCTGTCAGCAAATAGATTGTGAAATAAAGCTCTAAAGTTATGAGAGGTTTTTTTGCTCCCTCCATTACAAAGTTGTGTTTTAGCCTCCAACCAGTCTGGTCTCTGTCTGCTCTGCCTGAAAATACACCTGAAAGGAGTCTGCATAGTTGGTGTGCATATGGGTGAGATACCCAGCTGGCCCTTTGTGTGGGGTGGATGGTCTCTGCCACAGTGATGGGTGATAGGAATTCCTGCGGTTGGTACTTCACCTGTAGCTGCTTCTACAAATGGGTGGAGATGGTGATTTCTGTGGCATCTACAGGATCTCGATATTGCACTGACATCTTTGATGTTGCAGGGGTGGACTGCTCTAAGCTAAGTACTCAATCTTGGAAAAGACTGCAGCGATAGTTCTTGTGTGGTAAAAAGCCTGGCAATGTGTTCATGGGGCTCTGCCCATTTGCCTCTGTGGATGGTCTACCTTATCCCTGCTGCGCACAGCTGTGCGCTGCTGCTGTATCTCGGCATCCAGAAACACAGTGAGTGTTTGGGGCTATCCCCTGCTCTGTCAGAGTTGTTTTGGGTGAGAGGTTACCATGCAGGGTTGCACACCATGTTCGTCATCACCTCAAAAGGATCAGATTCAGATCGCGGGTCCCTGTGGTAGGGTCACATCAAAAGTGCTATTTTCCTTCCTCCTCTTGATTTTATTTTTCTGGGAAGCTGCGAACAGTAAAACCTTTGCAGCATGTTTTGATGTGAGTGAATGGGCATCCCCACTGTCTGCAGCTGAGTTCCATACATGGGAAAATATTCTCTAGAGCCTTGGGTGAGGAGAGATGTTAATGGATAAAACCCTTGTCATCCCTGTCAGGAAGTGTTCTCTTAATTCACATAATTTTTAATTTTTTTTAAGGTTGGCAAATTACACATGTCCAGGTCTTGGTGCTCGGTCATCTCCAAACCTAGCTTCAGAACTGATGTCACCAAATAGTCTAAACCCCTCAACATGTTGGTAATAAGATTCACTAATAGGAATTAGCTATGAAAACTGGTCTTGGGGGTAATGGAGTCCCCAACACAAGGTGCAAATAGGGTAGAAGGTGGGGACACCTGGCTGGAGATGGGGGCTCCTGTTGCCTTTGTGCGAGATCCCAGACTCACTGTGCTGTTTGTCACCCTGCTCATCATCTGTGAGGAAAGGAAGCAGAGTCAGTCCTCTTTTAAAGACAAAAAAAAGTTGTTGCTCCCTACCAGGAGGGGCCCCATTTTACCATGATGAGAAACAACATTGCCCCTGCTTTTGTTTTCTTTCTGGCATTTGGCCAGCTACTCCTGCTTCCAGTGTCTTCTGAACTGATGCAGCGAGATTATCACAAATTTCAGATTTTTCCTAGAACGCCCGAAGTTCAGAAGAAATAAAAGGGCCTGAACTCTTCTGTGCCTCTTCAGCTCAGTTTTAGGCAGGCAGCCAGGCCTGTTCCTGAGCAGGCAAGCTCTTGACAGGAGCAACCTTCCTTCGCAGCCCCAGCCGGCTCCCTCTCCCATGTCGAAAGCCAGAGGTCTGCATCCTCCTCCTTGCACTGTTCCTGTGAGGACTGGAGTCTAGGAGCTTTCAAACCTAATTGCCTTTGAGGATTTGCATTTCTGCTGCAGATCTTCTATTTTAAACCCTTGTGCTGTACTAATTGGTCTATTTTCCTGATGTAGTGGAAATGCAGGCTCACTTTTCCAAGTTCTGTAGTTCTGCATGAGTAAGAAAGCAAAAGGCTTCTGGAAGTATCCTGCACTTCTTTGTGTACCAGTGCAAATCAAGTCAAGAGGCAGGATCCTGGCCAGTGGTAAAGCTGCATCACTCTACTGCGGCTGGGAGAACTGCAATTATTTAAATGAGCAAAAGATCTGTCCTGAAGAGTCTTTTCCAGGTAAAGCAAATGCTGCTGTGGGTTAGAGGAGCTGCCCCGATGTACAAAGGCAGGCAAATCACACAGCTTTTCCACGCTCGCTTCCAAGACTTCATCGAGATTATGCTGATAGGATTTTGCTCTCCACTTCTCCCTGCCTGGTGACAGACTTTGTATCTAACGACCCTGCTGAAACTCAATCCCAGATTTCTAATAGCTACTGGCTCAAAATTTTCAGGCCTGGGAACTTAAACCTTGTGACTGCATCAATAGCCTCATACTATGGCTGTGTGCAAAGTTGGAAGCGTGGTGCAGGGAAAGTTGTAGTAATTACTGAACAGATGCACTTAATGAGGTCTCTGCTGGCTTCCCAGCTGGCGAGTCGAGCTGCGCGCTGGGACAATGTGACAGCAGTCGCTCGGGTTGTGGTGTGACATCACATCCTCCCCCTTGTTGTCATAGCAGCTGCAATCAGCCCCCTGAACATTTCCCTCAGTAAGACTGCAAACATCATCTCTCTCCATTAAATGGCAGTGTATGGTGCTTAGTTTCTTGCTGCTGCACGATGCTGTGTCTTATTTCTGTTGATTTCATGCCCTTTCCAACACTCCCCCCAGCACTTCTCACAGTGATGCAGAGGGATGAGACCTGTCAAATGGTGTGTTATTGGGAAAGGGAAGAGGGTAGACAACTTGTTCAGCCAGTACTGCTTAATTCAGTTTCAACTCCGAGCACCTCTTCTACGTTCAGTAGATTTACAACCAGTTTATACTCATAGGAGGCGAGGATAAGGAACACTGTCTGGATTTGGGCTCTGTATTCTTTCTCTTTTAGTATTGACAATGCTTACTAGGAGTGAAAGCTTTCCAAAATCAAACTTTACTCATTTCTTCCCTATGTACATGGGTAGCTGAAGTCCTTGCAGTTCTCCCACATGGCACGCTGATTGCTTTCTATGGACTCACTTTTTCACATTCTTTTTTTCTTTCCCTTTCTGGGTCTCTTATTCTTCAGCTGCGGTAATGGATCTAGTCCCCAAAATTTGTACTACTGTTTTCCTCTTTACACTTTGCCTTTTTCCTCTTTTCTTTTGTGCTTTGTGAATGCCAGTGTAATTTAGTTAGAATTATATTAACTGAAAAAAAAGCTTTCTTGCTCTAGTCCAACTATACAGCTAAGTACACAGGAAATTTCCAGGGTGGTTTTTTATTGCTAGTTCAAATAGAGCAAGCTATTAAAACTTCAAGTAAAAATTATAAATACGTTAACTTTCTCTGAAACTACTTACAGCAAAATGTTCCTCTGCTCAGAATACTGAGTTTGAATTCTGTTTTTTTTATGATCCTTATAGATAAAGACAAATGATTTATGTATACCAGGGAGATACCCTTAAGAAAACCTAAAAGGAGAATTTAACTGAGGCCATGATTCTGCTGTTGGATGTGCACATGAAACCTTACTGAGGTCACGGGATTTTTCAAACAAGTGCTCCTCGGTTAGCTGCGGGCTGTGGAGCTCTGTTGTGTGATGACAAAAGTGTGCTCTATGATTAAATGAGAGCAACTGGTGTTTTCATCAAATATCAAGTGGGCGCAATTGTAACACTCTAGGAAGTGAGCAAAGAATGACAATGCATGCAGAAAAAGGACTCTCTGAAACTTATAGATGCTATGTGGCAAATGCAAAGTCTTGTTTTTCCCCTCCCACTAAAACTGGCATTTTGCAGGATTGGGCACTTTACCTGCTGGTGTGCATGATGTGAACAGCAGAATACTAAGCCCACTTAATTTATATTGATTTCCTCTTCCACTCCCAAATCTGCGATTATTACCGGACATGTATACTGTTAATAATCACTATTTCCCTTGAAATGTACTCTGAAAATAGGATCTTTACAATGTTCAGACTTCTTTATTTGCCCTTATTTGGTGGCACATTTTATTAGTCTGCAGGATGGAGATGGTCTTTTCTCCCATCTGCCGGCCCTTGATTTAAAGACAATCTATGTTCTTTCCGCCTTGAACATTATCATAATTCAGAGTTACAGATCTTGCAGGCCAAATTATGTTCTGACTCTTACGCAACCCTGGTAACTCAAAACATGATTTGGCCTGTAGTGTGTATTATTTTTCTTAAAACTGCCTTATGAGCAAATCTAAGACAGCTCTGGAAAAGCTGTGGGTTTTTTTCTGTGCCAGAATCTGGAATATTAAAATAGACATTGATAATCAAAGCTGATTTCAATCTTAGTCATAGGGAGGGTGATCTATATTTTATAGTCCATGTACTGTATATATGGCATAAAGTAAAAAGTGTTGAATGTGTATATAACTGTTATGGAGCACGAGGGATCATGGTAGATTCTACTGCTGCTCCTAGGAATGTAAATAATTTTCAGCATTAATTTACAGAATCTCATGTCATGGTGCCTCAAATAACAAAGGCAGTGGTATTTTCCAGAGCCCCAGCTGTTGGCTAACTCTGCTGTTACAAAAATCAATGGATATCTTTAGAAAATCCAGAAGAGGACACCCTGTGCTACTTTTGAAAGTTCCTTTGCAGATAGTTAATTTTTTTCTGGTAGCCTGAAGACTTAAATAGAATTTCAGCAGCAAATACCTAAGAACTAATGACTGCTAATAACCTTGGCTTTTAGTTCATTGTCTGCTTTTCATAAATGATGCATCTTATACAGATTAACTGATAATTAGCATCTTGCTTCACTTCAACAGAATGAATTCTGAGTTTTCACAAGCATAATTCAGGGTAGATTTGAACTGAAAGTGTTTAATGACATTTGGGTGCATGTTTCTTCTGCAAAAATGATTGATTTTTCCACGCTGTGAATTTTTGGTTGTGAGAGAGGTGGAGATTAAGGCAGTGGTTTTGCCTCTTCTCCCTGTTAAATGTAGATAGAAACGATTACATGGAAACCTGCTGCCCCACAGTGCAAAAACACAGCATGCTGATGTGTGTTGGTGCTGGAGCCTGGCACACTTGAACGATGATTGTACGAGAACCTGGTTGAACGGGAGGTGTAGCAGCTCCTTTGTGACTACACTTTGCAGCCCACTTCGCTGCAGAGAGCAGACACTGATTGCTGGTAACTTTAATTCATCTGGCTACAAAGTGGATTCCTTTCCTCTTGGCTGACCCTCCTGCAAGAACAACCTCTGGGAGAGACCCAGAACAAAGGCAAACAGGAGGAACCCTTACAAGCCTTCACTGTTTAAAATGCCACCTGGGAGTCATCACAGCAGCCTGGGGAAATCAGGGGATCCTGGCTGTTACTAAGTGTTGTACACGAGTTGCACTTGGACAGGCTGAGGCTGCGACTTCAACATGGATCCATGTCAGCTGGTGTTAGACCCTGTAACTAAGCAAATGCTTCAACTATCAGTCCAGTCTGCTAGTGGTCCCCAGCATTCCTTCATTCCTGAAGTATCAACAGGTTATTATTATTATTACAGTTGCTAGGTGTCATCTTGATTTTATTCCTGTCTGCAAGGCTAACGCTTAAGGCTTAATTGTTCTTGAGTCAGGGGAAGTGTAAGTACTGAGCATGGCAATTACAGTGCTGCTGATAACTTGGATCCACTTGCTCCTGGAAGATGCTCTTGTCAGGTTGACAACATGATCAGAGTAAATTTTCCTTCATGGGCGAATATGTTTATTCTTTAGTGATGTTTGCTGCCTTATGTTCCAGTCTAATGCTTCCTATTAATTAGAATTCATTGTGCCATTTAAGTGAAGTGGCATTTTTGAAGTGAAATTCTGCACGACGACTTGTCATTTACTCTCTGATTGTGTTTGCCTACTTGCCCTCTGAAGCAGCAACAATAATTTAAGGCTTCTGTTTTATTAGCTGTCATTTACAGTAACACTTTACATGCTTAATTGTTTTTCTCTAGCTCTTCACTGATACTTAAACCTCTGGGATGTGTTCCCAGCTGGTTGTGTGTTTACGTGTTGTATTCAGTCACTTGCATTTGATCTCTCTTATGTTGTTTGCAGCAAGCAAGTTTTGTGTCGTTTGGGGAAGTTCTTAGCTTGGATTATTTCAGTCTTTGTTAAGCACTAATCTGTTCAGATGCTTTGGACAAGCCTTCTCAGAGAATGCCTGTATCTTTAGGTCCCTAAGCCAAGAGGCAACAGAAATCTGGCCTTTGAGAACTTTGGGAAGTTTTGCCTGTAGTGCATATGTATTGCTACAAACATCTTTTTGAACTGGGAAAAGAGGATGTTTCTGTGTTGGTGAAATGAGTGTTATGCTGGAAGGAGGCAGGAGGAGATTTTAGACTTGGGGTTGCACATCTTTTCCCCGGTCCCACAGTCCACCCTTGGGCAGGAAGATGCCCAAGCCCCGCCACTTGCTGGCACTGCTGCTACCCAAGAGGAGGGGATGGAGATTTCTGGCATTGAGAGTATTTCAAAGGAACTTGGAGGAAGGAAGAAGAGAAGACAGGACATGGTTTAGGTGCCAAAATCTCTCTTGATGGCTTTGCTAAGGCTAACTTGTGTTTCTAAAGAAAATGATACTGTCCCTTGTAGACCTTGAACTCCTAAATCCAAATGATGCAAGTTTGCAAATGCATTGGGAATTTGTGAAAAGAAAGGAGCAAATAGTCTAATATTTTTGTAATTGTGAAATAAGGTTCTAGCCAAGCTTACTACTTCAGAATGAAGCACACAGAAAACATGTGACACACAAAAATGAGTCATACTACACAACAATTTTTTAATTTCATTCCAAATATTCCTATTCAATTTTAACATTTGCTTGATGTATTGAGTGGATTTATTACATCCAGTAAACTGCCTATGCAGATGGCACATGCCGTGTTTGTCATCATCACTACAAAATATTTATTTGTTCTCATTTGCAGTAAGCTCATTGCTGAAGTCACTGAGCAGTATTTAAATGGCTAAGACATTTGTGACTGCTATATGAAGTCATATTTGATACCTTTGAGCACTCAAAAAGGAAACAAAGAACAGGGTCTTTTGAACTTGTGTCATTACTATCAAATAATATCTGAAAGCTAACAAGAAATAATTTTTGTAATATTTTGAATTTTTTTCCTGTATTGCCTTTCAGTCTATATAAGGTCTGTATTTGTATACATAATTTCATATTTGTTAAACTGCTATAAGCTGCAGGAAGGATTAGCATTGGAAAATGAAAGCATCTCTTAGTATAGCTGCTGAAGAACAAAACTTGTTAAAGAAAAATAGCAGTGAGGAGCTGGAATAATTAAAGAAGATAGGTGTAAGGATTTGCTTTACACTTCATTGTGTCTGGAGAGCCATGTGCCACCATACTTACAGGTGAAGTGTCTAATCTGATAATTTTACTCCTTGGAATTCAGTGATGTAAAGTGGCCAACACTCTCTGATGATATTCTCTCCTCTCCAATCTTTTGTTGATACAATTCATGCCATTGTAAGGCATTCTTTGATCACTGGAATTTTGGGACATGGATGAGCAAAGCAGTAAGGGGAAAATAAATTACACAGTTGCAGAAGGTGCAGATACTCACAGAAGTGTAAGGTTAAAGTGCTCAGGATGAGGCATGAGGTTTACAAATCATGCGTTTATATTTTCCCAGTGAAAGACTTTGTTTAAAAAAAGCCAAAACAAAAAAAAAAACCATGAAAGTGAAAAGTTAGAGTTGATACTGTTAAATATTTTTTAAAAGATAGCATGTGAGAAGATTCTGTAAAGAAGCATGGCAGAACCAAAGAAAACTAGTGAAGGCAGTAACTGAATCAGAAGTATTTTGAGCTCAGTCATGCATTTCTATATGACTAGTCCCATTACAATAAATTAGAGTACTTACTACTGCAAGAGCTGCCAAATCAGACTTGTTTGTAATGATAACTTTTAAAATATAGAAGATACTTTATTTCAGGAGTTCAGTCATACAGCTTTTAAGTGCTACTGCTGTAAGACCTTTTAAAGGAGCATGCATTTAAACCCTTCTGCGCTATATCCACAGCATCGTGTTTATTGAGGCAGGAGGCCTTATACAGTTGTCATACAGCTCCTTGAAGGTACGGATGCTTTTTGCTGGGCATTTGTAGGGCCAGCGCATAGCTCCTGATGCACACAGACTGCAGCTGCTTTGTTCTGATGAGCAGACAGCCATCTCCTGGCTTTAAAGCACACAGCCCTAAATTATATCCCATTTTCAGCCAGAAAATTGAGAGTTTGCTGTGTGGCACAGACTCGGCATGTAACGTGGCCTCCTTGCCCTCGGAGCAGCTGAAGTAGCACTGTGTTTAGAAAGAGCCAAAGGATTTTTTTTTTTTTTTTTAAATACAGAATCAGGGATTTGCCTTAAAAACCAAGTTGTGTGTTGGGAGACATGGGAGACACGTAACATGTATTATTGCCCTGTTCAGTCTGTCTGTGTGGTACCTGCAATGAAGCCATTTGTCACAGTATTACTGGTGAAAAGAGAGTCACTTTTCACACGAGTTTCATTTAGTGGCTTTCAGAAGAACAAAACAAACAGAAGTATTTTTCCTTGTTTTATGTTTCCATTTAAACAGCCATATGTAACTTAAAAACTAAGATTGACGTTATATATTAGCCAGTGTCAGTGTTCTGCTCAGGGCCTTCACCAAGGGTATATATTAAAGTGGAGTGTGATAAATGCTCTGATGCAGGCCTTGGATCTTTCCTCCTTTTATCACAGGTTGACAGCAATTGGATGTGAAGCTTGGTGAATCTTTTAAAGATATTAATTTTAAATTTATGTAGTGTTAAAACAAAGCTGTCCCCTTTCAAAGGGGAAGACAGCTTTGGGGGAAGAGTATATGTTATACTGGTCACTACTTTTATGGGTCTTGGTAGTTTATGTGAAGTAATAATGATAGCAAAGACTCCCAGTGGCATTTTTCACATCAGACACACTTGATGGTTTGGCTGTAGTTGCTTCAAAGTGGAGATTTTTAAAAATTAAAGAGGTTTTTTTATTTTAAAACGCACAGCATCTTTGAGTAAATCCTTTTGCATCACAACTGGAAAGCGGTTGCTGTGAAAGCAACTCTGAGAAGAGCCGGTACTCACCGGCAGATTGTCAATGATAGGGAACTGGGAAGCAGTACTTGGTTTCTCTTTGCACCAGAAGCTTTAGTTATTGACCTGAATTTCAATTCCTTGAAACAATTATATTAGACGGGATCATGTCACCAGTCCACCTCTGCTGCGAGCTGGTAGAAAGCAGACGAGCTGAAAAGGAGAGACGTGTTGGTGCTCCGAACACCTGCGCCGGCAGCTTATGAAGTGGTGTAGTGTTACTGTATGGTTGACTTGCGTCGCCTGTTAATGAGAAGCTTATTTACCAGGATTATCTTTCTTAGCTTTTTGCACATGCCGTTCTCTATTTGTGAGAAACCTGTCCTGTCTGTGCCACCTGGCAGGTAGGCCAGAGCAGCGTTGGGTTTTGCTAATTAAAGATTAGGCTTGATTTCATGAGTTGGAGACAAATCCTGCCCTGCGCTTGGCCTGCTCTCTGAAGCAGAGGCACATAAGCACTGGTTCTTCTCGTGTCCCGTTTTTTCTGGTTATGCAGTGCAGGGTACTTTATCGCTGCAGGACAGCATTTCTTACCCAGCCACTCAGAATGGAGTCCTGAAATAGGTCTAAAAGTCCTTTATATCTGATCCCATGCTGCTTGTAAAGTAAATAAATAAAGGGTGCATGCACTGGTGCCAAAGTGTACGTGGAGGAATCCTGTGGCACCTCAGCGATGCCTGCGAAGTGACCACGAATAAAGGAAGCTAGAAACTCCGCACGCTTCCATTAGTGAACCACTTTTGCGATGCTTCTAGAGCCATCCTGCACAGGGTTGTGACTGAAAGAAAACTTTAAATACTTGCTTTCATCCTGTAACTCGCAAGTAATGCGCTCTAAGTTAGCCTCACTTTAAGCAAGGATTGGACCTCGTGACCTTTGAAGATTGTTCCCAGCCAATTGATTAGTGATTCTATATGTGAATGAAAAGTTTCTTTAGATTAAGATAAGGCAAAAAAGAAAATCATACTTCTAAAAACTACTTTTTCTTTCAGTTTCTACCTCCTTTCTTATTTCTTGCATATCATGAAAGGATTTTAATTTCGCATTGAAAGGAATGGCAAAAAGTTCTGCTAATTTCAAGGCTTGGATTTGCATGGACAGAAATGCCTTTACATTGCATTTAGAGGGAAAAGCGGGGCAATCACTTCCTTTAGTTTGAGGCTTCTCTTACAGACTCTTTCGAAAGTGTCGTGGGCAATGGGCAAAGTTTGCGTAGTGTATCTCTCTTCCTCACAAGCAGCAGGAAGGCTGTGACCAAAGACAAGTGCCAATAGCTGCCTGACACCAGGGCAGCCTGAGCGGTCCGCTGCTCTGTTCACGTTCAGCCTCCCATTCCTGAGAGTGCACAGAAGAGGGAGAAGGGAAGCTTCTCTGATGATTGAACCCGGGTTGCTGAACAGTTAAGGGGGGGTATTATGGTGAAGTCTCTTCAAGAAAGAGGATGTAATGCTCTTTCTTTTGCATGCAGGATGGGCAAACAAAGATGAGTCTTTCATGGCCTGCTGTCCATATAAACCTGCCAGTGTTGGTAGATGAAAAAGCAGTAAAGTGCAGGGCATTTCCAGTCAGAACCACCACTGATGAGCTGTGAATTCACTCTGCTGTGTGGCACATGCAATGGTCATCCCGCAATTAAAAGAGCTAGCAGGTCTGTCTGCCTCTGCTTGTCTTTCTGTCAGTGTGCAGCTGAAGTGCTGATGTTTTGGGGAAAGAAAGGAATCTTCAAGGCCTCCTTTTAAATATGCATCTGTGTATTTGTGTGAATTTATGGAAGCAAGGGAAGGTAAAGGAACTACGCAGCAGTTGTACACAAATTTAGCAGAGGTATAAATGACCAAAGGTATAAGGCAGTGAGGACCTGAGACTTGAGGAACCTCCAGGTAAGAGAGGGTTACTTGAAAAGGCACCATTTACACTTCGTTGCCTTCCTTGCTACATTCTTTTGGCCCCTTGACTTTTTGGATTTCATGGAAAACATTAGAAATGACGTGTAGGGGAAGAGGGATGGGGCAAATAACATTAGTGAGTAGATGTAAGTCTCCACCAAGGGAAAGGCCGATCAAGGTGTGGGCTTCCTGGCATACGCTTCCTTGAGCGCTATCTAGGTGTGCTCTGGGTCACCTCTGGGCTTGGATGATGCCTGAGGTCCCTGCCTGGCGGGGGAGGGAAGGAGAGCAGGTGTCAGAGGAACTTCCTCAGGAGTCCCACTCAGCCAGAGGGCTAAACCTGGGTCCCCCTGGGACTGCAGACTGAAATAGCAGGGCAAAGGAAATGGTGTATAATTGGTCCCTGTTGAAAACAATGGGATCATTGCCTTGTAAAACCAAGTATTTTGTGAATAAACCTTCCAGAGACTGCATGTTTTGGGGTTCTTTTAAAGTGAACTCTCCTAGGGGCTTCTAACCAAGCCAGAGCCCACAGCATGTTTCTTATTCTCTGCTGAGTATGACCTGTCCACGCGTAGAAGCATGATAGATGGAAACCTGAGTAGACAGAGTGATGATCCCAGGGGTGCATACAGCATAAAAATGACAATGGGATGCTGGAAAAGAAAAGATGCAAAACACAGAAAACAGCTAGTTCATCTATTGAGAAAGCAAAATCAGAAATGCCTATTTCCTCTCCCAGTCGTCTCTTGCTTTGTCTGATATAAACTCAACTGAAATCGGAGGCAAGGGGTCCTCTTTTCTATTTGGCTTTTGGAATAGACCCAGTGAGAGAAAACGTGGGCAGAGCCTACTGCGGGAAATGCTTGTCTGACCTACAGTTAACTCTCTCAGCCGTGCTCCCGATACCCAGAAGTCTTTTATGTGCGGTCCAAGCTAAGGATTGTCACTTTAACAGGGAAAATAGCACTAATTAATAGGAATCGTAACTCAACATTTATCCACTGTGTTCCTTGTAGCACAGTATGATTTTAGTGACTCCATCTTTAATTATCTCTGGCTAAAGGAATAAAAAATTTTCAGTTGTCAGCTGTTTTCCTTACTGCATAGTGTTTTTGTTAGTAAACAGAGTAGCCTGAAATGTATGGCTTTATGGACTGCCACAGAAAGCAGTCCAGTCTGTGGAGTACTGCAATCTTTGCATAGGGTGAGGATGAAAGATGATGTATGTCCCCAAAATATGTCCTAACCACCTAATACATCTAGAAGAAACAATGCAGATGAAGATCACAAAAGCCACCTATGCTCCAAGCTCCCAGGGAGGCCTGTCTGCTCAGTGCAGCTTGCAGATGTGTCAAAAGGTGAAGGTACACAGAATCGCAAAGTGGTTAAGGCTGTAAGGGACCTCTGGAGGTCATCCTGTCCAATCCCCCTGCTGAAGCATGGCCACTTAGACCCAGGATTGCTTAGGAACATGTCCAGATGTCTTCTGAATATCTTTAGCCTCCCTGAGCAACCTGTGCAAGTGCTTGGTCACCCTCACAGTAAAAAAGTGTTTCCTGGTGTTCAGAGGGAATCCCCTGTGTTTCAGTGTGTGCACGTTGCCTCTGGTCCTGTTACTGGGCACCACTGAAAAGAGCCTGGCTCCATTCTCTTTGCCCCCTCCCTTCAGGTATTTCTACACGTTGATGAGATCCCCGTAAACTTTCCCTTCTCCAGACTGCAGAGTCCCAGCCCTCTCAGCTTTTCCTCATATATGAGGTGCTCCAGTCCCTTAATCATCCTTGTTGGCTTTTGCTGGACTGTCTCCAGTATGTCCCTGTCTCTCTTGCACCAGGAAGCCCAGAACTACGCCCAGCACTCCAGGTGTGGCCTGACCAGCGCTGCATAGAGGGGAAGGATCACCTCCCTTGACCTGCTTACAACATTCCTGCTAATGAAGCTTAGGATATTGTTAGCTGCCTTAGCTGCTAAAGTGAGTTGCTGGCTCGTGTTCAGCCACAGCTGGCCTTCTCTCACCCATCAGTGAGACCAGGCCTTGCACTTGGGTGTGATGCGGCTGTGACATCTCGCCTCCTTAATGAACCTCTGTGCCAGGGAACAGCCAGGACAGGGAAGCACAAGAGAGAGAAATTGTGGCACTGCACAGTGTACTAGTCTACCTTACTCTAAGTATCCCAGCTGGAAAATATATTTTTAGGCAGTGCTCCTGTGCTGTAGCGCCTCCCCAGCCACGAAACCCACCATGGCATTGGGTTATGCATTGGAAACAGGGTTGCTGGACAGAAGGTGTGCGTCTCTGGGCTAGAACTGCTGTTGAGGAAATCAGTCTAATACTGCATGACCTCTTATGTTCTGTCTTGTGTCACATATGGGGCAGTATCAGTACAGTGGTTTATTACAGGGCAGTTGAAAACAATACAGGGTAATGAGGAGTAAAAGGCAAATATAAAGTACTGTGGTTTGCTTTTTTTTTTCCTTTGAATGTTGCTGTTGCTACCATACTAGCCGAAGCTACCTTTGCTAGGGATACAAAGTCTCTAGCTCTCTTAGTTCTTCAGGAAGAACTTGTTTTCAGCCTGACTGCGCTAAGATTGCAGAGGTGTGCTGCTGTTGACGGCTACCAGAAAAGTACCTCTCTCTTCATAGCAGATGATATTTGCAAAAACTCCTAACGATATGGGAGCTGAGGCTCTGCTTTGAGGTGTGACACAAGCACTTAAGGGCTTAAGTCTCTGTGATCTTTAAAAGTAGGACTTGCGCTCCCAAAGCATTACTTGCTTTTGTATCTTAGTACTGATGTAGAGTGATGGCTGCATCGATCTTGTATTTCCAGGTAACACAAGTGCCTGTTTGGGTGAGCGAGGATGCCATTGTACCACCGTCAATTTAAGTACCTGTTGACAGAGTGCTCTGGAGCTACTACATTCCCCCCGTGCTAGAGAATTATTTGATTTGCTGCATCGCACAGTTTTACGACCAAGCTGTCATATCAGAGCAGGCAGGTACAGGTGGCTGGGACGGTTTGTTGCTCTGTGATGGTTATGGATTCAGTTATTTTTAAAGCGAGTTCCTTTGGTGAACAGGAAAACACAAACCTCACCCGTATCGGAGGCTGAACTTCTGGTCTGGCATTCCTTTAGCTGTGCACAGCTCAATAGTTTTCTTCTTGTATTTTTTATTTTTTTAAGATCATTTTACTTCACCTCTGTGTGGAACAGGAGCATACATTCTTTCATTTTTTTTTGGTATTCAGCAAGGGAATAAAGGTACCTGTGAGAAATTCGCAGGAGGCCTCATTTACTAGTATTGCAAACTTCAAATCCAAAGGGTCACACCCCCAAGAGCTAATTGTCAAACTGTGTTCTACCAATGGGAAAAAAAAGTAGTTTCCATGGTAACTTTTCTAATAAGTCTGCCTGAAAATGTTTCCAAGAAGAATTTTTCCAGCAGATTACACATTTATGAGGTCAAGCGGCTCCTATGCTGTAGGTATAACCTCACATGATATTACTGGTGATTGTTACACAGCTCGATGATTTTCAGGGGAAGAGCCTCAAACACAATCTGTATAAACAGCACAGGAAAGCAGGTCAGGGCAGGATTTCACCCAATTTGAGGCACCCTCATCTGAGGTAATGATGTTGGCTTCCTTTATAATCAATGTAGAGGAATAGATTCTTGTAGGGTGTTGTTCATCTGACCTATTTTAGACATGTCTCAGGCTGAGATGAATCATGCCCTAGAAGCGCCATTTTCTTTCTCTTGACTGTAAAGAGAGCCTGGATGACCATATTGCACTCGTCCATATCTGGATCTGAAAAGAAGCCCCCCTCACTCCCCAGATGCTTTTGCAATCTAGAGATCTGGAAAATATGCTTTTAGAAAAAAAGGTAGAATGAACAATTATATAGTCTGGAAAAGATCAAATGAGACACACACATGTAACAGTTTTCAAATATGTAAGTTATTTGAAAAGAAGGGTAAAGTGATTGAAGTGGACAAAAGGAGTGGGTTAAACACTTCTAACAATAAGGATAGCAAGACACTGAGAAGTACAGATTATTTACTTTTTTGTGGAAGCATTCAACAATTTGTTTCACTTCCCAGCACTCTAAAAGTTCTAGCCTTCTACTTCAACAGAAAGGTACTTACTGATATACTTTTTTCCTGTTGTCAAGAAAACCACATGGTTGTATGTCCTTCTTTTGTTTTTCAAGGATGTATTAAAAAAAAAAAGCCACCCAAACAAGCAAACAGTTTTCTCTTTTTTTTTTTTTTTTTTTTTTTTTTT
>Ga0065711_1042394_pt1 | contig 15415 bp, 3 predicted proteins | sample Hoacrofraction12_FD_59098 | JGI IMG/M metagenome (GOLD analysis project Ga0065711, IMG submission 59098) | Hoatzin crop microbial communities from Cojedes, Venezuela - Epithelial fraction 12 v2 (version 2) | ecosystem: Host-associated > Birds > Digestive system > Esophagus > Crop | place... | reverse complement strand
GTTGAACCCCATCAGGTTCCTCTCTGCCCAACTTTCCAGCCTATCCAGGTCACGCTGAATGGCAGCACAGCCTTCCGGTGTGTCTACCACACCTCCCAGTTTGGTGTCATCAGCAAACTTGTTGAGGGTACATTCTAACTCTTCATCCAGGTCGTTGATGAAGAAGTTAAACAAGGCTGGGCCCAGTACTGACCCCTGAGGGACACCACTTGTTACCAGCCTCCAACTAGACTCAGCGCCGCTGATGAAAACCCTCTGAGTTCTATCATTCAGCCAGTTCTCTATCCACTTCACCGACCACTCATCCAGCCCACACTTCCTCATCTTCCCTAGGAGGATATCATGGGAGACTGTGTCAAAAGCCTTGCTGAAGTCAAGGTAGACAACATCCAGGGCTCTCCCTTCATCTACCCAGCCAGTCATGCCATCGTAGAAAGCTGTCAGATTGGTCAGGCATGATTTACCATACGCCACCAGCTACGGGCAGTTCCACATATGTGCACATTTGCATTAGTAGTAAAAGACAACAAACACTGATAACATTATATTCTTTCTGACAGCTATTAAATATTCAGCACGTGCATGAAGGCTTCTGACATCAACTTAATACTCATTCCACTTTATGAAAAAGAAAATTATTTCTTGCTTGTACTTTATTTGAGTCCATTATGAATAGAAAGATGCTAAGAACTGCAGTTTCCCATGAAGACAGCTGCTGTGTGGACATGTGGTTCAGGGTCCAGCTGGCCTGTGATACCTTCAGCACTTCCCTGGTTTCCAGTGGCAGAAGATGTGGACTGTAATTTAGCAAGACCTAGCATCTGGGAAGATTCTACACAGTCCTGAACCACGCTGAAGGCAAAATTTGCAAGAAGCACTTCTGTCCCTATGAGTTTGGGCTTAGATTGTTTTGTAGCTGTATCAGAAAAGTATTAACGGCGACTGTCTCTGTGTTTCTTTTTAGTTGGGAAACTAATAGAATAGGCAGTGCTGGAGGAAGATGAAAAGTCTCTGTTTGTTTTTATTTTGTTAACTTCTTACCTTCCAGCAAAAATATTCATTTCTATTGAGAATCCTTACTCCCCCACTTCCTTTTTCTTTTTTGTGGTATCACTATCACGAACACATTTTGAGCCTCTGTCTTACTGACAGTACCAACATTTTAAATTCTTTGAGTTAGTTTTCAGGTTGCCATGAAGGAAGAGCAAATCTTCCCCAAATGGTGGCTCAACACAGAATGGTTTAACATGACGGGCTTAATAGCAAAAAAACAGTTTTCATTCACAGGTCGCAATGGATTCTGCTGATTTTGCGTATATATTGCCTCTGAAAATTAGGTCCAGAAAGAATTTTTATTGCTGGAGAAAGAAGCTTTCTGGATGAGATCAGAGAAGTCTTTTCACCCCACCAACTGAGGAAATGAAGTGCTCAGAAGTGTTGCTGGATTCACTTTTATCTGCAGTAGAAATAAGACTTATGCATTGCAATAACCCCTGCTTTGAGGCAAAGACCTTTCTGTAGAATGGAGCCCACCCAGTGGAAAGCAATCATGGGGACTTTTCTCTATTATCTGAGGATAAGTTACTGCTAACATTATCCGAGGTCGTTGATCTGACTCTGCCTCACTGGCACACATGATTAGACAGTGGTATTTTTGCTTGTGGATTTTTAAGAATAAGTTCATGTTCAAGTGGCATCTTTTTTGTCTGCCAAATATTAAATTGATTTGTCTTTAGCAGTTGATTACAAATTAATTCTTTATCCTGAAATGCACCTGTTTAAGGATGAAAGATTGCATCGCAAGCTTCATGAGGAAATAAACAAATCTGTTTATACTGAACATGGACAAATGATTACAGTTGGTCAGATTATTGCCTATGAAAAATTTATCTCCAGAATGTCTTTCATCCTTTCTTTCCTCCTAAGGAGAAAATGAAAGAAAGGGCTTTGAATTTTTATTAATGATTCATTACTCATAACTGATCAGTGAACAGTTTATGCAAATACACCTTCCAAATTGCTCACTTCAACTATTACTTGAGGTTATATCTGGATATTACCTTCCCATGGGAAGCAGAGGTGTGAACGTTTGGATTATTGATATTTAATCATGGGAGGATAATGCGTATCAAATGTTAAATACTCATACAGATACAGAAATCATTTGCAATACATTTGCTCACACTGAATGGCACCTTAATAGAGTTCTTGTTGACATTAATAAGTTACAAGTTAAGATGAATGAGTATAAATCGCAAGCTACCTAGCTGATAGTTGAACATATTATTCTTTGAGGTCAGTTAACCAGCAGGCCTCATGTTCCTGAATACTTAAATTTAATATACCTCAAGGAAATATCCCTTTGCATGATGGAATTTTAAAGAGAAATATTATTTTGTTTCTCCCCCTCCACCATGGCAATGCAAAGAAAGCATGTTGGCCTATTTTGTGAATTTGGAAGGGAACCTACCCAGTGACAAATGCAGTACAGGTATTTTTGTGGCAAATGACTCTTCTGGTGGGGAAAAAAAAGTAATTCCTTGACTTTAGAGAGTCCAGGTTTGGTGTGGGGAGTATGTTATTGTCATTGTTGTATTATTTAAATTATTATGGGCAAAGCTCTTGTACAATATTTTTTAAATGTATCATAAACTGTTACTTATAAAAATGGTATCAGTAGGAGAAATCCGATTTTATTAAAAACTTGCATGCAGCTAAAAGTAATTGTGATGCATAGTTGTCAGATGCGTAGTTGTCAGAAGCGTGATTTTTACTGAAAGGCAGAGCCCTGAAAAGCTGACAATCTGCAAAATCAGAACGTGTCATTCAGTCCAATTTGAGTAACAGACTCAAGGATTGCTAATCTTTTGATGCAAAAGGGGAAGATTTATCTAGATAGAGGTAGTGAGCAAATTTGGCAGTTGTAAGTTCACCAAATTGCACACAGGGGAGAGATGCACAGGGACATGTGAGAAATAAAAATACATTGATTTATTTTTTCATTTTTTTCCTCCACAAGTGGCAACTGTTCGAGCATTGGATAAGCATTCTTCTTTCATTTTGTGAGAAACAGTAATCACTCATGAACGCGTAACGTACCACTAACAGAGGTAAAAAGGAGTTGCTGAAGTGGTGAGAGTAGGTGTCTTATTCAGAGGTCTCTAATTTACTACTGCCCTCCTAGCTTTTAAATTCTTAGCTTGCTGTAGCATGCTTCTGTTCAGGTAGTTATGCATAAGTTGGATTATTATGAAAGCATAGTTTAATGGTTCAATGATAGCATACATGCCTATTACAACAGGATATCTCCTAATTTTATTTACTTGCTTCAGTGGCATGCACTGTGTGAGACAAAAGTATTTAGTCCAAAGGGGGGTGCGTACCTGAGGTTAGTGGTCTGAGGATCAGATCCTGTTCCAAAGGTTTCACCAGTAGAGGATCAAAAAGCCCACAGATAAATGCTTGATCTTGCTTGATACTGCCTTAAAATTCAGTCGTTGGTGTTAATGTGACCCGGGTTTCACCTAGTTAAGAAAGTGACTAATATGGACAACTGGCAAATTGCTAAAATTGAAGAGCATCATCTGGGGGAGACAAAGCCAGACCGAGAGGAGTGTGTCCTCTGGAGAGCCACAAACACCCTGGAAAGGTACATGAGAACTTTGTTTCAGGAACAACTGATAGATGTGCTAAAGAGCAGAACCAGGCCCTAAAGGTTTCATAGACCTATAATGATGTATTTTAAGTTAAAAAAAAGCAAAACAAATATACTTCCTTTTGCAAATGTTGGGTTTTGATGTTGGAAAGCAGTGAGACCAATTAAGATCCGTTCCCCTGCTAATATCAGAGATGGCAATTACTACCTCAGAACATGAATGTAACTGAAAACAGTCTGTTCCTATAGCCATAAGCTTGACACTGTATATCCTTGGTGCTATTCTAATTTCATCAAATGTCAATATAGAATAAACAAGTAAATGTATAAAATGTAAAAATTAAATTTGCTAAGACAGTTGTTTCATGTGGAGGTGATGTGGAATACCTCTAAGAAGTGAAAAATAGGATCTGAATGAACTACTTTTAAATGCATACTAAGAACCTCTCTGTATTGTTGTACTTTTTAATTAGATGCAAATAAATGAATTGAAAAGATGAAAGGAATTTGTGTAACATCTCACTTCAAAGGGCAGCTCTACTCTTGAGGAGTGTTTTAAAAAAAGAAAAAAGAAAAGAAAAGCAGCTTATTCAAGAAATATGCTTTCTCTGTGGATTTGGTTATACCTGCTTTATAAACTCAGGAATGACTTCTGCTCATTTGACCTAAATGGAGTCATTACCCTGGTGTAAAGGAGAGTGGAAGCTCGCTGGCAATGATGTTCCCCCCTGCGCTCCTTCATTGTACTTTGCATTGACTCAGCAATGCTCTCAAACGAGCAGGATTATTTTTGAGCTTGTGGCGGGATTTTATCAAAGTTTCACAGCTCTGGGCTGTATTCTGGACGGAAGTTGCACATGTGCAACTTAGCTTTGTGTCTGGACGAATTTTTTGTCTGAGCGAATGAATTGGAGTAAAAACCCAGCTGAATCACTCATCTGCCTCCTAAGTCAGCCTTCCCAGAATAGAGACAGGTGCTCCCACCCTAAATACCTAAAAGCCATGCCTTGTGTACTTTCCGTATACAGAACAGCTTACGTTATGCAAGATATTTCACCATCTCGGCATTGGCTGATGAGTCTTGAGAGCCCATTTGGACTCCTGACTTAAGTCAGTGTCATCCAACTCCAGGCTAATATTTTTGTATTTCACCAAATTTTACTCGCAAGTCCTCTCTTTAAACGTGAGGTGTTTGTTTAGCCCTTAAGCACTTTATTTCTGGTCACATCTGTTCAGACCATGACTCTTGTCGTATTTCCATGTAAAGATGACCTGGCTAAGGAGAGGACAAATTCAAACTGCCCAAGATGTCGCAGCTTCCTTGTTTCATTTGCCCTGAAGTATGGGACAGTGGATTTAGCTGCACACATTTGTATGCAGAAACTTGACAGAGAAGTGTCACAACAACCAATTGAACAAGGATTCAATGAAAGACTAGCCTATCTCCATCCCTAGGAAGATCCTACAGGTGGAACCTCTTGTGAATCAAAGGAATAATTGCTGTTTCTAGAAACACAGGTCTTCTGTGACTTGGAAGAGCAGAGCAGCTCATCAGCTTCATAACTCTTTGATAGATTTGGGCAGGCTGATTTTTTTTGTTATGCCACAGGCTGTTTAACCAGTTTGCCAGGTAACTGGTTGATGTGAAATGCTATCAGCTTTTCACAAACAGTCAGCTAAGCAATTGAGCTCGTCCCAGACATGATTAAGTGGGATCAATTATGATAAGAACTAGATAAGAGAGATAAGCTTGTTGTTTCTTGGGTTGGTATTCTGCAGTATTAGGCTTTGTAAGTATCCTTTGTACATCATCATCTGCAAAACCTTTATTACTTCAAGAAATGGCTTCTAGACCAGCATTCAAATGAACTTCATCCTAAACTGATTATTCTAGCACTGGAGCTGCCGTTGAGTGGGGGAACAATTTATTTGAAGCATCAGTTGCATCAAACAGAAAAGCAGCCATTGAAGTCAATGTTCTGCAATGCAGGGAGCATGTTTGCTCTCAATCCTAAATACTATTAAATATTCTGGGAGAGGGCTCTCTGTGTCCTAAAAGGGGAATAGCTACCTTCATGTTTTGCTGTGGTACTAAGTAAAATTGCTATAGTACTTAAGGATTAATTTGCTAAATATCAGAATTTATAGATTATTCCTGTAGTTTTTTCTGGAGTTAAAGCAAAATGATCAATTCAATAGCTGAAAATATGGGGGAGATGACAGCTTTACATAATATTGCACATCAGGTGTTCAATAAATCTGAAGAATATATGTGAAAGTCAAGTACGCTGGAAGTAGTGTAAACAAGTATATTAGAGACATAATAAAATATTAGCACTTTCTTTATCAGGAATTGAAAGCTGATAATGTAGAAATAGAGGGGGCCATGTGAACAGACAAAATACAAGAGAGGAGTGTTGCAAAATAATCCATATCTAAATTTTAAAAAAGAAAGTTGCCCATATCTTTAAGCAAATATTTTTAGCATCATTTTCAATCCTTTTATGGCTTCTGGTTCTTGCAGTGGAGCTCCCAGCCCACAATTTTTTTGTGATTCAGAAAGAATAAAGAACTCAGGTCTGACAAAGCAATGCAGGATGCATATACTGCCACAATAATTGTGCTGTTCTGGAGCATAATGTTTGATCAAAACCTCACAATTATGTTTGCTTTCTTTTTTCTGAATGGAAAGAGATTCCTAAGCTCTATACTATTTCCATTAACATCTTTAAGATCTTAGAACAGTAACATGGTTCATGCATCTCTTCTATTGCTTAGCAATGGAGGTACTGCAGTTGTCTGCTTAGTTAATAATCACATCTAATGAGCAGAAATCCAATTTTTGCTTCCCCTTTTACTGTAGGTGATATTTGGAGGCCTTTGAAGATCTAGGCTGGCACCTTTGTTGCCCTTGCACATGCTTTTCTATTCTGATGATGATAAGGTTGTTGAGGGTTGTGCAGTCTTCTTTGCGGGCCCAGTGCCAGTGTCTCTGCTCTTGTCTTTACTTCTCAGTGTTTTATTTGCTTTGCCAGCCATTGCCAGTAACTGATCAGGGCAGGTCAATTCCCCCTCACAGATCCTTTCTGTAGTCTCTCCCTGGCAGCCGTCTGGGACCACTGTGACATTTCCTGCAGCCAGTGCAAATTTTTAATGTTTTTCTGCATTTAATACCAAACCTACTCTTAACCTCTGCCTTATCTCTTCTTCCTCGTCCTCCCCCAGTTTTTCTGGCTTTTTGGATAGAGTATTGCTTCCCTCCGATACTGGTCCACAGGTCTCTGTGTAAATATTCCCAGTGTTAGGCCTCTCAAATCAGAAGTGGCCATTTTAAATTTCATCACTGAAAACCAGTGAGGTTCGTTCCCTGAAGTTCAGGAGCAATAGACTTTGCTATTAATTATTACTAGTCAAGATTCAGAGATTCCTAAGAAGGATGCTTTGGCCTATGGTGTGTTGAAGTATGTGAGCATGAGTGGTCTTTTTTGGGCCATTCACCCTTGTAGCAGTCCACCACTTTTCCCTTACCATTTGGGTTATTATTATTTGCTCCTTCAATCCGTCTGTTTTCATCCCATATTACATATGAACATATTACCATATATACACAATACTCTTGCATTATTCTTTTGTGTGGAACTTTACCAAATATTTTTGGAAGCTTTTTTATGTCCTTCACATGACAGTGTCACTTGCAGTGTTCAAATTATTTGTTAACTATAGAAAAATGAAATAGAAGATAAGTAAGAAAAAACACTGTAGAAGAGAGAGGTATTATGCTATTCTATAGCGGTTTATTTTATTACAGAAAAAGCATTTGAAGCCTGACATTTTTAACCTTTGAGCCTTTTCACGATACATATTTAATTGTGGCACCAGAAGCTTTTTACACGCATTATGAAAGGTGATACATCTAAACAAATAAAAAGTAGTTCCCTATTTTCTTGTGTATTATGCTATTTTCTTGTCTATAATGTGTGCACGTAAAGTATTTTTTCCTGAAAGAGCGTCTCTTGTGCTCCATGTTGTCCAGTCATTTTTCATTGTGGACATCATCAGCCCTTCCTGAGAAAGATTCAAGAAACATCAGGTCCCTGGGAAGCTCTCATCTTCATGGTCAGAGTTTAATTTTAAACTTGAACCATGAGATTTGGGGTTGCTGCTGGTGGTTTCATTTCCAGAGTTAAGTGTTACAGTTTTGGAGGTAGCTCCCTCCTGCTTAGAGACTTGCTGTGACCCCAGGTTCTGCCTTACATGGTAGTGAGTTCTGTACAGTTTTGACTTCATCAGTTGTCAGCATTATTCTGCGTTCCTCTTTGTGCTGAAGCAAGCTGAATGGTCACTCCTTAAAACTTCTTGTGGATGGCAGTGCACACGAAGCCTGAGTAAAACAGATTTTGATGCCTGAAATGGTGTCCCTTCTGCTCCCGTGAAATTCTCTTGGGCACCACTTCCTGAATACATCCCCACCTTGGAGCTGCACCTTGTTCTTCTGAACTGTGCTTATGGCTGCAGTAGTTCAAATCTGGCATTTTTGCTTCCATTTGGTGTTTCCTTTAAAATATTTTGGTAGGGATTGCATGTTTCCCCCACCCCTGTATAGTGCTCTTAATATAGGTCAGTAATTTTTTTAATTTCCCAGAGGAGCACATGGAGGGAGATTTGTTGGTGATCCTCCTCTTTGCTGCAAATGGCCTCTTGCCTTCTAACTCCACTGGAATCGGTATAATCACTTCAGACTGAGGCAAACACAAGGTCTCCACCTGTCTCCTTACCTGTTCCCAACATCTTCTGACATTGTCAGAATATAACTTAGGACCTTATGACATATGGTCAGAAGACATAACTGTTACACATTACTCTAGAAATCCAAACCCACGAGTAGCCCACGCAGGGCAAAATACCACTTTCTTTGTGCAAGCGACTGTGATATGAACCTCTAGCTTTGAAGAATATATTTTTCCTTTACAGGACAGTACAAGACTGGAAGGTGAATCCCTAAGGGAGGAGTTCTTGCTCTGCGAGTTGGATTCACTGAATATAAAATAATAGCTCTCAAAATAGATTTGAAGTTTGTACTGTAGCTGCATGATTTGTTTACTGTGCTCATTTGTTCCATTCTTTAGGTTTGAAGACGGCACAGTCTCTTTTCTTGATATCATTGCTCTGAAACATGGATTTGATGTTCTGGAAAAACTCACAGGTCAGTTTTAACATAACTCTAGTGCTGAAGAGTGAAGCTCCAGATTTATGCTCAGGGCACAAATCTGATTGTATTTCCTATGGCTGTAGCTTAATTTCTTAAATAATTTCTTAATAAATCCTTTCTAGATTTACTGTCCATGTTCATCAGTGTGAAGATCAGACTTCAGTGTAACTGGTTTATTCAGGTCTTGCATATGGGATTATTCCAGCCTGGTTTGGAAAAAACAAAATATGCAGATGGTTCTCCACAAATACATATGTAAGACTTGGTTACACTGAGCACATCTAGTCTGCCTCACACTCACGAAACTGTAAGAGGAAAGTAACAGTAGAAAGTAGCTGAGCTACATCCTAGTGAGACTTGATGCAGTAAGAGTTCCTGCTGTGCATGAGGACCGGGGAATTTGACCTGGTGCAGAAAAGTCATTTGGTAGTACAGATTCAGAGAGGAACCAAAAAAGAGAGTTTAGAGTACACCCCAAAGCTTTTTGTTAAATGGGAGATACAGTCCTACTGTGCAGGTAGCTATCTTCAAACAGCAAACTTTCCAGACGACGACTTTTCACAGCAGTTTGTTTGTCTGTACTTTGACAAACTTTAGTGGAAAGCAGTATTATGTTGTTGTTTGGTTTTTTTCTCATTTTGTTCTCTATTTGATACAACTTAGCACTGTAAGTCTTGTGGAAATTCCCAGAAAAGCACGTGGTTGTGAAATTGTAGTGCTTTCCTGCCTCTAGAGGTGGAAAGTGAAAGAAGATACAACAGTCATAGGCTGCAACAAGGGAAATTCTGACTGAGCATAAAGAAATAATTTTTCAGGGTGAGGGTAGTCAAACACTGGAGCAAGTGCCCAGAGAGACTGTCAAATCTCCATCCTTGGAGGTGTTCAGAATTTGGGCTCAGCCCTGAACAATCTGATCTAGCTTCAAAGTTATGCCTGCTTTGAGCTGGAGGTCGAACTGGATGACCTCAGGAGGTCAGACCTAAATCAGTCTCTGATATTCTAACTACCAAAGGCTAATGCTTTCCTCCAGGCAGAGGATATTATAATGCAGACAGGGGCTTATTGAGCTGTGAAGAGTGGAAGACAGACCTTTCCAGTTACTGCTTAGGGCATATCCATGCAGTAGACTGAGTCTGGCTATGTGCAGAGCTAACTACATTTGAGACTTATAAGCAAGCTCACAGCCTGCCATCTTGATCTTGCCTGTGGTTTATGGAATTGAAATGCTTCAGTTACACTAACTTTGGGAAGCTAGCGCAAACCTGGCAAAGGTTTCATTGCAGGGGACTTTCATTGCAGGAGGCTTGCACCATGGCATGCTTCCACATGTCAAGTGTGCTGGGTTAACAAAATATGTTCCTGAAATATGTGTTTCATGCTCAGGTATGTGCACAGTTAGTGTGTGATGTCTGAACCTCCCTTCTCCAGTGCACTCTTCTATTTACTAGATAAAGGCATAAAGTGCATCACGATGTCAAAGAGACCCAAGTCCAGAGAGACAGTGACTGTATTTTTCAGGCTGGTATAATTTCTGCTAGTGTCTGTGGAGGTTTATTGTCAGGATTTATCTGACAGATTGTAGTTTCTTCTTCCTTGCAGAGCAAGACTTCTGTGAGGAGTGTTCTATTAGGTGCTTGAGGTCTTGCTCTTGTGGAAATCAATAGCAGAGTTTTCATCCACTTCAGCAGGAGTCTGACAGAGCCCCAACAAGTAAGGATGCTTTGTTTGATGATGCTCCATATGGAGAGCAGGGATCAGAAACCAGCCTTTAGTATATGTTCTTGTAGTATAAAATGTTTTCGAAGAATGTGAAATCTTAAACAAACACGTTCCCTTGTAAAGAGGGCTAACTGCTTTGGTTTAATATGTAGGAGCATTGCTCGCCATAGTGGGAGAGTTAATGATAGTATCTCCTCCATTGCATTTCTCAGCCATCTAAACCTCCTGTTGGTACCTATTTCAGCTAAATGATTGAAAAATCTTGTAATACTAGACTGAGAGGAACACTTAGCCCTGAACTTGAATGAAGTGGATAGCAGTGGATGAAAGTGTAGAACAGAGGCATGAATAAATAGTATATTGACACCTTTCAGTCTTTATTATTGTTTTTAATTTGCCTTCTGACCTATAGCAGTGATGAAAATCTAAGGCAGCTGTTGTGTTTTCCAACCTAAACAATTCTATGATTCAATGAGTCTATGATTCCAAGTTTAGTAATTTTGTCAAAGCAATAATGTCCATTTTCTGATGTATAACAACATCTTTATTAAATTAGTTGCAAAGAGATACTTTTAGTAATTTTTGCAGAGTATTTTCATTGATGTATTTTAACTGCTGTAATAACGCTTTTTTCTGATGTCCCTTATTGCGTATCTTGGATTTCACTAGACAGCAGGCTGTTTTGAAGCTGAAAATTGCTGTGTAAAAAATGTGGATGGGGCTTCCAATTTTATTCCAAGATTTATAATCCTTTCATGAAAAATAAAAATTAAAAATTTTCTATTTTAAATTTAAAAATGTGTATTTTCCACAGTGCTAAAATGTAGAAAGGTAAATAGAGATGAGAAATAATTCAGACTGAAAGAGTATATGAGAAGAAGCTTACACTGGGGTAGAATTTGAAAAACTAAATAAAAAATGGTTCGACGAGTATTTGAATTTTAAAACTTCTGCACTGTTGGCGTAGCCTAGGTACTTAGGTGATCTTTAGTCAAATTCTGGAGTGCCGCACTGAAAAGCAGAAGTGCCAGCACTGCCTCTTTATATCTACAAGAGACCACAGTAGCTTACAGGAATCCATAGTGGAAGAAGAAATTGAATTCTGTAAAGGATTTAATCACTACATGATCCAAGAATTTTCCACAAAGTCAGGCTAGACCTGCACCATTATCTGTGACCCCAGATGAATTAAGCTTGTGTTCTAGTTATGTAGGAAATTTTAACGTCTCCCTTCATGGTGAAGCTTTTGTGATTATGCTTACGTGTATGTTCATGTAAGTACAAAAATGTCTATGTGCTATGTTTTTTAATTAGAATGTAATCATACAGAAGATAAATCAAACCAGCACCACGCAAAGGTGATAACAGAATGTGGTATGGCTATGGTCATGTTTGGGTTTTTCCGTCGTAAAATACATTTTGTGTGCCCACTTATCAAAGTGAATGTGAAGCGTGGTGACAGTGCTCCAGATTCCTCAGCCCCGTCAGAGTTTCTGGTGACTCTTCTGCTTTGGTGGTGAGAGCTAGGCTGCCTGGGGGCCTGCAGTGTAGCACCACAGCCTGCAAAGCGGTATGTGGTCTCCAGGCAGTATGGTTACCTTTTCAAATCTTTAGCTCTTCCATTTCCATAGGCATTGAATATGCTTGTTCCTGGCATGACCGATGTGACAAGACATTCAGGGGTTTGCAGTTGCCATTTTCTCCTCACCAGCCTTTTTACCCCTGCACATCACTGAGAATCTTGGAGTCTTGCAGGTTATTTAATTTCTGTCAAAGGTCCACTGTTCCTTTTGAACAGAGATTATTGGCATTTGTGTGTATACAACAGAGCAGTCGCATGCTGTAGAAACACTCCATAATCCAGAAGGACTGCAGATTTGTTTCAAGCCACTTTATGCGTATTTCTTCCACTTCGAATGTCAGAGTTTTCAGTGGCAAAACGCACTTTCAGATGTGAGCCACTTCTGAATCTCACTTTGCTGTAGCTCCTGAAATATTTGCTTTGCACTCCCCCAACTCAAACAATGATTCTCATTCTGTGTTGGAAATAGCCTGGAGTAGAAACAAGCAAAATAAATGAAGCATTGCTTTTATTAATTGCGTCCTTCTATGTAATAAAAGCACTGGTGACTTTCTTTTGGGATGTACTGTAGCTAGATTGTACCAGTGTCATTATTGAAGAAGGGGAGGGAGATCACTGATGGAAGGTAAATCAGAGCTTCAGTGTTAGGCAGTGTCATGAAAAATAGAGATCTGTTTTTGGATCTGATATCATCTGGCTAAATTCTTGACCTATCTCAACTTCCATTTAACAACAAGGCATATTTCATGCCAGAGTTACATCACATTGTGTGTGTATGTAAGTAGTTTTCAGAGGTCTTATGTCTTTATGATTTTTAAATTTAACCTTTAGCTGGTATGTATTTCTATTAGTAAATTTGTATCAGTTTTACAAATGATACTAAGGTACATAATTTGCAGTTATGTTAGAAGGACTACTTTAATTATAATGTCTGTTCATTATAATAAACATTAATTCTCTTCACAAGAAAATACAATATGTATTGGAAGAAATTTTAAGGTGCAGACTAAGTCTGCTAAGGGTGATGAATTGAAAGTCCTTTATAAATTCACTGGAGGCTTGACTGGTTGTTGGAGAGTAAAGGTTCTGTTGGCTTTCATAAAGGCAATTTTACCACACAACAGCCAAAGCAAAATGCAGTGCAGGATGCTAAATGGTGAGGCTAACTTTGATTTTTAACATGGGCTTTGGGACCTCTGGGTTGTGTTATGCCCTATTAAAATTTTTAACATGCTCTGGGACATCAAGCGCAGGTTGCAGCCAGTGATGGGATGCTGGGCAGCTTGCATTTAGTGGGACTGCACAGATTCTCATGTGTGTTGTGTTTAGACATTTAGGGTTATGCAAATCATCCAGTTTAGGGCCAGATAAGAATTTTGCCTGCAGTCATCTTTGCAGGGATTACTGGGGTTTCTTTTGTGTGGAGTTTGTGACTGCATCCTGCTGTTTTCTGGGCATGTCACCTAAACCTGGATCGTGGGTGTGATGCTTGTGAATTTTACTGGTTTCATCCTTGGTGCTGCTTTCATTCAATATTTTAATGGATTTGGGGTTTTTTGTTTTAAAAATCATAAGATTAAAGATGGCATTAATGCAGGTATTTGGACTTGTGATATATAGGTGTGTTGGAAGCAGATGCTCCATTTTGGCCGGTGTTTATAAAATTCTTCATTTTAAGGGGAAACTCTTCCCTTGATTAAGAGAAGGAATGAGTCATTGATGAAATTTTTACTTTTTCTATGCCAGCTATTTGCCACAAGATGAACTTCAACATAAAAGAAACCTGGGTAATTTGTACTGATCTCCTCACCTCACTGCTCATAATTAACACCTTCTCTAATGGTATTTGAGAGAGAGTTATGTGTTTTCAGGGGTTTTTTTCTTAGAAAAAATGTTTGATAAGTTGACAGTAGGGAGAAGATGCTCCATCCACACTCTGAATATGAAAATATGGATAAGCTGGCGAGACGATATTTTAAATTCTGGCGTCAGAAAGAAAAATTTGACTTCTAAATGTGAAAGGAGTGTGTAATAGCTTAAAATCCAAAGATATTCTGATTCCCAGATAATGACACTACTGGTACGTCAAGACAAAAATGTCTCCTCTTGTTTTATGGATAGTGAGGTGACTGTTTCTGTTTTTGAATTTCTGTCCCAAGATAAACTTGATTTAGAGAACAAACTAGAAACAAAGTTATTTATTTACTGCTAACAGAACTTGCTGGTTTTCTTAGCTTTCTTTTGTAACTTGACAAATGCAAACTAGACATCATTTGTACCATTGAAAGCAGAGACAGAACAGCTAGAACATGATTTGAGAAGCTTTGAAAAAGTGAGTTGCCAGAAGAAATCCTGCCAGGGCTGCCTTTGCAGACTTTAATCTGTATATAAGGTTTCTTTCTGGAAATAAAAACTGCTTTTATGTTATGGGGTTTTTTAATATGCATTTGCTAATATTGATGTGAATTGCATTCACAAACTGCCTAGTCTGTGAAGAGGCCTAGGAAAGGACCGAAAATGTCAAGAGTCGTTCCTCAGACCTGTAGAGACAACACAGGAAGAGGTAGTACAGCACAAAAAGGTCTTGGTTGTTTTTGCATAATACAGCTAGAGTGAAAAATATGCTTCTTAGGAACTTAAAGAAGGGGAAAATGTCTTTGTTATAAACTGATCTGATGAAGAATAAGTGCAGCACAGCTGATGGACAATATACTCTTGGCAAGAGATAATTGTTCTATGTTCAAACAGAAGAGTTAGCAAGACTTCTGCGGTGAAGGCATTTGATGGCATCCAATGTTATTACAGGAGAGAGATTTGCAGCAGAGTCTTTTCATGCTTGGGAGGCTCCTGGGAAGAGAAAGCTGGAGCAGCTAATAACTGCGGGATCCCCACAGGTGCTCTTGCATTGGCTGTGGCTTGCCAAGGCATGGCAGGGGGCGTCAGCATCCAACACTGACAGGCTTCTCACTCATCCACTGATCACAGAGCTCTTCAGGTCTACAGTTACTGAGAACTTCTCCTTTGGCAGGGCTGTGTACATTGCAGGTCCCAAATATTAAAGACTACTAGGAGAAACTTGAAGCAATTTTGTTGGGGGGGGGGCTTTATGTGTTTCCACATACAATCATAGAATGGTAAGGGTTGGAAGGGACCTTAAAGATCATCTGGTTCCAACCCCCCTGCCATGGGCAGGGACATCTTCCACTAGACCAGGTTGCTCAGAGCTCCATCCAACCTGGCCTTGAACACT
>Ga0065711_1042393_pt1 | contig 15415 bp, 9 predicted proteins | sample Hoacrofraction12_FD_59098 | JGI IMG/M metagenome (GOLD analysis project Ga0065711, IMG submission 59098) | Hoatzin crop microbial communities from Cojedes, Venezuela - Epithelial fraction 12 v2 (version 2) | ecosystem: Host-associated > Birds > Digestive system > Esophagus > Crop | place... | reverse complement strand
CCCATTTCAAAGCCGTCCCCGTGAGAGCCCAGCTGTGCCTGTCTGGGCTGGAGCTGATCCCTGACCTTCACTCGGCGCCGCCTGGCTTTCTCTGATAGCTGGGTGAATGATTGCCAGCGGTGGTAAATCATTTACTCCACGTAAAGCACTGTCTATTCGAGGGGCATATCCCTCGTTACGCTACAGAGAAAAAAATCTTGCTATAGAGCCCCAAAGATGATGAAATTATTTGATTATTTACATAATAAATAATTAAAAGTAAGGATAGTGGTGATGAAAGAAGCCTATGATTCCTTTTCTCATGGCAAAAGAAAAATTTAGGAAAAGGGTCTAGCTTTTCACAATAACTACAGAACTCATAGTTATGTTCATAGCTGAAGGTAACGTACTTTTGACAGGGCAGCTTGGTCCAGAATGCCCAGACAACTCAGGCGTTTTTGATTGTGTAGCAAAACAAACCTCCAGTTTACTTTGTTCTGTATTAGGGTATCCTTTCCTCATGATCATAGCACTCCGTGTTTGTCATGCGTGTATCGTTGCAGCCCCACGGAGCTGACTCCTACCATCTGGTCTCTGTGAAGATACGGGCTACACAGCCTGGAGGTGAGAAAAACTACATATGTTGCGGGAGCTGCCTATTTTGCTGCAGGAGGCACTGGTTTATTTGTTTGATAGACTTCCTCACTACCAAATCCAAGCAACATTGGGACTGAAGGCAGATGACTTCATTGACTGTGTTGTAGGCCCTTGGTCACACAGAATGAAGTCTTTGGTGTATTATCTTTTAACTTCAGCTAGATTTCCCAGTTGTTTAAAAGCCAGAAGTTCAAAAGGAAAGGAGAAGGTGGTGTTTCTGTCCTCATGGGGTCACCGGCAGCAGCAAGGTGGGCCCTGAGAGCCACCAATGGCAGAGGTGGACTTGGAGGCTGCCCTCGGTGCTTCTCGTCGTGTCCCCCAGGCACTGCAGGGTCTGGGCGCTGAGGTGCTCCAGGTGCAGGCACAGCCTTGGGAAAACAATTAATGCAACCATGGAAAACAGTTAATGCAACTGCTGGAAACGGCAGGCATCTCTACACTCCTGTCTGAACTGGGGGAACTCTCTTTTTTCACCTTGCAATGAAGTGAGCACTTTCGTGAGCTGTCCGTTCCTACTCTGTTTCTTGCAAAATGGATAAAATTTAACCTCCCCTCTCTACCGACAGCTCTCACCTTTTGTGCTGAAGTAAATACCTTCTGCATGTCCTTCCGAGGGGACTTGAGGGCTGACAGTGAGACTGCTGGAAAATCACCTCTCGGCACTGCACAAATGAAGTTCTGCTATAGCGACAAGAAGAGATGATCATGGTGCCTAGTTCTGCCCTTACTTCTCCTTTATGCAAAAACTGTACGCTGATGAATTATACTTGGAAGTCGTTCAGGCAGTTTTATTTACAGCTCTATTTTGTTACAAATTTGGAATAAAATCTGAACGGTGGGAATGACCATCAGGAGTAATGGAGGGAGATTATTTTGGTTATAGTGTGGTACTGATGATTTGGTTGGACTTGAGAGGGACAAAGTTGTGGTAATCAAGGTTTCAAGAATAATACGACGTAGCTGTGATTTGAATTGATATTGTAAGGAAACAGTGGCAAGAACTGAAGAGTAGCAGAGGAGTTATGAATAAAAAGTAATTGTGTGTAGAAGTATATATATGTGTGTGTGTATAATTCAACAGTAAATTGATACCTTGTCACAACACAACTTATTATGCAGGAATATGCAGGCCATTAATTTTTCAACGTAGGTGATTTAAAGCTAGATTAGATCTTAAAACCAGCCCTTCATTATTTTGCCAGTCAATATGCGCTTAGCAGTAGAAGCCCTTGAGACAGTTAAATGGCAAGTAGACCCTCAACAGTATTAAAAAATGGAAATTCTTAAAAGTATCAACTTAAAAATACCAATTTTTCAGCTTTTACGAAATGTTACAATAATTCCTAGCCATAGGTTTTCATTTGCACTCTTTGAAAAGCCACATGCTATGCAACAAATATGCAAATAATCTTTTAAAGCTACTTTTTAACAGAAATTGTGTACTTTAGTTATTATTAACATAATTAATACTTCTCACACTCACAGTTGTCACTCACATTGTGTTAACAAGTACATACAAATACATACTTTCTAGATATATATAGCATCTTTCTACATTTTTCTGGTGGGAACTTGGAGGAGGATGTTGAGAGGGATGGTGGAACTCTGTGTGGTTTGAGCTAACCTGCTGGAGATTTTTGCAGCTTGCCTATGGTAATATCATCTAATTGTTTGGTTTTTAGCATCACAATGCATTCCCTATCATTTGCCAGCAATTGGTACTCAAATGAGGTGGACCATCCCTCCTCACAAGACACCTCGCCTGAGTATCTTTTGAGGAATTGGCACTGGGCACAGTTTGATCATGTCTGACATGGCTGTGACAAAATCCCATTTGATGCAGTGCAGTAAGAACTCATACACCCCCCTCCTCCATGAAACCCACGTAATTCCCCCTACCTGCTATTCCTTTTCAGCCCTTCAGACCTCAAAAGTTTGTCCTCCTGCTGACCTCTTTGCTGGGGCCTTGAAGCTGCTCCAACACTTGACCAAATGCATGTGAGTTACGTGCCTGAAACACATGCACCCCTAGTCCTGTGATAGGCACGTGTCTGCTCATAAGATGAGGGTTTGCACTGGAGCTGGGTAATGGGATGACCTGATGCGGTGTGTGGAGGTCTTACTGTGGAGAAATGTTTCTCCCACGACCAGAATTCTGAGTGTTCATTCCTGCCCCGTGATGGGGAAGTCTTCATTTTGGTACTCTCGGCGGTGCACTTCCAGACATGGGATGGGGAAAGATCAGGGCGTATGGGTCCTGGGTACCACTGCTGGACTGCGCCCGGCACAGCCTAATTGGAAGCCAGAGCACAATTGCAATCAAGCGCTCGTTAGGTGGCCATTAGGAAACCTGCATTTGTTTAATGCTGAGCTTGATGCCAGACAAGTGATGGCTTCCTTGTAAATAATGTCAGATTCCCATCCTCATCTAACACCTTTCTTTCTTCTTTTTGTTTGCATGAGAATGGTCCGAAAACTGGGCAAGAAGCCGACCATTTCAACTGCAGAGCAACATGTCGCAAGCTGTTGGCACCTGGAGTGGCTACCACCGTTGGCGTTACCAATGTCGGGTAACGCTGGCCTGCGTCTCTGGTGAGCAGGGAGGGGGAAGGCAAGGTTCAGCACCCGGGAGTGGGGCAGGGGTTCTTGGACCCAGCAAGAGCCCCGAGTTTTTGCTGGGGTAACGTTTTGCGGTGGCGGGACCACGCCAGAGAAGCGGGTCCGGAGGCGGGAGGGTGGCAGCCAGCAAGGGGTTAAGCACAAGGCTGGATCCGGGGAGGACGAGGGAAGGGATGAGGGGCTCGAGGGGCTGGCGGAGACCCGGGGCAGAGCAGGGAGCGGGGCCCAGCCCCGCGCTCCCTCCTCTCCTCTCCGCCGGCTCCACCGGCCGTGGCCTCCGCCGCCAGGCTTAGTCAGAGGAATGTGGGTGGGACTCCCTCCTCCCCGGCGCCTTAAAACCCGTCTGGGAGCGGAGGCAGGCAGCCCGCCGTCCCGGTGACAGCCTGCCGTGCCCGTGCCCGCGACGCCCGGGCTGGTTGGGTCCCCTCCGGCCGGGCAGGATGGTGGTGTGCGGCCTCGCCTGCTGGCGGTGCCGCTGGCTCCTGCCCCTGCTGCTGGGCCTGGCCATCATCATGGGCATCATCGCCCTGGCAGGCCGCGGCTGGCTGGAGTCCGAGTCGGAGCCCTACGTGCAGCAAGCGTCGCTCTGGGAGAGCTGCACGCGGGGCGACCAGGACCTCAACTGGAGCTGCGAGTCCCTCATGGACTACGGTGAGTCAGGAGCCCGCCGACCCGCCCGGGGACGGGGGTGGGAACCGGCGGGTTCGGGGGCTGCGAACGCCCAGACCGCTCTCCCCACCTCTGCTGTGGGGCAGCTGCTGGTGGGATGGGGTTTCCCTTGCAGAACCAGCACCAGGGCTGTTCCAGGGCTTAAACCACCGAAGGAGTACAGGTCTAGACTGCCTCGGAGCAATCTTTCTGTCGGTACAACGCTGAGGAGACAGGGTGTTGGTGTTTTGTTGTGGTTTTTTTTAAAAAAAAAGTTATTCTACAAGCAAAGTAGGCGAGCCAACTGGCCACAAGTCCCTTCTTCAGCCCGCTTTCTCGCAGCGATCTGCAGGCTGCCACCCAGCAGCTTCCCCCGGCCTGGGCCAGCTCCCCCTCCCTGTGCCGGTGGTGGTCGGGAGGTGAGCAGGGTGTCCAGTGCAGAACCCCGTTTGGACAGCAGTAAAATGGTCTTCCCCTGCCCTCCGGAGGGAGAGAGCTCCTTAATTTAACCCCGCCTGGCCGAGGGAATGCGGCTATTCGGATGCCTCCCGACCTGCTGCTTAAAATGGCCTGATGTGGGTTTGCAGGCAGGAGAAAACGCCGTTTCCTCTGTGTACCTCGCTATTGCACTGGGGCCAACATCAGGGGGTAACTGTCCTCTCTTTTCACTTGCTGAGCTGCTTCTGTGTCTGGCATCGTCGGTGTGATACTCTTACTGCACACTCCCAGTTTCTGGGTTTTGTGGGGGACTTTCCATTTTCTTTGCTAGAACACGTGGGTCTGGTTACATCTGCTTTTCCCTCAAACAAAATACTTCTGGACAAATAAGCAGACCCGCCTTAAGATCCTGGATGAGGGCACTTTGGGGACTGGGGGACTGGAAGGGCGTGTTACAGCCGGGAGAGCTGGGTCCACTTCCCTGCGCAGATCCCTCGCCGCCCAAGCGCGGCGGGCTGGCTTGCAGCAGCTTTCCATTGCAACACTGGGTTTGTAAGCGAGATCTTGAATACATGGCAAGAGCAGTGGCTTCATTTCTCAGCCAGGTGATGACTGCGGTGTCACTGGAAGTCATCTGGCTAGTGTGACAAAAGCATCCGATGTCTCGCCCATTAGACAGAGGAGAAAAGCCGGTGCAGAGCTTCTGCAATTTGCGTTGCACGGGGAAGAAGTGCTAATACAGTAAAGCTGCTGAAATGTGCTGTCTCCTGTAGTGACGCAGCTTCTGGTGTCCCTGAGTGCTGGGTGTGTGCTTTGCGCCAGCTCAGAGCGTTGTGGGACAAAAGCAACTTTCTGCTGGTTTTTCTTGTTAACAAGCTGTCAAGGAGGAATAATACACTTGACTTTGTTTATCTGAGCCTCGGCTGATTTAAACCAAAACTTATTTAAATCCTTGGCTTATTTAAACCAACTTGACTTTGCCTCTTCTCTAATTTTCACGACATCAGTGCCACTGTCTACTCAAATACTATTTACATCTACAGACAGGATGTAACATACCAGTTCAGGTTTGATTTGTTTTGTTTCCTTTTTTCTATGGTAATACACTCAGGCTCAAAATAGGTGAGAGCATTTACAAAGGAAAAAATGCCTAGTAGGCATTTACAGCACTGCTGCAGGAAAATAAAAGTTAATTAATTGAGATGCATAACTTGTGTTTTGCATACAAGAACTACTGTGTGCTAACCGTCCTGTGCCTCTCCTGATGAAACGAAAACTTCAGAGTGGATCCCCATTAACAGAAAGCTCCATTAGACAGTTTCTTAACTGAGCTGCGGCATGCCTACTGAGAAGAGAAAAAGCAGGCAAGCCACTTTTTTGGAATGGGAGGAAAAAGGGGCAGGAACAGACAAACAAAGATTTGCAAATAGGAATGTCTGCTAAACTGCATTGCTGCTTAATGCACATTTTCAAATGCCACATGAGAGGGAAGAAGTGGAAAGGAAAAAAAAGAAGAGTGGGATGTCATTTGGTAGGGAGGCAGGGAAGGGATTTTGTTTAGAGCTCTGTGCTGGTTTGCATCTGGGAAGTACCTGGCTGGCAGGGTCTGTCTATTATCCAAGTGTAGCAACGCAGAGCTGTTGTACTGCACTATGATATGACTCAAGATGACTTAGTCTGGCCCACTGCAGGATTGAACTGTTGACTATGTGTTTAAAACTTATCAGTAAGCCATCAGATGTGACGAGGATCGTTTGCAATGTGGTTACTTGGAGAGGGTGGTTGTCTTTATAGTGATGAGGCTGTAAGCAGTATTTGTGGGTGGCTGTGTCCTCCTGGTTCTGAACGGCTGCTCCCAGTGACTTTGCTTTGAATTGTCACTGTAAAAGATGGGTGTGTATGTGAGCAATAAAGGTGACTGCATGCAGGTTACCTATTTTTTTATATTCCTAACAACCAGTTGGTATTCATTAAGTACACAACAGCCGACCTGGAATAAGGAAGCTTTCATCTGGATCCTTAGTAAGCACTAAAAAAAAAATAATTTTTTTTTTTTAAAAAAAGGTGGAACCTAGAAGTAGGAGCCCAGCCTTTGTGAATCATGTTTCACCACAGCTGTGCTGCTGTGCCGGTGTCCCTAGAGGCATGGACTTTGGTACCACAGATTATTGGTGAAGCTGAGTGCATGTGTTGACTTCACTGAGGGGCCAGGTAAATAAAGGAGGAATGTTGCAGGTACGCTTATCTTTTCAGTACACCTGTTTTCAGGCGTGCTTCTGTCCTATTTACGATGCCCAGATGTACTCGAGACAAACTAACTTAGTTTATAGTGTCAGCCGAGTGCAGGTGCTTGGCAAAATGCTGATGGAAAAGGTGTAGCAGTTGGTGTCCCTGTCTACACCCAGAAAACAGTTACTGAAACTCCCCGGTAAAAGATGCCAGCGAGCAGGCAAGGTGGGCATCCCTGCCAGTGGGCTTTGCTGGCCCCCGGGCAGGCGCGCTTCCACTGCTGGCAACCCGCACGCATTAGATGTTGGAAGCATGTAGGATTGTGCCTCTTCTGAGCTCCTGGCAGAGCCAAGTGGCTGAAACCAAGTTTGTACTAGTGGGCTTTTGTTTAATAGTTTGGTGGTGTAGCAATCATGTTTCCTGTACTCCTACAACCGAAACAGAGTTGTGATTCCCAGTATTAATTCCCAACCAGCTCTCCTGGCAACATTTGATTCTGGGCTCGTGGTGGGTATCCACACAGCTTCCCTTCCCCCGTCGTGCTGCCGTGGAAGTTTGCACATTACGTGAGCAAGAACGTATTACTGACAGCGCTCTCGCTCTCAGTCCACTACTCCCTTGTTTTGTCAACAAAAGCATATTTTTTGAGCATTCTATGTTGCGTGTCCTCAAGGCCAAACAGGAATTTCTACTGTGATTAATATACAGAAAAATATTATAGCTGCAGTGTAAAAACGTGCCTCATCTATGCATGTCATGGTAAGAACTTCTACCCTAAGATTCCAGTTATTCACAAGCTAACAAACTAACTTCTGCTTTTGTACAGAAGTGAACAAAGATGGGAAAGGCTTGTTACTTCAAATCCTGTAGCAGTTCATCTTCCTGCTAGACTATTTTCCCAGTCCTTTTATTAATTTCTACAAGGAAATCTATATTTAAATGTCCTATGCTGCAGAGCTTCTATCTCCTCCCTGTCAACGCTGAGGCACAGCCAAAGAAAATTAGGAAATACAGCTAACACTAAAGCTCTGTTGCATTTTTTTTTTTAGATTTCATCATACTACTGATGCTCATCATTAAATAATCTTGACCCCTCCTAGTTAGTTGCATGATAACATGTGCAGCTTAGTTCATTTCCATAGTCATTGTTAGTCAAGCTACATAATAAAACTCTTAATTGTTCCTAATAATTATAGACCTTCAGCCCCTGAACAGTTTGGGATTTTTTTTAATGTTCTTTCAACACCACCTAATTGATAAATACTTTTCTGCTGGTTAGATGCAAGGAGCTCAGCTCTTCTTTGAGGCAAAGCCAACCTGGGGAACACTAATACCTCCAACTGTTCTGCTCTCCTATTCTTCTGTTCTCCTATTTATGCAGCCCCAAATTACTATGGCATTATTATTTGATTTCATAAGCAGACATCATACTTATGCCTATTTTGAGTAAGAAATACTCTCTCTTCCAAATGAGGGGACCTGAGAATTGTCTGTTTTCATGGAAAACTTAAATTCTGCCTAAAAGTCTCAGGATTACAAGGTACTTCTGAGCACAAACCAGCTAGAAACTGGGGCTGATCTGTCTTTCTCTGGGTGTGAGCAGGCCTCTCCAGCTCTTAGGGCAGCAAACAGTGTGAGCATAAGGTGCCAGCTCTTCAGAGTCTCTGGGAGAAGGAGCCAGGACAGCCTGACTTGATGGGTGTGGGGATGAGGGGGATCCCGCACAGAGAAGCACCCATTTCGGTCGGAGCCCTGCAGCAGCCGCTCCGCTGCAAGCTGTCCCCGTTGGTGGGGGTAGCAGCAGTTTGTGTGGGAAAGCAGTGTGCCAGAGCTGCACCCTACGCTTGGTAAGGGTGCAGCCTCCCACCCCAACCTCTTCCATCAGCCACTTATTAAAAGATTTCTGGTTAATTTTTTTGAGATTTCTCTTAATGTGGTGTATGTATAGAAGTCCAGAGCTTTTCGCTCCTCTTCCCATGACTCCCACTGGTGTTCATGTGGCAGGCTGACCAGTCGATGGCCGTTGTCTAGTCCAGCCCAGAGTAGACCCATCCAGTGCCATGGCCAGTACCAATGACTCAGTCTTATCAGGTCTTATCAGTATCAACCCGCTGATAACTGCCACTGGAGAAGATAATCCAGCAGGAAAAGTATAGCAAGGTATGGGTTCACCAGCACTGAGCTCTGTCACATGTGAGCACAAAACCCACTTGATTTCATGTTGGTGGTGTCTACTACTGCCCTGTTTCTGAAGACCTGAAACAAAGCTGGACTTAATCTTCCTGACAAGACATCTCCTACAGCTACGTCACTTTCATATCACCAGAGACAAGAAAATAAACCACTGTGAGCGGAGCCGTGGCTGATCTGTGTCCAAAAGCTTGTTACTCTTGTAAAGTAAGCACTGAAGATATAGAAGTAGCAGAGAGAGCACTGGGGGCTTTCTGGCTCGTATCTCCTGCAGTCATGTTTCTGTTGAACCAAACCTCAAGGTGTCTAACCTGCTGGTATATTTGAGTTTGCAACCTATATTTTATTAGGCAGATGCCAGACTTGGTTTCCTACACTGTGGCAGCATATGTAATGCATCTGAAAGGGAATGTACTTTGATAACTAAGTGTTCCTTCTTCTTGTTGTCTTTTCCTCTTATTGTGTGTCTTTTTCTTAATAGGGCAAATACCGATAAATAGCATTCCTAGGTCATTTACCCTGAATCACTGTTCCTGGGCTGGCTGTGTGTAATGGTTAAAAATCCCTTTGTATTAGTTATCCCTAAATAAGTCCTATTGTGGAGACAATACCCAGTACCTGTATTAGGTATGTCAGAGAATATTTCATATGAAAAGATTTTACCGGACCACTGATGTAGCTTTAATCTCCAGACGCTCATCGGGTGTCCTCCCTCCCTCCCTCCTTTCTCACTCCGCAGCAGTCTCATAGTGAAGGGGTATGAAACATGCACAGCTGGCTGAAGGAGAATTAGTTTGAAGATTTTGTGCTGTCTTGAGTAGCTCCAAGAAGGGAGAGGGGAAAGAAAATCCTTCTCCTTCTCTTTTCTGTGCCACCATGGCTGTATTCAGGTGGCAGTGGTGGTGGCTGGGGGTTTTGGGCTGAGATCTGGCTGACCATGGCTGCTGTATTTCACTTAGCTATTCAGAATGATCTAATGAAAATAGCTGTAAAACAATGCTTTTCTTTCAGAGGGTAAGTTGATGTACATAGTAGAGGAGTCTGAGGTATTTTTACTGCATTCTCTGTCTCAAATTACTAGTTGCTCCCCGTTTATGCAACTAGTAGGGTATGTGAGTTAAGGTGGAGGATTTTAACTCCTTAGGAAAAGGTTCTCTGTCTCACTGTCTTTTTACTCTTAGTCTTTGCATAGAAAAAACAGAGGTGACGTTGAAAGCGGAGTGTCTTCAGAGTTGCTTCAGCTGTGTTGGAACAGACAGCTCTGATGAAAGAGAGAGGGGTTTTTTTCGGAATGTGTTCTGAGCTAGATGTCGACGGTCTTTTTATTCCTATGTTAGAGGGAGCACAGGATCTGGCCCTACCTCTGTCTGAACATGTGAAAGTAGAAACCCAGGTTTCCACGCAGAGGTGGGAAGCGAACTGTGATGACAGCTGACTGGAAAACAGAGCAGCAGCTGGTATGGTTTAGCCCGTGTGGGCAGGTACCCCGCCTCCAGGGCAGGACCACCTTTGCTTGGGTCTGGCCAGAATGAGGGCCTTTACACAAGCCCCTCTTACTTCGAACGGGGAATTGTCGGCTGTTTTTCTGGAAGGTTTTCTTTCCTTGGTTGTCCTGGCCTGCGGTGGGTGAGTTCTGGGTGCTGGCACTGCTCTGCTGGGAAAAGGCCACTTGCTTCGTGCCTGAGCCTCTCCTGCCTGCAGCTGCTTGATCCTAAGAATCTGCACCACCCTGTCCCATCAAATGCTAAAGTAATGATTCGAAGAGCACTCCCTCACTCTACCTCAGATTCTGCTGTTTCTCCTCCACCTGCTACATTTTAGCTGTTTGTAAAATTTTTCAGCTGTGAATACATATTTATCTTCAAGAGCTTTCTCTTTGTCATCTCTCACTTCAGCTATTCCAAATCTATCTTTTTTGGTCACACTCATTTTGCTCCACATGCATTATTCTTGTCATAAACAAACAGGCAAGAAGCTGCATGCTGACAGCACTATTATTTCCCAGCAGTTATGTCCTGCTGTGGTACCCTCTTGTCCGCTCTCACACTTCCCCATGCATGGAAGTGGTTTTGTAAACTTGCATGTCGAACAGGAGCGGTAACGACAAAGTACTTTCTCAGCAGTTGTGTGCCCTATCTGCTCAGATGTCTGTGTGTCTCTTACAGACACGGAGTTTGGAGGTGTTCGCTCCATTACCATGCTGCACTATATCCCTCTTTTCAGCAGGACAAGATAGCAGGCAGGGAGTTCTGTGCTGCTCCACCAACGATGCTGCTTCTCTGCTCTGCAGCTATGCCCTTGGGAGGCATCTGATATTGCTTCAACATAGAGCACGCTTCTTACAGTAACGGGTTTCAATCAAAAATGATGAAAGGAAACTGAAGACCTGCAATGACTTACAGTTCAGTGCACTGCTGTGGGTAACATCTTTCTTGTTTTCTCTTCAAGGATGGGGGAGAGCAGCAGCTGCCACGTACCTGGTTGGCTTCGTGATCCTGGTCATCTGTTTTGCCCTCGCAGTCATTGCGTTCTCGATTGAGATACTCCGCTTCAACTTTGTGCGAGGAATTGGAGGCTTGCTCTTTGTTGTTGGTAAGGCTGGGCACAAAGACAACGTTATGTTAGGTGTAAACCAGGCATCAGCAGAAAGACACACTAGATGGAGCCTCCCTTATGAAATAAGCTGTCTTTGTCTGGTTTGTGACTCATCTTCATGGGGAACAAGGGAAGGTTGATTTACACTCTGAGAGGATAATGGTTGGGGAAGCTCCAGTGGCCTTTGTCAGTTAGCGCTTCCCCAAAAGCAGTGTACGGGGGCAACCAACACCTCTGACCCTGCATATCACGTGCTGAGACTTAGGAGCTGAGAGCGCCGGGTGCGTCCCACCTTCCTGAGGGGGGGAGCAGCGACGGGGCTATGGTAGAAGCGGGAGGTAACCGGCTCCGCAGGGATCACGGTGCCTGGCTGTAGGACAGGGCTGGTTGTGCCACGCAGGTGAGTGCCTTCGCAACTTGGCAATGTCAGCTGGGTCTGCTGCAGCCCAGTAGGCGTGGGCATCTGCCTTGGCCAGGAGTCGTGGTACCTCTGCAAGAGTGCAGATTCGGACTGAAGCTAACCCTTACATATCTTAAAAGCATATGCAGTTACCTCTAGCTACTTTATTTTTAGTGGGACATATAGTATCATTCATTGTCATTTACTTCTGCTTTTCTTTCTTTCTTTCTCTAGCTGCATTCCAGATCATAGGCTTGGTCATCTACCCAGTGAAATTCACAGAAGATATTCCACTGCTGGGAGATAACATGTTCAGCTGGGCCTATGGCTTTGGCTGGGCCAGCACTGTTGTTGTAATCGGTTGTGCTTTCTTCTTCTGCTGCCTCCCCAACTGGGAAGATGAAGTCCTGGGAAACATCAAGCCTACCTATTACTACTCCTCCCCAGAGAGAGCACCATACTTAAATTGAAAGATTACATCCAAGTACAACCAACTGTCAAAACAACAGAGGAGCACCTCTGATGTAAATTCGGTGCTATTATAGGAGACTGAAAAAACCCCACTTTAATTCTCCAGAGTATTTCTTAGTAGCCCTAGCAATAAATTAGTAAAAACATTGGCATCTTTAAGTAAATAGCTTTTACCTAAAGTATTATTTACATATTCTCATGTTGTTTCTGTTTGAGTGGTTTACTTGCTCCTTCCCCTCCCAGCTAATTGAGTTAGTTACTTTATTCAAACATTTGCTTATGAATAAAGACATAGTGTTCCAAGTGTAGAAAGGAAGAAGAGAGGTTTAAAAAACTTATTAGAGGGACGTGCAAGTTTTTTTTTCACCACTGACAAAATTGCCTTATATGGAACTAGAAAAAACAACCTTCCAAAGAATGCTTTTTCTTCCACCAATGTCAGTTCCAAGGAAGAAAATTCCCTGAGACTGTCACAGTCACCTGCTGCCTAAGAATCTCTTCTCATTCCTGTTACTGGATTATTGTTGACTATTACCTATTTGAATCAAGGGGAAAATAAAATTAAAATTTATTTTCCACCAATGGTGCTGTTGGACAGAGATCTCCTCTGAAGTGTGGAGCTGGTGTGTACAACAGTGGCTAATGTAACACTTACTGGTGTTTTTGTGGCCACTGCAGGACTCGTGATGGAGCCACATATAATTTAATACGCATTGTCACAGAGAGAATCAATAAACCTCCAAATATTAAACTACATACATTCTTACATGGTATTTGAGGGATGCTGATTTAGAGAATAGCTTTGAGTGGAAACATACACTGTTCTTTATGTCTACCTTTTTAAAACTGCAGTGTTTTAATTATCAGCCGTGCTTTGGAGGGAAACCTTAGCATAAGGTGTTGAAAACCTCCAGAAGTTTCTAAAGCCCACTGTAGGTACTCCAGAATTTAGTAAACATGGGGATGCTTTGTGAGTCACTAGGGGTAACAGATAAAAATAGAAAAGCAGTTCTGTGAGCAATTTACACATGCAAACTTCATACAGACATCAGTCTGGGGGAGTAATCTGGCTGGCTCCAAGCTTGTGTTTCTGGAGCTAGTGAGTCCAAAGAAGTATTCCAGTGAGGCAGAGCTGTGCCTGTGTTGGTCATGGGCCTGCAGCAGCTTACAGCAGATTTAATTATGGTCTGTAATCTTTGTCAGAGTTTTTCTTCAGCTGGGGAAGAAGAAGGAAGATGCTCATTTGTGGAGCTCCTCTTCCAGCTGTGCGGGAAGTAGCTCTAGCGGAAACAGATTTCTGAGCAGGGTACAGGTGGGGTGGAGAGCAAATGCTGTAACAAGTAGCTGGGGACTTGGTCCTTTGAATTGCAAACCCAGTACTTGGGAGAGGATAAGTGTGTGGGTATATGTGTTCGTGCACATGTATGAAATAGAACTTACAAAGCATTAACCAGCATACTGTAAAGCTGAAGTCACGCAGAACTAAGCTTTTTCAATGCCCAATATGTCTTGTATTATATGTTGTACAGCTTTCTGTTTTGTAACACGTTTTTTAGTTTGGTAATTCTGTGTATTGCATGTGATCCTGCTTTGGAAAGGCCAGGTGACTTCTGAAGGTCCTTTCCAGGCCTGTATTTTATAACTTTACAGAGTGTAAACATTTTCAGACTTCAGAACTGTGTTACAAGCTCAGTTGTGACATATACAATCAACTGTATTTATGATTCTTGCTGAAGAAGAGAATCCTGTGACAAATTCGTCTTTTTTTTTTTTTTCTGTGCAGTACTGACTGGTGAGGAATACTGTGGAGACTTATCTGTGTCATGAGTAACGATAGTACCTACTTTCTAGTGAATTCGTGACACAGCAGAGAACCCCAAGTCTGGAAAATCCTTGCACAGCTAAAGCTGAGAAGGAGAAAAGACATGAGAAAATGGACAGCCTTCCTAATGAGAGGGAGAATGGTTTGGTAATAGGGTTTAGCATAAATTAAGTCTTTTGTATATTATTTTTATAAGCATTGTGATAACTTGTCAAAAAAGCACAAAAGTAAAAGAGACTTGGCTCTGAATATACTGGGAGGGGTGGAAGCATAACCAGCATGTTACACAATTAAGATGTTCAGGAGAAAGCTATTGCAAATAGTCATTAATTACTCTCAAGTGATACTCATGTATGTGGCACTCCTTTCAAACATGGTGGCTTAATTAAAACTGTTTTAACTGATGGTTGTAGAAACTTGGTGTTGTTTGTGGTTCACAGATTCATTTCACAAACTCAAGCAAATCGCCATTCTTTACTTCTCCTAACGTGTACATCAGTATCCATGAAGTGTCGGGATGATGAAGTGAAGCTAAAGACCTTCTGTGTCCAGGAGGTAACTACTTCATTTTCCAGTCAAATAAGCATATGCTCCAAGACACGGCTGTGTGCTTTCATCGGAAGTGCTAGGCGTAGAAAATTCTATGCTAAGCCAAAACCTCTTAAATGCATCACAACTTGAAGGGGAACCCTAAACATGTGAAGAACATTATGGCCTACAGGAGGTCTCAGATGTGGGAAGCCTGTTCTTTTTTTTTTTAAATCAAAACTGTGCCAAATAGCTTTCATATACAGATCAAGAACTTTAAATAGGGAGAAAAAGATGGATTACTCACCTGCTATTTTTGGTGTAAGACTGCATTTCCCCCATGCTTGGAAACCTTCCCATTTCTAACCTCAGAGTCTGCGTGGCCCATATGTAGCCCACTGCTAGTGGCATTCTGTATCCCAAACAACTCTTTCTGCCTCTGTTTTCATAGAGAGCAAATCTGTCTTAAGTCAGCCTGCAGCTTCTGTTTTCTGGAAAGACAGGTTCACAATTCTCCTGATTTTTTTTACCTGCCCTCTTCCTTAAATGTCTTGGTTTTAAAACACATTTACTACTCCAGATTCTGGTGGCTTGCATGGGTTTCTTTTGAGTTTTTTGTGTTTTTTTTCCCCCGTCCTTTAATTACTCGTAAATGCACAGTTAGGGAAAATATTTTGTTCCTTTTAGATTTTCCTAAATGCTTTGAAGATTTGATGGAGCACTGGAACAGGGTGCCCAGGGAGGCTGTGGAGTCTCCTTCCCTGGAGATATTCAAGACCCGCCTGGACAAGGTCCTGTGCAGCCTGCTGTAGGTGACCCTGCTTTGGCAGGGGGGTTGG
>Ga0065711_1042392_pt1 | contig 15416 bp, 8 predicted proteins | sample Hoacrofraction12_FD_59098 | JGI IMG/M metagenome (GOLD analysis project Ga0065711, IMG submission 59098) | Hoatzin crop microbial communities from Cojedes, Venezuela - Epithelial fraction 12 v2 (version 2) | ecosystem: Host-associated > Birds > Digestive system > Esophagus > Crop | place... | reverse complement strand
GTCGCACATGTTTGTTTGGCGTCTCTCGGCAGGGGTCTTCAGATTATCCTGCAGCCTCCTTATCTCTGTAGTTTGCATACCTGTTCTCCCAAGGCCCAGGGCCTAAAGGGATTATTCAGGAGTCTCTTTGTCTTGCAACCATCCCAATATTCACAAAGAACCAAGACTTGTTTCTGACCACCTGAAGTGATAACATTCCCTACATGTTACATTTGTTACATTTACACTATCATTCTGACTTTCTCAAAATCTGAGAACTGAGTTTGTCAGCCAACAAACAGCATCAAATTCCTTGTTGCACATGTTGAATGATGAAATGTATACACTTTATCTCTTTTTCTGGCTTCTAAATTCTCAGCAGTTCATATGCTTCTGTGATGGGAACTTCAAAAACTTCCATTAATTATTAGTAGCCCTGGTAAGAGAAATTTATCTGGAATCATATTTCTCTGGAATATTCAACTCTGTCAACACAGTACAGGGGCAGTTCTAATTTTGTTAGAACTAAATTTCTGAAAAAAAATCTGGAATACAGTTCTAACAATCTTACAGCACTCTAATTTTAACTGTTGTTATTTCAAAACGTTCTGATTATAATAAAAAAATAAAAAATCATAATCAAAGTAACTGATTTTTGTAAGTGAATTTTGGAACATTCAGGTTTAATTTCTTGTCTGTTTCTAAATTAAAAATTATTTTATAAGACAAAATATCCACATGTGATCCAGGAAACTTCAATATAAGACTAGGCAGAGTAGACTCTAATGTATATCTCAATGAAATACCTTGTTGTGCAGTCTGTCATACATGTTAATCACATGTCTAAAGTCTCCTATGTGATCTAATGAAAAGGAAGAAATATTCTGGAAATAATGAGCTTGATAGAATGCATTTGCAGTTAATATTTTGTTTAACGTATGCTATACAATGTATTGTGGATCATAACAGGAGTGCAAATCAAATTAATGAGGTTAGTCTAAGTAAAGAAGAAAGTCAAATGCCTTTTGCTACAAAACCCAGGTAGCCACCAAGAATATTTAAAGATCCTAAAGCATCCTAAAGCTTTCAACATTTCTCAAACTTACATATTTTGCAGTGTAATTATTTAAAAAAAGTATTTCAGTACAAAAAGGTAAATACACACACAAGCACACATTCACACCCCACAAACCCTAAATTTCACATCCAATGTATGTTAAGCGGCATCTAGCACTTCAAAAAACATCGTGAAAAAGCTTTTCCCATCCATCATTTAAAAGGCGAAAGAAAAAAAAATATAGGAAAATACACAACTTGAATACAAATAGGGCATGTTTAATAGATATCAGTTCCTTTCTTTTGAATGTACAGGTAACTTCTTTTATATTTTTCTCAGCTTGCTTTTTAGTATCCTATGTGCTGCTCTATCTAACTTGCTATAAATTGCTTTTAAATGCTAGCTTCTAATAGTGACAGGGTTTTCCACATCCCTGCACTGAAAATTCCTGCAAATGTTCACTACTAATTCAATAAGCATGGGGCCTGCAAAACCATGCAAGCCTTAGCTCTAATACCCTTCACATTGACCCTTATCTCACAACAAGCTTCATTCAGTTAATCTCACTGCTCCAGATTAAAGTTTAAAAATTAAAATCTTGAAAGTCACTGCCCTTTGAGCAATTTAAACTCAGGCCCTATTCAAAATATAGGTTCTGTCTCACTGTTGACTTTACTAGCTTGAGTGAGCCTCCTTGAAAAGCTATGTGCTGTCCTCTGCGAAGTGTCCTTCAGCACATAAAAAGCAAATGGTGAGAAAGGAAGGTAAAATTTGTTTGCACTTTTTGTTTATAAATGGAAGTAATTATAGCTCTTTGTTAATTACTGAGAGGATCAAATTCCGCTTTCCAAAGGCAATGTACATCCACTGAAGCCCTTTGAATTGCTCTGAAGTCAACCCAGGTAAATGTCAAAAGAATTTTTCCCTTTGGACTGCAATGGCACAGTGTTAAATGCGTTAAACAGGAAATCAGAACTCAAAAATACAAAGAGTTAATTAGTACACAGCTGAATATATAAACTAAATAAATTATCCAGGACATAATGTGCCCAAAGAAATGGTGCCAAGAGTAGCTATTTTGAAAACCTGTCAGATGGAGACTTTCGGTGGTTTGCATAGCAGACACAGACTGACGAATGCCTCCCTTGAGCCCAACACCATTGATGCTGTATAACCTTAATTGAGATCTGATTCTAAACTCTTCTCCCTCTTTTGCTGTTGGCAGTCATGTCCACCTGTGAGTGGACAAACTTCCAGATGTAGTAACTCAAAGCTGTAACCTCCACTCCCCAAACTGATATGTGACAGGAATGCTTAATATTGAGACTGCTTGGAAAGATTAAAATAGCACTTGTCATCTCTTTCCTGAAAAAGAAAATTAACCTGATATTCTAAACCAAACGAGACCTAGTATAATTATGTGACAAAGCGAATACCAGATGCACAGCACCAAAGCAAAGCATCTATAACATAAAAACCAAACAAAACTTCCAAGTCTGTCTAATTCTTTCCATTTTTTTTGTTGAAATAGTTGACACATACGCATAACCAACTGTACGTAGCACATCTGCATTCACAGGCCAACTGTCTCTTTAAAAATTATTGTAATACGAATTGCAAGAATCATGAAGTCTGCTAAGACATACATGCCAATAACATGAGTCAGCAAAAAATATATACAGTTGTGCTGTCCTTGAAAGAGTCCTGGGGCTTGTACAATGCAAAAGCTTGTTCCTTTTTCATTTTCTTTTATTTTCCTCTTCTTTTATTTTCCTCAAGGACCACGGGTCACAGTTTCATTTTGTCCTTCTGATCATTAACTTCAAGGGATGAGAAGAATGATTTCACCAAAACATCTCGAAAGAATTACAGTCTTAAATTCGGTGACTTCTGCTCTTTGTACCTCTCTGAGCTGTGAAACAGACCTTTCTCTGCTCACTTCTGTGCTGCTGCAGTCTCTCCCTGCTCTGCTGGCTCTTCTCCCACCTTCAGCCCTTTTTTCAACGCTTTCACATAGTGTTGCTTAAAATCTTTAGACTCTCTGGCACTTCCTTTGGATTTATTCAGCATTTTGCTTTGCTTTGAAGAATATGTCAACAGAAGGAGGAAGAAGATAGGGTATGGTCAGGAACCTTGGATATTCAAAAGATACTTTTGAAAAATCTCAGAGATTTTCATATTTTCTCAGATTTACTCTGAATGTTATTAATCAAAAGAACAAAATGAGAAGTTGCCATTATATCCTGTAATCACTAAGAAAATAGCTCAGGAAGTATTTTTTTTTGTTTTACACTTTTATTTCATACTAAAACAAATTAATTATTATCATGTTATTTGATGACTTTTAAATGTTGTTAGAAATCATAGGCAGCAGCCTTTCATTAGCTGCAGAGCAGTTTATAGTGCAGTATTCCTTGGGTAAATTAGTATTTTAAACATTAACCATATTACTATGACTAGCTCTGGCAGTCACTGAAAGCAAAGTACATGCCCAGATTACTTATTTAAAGCTGATGACACAATATATACCACTGCTAAACTATAGGTGGATCCTTAGGCACTGTAAATTGAATTAACTCTCTTGAAGCAGCAGAGCATCAGAACCATTCATTTATTTTAACAAGCATTTAATTAATTTATTTATTTCCCTATTCATGGTCAGTTAGCCATTTCTGTTTTCTCAGTGAATTCGGATATCACACGTAATGTGCACGCTTTCTGTATGCTTCTTTCCATGTATTTCTTTATGTGTGAAGAGAGTGTCTTTTCAGAACGTGCTTTTTCTGCAAGTTCACAAGGGTGAAACACGCCTTTTTATAGTGTTACCAAAATCAGGAGAGTCCAGAAAGAGGAAATGTCCTTTCTCATACTGACAGAGAGAAAACTAGTGGTTTTCCGAGCTGCTTGGCTGAAGGCAGATAGTTACTTAGGTCTCATTATTTGTGGTTAGTTTCGCTAAGAATAGACACATTCAAAACCAGACATCAATGTCTTAAAAGCCACTCATGGGATAAACAACAGCTTCTTTCTTTAAGCCACTTAATTTTTGCCATCAAATTAATATTTTATTATTCCTTAGAGCCCCTGACATGGTCTTTATGGTTTTAAGATGTGCAACACACCATATACACAAATTCTAAATACGGTCTTGCAAGTCCATTGAGAAAAGGTGCTGAAACTAAATATTTTAGTTTCCAACAGAAGTAATTAACTGTGTATAATGTTGTAATAGGTTATTTTAAGTAAAAGTGAGCAAGAAAATAAAAATATAAATAAATACATTTTCTGATTTTCTTATCCATAACATTGGCTTCTCTTTTCATCCGTAAATATCTTGTTTAAAGCTGTTGATTGAGCTTCCTGCTGGTAAGCATATATTTTATAGCCTAAACCATTCCATATTTCACACAAGAGACTTCATAAAAGAGACAGATTTATCATTTTTTTCACTGATCTCAAAATTATCAATTATATTTTATAGAACTTTTTGCATCATTTACTGAGAAGGTATTCATGGCTTTATAGACCTTTTCTTTTTCCACCTGTCATTCAGAAGTAAAAGATTTATGAATTCAAATGTTTTTTATCATGCTCTGATTCATACAAGCATGTTGTTTAAAACTGGTGATGCTGCAGTTAAAATAAATGTTCACAGTAATGAATTTGTACTTTTTAACAATGCTCAACAGATGAATTAAGAAATAAGATTATATGAATACATAGACAAAGACAGATTAATATGGGCCAAAATATCAAAAAGGATTTTTATGAATTAATTGTACTTATTGTAACTACTGAAAAAAAAAAAACCTGCATGCCACATTCTGAGCAGTGACTACATCAAACAAGCGGAAAGGTAATAAAGTGTTTGTCAGAAGTGGCTAGAGCAGTTGTGGCTAGGACATGCCAATAGTAACACACAAAAGGATATTTAAAATTCTTTCATATATAATACAAATCAGAGGCCAAATATTTATCAACTTGTAAACACTGTGGGATTAGACATGCTCTTAACCTAAGTTTACATACATTGTGGAAAGTTTTCTGCACAGCCCCCAGGGCAGGTGTGCTGATATTGATACGCTCTATGAAGGATTTAGTCAGGTGTGTTTTAATAACACCGATGGGATGCCTTCATGCCTCTGTAATCTTTGCATCTGTAATAACAAGCCTTTAACTAGAATTTACATGGATCCGTTTCTGCCTGTCTCCCAAGACAAGTTCACAGCTTTGTATTGATATGCTCTTACACAGATCATTTTACGTTAATGTGGAAGTGTATATTTTTTACAAAACATCTGACAGATACACAATACAGCTTTTCTATCAAAAACATGCCAGGAAAATACAGCTACCAGTCTTAGCTGTCATTAGGAAATACCTGGATTAAATACCGTACGGAGGGAATCTGGTTATCAAGTCAGCTTTCTACAAATGATGAGCAGACTGATTATAGAAAAGCACAGAGGATTACAGGAGAATGACCGTATCAGAGCAAAAAGGAGCAGAGTTAGAGCTTAATCTGAGCTGAGTGGAATAGGCCAACTGCAGCCAAGTAGGGTAGGATGGCTCCATCAGAGCATAACAAAGTAGGCCAACAGTGCTGGCAGTGGAAAGAAGAGTGTGAGCCAACGCTATCAGAAGGAAATGAAGAGCTGAGATGAACAGTTCCTTTGATGAAGAGTGGAATGAGCCAGCCTCTTTAAAGAAAGAATCAGACCACACTCAGCAGAGAAGAGAATTGTACAGCTACAGCACTTAAAAAGCCTGAAATCAATATTACTTGATTGGAAAGGACTTTAAGTATTATGCCAGAAGAGGCAGCTTTAGGCTGGAAACAGAGTCAAAAACCATGAAGTACTCCATGTAAAATAGTTTGACATGTAGTATACCATAGTGAGACAGACTACTAAAGAGAAAGTGAGTGAAGCTGTGGCTTATGGAGCTCTCGGAAATGTGTGTTGATCGATGCTACTAACAGCAAGATCAGTGATTCAACAAGTGCCTCTCACTGTATTTGCTTTCCATCAGTATTTCTGTCCTCTGCTCTCTCTTCCAATGATATATTGAGAAGAGGATACAGGTAATCACAGGACTTTTCAGGAATGATTTTGAGAGAAATAGAATCTGGTAATGCTTTCCATTCATTGAAAAGTATGATGTAAAAGCAAAGTGAGGTGATTGCAGTAACTGTTCAGTCACAGACAAATGGAACCAAGCAATAAAGGTTTAAGGTAGTTTTTTTGACGTATGTTAAAGCAAATATTTTCTGGTTTATACCTCAGAAGTTTGCATTGAAATAGGGAGGCAAACTCTTTCCTTTGAATGACACATTGCAGATCAGGGACAAGCAGGTATCTCTGAATTGGTGTTGGGGAGACGCATCGTGCATCCTGTAAAAGAATAACAGTTCATGGATCAACAGCAGAATATAAGACTTTGTGTTTTAGTTTAAATATCTTTCATTTTCCTTTATCAATTTCACCATTGCTGTGATGACCTTCTGCAGGTTAGAAGACTGGCAAGTAGTTCCTAAAGACAGGATGAGGCAAGGCACAGAGCTGTCACTGACCTCCGTGTTCCTCAGTGCATATGTATTGGTCATTGCAGCCAGAAGTCCACTGGAGTGTCTTACTAAAGGCAAACTAGCGACAGGGAACTTGGAGGATGATTTAAAAAAAAATAATAATAATAACCTGGTGTTGCTACCATCTGTTAATTTTTTTAATTTGCACTTTATTCAGAGTAAAGGGTTGCCTTGTGAATCCCTCTAGAATTATAAGTGGTGGATATTTTCCTACTTCTTCCTCTACCACAGCTCAATCCATGGTTATGGTAATGATTAATCCCTGAGTATACATTAGCCTTTCTGCATAATCCTGATCTAGGAATGGCAATAAACAGGATTCCTTATAGTAGAATGATGTAATACTCTGGGAAATTAGTCACTTAGAGTTCCAGTACAATAATGTTACATTAGCGGCAGATAATCATAAGAGAAGAAAGACTTACAGTGACACAGCATGTCTATGAAAATCTCTGGGTTATGGAATCAAAGTGTTTTCCACAACCCTCTGTCCATGTCAAGCTTTAATAATGCCTCTCATCATGACATTAGACAAATCAGACTGAGTTTGTGTTGTTCTAGCAGCTTCAAGCCAGAACTGCAAATCCTGGTTGTGTCTGGTAACCTCAGCTGGGAAAAAAACAAAAAGGAAAAAAAAATAAAAAGAACTGTCTCTTCTAATTCCCCAGGGACTGTGTATTATAGGCAAATCACTTTCAAGAAATGAGGTACAATTTGTGGTAAATTAACATTCCTGAGAGTGAATAGTGGCTGAATTTCTGCCAGAGAATGAAGCTGCCCTGGAGACTTAAATGTGATGTTAAAATTGAGCGTCCAAGCAGCCATCTGATGAAATTCTGTTTTGGCCCATGTCTAAAAATAATGGTGAAGTCATAACAAAAGACTCAGAAATGTATACGTGAAAGCCTGTACAGAAAAAAATCTTCCCTCAAGTATGTACAGCAATTAGCAACAAAAAATGATGCAGAAGAATGGAAAGATCACGTAGATTAATGTTTAATAGAAAATAAGCAAGTAGGGAGCACTGGGAATAAAGAAAGAAACATGATAATATGTAGAATGCCCTTACACTATCTCCATTTAAATCTAGCCTGAAAACTTTTCTATTTGCACTGACTATTCAGGTTTAGCTTCCTCTTTCCCCATTTTATAAAGGACTTTGAACTGACTGCTTGATGTTAAAAGCAGTATATAAATTGAAACTCTATTATGCTTCAGAGCAGATAAAGATATTGCAAATGCAAAGAAAAACTTTCAAATGAGACACACTACAGATGGAAATGCAAACCACATTAATCCAAGAATTTTTTGTTTTTCTGTTCTGCCAAAGGAAGAGTGAGGTCAAGGACGAAGTTTTAAAGAATATAGGAAGGGATATGAAACAGAATCATAGAGGATAGTAAAATAGCTGAATAACAAATGAAAGCATACACTGTCAGATGAATCCAAGAGACCAGGAAGGAAGCCAGCAAATATGGTTGCAATATTAAAACAAGGGATGAAATTAATCAAGAAAATTATAGACATATTAAATGTCTGTATGTGGGAAGCAAAGGGAGCAAAAGTAAGCGACACAGAGGGAGTCTTCAGATGACCCCACCAGGTTATATTTTACAGCATGTGCAGAGCGTTCAGGTTTTGTCATAGTTCATGCAGGGCAGCAGTAAGGGCACCCTAAATATTAGCTAAAAAATGGCCATATTGGAGTCAATGTGAGTTTTGACACTGACTCTGACAGAACGAAGAATTCATTCATTAAGGGAGGACTTTAATACCCACCTCAGTGAGGTAATAAAAAGCTATTATTTCATTTTGCAGAGGGGAGACTTGGACTTCATTAGGACTCAGGTCATATTCTGTAAAGATTTGTTGCCTCTGTAAGGTCTAGAGGACTTCAAATTTTAACTACCATGTGTCTGGCACGTAGAATAAGATTTCAAAACAAGATTTAAGTGTTCAGCTACAACGTTCAGGTGGAATTACTTGGGTAACTTAAATCAAGGGAGCTGCCTTCAGCTAAGACAACAGGAGTGAGCTTACAGAAGACATTGAGAAAAAAACTTGGGCTTCCCCAGCCATGTCTAGCCATAAGGCCTGTTTCATGGTTTGGCTTTTTTTTTTAGCAAAATTTCTGTGAATAACTGGGAAATGTGTCTAATTAGCTCAGGCTTGGCATGGCACAAACACAGTCACCCAGCGTTGTTTCAGATTAGCAGATGCTTATAGTTCATGAGTAGAAATACCACAGGAAACACTCATCAGGTCCCCAGTGCCTGGATGAGGAATACCTTGGGAAATACTAAGTAACGAAGTCTGTAACCCAGCCCTTCAAATTCAAGGTAAGAGGGAAACAACTCTCAGGTATAAGCATTTATTTGTATTCCTTGAATGAACTGTGCATGACTTTCTCTTTAAAGAAATGCTGGAGGACATGTTGAATATATGTCATATTAAACAATCATTGACAAAAAACCCTCTGAAATAAAACACAGGGAGTACAACCTAGAACACTTTTCACAGTTGAATGCCCTGTTAAAATTAAAACCCATGCTCTCACTTTTATTTTTCCTGCTGGTGAAGCTAGTCTTGCTTTATTTGCTGTTTGCATTATTTGTTATGACATAGTGCTATGAAGATATGTATATTAATTCCAGACGATCTGGTGACTCTCTCATCGTGGTGGTTACAGCTTGTAAACCTCCTGACACATGGAAATGAACATTGCTCAAGAACTTTTCCTCACCTAGCTTTTGGTTTCTGATGGTGCTTATAGAGATTTCCCATTTACCATAGCTGCCCAAAGCATGTGTACAATGCACATATGTATATACTTAAATTTCTTCCAGGCAGGACAAAAAGCTGGGGTTTTTTGGCTTATAAAGCCACAGATCAGAAGAGATTTTAAGCATTATTGGACTGTCAACCTTACCAAAGTCTCATTTTCAGTGTGTAAGGTGTATACAGACCTGCACTTTGCAACTCCTTGGAACATCAAAGTGGTCCAGCCCCTAGACTGTTTTCAGCCAGCTGGAAGCTCACTCTGTTTCCCCTAAAACAGGGACTATGTCAGCACTTCACTTCATCCAAAATCTCCAAAGCTTCAGCTGCTGAAACCTTAGCTGAAAACTGCATGAACTCAGTTAACTTTGGCTGAAAATAAAGGAGCAATAACAACCTCTGTCCCATTACCTGAGCTGCAGCTGCAAGGCTGTAGTCGTAGCTGGACGCAGGAAAAACGTCTGCTTGTGCCTCAAGCTTTTTGGACCTATTTCTAAACAATGTGCTTTTCATCTCCCAGATCTCCTGAAGTTTTTGCTTAATGTACTAACCCTTCATCTTTCTTGTTGCTGAGACTTTCCTCATGACTATTTGTCCTAGAGTCTGGCAGTCTCTCCCTAGTCAGCTTGTGCATGAATTATTACAATGTTCCTACTGCGGGGATCAACAAACCACCCTGTCATTAAAAACATGATTTTCAAACTTATTATTTATGTATAGAGTTGCCAGGTAATATGTTTTTTTTTAGTCAGGGTGTTTGTTATATTTCATACACTCCATGTTCTATTTCTGTATCAGCCAGGGACCAGTCTTTTGGAAGGACAGATCCTTTGTAAGAAAGAGATTAAACTGGCAAGCAGAACTATTCCAAATCATTTTTTCAGTTCTTGACCAGCTACAAACTTAAGGTTGAATATCCATAAAACATTGAGCCAGACTAGAGCACTGTATATCACTCTGGAGCCAAAAATAACTTTTTTTTTTTTTTAGTTTTCCCATAGGAAAAAAAAAATCCTTTTTATTACTGGCCTAAGTTTGTGAGTGAGATATACGTAAAATTAAGTCGAATGCATTTTTCCACATTTCTAATGGTTTCTTCACCTTTAACTACTACAATTAGAGCTGTATTACAGATGAGGGAGACAAAAAGGTTAAGTACCAGTACATTAAAAATAAAAAAACCTCTTCAAAACACTTCTCAAATATGTAGATCACAGGTTACATGACAGTAATTGATACAAAAGTTTTATTCATGCTAACTATATGATAGTCTATGCCAGAATATATAATTCACCTTAAGATGAACCATTCAATTCTTGTACTCTGAGTGCAATAGTGGGTGAGCAAGTGTTAATGCATATGTAACACACAAAAAACCCAGTCAGCTATATTCACCATGTAATTATGTAAGGTGCTTCATCATCTGCCTCCTTGTATCTATGCTTATGAGCGAAGCCTTGAAGTTGTCCTCAGCATCTGTACCACAGCTGTAGCCTGCACCAACAACACAGTGACTAAGGTGTAACCTGTCCTGCAAAGGGGAACTGTCTAAGAGTCAGTCTAGTGGTCTCTCCTCTTAAGACGGTCCCCATCTGTTGCTGGAAGAGATGGAAAGAGAGATGCAGAAAACTAGAAAAGATGTTATAAGGCTGATGTTCATGACTGATGCTCAGTTTTCCTTGAAATTCAGTAGTCAGATACAGAAATTCCTCATGTTCTCTTAAAGTTACTAATACAGTTCCACTGTACTAAAAGTTGAGAGGTATCATAATGGAAAATCAGTTATAGAAAACAACATGTTTTATTGGTATAAAATCAAAATATAACTCATAAAAGAATAACAACAATTTTAAACATAAGGGTCTGTGAAATACATAAATAGCTGAAAGAAATGCTTTGTTGGTGCGTCATAGTCATTCATTGAATGGGTTATTACCTTAACACCTCAAAGCAAGGCAAGTCTCCTGAGAACAAGATTTGGGTTTGCTGATCCTAAAGCACCTATGCCAATAGGAAATAAAATCTGAAGGAAAAAAACCCAAATAATGAGACTGAGTGCATGGTGGTTTGTATGTAAAATATACTCTAGCATTTTATATACAGGACAAGACAGAGATAAAAATTAGTTACAAAAACAGAAAGAAGTGTATATTTAAAAAATAAAGGTAGTAATATTTTATAAACATGGAAGTACAGGTGGGCTATTGCATGCTGGATAATCACTGTCAGAAACAAGTAATGTGGTACTTTATTTTTAATTTTCAGTTTTGCCTTCGAATATTCATAGAATCATAGAATGGGTTGGAAGGGACTTTTAAAGGTCATCTAGTCCAACTCCCCCTGCAATGAGCAGGGACATCTTCAGCTAGCTCAGGTTGGTCAGAGCCCCATACAGACTGATGTGGAATGTTTCCAGGGATGGGGCATCAACCGCCTCTCTGGGCAACCTGTGCCAGTGTCCCATCACCCTCACTGTAAAAAGTTTCTTTCTTATATCCAGTCGAAATCTGCCCTCTTTTAGTTTAAATCCATTACTCCTTGTCCTACCACAACAGGGCCTACTAAAAAGCCCCCTTTACGTATTGCAGGGTCGCAATAAGATCTCCTCAGAGCCTTCCCTTTTCCAGGCTGAACAATCCCAGCTGTGTCAGCCTTTCCTCATAGGAGAGGTCATCCAGCCCTCTGATCATTTTTGTGGCCTCCTCTGGACTGCTTCAGATGGTGCATGTCTTTCCATCATTCACATCGTTATTCTTACTAACCCTACTACTGTAAAAAGCTGTGCTGATCTGAATGGTGGTAAGGATTCAAGATTTGCAAGATTTGGGTTGGTCAATAAACAGATTACTTGCAGTATCTAGTTCAAAGTTGCTTCTCCACTGTCTTAGTATTTCTTCCTTTTTTTTTCCTAATGAATGTCTTGAAAATATTGGCTATATTAGATGACAATTCCAGTATGCTAAGTAAACACATACAAGTATGTGAATAATTTGAACATTGAGTATACATGCAAGTAATTGGTCTTTCCAAGATCAGGCCATAAACTTGCCTTATTAAGTACTTCCAGTGTCTCAAAACTAGTATCATTCTATAGCCTAACACAAAAGGTGCTTTTTCAGTTTTGTCTATAGTTCAGGCTGAAATGAATATGCTTAAAATCATGTATTTGAACAAAAAGGAATTAAATTATAATATTTCATTGAAAAGCATCTTATTGCTAGAAAAGAATGTAATAAATCTGAAGCAAGTTTCCTCTGAAGACAAGTTAAAAGGAAAATAAAAATCTACAGAGGACTTTGGACCTGATATGCAATCGGAAATGAGTGTTTTTCACAGACTGAAAATAGGTTTTATCTCCTCAGGAAGGTAAATAGCTGTCCTTGTCCTTCAGCGTCTCCACCACTTGCATAGTGCAGGATTTCTTAGTGCTGTTGTAGCATCTGGGAATTCCCAAATTCTCTGTAAATTTCTCTATTTCTCCATTCCTCCCAATTCCTCCCATTCAGGAAACTGTTGTGGAAGAACAGAGGACACATAATAGGCTTGAATGAAAATAATGAAATTAAGTATTAGCATTTGCAGTCCTTTATCAGTAGTTACAAAATGAGATAAGTAAATAAAGTTGAAGCCTAATTAAACCGTATTCATTTTACCATATCTATTTCTCCCCAAGTGTCCTGGGCAGCTGTACCTTACAAAACAGATATAAAGAGATGCATAAAGAGTAAACTCTCATTAGGGAGGTAATACTAAGCATGTATCTTTTTGTATGCCATATCCAGCTGCAACATGCAGTTTTACAACTCCTTTTGTACCGAAGTACAAATCCCCTACTATAGCATGAAAAGGTAAAACAGAATAAAGACATATTGCCTGTTCTTTGCTACCATGAGATATTTCTCCAGTGACAAAAAGCAAGGGAGTCCTGCATGGAACACTATCATTTCTGTGTCTGTCGCTGAGATACCACAAGTCTCAGTATATTTGGTGTTTTCCTTATGATCCCTGTTGTAGTGTTCACATGTCTATGTAAGAATCCCAGATTTCACTCTAGAAAAATGCTCCTGAATGCATTTTGGGGTGAGAATTGATTCATGACTGTTCACAGCTTGGGTTGCTGGTACAGTTTCTAAGCTACTGTAATGTCATTATCTAACAGCAATAAGGAATTTTGATAGCAAAATCAACAACTCAGAAGTGTAACTAGCTACAGAAATTTAGTAGAAAAAGCTATATTTCGAGCACTTGCCATGGCTGCTGTTTCAAAAACCTCTGACTAGCACCTTATTTCATCCCCAAACATGTCATTTTGACCCATTCATCAAAAGCACTTACCTCAGTCTCAGCCAGCTGCAAAACCATTTGAGGTTACCTTGCCAGAGAAGGAGCCTTCTTATCCTGCTTGACTTGAAAAGCACCTTTGCTCTTTACATAAGGCAACGTATATATACTATAAAAATGCCAAGGCCTAGCACAGTTCAGGTACTGGAGAGCCTCATGAAGAAAATGTACACAGAGAACCTGAATAGATGCTGCCCAAGAACTTCTCAAAGAATGCAAGAACATAATTCTTGTCTCTCTGAGGTGAGTAAGTCATCAGCTCACTCCTAATACATTCCTCTCTTAGCAAGCTTATAGAGCAAACCACTACAGAGAAGAGCATGCTTTAAAAAGAGATCAATGACAACCCCACTCCCCTGCTGTGCTGTGAAACTTCTCAGGAGACAAGAGCTATGCATGGCCTTCCTTATGGCACTATGTAGCATTTAATATTACAGGTAAGTGGCAGCAACAATATAATTAAAAATTCCTTTAATTTCTTTTACTTTGCAAACAAAAGATGAACAGATTTGAACAGTGTTCCTAAGAATGGAGCAAATACCTGATTTGGCTTCAGAGATGGCACCTTTATAATAAATGTTATGTCCATGTTGAGATCATGAAGTTAGGGGTTACTACCAGAAGTGATGAGATGCTTACATTTACCAGCATTAGCAGATGCCAATTTATTAAAGACAGCATCAGAATGAACTCCCCGTGTTTGAATTTCATAAAGTTTGTTAGGGAAATATTTTTGAAAAGAGAGGAAGAAACTATGTTTTAATGATGTTCACATGCTTCCCCAAAGGGTGAAAGCTGATATGTGCAGGCGTTGAAAGCATTACATGCTAATTTCATTAAATTGGGGGAGGATACCTAGAAAAAGCACAAAAGTAAATGCTGTTGACCTCCCTGACAAGAGGCCAAAAAGGAACCTGCTCGGGGAAGCCAAGACTTTTTGTCTGTGTAGCAACTAGGTAGGTGATGGCTGTCTTGGAAAATTTATGGTATCATTTTAATTATAGCAGATGTCCCCTTAAAGCCAACGGTTTTGCTTTATGCTACGCAAATCCAATGGATAATTACAAAATGTAACAAGGAGGTTCAGTAATGCTGCAGATATCAACAGTATTTTATAAAATGGATTATGAATGAAAAGAGAAAAAAATGTCCTGATATACTGATCTAAGGCTTGAAAAGAAAAGGTTAATCAAAACAAGACTTTTGCAGATGCTTTCTAGAACAGTGTTTGTTATAGTTTGGCTGCAGCCAGCAACAAAAGCGCCACGAGGCCGCCCCTCCCCCCACCGCGGTGCAGAGGAGAATGGAAAGAAACAGGCAGAAACTGGTGGGTCGGGATAAGGGCAGTTTAACAGAACAGCAAACAAAGGGAACAGCAACAACAACGATACAGAAAAGGGGAAAACACAACACAAACCGCACGACCCACACAGCTGCTCTCCCGGACCGGACCGGCCCTCCGCGCTCCCGAGCCACGAGTGAGTTCCCGCCGTCCCGCTCCCCCCAGCGGAACCCTGCATGATGGCACATGGTATGGAATACCCGGCTGTCCTGGGTTTGGCCAGGACAGGGTTAATTTTCACTGGACTCCAGGAAGGGGCATAGCCGGGGGGTGGGGGCTGACCCCACCTGGCCAAACAGAGCCTGGTATTCCATACCATGTGACGTCACACT
>Ga0065711_1042391_pt1 | contig 15416 bp, 10 predicted proteins | sample Hoacrofraction12_FD_59098 | JGI IMG/M metagenome (GOLD analysis project Ga0065711, IMG submission 59098) | Hoatzin crop microbial communities from Cojedes, Venezuela - Epithelial fraction 12 v2 (version 2) | ecosystem: Host-associated > Birds > Digestive system > Esophagus > Crop | place... | reverse complement strand
CCTTCCTTCCTTCCTTCCTTCCTTCCTTCCTTCCTTCCTTCCTTCCTTCCTTCCTTCCTTCCTTCCTTCCTTTTTCTTATTCATGTCCAAATCCTTCATTATTTTATTGCCTGGCTTACTTCCAGAACACCATGGACTCACAAAACTCTGTGCTGCATGATCATACAGCTATCATATTCCAGTGCCTGTTAACATAGAAGCTCAGTGACAAAACTGCAATGTAGTAAATTGCTCTTGGGTTTTATTCTACAATGGCTCCCATGTTTGAATACATTGTAAATATTTTCAATATGAAATACCTTACAACTTTTTAAAATATATTGTGATATTTATCATACAGAGAAAGGTCTGAAATCCTCATTTTCTGACTCTTCTTTACATTCCTTACTCCAAACAAAGGTAAATTACTCTTAAGAATCGTTTGGCCATGGAAATGTTCTCTCAGCTTGGGTGCGATCAGGTGCTTCCTTCTGAAAGCTCCTTTGCAAAGTATGTGGCATGCTGCATGGAGGGAATTAAACTGCAATTGGTGTTAGAGAGAGGACCGGAGCTCTGCTGATGCTATAAAACAGTCTGGGGAAGTTAGTCTAGCTTAGAAAGCCTTGGGTCCTTATCCTAATTAAGCTGTGTTCCCTCCAGAACTGGGTACCAAGGTGTTTAATGACCCCTTAATCCTCCTGTACTGAGCAGTCTATGCTGTGATACCACACAGACTCTTACTCAAGATGACTACCTTAAGAGCTAAAGGGAATTACATGTAGCGAAGTTAGTGCATTAAAGACACCAGAAATTAGAGTTCTGTTCAATTTCAGTTTGTCTCTCAAATAAATGTGAAACCTTGCCTTTGTTACCTTGTAGTAATAGAAGCAATACTGTGTCACTCCCTTCTCTGGATTCTACCAGCAGTAACTGGTGAAGCACAGAGATAAGTAATTATACCAAATGAAAGTGGAGAAAGGTAGTCACCAACTCTGGACCTGAGAAACCAAAGTTTAATGCACCTGACACAAGGGTGACATTTTTAGTCGGCTTCAAGACACACTAAGGAAAGAGGATATTTAAATTTGTGGTCTTGGAAGACCAAAATGCAATAACCTGTGGTAAATCAAAGAGAATAAGCAGGAATTTTAGAAATTAATTAGTGATGGGAGAAGATGGAAAGTGCAATATAGAAGAAGCAGACTGAAGAAATTTGTTTCCTGGTACACATATGCAGACTATAGATATACTGGCATTAAAATTAGTAATGCTGAGAACATGTCTGACTTCTTCACTAGTGTTTTTCCTTTCATAATTGACAGATCAAGGAGGGTACTGATACCCAGTGGTGATAATGACATTAACTTGTTCCTGAAATAAATTAATAATGGCACTGTTCATAATGCCTGAACTGTTACAGCATCCCTGCAGATTGTAAGAATGGTTCAGTGGCCAGTGGCATTGGAAGAAGATGTAAACAGACTAAGGTAGATATTTTGATGTTCCCATGCATCTAAATATCAAAGGAATCTAATATATGTCTATTTTACTGATTGTCAAATGTTAAGACCTTGGAGTTGGAAGAAAAATTGCCCCTTGGAGAAGGCTATAGAAAAACATGTGCACAACTTAATCACTGAGTCTTAGTGTGCTGCGTTGACCCTAGAAACAAAGGGAGATTTCACTGAATCTGAGCAAATGTAGTATAAACCAATGAAAACTTATCTGTGTAAAGAGAGCAGTACTCTGGTTATTGATGTAGAAGAGCTAGAAAATATTGGTTTATGGACAGTGCAATCAGTAAATTTAATAAGTTGCTCCTGTAGTTAGTCAAAGTAATTAACACAAGGGTATATAGGGCAGCTTGAGCCAGCAGACTCTGGCAATGCAATAACTGACTGTAAGAGAGCCATTAGCTCATGATTAAGTGGTTTATTATCAGAAGTCAGCATCTGTAGTCATAAGTACTTATTTATAACTATTTCTGACTGGTTACTAGGGTTACATAGGAGCATTATGTAGCCTACTTCTTTAAGGGAAAAGGAATATACTGTGTTTCATATGGGAAAATGTTCTGCTTTTCTTGTTACAAGTCATCATAAAGTTTTCATGTTCCTGGAGAAATGGGCCCTGAAGAGAAACATATCCATGGATCCCTGACCGTAAGAGCTCACTGGAGATAGAGCAGTGTGAAGCAGATGGAGCACAGGATGGAAAGCAGAATCTTTCCACAGTGATACAAGGCGGAATCAGGGAAGTTGGGATCCCTTCAGCAAAGAGATCCATGGGCATGGGACTACAAAGGTATCAGGAAAAAAAAGGTGTGTTGTGAGCAAAAAGGAAAGATTGACCTGTGCTTGATGATCAGAGGAGGAGGTCAGAGGAGGAGGTCAGCCAACTTCACAGGCAGCGTTTTAATCTCTATGTTTTTAGTTTTAGAGCTGATGTCAAGAGGACAGAACAGAAGGCAGGAATGTGTCTGGAAAAAGGTTCGGCATTTTCTGAGAAAAATACATTATTTTGATAAGCACATTTTACCATTATTTGGAATTACGGTTGCGATATGACTGGGTTACAGTGAGAATGGTGTCTCCAGAGATGACATCAAAACCCTTTAAAATGGGTTAGAGAAGCCTGAATGCAGTCTTTGAAAATAGGGAAACTGTACTGAACTTCAGGAGTTGCAGTGAACTGGAATTGAGTAAGTAAGATCATACAATATTTTGCCAGATGAGTTTGTGAAGAAAAGAACACAACCAGAGCATATCAGCAGAAGCTGTCTTTGTTAAACTTCAGTCTAACCAGTCTGCAAACACAAAAAACCATTATCTGATAAACTGAAATTCACAGTGCCAATTCACTTGCTGCTGGAGGGTGGAAAATTTGGGGGCAGAATGAAATGTTGCTAACTATTAATGATGCTTCCTACACCATGCCCAAAAGAAGAGACACCAAATTTCCAGCTGATAAGAATCTAAAAAATCAGGTGAAAAGGAGAATTTAGAACAACAAAGTTTATTTAATTCTCTGTTTTCCTACCTTCTAATGAACATAAAAGAAAATTTGTTATATTAATACATGTTCTAAGTGTTTTTTTAAAGCATATTAGGAACCAGCCTGGAAATAAATACCCTTTATTACTGGTGTTGCCTTCTGTTTCTAGCTACAAAACCATATTCTTGGATTCTCTTAATTTTGACAAGCTTGAACCATTTCATCTGAAGTTTCTTCTTGTTTGTATCCACACCAGGGGACAATATTAAGAAGTTAATGCAGCCCCAGCCTTCAAAGAGCTGCATCTGCAGCCCCAAGGTTCTTCTCACATTGTTCTTTCTGAATGCAGAAACACAGTACAGGACCTCACGATCTCCCAGATTTGGGAAGTCTTCGCTTAGATCAGACCTTCTCAAAAGTATTTGTGCCGTCAATATGTGTAGTAATAGTCAGCCCAGGATGGGCATTATCTGGAAACTTCTGTTGTAACAGTTGGGGAAGTAGGTAGCTTCAGATATTGATTCTAACTTGGCACTATATCAAAGGTGTACAGTTTTTCAGTGAACAACAAGTATTTTCTCCGAGCAGAATATTCTACTATACACAGGAGCATAATCTACTAGAGTGTAGAACAAGTTTCATGACATAGAACTTCTCCAAGCTTATATAAAGAGTGGTCCCTTGTCCTGTTTGCCTTTCATGTCTTCTGAAGATGGACACCTATAACTTGAAATTTGTGATTCAGTGTCTATAAATTCCACTACAAAAGCAACATTAGCATAGCCTAACCCTGAGCTGCAAAAATGAATATCTTTTTTATACATGTGTCAATAATTGTTCTATTTCACAGTAAAATGCTGTGAATTTCATTGGTGAAGGTGTCTCTGTGCTGGAGTGTAAGACAGACATATGGTGTTTGCTTGCACTGTTTCTCATCTACACATAATTTCCTTTCTCTCCTCAGCTGTGGATCCCTTGGACAAGTATGTCGCCTTCTTCTGTGCTGCTACAAACAGATCATGCAGCCTTCCTCTCTTCATTTCCGTATGGAGTCTCATGCTGTAGAAAATCATGAAGCTGGGAGTGTGCCGTCTGGCAAGATCTTTGAGTGCAAGGAGACACACTGCCTTGATGCAGGACAGTGTGCCTGTCTGTCTCATGCCATGGCTTTGAACACTGTTTCGATTTTGGTGAAATTCTGAAGATCAGGGCAACAAAATGTATGAAGTGAGAGACTTCCCACTTTACAGACCAGTATTATTCAAAATTTCTCAGACTAGTCGTATTACTGTTGTTGTACTTTATATTGGTCATATGCAGGGGAGGAAAGAAATTCCTGGGGGCAGAGCTCATCCACAGAGACAGACCTGAGAATCTGGTGCCACTTCTCTTTCCAGTCCAGTGTTATGACTGTGCTACGTTTCCTCTGAATTGTAGTGCTATCTCAGATAACACTGCTCATCCAAAGCCGAGTCTCATTAAAATGCAGGGACTCAGTCATACATCATAGACAAACCATGGGAAGATTTGTGTGGATCCACTTAGAAATTGCCAGTCATAGTTAGAAAGACTTGAAACTGAATGAGAAATGGGAAGGGCCGGAGGTGGCAGGTAGACCAAGCTGAAACTGTAGAGCAAAGGGATGAGCAAAACTGAAAATGGAAATAAAAGGTGATAAGAAATAGCTTGACTTCACTTAGTATTTGGTAGTGGTATTTTTAATAAAAGAAATCTACAGAAGAGACCACATGGGGGCAGGGCTAAATCAAAGATCAATATCTCTGTGAATATTCCTGATATTTGTATTGAAATGATCATTTCATGTGAATGGACCTCACCTGTACTGGATCTACTGGTGCAAATAATGGGTAAGTAAAATCTGATATAAACACGGAAAGGTCACTGATGAAATCTGAAATTAGTGTGTAGCCTCTAATTTCATTTGATTAGAGTTCATCTCTGAAAGTTCTACAGATTTTTTTTCAGTTCAGCATATCCTCTAGTCATCAATCTCTGTCCAGTGTAGGGAGCAGAGCTAGTATTTCTTTGCCTGGTTTTGGCTGTCCATAAAAATGGCTGATTGACATCATCAAATTGACTTCCCGTAGCCCAGTGGAAATTCATGGCATATATGTCACTAATGAATTTGCTTTGATATAAGAGTAGTAAGAAAATATATAAAATGATAATACATACATTAGGGATCATGGATTTGTGAAGTCCCTTGAAATGGAGTACTTGGTATTGAAACACGAGATATTAACTCTTGGGAATTTTACTGTTTGTGATGTTTGAAGAGAAGCTACCATCATTCAAGCTCGCAGGAAGTGAGGATTAATTCCCCAGATTTATTGTTGGAGGCACAGTATATGTTATCCCTTAATGCACTAACAAATAATATGTAACATGAAATAGATGATGCTGTAGACTTTCTATAATACAACAAAAAGAGTAGATCCAGCCCCCTGAGGCTAGCTGAATTTTAAGGGACTTAACATTTTGGCTAAATGGTGACACTGATACCATGAGTCCTTTCTTTTAATTTCTGTGTCTGTGGCATTTTTTGTGCTTAGTGTGCATCAACCTTTAATAACCAGGGTTCCATATATTATAAGTCTTTGGCAATTTTAAAAAGTCCTCGCTAAAAGGTCTAGTACATGGTTTAAATCACCAACATGAGGCAAGTGGCCCAGAGGCTAATTTCTTAACCTGTAACTCCTCCTTAAGTGTTGCAGGTGATTACTTAAGCTTGTAGATACAGCGCATGCACAGAGAAGAGTGCGGCTGCCTTATTCAGCTTCATGAATTGTATTACTTAATTGAAAATGCTAATCACGTAAATGTTAAATTGTTAATAACCATGAATCAATATGTCATTAATTTGAAATTGCTATAATCACGGGATGCACAAGTGTGGAATTTCACTGGTGAGGTTTAACAATTAATTTCCTAATGCCAAATGTCTCAGAAGTCGATATTGTACAAATAATAATTAAGTGCAAAAGTGTGTGTTTCTTTGCTTTCAATCATATTTATTTACTTTTCAGACAAGCAAAATACTTGAGAACTTTTTTTTTTTTAAAAATCTTTCTGAATTTCATAGAAAAAAGTTTCTGTGATTATTTCATCCCAGCATGGGTCTTTCCTAGGGCTGTCCTAGCTTCAGAAAGAAAAAAGGGAAGCAAAATAATCAGAACTTCCTTACAAATGGCGCAAGACTGTCTACTGGGCCCAGTCAGCCAATTTTACATTGCCAAATGCATCTAGGTTATAGAAACTCAGTCCTCGTCCTTTTACAAGGATTCAGTATTCCTTTTGGGTGCAAAAAACCCCTGCCCGTGGACTGGACTGAATCCAAGTCTCTGTGGGTGTTTAATGCTTGTCCTTGCTGCGCTTCCTTTAGAAGTGCTAGTTACGGCTTTTCTACGCAGGAAAGTTAGCAGACAGCTGGCTACATAACACATGGTACTCTGTGGTATGTTCCCTGGGAGTGCAAGCAGTAAGCTGGAGGTAGTTTTCTTCATTTCTGAAACCTTGGTGTAGTTTGTATACCTTGTTTTGGCATGTGCAAAAGTTCCTTTTTTCAAGGGGTAAGCAAAGCTTGGCCTTACTGTGCACTGCGTGCATCTGTGAGGGAACAGTGAAATATCACTGGTTTTACTAGCTGACTTTGCAATGCTTCAATATTAATTTTCAGAACAGCCACCTCTGATTCACACCTCAGCTTCCCACCTCCTCCTTCTACTTGTCTTGTTTGTCCAAACTGAACTTGTGCCCTTTGCTATGACAACCAAGGAAGAGAGATATTACAGGAGTTTCACGTGGGAGTGCATGGAGGTCTCCTTACTAGGTATGAAACATTTTCTCTCTCTCTACCTAGAAAGATACCATCAGAGCTGCGGAGATACTGCAATGCCCATCAGGCCCTGTAGACCAAGGATGTCACATTATATTCATTTTGTTGAAGCAGAACTCAGGCACACAAAATGGCAAGCGTCAAACCCGTCTGCAACAGACTTCTAATTCCTCAGACTCCTGTGGAAAATCTAGTGCATTGATGGATAGACAGGTATGGCTGTATCTCTTGAACCCTTAGCTATTGCTTTAACACTTCCAGTGGTTTGTTTTCAAAGTGATTATGCACTTCTGTAAGCCAGTTGAATATATACATGGACGTGTCCATTAATATTGCATCACACTGTGATTTCTGCTTCTAATTTAGTCAGAAAAACACAATAAAAATATGCACATGTAAATTCACTCTTGTTCATCGTTCAGTCTCAAGCTGCAGTGGAGTAAACTTTCCATTCAGCATGCGAGAAATTAGGCATACTGGCAGCTATGAACATCTAATTCCCTCTGCAGGGTGCTGACAATGTACTCCGAAGTAATGTTTTTCACTAATTACATGCTGCACTGACCATGGAAGCCTTCCGCTATCCCATGGCAGAGTAGTACTATTCCTATGGCTTTTTCATTTAATTGAATGTGAGTATGAGGGACTGTTACAATTTGCTTCTGGGATCCAGTGAGGCTTCTACAAATTGCAGAATTTTAGACAGCTGGTTAAAACTATGTTACATTGTTAGCTCTCCCTTGCTTTCATTTGGAAAAAAGAAATCCAACACCCTTTAAAATAAAATCCAAGAGAATATTCGGTAGGCAGGTTTCTTCAGAGGTGTGTCATGCTGTCAGTTACAAATTAGATGCAAAAGGGGTTGCCTTGCTATTGCTCAAAATTAAAATTCAGGAACAAGAAAAAAAACCCCACAAAACAGAACGAGTTACTTTCTGGCAGTTATAGGTTTTTTCAACTTTGTAATACAGTTTATTGAATAGTTCTTTTGCATTCATCCAAGAGTGATCGTTTTACTGGAAATACTATATTATTTAGGTTCAGAATATGTTTTCAGCTTTAGTAGTTAGTACTTAATCTTCCTACTACTGAATTAGCTTTGAGAAAATTAGGATTGAACTCTGGTAAGCAACAAGTAGTCCTGGTTAGACAAGAAAGAGAAATAAACCCTTCTGTTTAAGATACAGTACATACCTGTGTTTTATGCTTTTAATGGTTTTATATGGCACTATGTAAAATTATAATGTATGTCTTCAAGCAGTGTAAGGAGAGAACAGACTGGAACACATGGAGTAGAGCATTTCTTAATAGGGAAGGTACTTTAGCTGTCCGTCTGTGTTTGTAACCTCTGTGAAATGGAGGCAGTGAAGCTTGCACCGCTCTGCATCTCTTTGTGGCATTGCAGGGTGCTTGAAGTGACAATACAGAAATGAAGTGAATATACAGAAAGTGAAAAAAGGTACATGGATCTTACTTCAAATTGGAAGCTTGTGGAGCTGAAGATGATGTTTATTTTTGTCTGTACTGAACCAAAAAGAGGTTTGCTAGAGAAGCCATTCAGTAATAGCAGCAAGAAGGCAAAGGTGAATTCCACCAAGAAGAATCTGAGTAAGACGGATGAGAGGGGGCTCCATCAAATGACAAGAGGAGCAAGAGATGGGTAACTAAGGAGAGAGTAGTTCTTTTGCCAGCACAGATTAGACGATATTTGTTTGTTACTTTTTTGTGTATATTTGAAGTTTTGTCAGGCAGGAAGGAAGGAGTTTTCTTTTTATTTCACAGCTTTAGCCTGAATACCTATTTATATTCACAGATGTGGGAGTTGCATGCAATGCTGGTATATGACCTTGACTGGGATTTCTTTCAAGACTTTTAGAATTCTTCTTGTTTCATGTTTGTCCCTCAAAATTAAAGAAGTTAAATGCTTTGAGCATGTGCTCCTGTGAGTTTGTTGTCATCTGGGTCTTTTTGAAACAAATTCTGCCATTTACAAGGACAAGTGGAGCAGCTTAAATAAAAGAATATTTAAAAAACGTTGAAAGAAATTAATTCTACATGGGAGAGATATTTTTAGAAGCGTTAAGATGCGATAATTCTGACAAGAATGCTAAGGTTTTAATACACTAGTTTATATGCTTGAGGCAGTCAGTAATCAAATGCCTGAGTACCGTATGTACTGACATTTACAAATCACAAACAGATTTATGTATTATGATTCCAGAACTTTATCACAGCAAAATCATACTCTGCTGTTTAAAACAGATGACAGAAGAAGAATTAAAGATTCACGCTTATGAGAATGCAAGCAGCTGTCTAGTGTTTATTATATGGGCCAGAAAGTAAGAGGAATGCATTTTAAAAAGCTTAAATAGCCTTCTGAGTAAGGTGCTAACTAGATGGTTATCCAGAAGATTTATACTCAGCAAGTCACTTTACCTCTCTGCTTCTCTCCTGTCAAGGAATAATTGTTTCTTTCTACTATTCTTCATCGGTCTTACCCATTTAGACTGTGAGTTATGCTGTGTAGAAATTAGAGCCACTTCAGAATTGTTTCATCTGAGTTATTAGATTTCTTAAAAAGCAACACCTGCTTCCCCTCAAAACACCCCTGATTTGTTAAAAGTGAAAATATCTGGAAAAACCAACCCTATGTGAAACTCTGCAAGTTTGGATAATCTTATTTTTGGAAAGCATTCTCAGGACAGAAGGTTTCTAAAGTTGGCTGATGTCTCCCAGAGCAGTCACGATGTTCTGAGTTAAGACATTTAACTGTGTTAAGTGGGAGAAAATTAATCCTGGATTTCCTACAGCCCAGAAGATAATGAATCCTGGATTTCCTACAGCCCATGCAAACTTCCTCACGCTGGGGTCTCAAGAAATCTGGAATTTCTCTTTCTTTTATGGCATGTCCGTGACACATGCAAATATTCAAGAGCTGTGTGTGGTTCTTGTCTAATGCACATAGGAAGCACAGTCACAGCTCTCAAAAAATGGTGCTGAGTCCTCTTTTTTTGAAATTACAGTGTATTTTACTTAAGAATTTCATGTACTTTGAAATAATAAACATAAACTATTATCATCCTAAAAATAACATATAAGATGTTTTTAAGTGTCAGAGTGTTGAGCAGTCTGTGGCATATGTGTGGTAGCACAGTCTGAAAGCATTCAGTGTTGTCTTGGCTTCCCTGCTTGCGCTCAGACCTGCCTTCTCCCTGTGGACTTGCCTAGTGATCATGGGACTGAGACTGACCCTGATCAATGCCTCTGGGCCGGACCCTGACCCACACTGTCTGCTCAGCACCCTGCCTTCTGCTCAGCGAGGTCCCTCCATCCCCTGCCCCGCTGTCACCCCAGGCTCCCACTCACCTTCCCTTAGGGCATCAGCCACCCGTTGCTGCTACCTGCCACGAACCCTGGTGTAAAAACACAGGAAGTTTCATTTTTAGCATGTAAAATTGACAGGTGTAATATTTAAGTCAAGCACTTACTATATGTCAGTGTGATTTCTAGGAATTCAATTGAGTTAATGAAGTGAACAGGTTCGTGAACAGTTGCCATAGTGGGAGTGCTCCACTAAATTCAAGCTTCACATGGCAGAGTAATATCATTCATCCAAACGCATTTTTGATTTTGACGCTATTGATCTCATACTTTCTCAAAACTTTTTCAGCATCTCATCACTGCCTAGGTTCAGGGTTTTGTACATAATGGATATTGCTGCATGTATGAACACCAGTAACTATGAAATCCACAGCATTTAAAATACTACTAACATTGTCCTAGTAATGGAAGAAACTAAGTTTTTTATATAAACAATTTTTTTTGTTGTGTTCTCTTTTGCTTTAGCGGATATTCTCTATTAGTCCTTTCCTGCAGTAATTTGATTTTGGTTTTTTGCAAAATTTTGGCGTATTCGGATAGATTCTGCTCTCCTGAGTGTTGTGAAACATTTATTTCAAATGAAACAAAAAAATCTGTCTATAGTCCTGACAGATGGGACGGTCAGCAGTTATCAAAAAAGAAATGATAATAATAATAATTATTGCTATGTAAGATATTATAGTAGAACTCCTATGTAAAAAAATGTTTGAGATTTCAATACAAGTGTAGAAACACAGTGCGCTTGCTATTATTTAAACCAACAGAGAATATACCTACAAGGTAGATGGAAAAAATAAAAGCATAGGCTGTTTATTTGCTTCACTGAGGGAGTGAATAAACTTTACATGCTAGACTAAAGTGCTGCTGCACCTGAAGTTTTTTAATTTACAGTTCTCGAGAAAGGGACTCGGAGAAAAAATAAAGAAGAAATATGCAGTTATGAGGGAAAGCATCATGTAGGTTCAGTTTTTCATTCTTCCTCCTGGAATGTTACATGTTTGTGGATTGCAGGCTGGTCCTGCTGCTTCTTGTCAGAGCGCAGCCCACTGTCGCCGTGGGTTATATGATACAATGGCTTTTGAATAGTTCTCTCCACCCGCTACACTTTTTATCAGTAGCTAGAAAATCATTCCTGTAATGGGAGGAGTGGGAAAGCATTCCCAGGGAACAGAAGAAAGGCTCTAAAGCACAACTGATTCATTTTGTGGACATGATGTCAGTCATATAATGGTATGTTTCTTCCCATGCAGAACAGACAACTTTATTTCCATAAATTGCAATAATGTGTGAAAGGCTTCTACATTTTCTACCTCATCCTTATTTTCTTCTTTCAGGATTAGAAAAATGCTGACCACTGAGCTGCTGTCCAATTGGAAATCAGCTTTGAGTCTGAGATATCCTTTTGGCTTCTGTTAACTTTAAAAATGTGAGTGTTTCAGGAAAACAGATTTTTACTGCGCTGTCAAATCTGGGATCTAACTCTACATATCTCAGGAGGAAATCTAAGAAGCAGCTCGCCACATTCAGTGAACATTTTTCTTTTTCCTTCCTGTTCCCTTTCTGAATCTAACTTACAGCTTTGTATCTAAGTCTGACCCAGTGTTCTTACCTATGAGGCTCAGAGAGAGGGGTATAATGTGCACTGGTATTGACTCTGCTGAATAGGCTCCACATGGAAGCAGCCAATTCATCTCTCCATCTCAACCATTTCTTCCATCCTTAATTGTGTTATTATTTCCAGTGACTAATTGTTTGGAGGTGCTCAACTTCTTTCCATGCTGAGGTTGTGGGAGAATGCGGTAAAAATTTCAGGCAGCGAGTATAACTGGAAATCCAGGAACTTACGAACAACAAGCCCTGGGCAGAAATTAAAATTCACTGTAACTGTGTACAGCAACTAAGCAGTCTGACATGGTTGGGTTTAGGCACATGTGTATGAAAAAAAAATAAATCAAATTGCCTGTGTGCTTAGGTAAGTGAGAAGGGAGGGAAATGTAAGATTAAAGGAATACACATCTTTTTACCTAAGCAGTCTCCTCTGCCTTGGTTTGGAGAATATTTTTCGATAGGTTAGAAATAGAGAGGAATCTGGAAAGCAAATGTCTGTGGAGTAGGAAGGACATATATCTCACGTGCTGACTATTTCATATCTAAAATTAGATCTACATCCATTGACGTGGCTTTACTCCCACACAGCGACTTACATCTGTTTTACCTATAGGTAGGCAACCTCACCTCTATCCACTCCAAACTGAGAAGTGGGTGTAAGTTATGGTAAGGTGGAAGATGAGTGGCAGCTCCTTTTGTTTCAGAAGCCTGGGAAGGAGTCCTAAGTTGCTCAAAATATATATGGGAATCATAGGGCTTCTGAAGCTCTCCCAGATTTGTCTGATTAAAAATGCCAGTGCTTTTCTGGTTATTTTAATCCCGTGGTGGTTAAGCAGCACAGTGTCAAAAGCTGCAGACAAAGAGGAGACAAAATATACTTGTGAGGAGTTCATGACTGCCTGAAAATAGAGGTGTCTGGAGTATTAGAGACTATAAATACCAGTACGGGAAAAGATGATGTACAGTGAAACAAAAGCAAGAAGGTAAGGCTGAATAAAAGAAAGGTAGGGATGAAGATCAGAAAGCAATTCTTAAAGGGAAATCCTCTGTTGGTCTTTGGTACAATGCCCGCAGGGAATCAGTCCCCTGGTGAGAGGTCATGGTCTGTAGCTACTGCAATGCACGCAGAATCACACATCATGGTGAAGGTGCTGAGGCCATTTGGTGTCAAATCCCAAGTCTGTCACAGCCTTCTTGAGTGACATTGGGCACATCAGCTCACACATTGCTACAGACAAATGTCTCAGACCCAATCCTGATTCAACTGCCAGCCACATTCTTTAAAAGCAAATAAAAGGTTAGCTCAAGCTTCAAATGCCTGCCAAAAAAGAGCCTGAGTGGTTCTGGTGCTCTGAGAGACACCCAAGTGTAAGCCTGTGTAATCTGGGTGGCTGCACACAGGTGGGACCGTGGGTGCCCAGAGGAAGCCTGCCATGGTGATATCATTTGGCTCAGCTCTCCCCGAGGACAAGGCAGGTGCTCTGAGCCCATCTGCAACCAGCAGAGCAGAGAGGAAGAACCTGACCACACAAGAGACATCATCTTCTTTGGTAAAATGGGAAGGTGGCAGGATGAAAGCCCCCACTTACTCTCTCATCTGTATGAACTGGGTCACATACGAAGTGCCTAGCAGAGGTATTCTCTCAGGTGGACTTCTAGGGTGGCTGTGCATAAGCCGTTTATCAAGCAGCAGAAAATGAACTGTTTGATCCGTTAAAGAAAGGGCCCAACTTCAAGCCTGCAAGAATTGGCCAAACCATTGCAACATGCATTTGTTCATCAACTACTAAATTAATTACTAAATCCATCAAATACGAATTACTCTAGGCTATAATCTACCAATGCCAGTGAGGGATGTACTCCTGCTCAGATGGCTGCTTTCCAGCTCTCATAATTCCATTTTTCTGTCCTTCCCTAAACTGGAGGGGACTATATATGACTCCCCGAGAAAGACAAGCTGTCCAGCTGAGGACTACTAGCACCTGAACAACAGTTGTTTTTGTTTCCCTGCATTGCCATCAATATAAATTACAGAATTGTTAATGACAATGGCCCTGAAGGATGATTCTTCTGATCAGAGAGCAGCTGTTGTAGCATATCCTGGTACTTACATGTACTTGTTGGTCTGTGCGTGAGTCAGCCTTTGATGTTTGCAGCTGTAGACACAAGGAAGGCAAACAAAACAGAAGACCTCTTTAATTCCAGTGCTGTGTTATCAGCTTGAGTGCTTATTGCATGAGCTGTACATGACCCAGAGTTTGCTGTTGTGTCCTTTTGTTTTTATAAACAGGAATAACTGCAGCCCAGGCTCGGGCTATGGGGCGATTGAGGCTGCAACTGATGCTGTTCTGGTAGCTGCTTGCTGCAGGGTGAGGGCTTTCCAGCTGTCCGCAATGCCTTCCGTGTGTGCAGAACGGCCACTAACCAAGAAGGAAGATGTGGATTAGCTTACTAGACCAGAAAACAGTCCCAGGAATCCCAGCAGCCTTCCTGGGCGAGGCCAGTGCTAGTGTAACACTAGTGCAATAATTCAGGCTTGGATTGCTCTAATCTGGAGGTTTAAATAGGAGTACTGGTCACGTATGAAGAGAGGAACTATCTTTTCATAATTTAGCTTCTTGTTTTATACTGTGGACATAATTTCTTTGTGCTATTTGCACAATTTCCAGCACACCAGTGCTCTCCAGACCCCCAGTTCAATACAGCCATGAAAGAGAGTTTGAGTGCGTGTCCTATGTTCTGGCCACTCTGTGCATCTGCTTTGCTGGTTTACGTTGCAGTGAGAGCAGAAAATCTGGCCATATCTGCTCTGGAAAAATTTGTGGATGGATTGAAATAGCTGCTTCCAGCAGCACAACCTGGAAAAGTGCTTACAATGACAACAGAGCTAATATCAGACAGCTTAACTGATTCCTCCCCCTGACACAGTGCTTTGTTTGCACTAAAAGCACAGATCTTACCATAGCAGCCTAGGAGTGGGTCAGCTGTGCTGATGTCGGTGTAAGTCCTCAGATTTATGTCTCACATTTACCCAGCAGAGGAGCTCTGACTGTTTAAGAAGTGGCCTTTCCCCAGCTGTTTCCTGTTAAAAGTGGAAAGCCTGGCTGGACTCAGGTGGCTGAAGCAGGTGCCTGAGCTGGCTGGTGGCAAGGCCATTGCAAGGGTTGCAGCAAGGCTGCAGCTCAGCCCTCCGGCTGCAACCCACTTTGCTGTGTTTGCATTTCCATCTTGCTTTCGTGGCCCCCCCGAATGATGTCTGCTGGGTCCTCATGGCAGGAAAGCTGCTCTGCCTCTCTGTACAGCCGCCGGCAGAGAGCCCAAGTGGGATCGGCCCCCCTTTTAGTACCAGTTAGTCCCATGTTATCAGATCCTCCATAAGGTAACAGCCCACCTCACAGCACGCAGGTCTGTCCTCAAATTAAGAGGAAAAGTGTGACTGTCCCTTGGGAAGTGATTTCACGGCTGGATCTCCCCAGTTCAAGAAAGATGAAGAGCTACTGGAGAGAGTCCAGCGGAGGGCTACAAGGATGGTGAGGGGACTGGAACATCTCCCCTACGAGGAGAGGCTGAGGGAGCTGGGCTTGTTCAGCCTGAAGAA
>Ga0065711_1042390_pt1 | contig 15418 bp, 6 predicted proteins | sample Hoacrofraction12_FD_59098 | JGI IMG/M metagenome (GOLD analysis project Ga0065711, IMG submission 59098) | Hoatzin crop microbial communities from Cojedes, Venezuela - Epithelial fraction 12 v2 (version 2) | ecosystem: Host-associated > Birds > Digestive system > Esophagus > Crop | place... | reverse complement strand
AAAAAAAAAAAAAAAAAAAAAAGTATCTGAAGTTAGTAGCATCTTTGTGTGGTAGTTATCTGTAATGATTACAGAGAATCCAGTACTAGGAAGGCACTTATTTCCAGGTAATAGTTCAAGTGCTAAAGTAGCTATCCACAGCCCCTCTTTCAAAGGTACTGTCTTTCACATCACTACTTACTCATTACCAAAAAGCATTTCTATCAACAGTACCCCTTAGAAGAGTAAAACATCAAGGACATTTCAAGGCTGTTGGTGCCCTTGATCTGGGGAAGCATTGCCTCCACTGAGATTTTGGTCTGTGCATCAAGACATAGTCTGTTTTGACTCTCCTAAAGTAGTTAAAATTGCACCCAAGTGATTTCCTGGAGAGAGGCACACATTGGGCAATTAGGAAACTTAAGTGCAGTGCATGGAGGTGTTACGGCAAGAGTGGTCTGGGATCAAAAATTTACTCTTTTCCACACTGGTGAGGGAGTGCTACTTACTCAAAGTTAGTATTTCTCATTTAAAACTAACTGGCACCGTGACCAGAAGAGCTGTAGGTGAGCTGGATGCACAGAAGGTACAACAAATTACAGTTTGCCTCTTCCCTTTCTCCTTCCTCAGGGAGGCCATGAGAAACTTGCACGTCTTCCTTCAAACTGCTCTGACCGAATACGTCTCTGACTTTTCCGTCACCACAGTCAGTACACAGCCCCCAGTGTGAGCCTCCCCTAGAATTTGCTCGGCTGCTGTTCCGCCCCCTCCCTCCTGCTTGCCCAAGGTCCACGGGACATGCCTGGCAGCTTCCGGAGGCACCCATCCATGCAGGCAGCTCAGGATCTCTTCAAGCTCCTCAAACTCTTCCCATCCTGGTGTGCCCAGGCTACTCTGCACAGCACCTGTATTTAGGGTAATGGCTTAACTGGAAACCAGCGCAGTAAACTGCCCAGATTTGCTGGTCATTGGATGGCTATCACAAATCTCTGCAAAGTAAGATTGATCTGCATCCACAGTACAAAGCAGAAGGACTATAGTTTATACCTCCATAAAATAGCCCAGAGTTCCAGGCTTGCATAAACCTAGGTAGCAATGGTAGATGAGTTCAGGTAAAATGTGGAGAAGAGTACTTTAAACCCACAGCAAAGATAAATCTTAAGGGCAAACTCAAATAGCTAAGATGACATTTGGCTCACTACTATTTCTATCTGTCAGCTGCAAATAAGTCCTTTCACATTATTCAATATTCTTTTTAAGAAGGTTAGAAATCAGGAGCAGACCAAGATGACTTTTGTAAAGCTATAATAATTTATACCTATCAAGATGTTTTCTTTTGCTTGGGGTTTGGTCAGTTTGTTTTCAGGTTATTTAGAGTTGGGGAAGAGCTGAAGAAAGGTGAATGACATGAAAGGTGACCTGCACCCAGGAAAATACAATTTCAGCTTTTGGGTAGAATTATTGAAAATGGAAACACAAAAGAGCCCTTTGAACTGCAGTAGATAGCAATGAAAACTATTTCAGAAGAAGTAAATTAATAAATAACTCAGATTGCAGATTGTTGCACAGCCACAACAAGCTGCAGAGGTTATTGGTTTGTTTCCAGACCAAGGTCTACAAAAAACAAATATATGGGGCTCGGGGCATTTACAGATAATGAACATCCAGACTGAAGAATGCACCCCAAGGTATTTTGGGAATCATCTCACTGACAGAACAGAAATCAGATAAAAAAAAGCAAGAAAGAAATATGATCTGCAGAGACACAGAGAGACAGAGACTCAAACCGACTGCCAAGTAATGGCCTCTTTCCACCCATAGTACAAATAACTATGTTCGAAGTTAACCAGGGAACAGATACCAGCTGATTTAGCCCCGACCTGTTTCTGAAGCTTTATCTATAGAGTGCAACTGGTGAGCTAACAAACTTGCAGGCCTGTTGCCTGCCCATAAAAGGAGCACTGATGCCTGCCTGCCCTACCATCAACCTCCACCTCCAGGCTGGGCAGCTGCTGGAGGCCTGCCCTTACATGTGCATTAAAACATGCTGATCATTCAGCCGGCTATTTCATCTTCCCAGGCACATTTGTTATCGGGATAATAGAAGAGATTTTTTTACTGTTCTCCAACTGACATTTTCGCTGCCTCAGAGAACCTGTCTCTGCTGCCTGTGGGCAGGTACCTGGGTGCAAGGACAGTACCCAGAGCCACAGCCCTGTGTGCTGCACCATGCCGCTGCCACACGCACACCCGAGCGCACTGAGGGCTTTGCCTTTCTGCTGCTCAGCTCTGCGCTGAACCGGCTTTCTAGTGGGGTGATTTCTCAGCGCATTTCATGCTGATGACTAATATCCAGTCACAAAAGCAAAACCAAAAGAAAAACTTTACCTGACCCTAACAAGATCTCTTCCTATGATATATAATTATTCTTCCTTAATTTTGGCACTGAGTAACCTGTTAATTTTGAACTGAGTAAGGAAAAAAAATTATCTGTGTAATATGTATCTTTCAAGGAACAGAAAATGTACCATGCCACAAACCACCTCCCGCAACCTCTAATAACAAACACACTTGAACATTATCTGTAATAAATCCAAGAACGAAAAGAAAAACCTTCATGAACTCACTTCAGGCGCAAAGAGCTTGAAGTCATTCTCCAAGAACTAAAAAGGCTACACAAGTTTCCTTATAATCAGTTCTGTTTTTCAGCTCTTTGCGCAGCACTGCCAAGCTAACTACAGCGCTGCACTGGATATGTTTGCCTTTGCACTGTAACAGGAGTTTAGATCCTCAAGTACTGTAAATGGAGGTCTCTCTATGGACTCTAGCACAGGGAGTCTTTCCGCTGAATCTTTACACCACATCAGTCTTGCGTGTTTCGATATCAGCTTCAGTTTCTGTCTATCAACTTACAATTATTTAATGAAGAAAGGTTCTTGAAATGCATTATCACACTTTGAAAAATAGTACCAGGGACAAAAGAGACAGGAAAAGCAACAGATGGGTAACAGTGCCAGCAGGACAACTCAGTTTCCAAACAACAAGCTATCACAAGCACATCAGCCTCCCTACGGGTTTCTTTTTAAGTTCACAATGATGTGTTAAACGTGCCTCCAATTTGTGAGGAATTTCACAGTGTAAACGTTTCAGTGAACCTTTGGTAATTGCAGTATTGGGTAAAATGCAGGGAAGAGTACTTTAAACCCACAGCGAAGATAAATCCTAAGGGCAAACCCTAATAGCTAAGACAACATTTGCGTCACTACTATTTCTATCTCTCATCTGCAAATAAGTCCTTTCATATTATTCAATATTCTTTTTAACAATATTCCTTTTCACAGCCCTGCTGGGACTCGGCTCTGGCAGAGACACCCGAGGCTGCTCTGGGTGCTGCAAGGGCTGCTCTGCCTGCCTCCCCGGGGACTTTTTGGGTGAGCAGCACCCAGAAGCAGGACTGGCAGTGTCTTTCTTTGCCAAACAAACAGGCATCCCATCTGAGGCTGAAGGCTGTATGAATTGAGCATCAAGGGAGAGGAAACTGGTTTCCTGTGCTGAACTATCACTGCCCATTTTACTCTTGCAAGGGATAACCTCTTCATTGCGTAGCAGTTTCTCCATTCATCTTTGGGAGGAAGGGTACTGCCCCCCACCCCCAATCCACGTGTGTAGTTATCCCATTGAAAAATAGTTAGGAAAGAGATGAGAAGCAAATACAATCCATTATTTTAGCTATTATTTTCTCCCTTCACGGGGGAGAAAAACGTCCATGGAACTCTAATTCTCTCTACATATGGAGTATTCCCAGGATTTCATTCGCTTTCACAAAATAGAGAATGAATCTTTGCTGCTCTGGGCATGTTTTCCCTTGAAATATTGCAAAATCTCTTTTCTCCTCCTTTTAAAATCAGCCTCGTTGAGTCAGGCACCTGCTATCACCAAGCCCTGCTGCTCCCACTCTCCTAAACTGCAGGGTGCTTCCAAGCCTTACACAGCTGCGACCCAAGCAGCTGAGCGCTTATCCTGGCTCCCATGCAGCCCGGCACCACCCTGGGAGCACACTCCAAGGCTGGAAATGGAACTGGTTTTCTTTTCTAGGACAGTTCGTATATGCCCGTACATCTGCTCCTGTGTGTGTGCGTGTGACTGCATGCGTGACTTCTAGAAGGGAAGCTTTATGAGGAAGCAAAACCAGCAAAACCTAATTTTAGTCTTACATTGTAGCCAGATAAAATCTAATTTGATGCTTATATTGTAGCCAATACTGTGCGAACTTGGATGCTCTCGTTTTTTAATAAATAGCACTATTGGAATGTTTAATTCATTATTATTGTTTATTTTAGCACACTAAATTCCTTGAACTAAAGGAGTTTAATTGTTATTGTGTCCTACAAGTCTGCTCAGTCTCAAGTTCATGCAAATGACTGGCAAGCCTTTGGTTTGATGCAGAGAAATGAAAAGCTTCTACTTGACTGTCACCTCCTTCAGGCAAGGTGCAGCAAGCAGCACTGTTAATAGTTATTCAGTTAAGAGTTATTTAAGATTTTCTGTCCTGTTTCTCCACAAGAGTTTCCATCTTTTCGGTGCTTAAAGTCTTTTTCTAGTGGCTTAGAGGATAAAGGAATCTAACATGGTAACACCTTCCTCTTCCTGATGTTCGTGATAATATCCAGAATCTCTTACAAGGCAGAACACAGAAATAAGCTCAGAAGAAGAATCCTTATGTTTAATTCTCTGCCTTCCTGCAGACACCTAGTGCAAATTTAGATCATGTAGTTAAATTCAGAGGACACAGAGTCGTCCAACTCCTGCTGGATTCAGGAAGCGCTATTTACATATATGGGCTAAATTTCAATTGATTTAACCCCATATTTTCTACAGCCAGAGATTACAGCTTCCTTAACTCAAAAGGGTTTTGCAGAGAATAAAGAAAAAACAAACCATAAACTTCAAAGCAACCCAATGCAGTGAGCCCCACAAACACAAAAAGCACCAATTCCTTCACACCCTGAGCGCACGGCAAGGGGGCTGCCCACCCAGGAGCGGCATGAGCAGAGTAGCTCCGCAGAAGACATCAGGGTAGGGGCCAAAAGGGACAGCATGGAGCATCCTTACCAGCAATGACACAGAAAAGGGACAAACAGGTCCAAGAGCAGCCCGGAAAAGCACCAGCAAGCAGGATTCAGGACAGACAAAGTTGGGTAAAGAGCTACCCTAAACAGGCAAAACACTTATGCAAGGAGCAGTGTCTGCCCTAAATGTGGCTCCGGGCTAGTGGGTGGGTGGGTGTGTGGGTGGGGATCCCAGGTGATCCTGGTCAAGGCAATGAAGGCCTCAGCAGCAGAGGAGAGCATTGGTCTGTGTTGTTTTTATGGAAATTTTGACACATAATTTGAGACACCAAAAAAAAAAACAAACCAAGAAAGCCTTTTTTAAATGATGAAGCAAGTATTTCAATACCTTCAAACATTTACTGTCTTTATTGTATTTAACATAATTTCTTGTTTTTAAACATTTTCATACTGGATAGTTCTCTTAAAATAAAAAAAGTCTGTCATTTCTACAAAATGTCCTGACAGCGCTCATTTTACAAAAGCAGCTAGAGAAAGAAAGCAGCCACTCTATTAATCCAAACTAGGCTTCCTTTCTTAGTCACATCTGTCTGCCACTGCTAAGAGATGCCATAAATATTGAGCACATTTCTTAGGACACACAGGACAGTTTTGTCACTTGGCAATTCTCCATAAGTCATTCTCTACAATCCACCTCGCTAACGCCACTATTTTTTTTTCATTAGGGTTGAACAGGAGCAGGAGACGCGTTCTGAGAGCAACTGAGGTGATCAGCAGTTTCAAAATGTCACAGGAGAAGTTAGGATGGATTTGTTTGAAACAAATCATGAGATCTCAAGACATTTCACCAAAAGTGGAGTGTGCATCAGGAGTACAAGGGACCGTCCTACCCAGACCATTCCCACATAGAAAGGAATGGGTTACCATGAAACCAAAGTTTGCAAATTCTAAGGAAGAAAGAGCACAATCATACTTGTGGGAATGACAAAGATCATGTTAATGAATGAGGCTCGTATTCGGCTCTGTTCTTGCCGCAGTCCTCTGGGTCACATGTGATTCTCTGTGCATAATGGAAGAGTCAGCACCTTCTTCCTTGCTCTGAGATGCTACAGTAAATTTAACCATCTGCTACATGTTGTTAGAGCTCAGAGGAAAGAGAGCGACAACAGGAAGAGTATCTGGGCAATCAATTGTGCATATTACGTATTAGACAAATAAATGTTTGCATGTGTTAGCAGAGCAGTCAGAACTTTTTTCTTCTGATTAGTGTTGATGATATTGTTCTCCACACTCTGGATAACTTTGCAGTAGTATCTGAATGGTATCGTAACAAGTGCAGAGTGGATGGAGAGAACTGTGCCAACATAACTACTAAATAGACCAGCTAACTGATACTCTTACAAAATTCAGAAAGCCTGCCTCAGAAGTATGCTCCCTGATTCCTGCTCAAAGTTTCTGAAAGTTTTCCCTTTTTCTGCTGTGAGTTAGAATTAAAACAACCTGCGAATGAGAAATCAAAATATTTGAAGGCACCGAATGTATCTAGCACACATCCTGGAGGAATATCTGGTGTTACATGTGCATTGGCGTATACTAATTACAGAGGCAAAATGAGGGGGGGGAAATTCTAGAAAATCTTCCATCAACAGGAAAATAAAAATGCTTGCGCCCCAGTCGTCTCTTTGTTTGAGCTTGCACCCCTCTGAGGACAGCTGCCAGGCAGGAGACCTGGTTCCCCCTCCTAGGTGAGGGATGCCTTAGTGCTGATCTCAGTAAGAAGTTCTGCACAGAGTGGGTAAAGCAACAGCTCCACACCACATGTGAGCCGTCAGCCACCCTGTGCAACTCGTAATGCACCAGGCTCTCTCCCCACACGATGGGTGTTGGTTACCTCAGTAGGCAGGTCGTTAGACCAAGCCACAGGGATTGCTGTGGTACTTGGGTTGGCAGGGGGTTCCAGCGGGCAACCACACAGAGTAGAGGTCCCTGAGACATGCTCGTTTAGCCTGTACAAATGGTGGGGAAATCTTCAGAGCCACAGGAGAGAGGCCCCAGCCTTCCCTGGACAGGTTGTTTGATGGGAGGAAAGCAAAAGTGAGAGGGAAATGGTGTCTACTTTTGATATCCATCTGTAGCTCAAGCAAAGACCAGGGCATCTGAATATGTATCACTCACAGTTTCTACGCCTTTTCCTGTACTGCCTTTCCCTTGCTTTTGCCCTTGGAAGAGCTAACTCGCACCCAAGCGAGGAGCTGGGCTGTGGTCTGTGCTGCAAGCGAGGGTGTCCATCACTGCACAGCAGGTACACGGGACCTTGAACAGGTTTCAAGCTCTTAGATACCACATACCTAAACTACATACCTCCCTCCCCAGTTCAGTCAGTAAGGGTAAGAAAAGTATTGTGATTTTCAATATGATTGAATCTACATTTTAAACCATAATGGGAATTTGGATTTGAAAGTACTCATTCTGCAGCCAATATACATAAATAGTGGGGCAAATATAATTTGAAAAGTGTTGATATCACATACTGACATATTGTATCATTTACTCCCCATGTGAAGGCATACTGCTGATGTACATAATGAGTAGTCTACTGATGTAAAGCATACATATATATTTGTTGTGCTTCAGCCATTCACCTGCAATCAGCTCTCCTGCCAGCCTCAGCATTGCCACCAGCCAGAACACTTCTTTGTATTATCCTTCCATTTTATATTTTAGAATTCAGTTTTACAGTTTTAAACAGTTGTATCACATTAGTAAGAAATCATCTGCTTTTATTTTTCTTTTCCAGCACAGCTGGTTTTTTTATTTTTCATTTCCTGTTTACAGTCACAACCTTAACATCTATTTAAACACAGATACATCCTGCTACCAAGAATAATTGAAGTAGCTGATGATTTTAGGTACTCAGCAATTTACTGATTCGGAGAGCACAGTATCTCAGCATACCTTCTGCTTGGATCTCACGGTTTCGCTGCAGAGCAAAGAGAGTTAGGAGTATTTGATCTAGCCAGCACATGTTTTATTAAATTATTGGAATTCTGCAGATTTCCATGGGGTAGCCATGGCTTACTTTGCTTATCATTTCCTTTGGCTAAATTGCCTCATTCCATGTTTGACCATGTACAAAAACAAAGTGCATGCTATGTTTACAGCAGAGACCAGTAGCATTTTAATTCAAATATATTAAATTTCCTGTGTGGTATTTACAAAATCTTATTCCATATTTTTAGTTAATGAATTCATTAATTCAGTATTAATTTAAGCATTAATATTGACCAGGATATTTGCATTATTATAGTGATATAAAGAAATGCCTTTCATACTCAAACTAAAATCTCAAGTTTTCAGGGTTTTTTGTTTGTTTGTTGGGGGTGTTTTTGCAAGGAGTTTATAATACATAATAGGTATGAGGGATAACTCATACCTGGAGGAGATTTAAATAGCCCTTACACTACTGATATAGGAAAACCTAGGCAACATAAACAGAGCCACTAGGCACTCAACATACATGAACTATGTTATACAGATGCTGCTGAGGAGTTTGAGAGAGGGAAAGCCCAGAGAGCTGTCACCTCCCTGCTTCCCATGCGAAAACCAGGGAGTCTGTGTGCCGTTTCGCTCTGAGCCCTGAAAAGAGGTGGAGAGGCTGGAGCTGCAGCCCCGCAGCTGCCACACTGCCCAGGGCTCTCTGTTCCCTCTTTGGTCTGTAAAATGACTCCTTAGCCTGATAAACTGTCATTTTATTTTTGTAAAGATCATTCTCCACATAGGATTAGACTGCACAAGCTGCTCAACTTCACAGGGCAGCCTTCATAAACTAGCCCTTTCCTCCCCATTTCTATTCCCCAGTCCCAGATGCGGGACCCCAACACCTGTGTGGAGCAGTAGGAGCAATTTCTACAGATGCTCACAGCCCACGGCTGCTGAGTGCCCCTCGTCTGCCGCACGCACGCTGCCCGCGGGACACTGCTTCCCTCCTGCGCCCGCTGCGCTCGGTCTCGGGGTCCTCACTCCAATGCCAGTCGTGAGATTTTCACACTTTGGTATAAAATATAGACTGAAGCATGGGCTTCTTGTGCTCCTGGCTCCCCGCAGGCAGCTCACAGTTTAGCTGAGAAGAGGATCTGGGCCAGCTTGCAGACTGCTCTGCTCTGCAAGGACACACACAATCAGATTTTGAAAGCAGCAACACTGGCAACAAACCCTGTTGTTCAGGACATCACCAGAAGGATGTTTTCATTTACTTTTACAGAAAAGAACGTAACCCCAAAAAGAAATCAGCACCTGTGTTTCCGCTGCTTTCAAAAGGTGAGGCTCTTGGCTTTTCTCGTTTCACTGCCTTGGTGCTCTCAGCTGACTGAGCTCCATCCTCACACCTGAGCCAAAGCAGCAACATTGCTCTTTTCTTACTACACAATTAGACATAGGTAGGCAGGATTTCAAAGACTTCAGGAAAATGTATGCCTTTCTGTCTTCTTAAGAAATGGCACAGGCACTTGCACGTGCTCTTTCGTTAATTGTATGGCCCACTCAACAGCTGCTGCCTAGCCAAAGCTGGGAGCACCCACCAGCTGCACAGGTTTGCACGTTCGCCATCATGATCTGCTTGGAAAATTTGTTTTACTGTACGTGCTCTGTTTCTGAATTTGAAGGTGTGGGGGGTTTTAAGACACTAGGCCTTTCTACATGCTAAGGAACAAAGCAGAACCAAGAAGCAGATAATGCCTGGAAAAGTAGAAGAATAAAATAGGTTAAATTCTGTTTTGAACTAATAAATATGAGTCACCGCAACGATCTCATGAGACGGAGACTTGGGTTGAAGCCAGGCTTGTGTGTAGCATTTACACTTATGAATGGTTAGAAGTCAATTCAGCTAGTGAACAGGAATGACAAGGGTTACAACAGTAGTGCCACTGTGTTGAGTGACCTCCAGTTACTCCGTGTAAGACACATTTATTAAGGGTTGTTGGCCTGGGGTTTTTGAATGTATGGAAACAGCAAAGGTGTGGAGGTATTTACAGGAATTTCTGTGACCTAGACAAGGTGAGATTTCTGGGTGGCCCCATGGCCTTTGCCCTGTAACAATGCGAGGATCCCACTTAGCATTGTCCATGCCGCCCAGCCAGTAAATCTGGGACAGATCAAGATGGATTTAAACAAACTAATTTACTTCTGTGGCAATGAGTGCCTGATTTTTTCACCGTGACAACTGCTTGTAACAACATCTGATCTGAGGCATATTATTGAAAGCACTCAGCATTGGCACCCTTTGCCCTCTCCTGTCACAGGAGGAAGGACATGAGGCTCCTCCAGACAACACTGCAGAACATCTCAGGCTCCTTCTCTGAGTCACCCTCAAGATGCCTCTCCCCTTCAGCATCCTGGGGAGATGGCCAAAGCACTCCAGTTAGATGGTTTCTGTTTTAACCACCAGTGAGGAAAATTTGATATTCATAACAAAGTCTTTAAACCATTTCTACAATGGGTTGCTATGTGCTGAGCAGAAACAGTGGACAGTAACCTCAGTGGGACTCCAGCAATGCAAAGGGACTTACACCATTGTTGATTTTGCCTCTGTAGTGCCTGGGGTGGAATGTTGGACTTCACATCTCATAGTACACCCTTCTTTTTTCCTCTTCAGTGTTTCATAACATTGTGAAAGAAGTGTGCCACAAAACGTTTCCATTGACTTGCTGCTGTAGGAGTGGTAAATCAGCATGGGCATTTATCATCGCAAGCAACGGACTTGTGGTGCAGGAGGCAAACAGGACAGCTGAACCTTTTCCTTATGCGGTTAATTACTGATTATCACACATATTGTTACACTTAGATGCTCCTGCACCCCATACACCATCTCTTTGTAAAAGCAAGGGAAAGAGGAAGGTTGCAGAGGACTTTTCCCCTCCCATTAACCGCTGCCTGAGGCTGATGAGAGATTGCTCCTCTTACCCTACTTCTACTGCCAACCCCCAAACACTCTGATTTTAATCTTCTTTCAATTCTCAGATCCCTGAGCAATTTCCAGAGGGGTGTAATTGTAAACACAGTGACCACGCGCTCACTTTCTTAATGCCCTTTGGTGAGCTCTGGAGATGCAGCTGAGGACAAGCTAGAGCCCCATAGTGTGGTCTGAAAGCCTCTACCAGCATCGTACTATTCTCAGCATCAGAAGTTTCCAGGCTTCACCTCTGCTTTACATCACCCGATGCACTCAGATCTGTACCTCCTGCAGCACTGGAGAACACTGTGTTGGGCTCCCGACACCACTGTGATGTTAGCACGCGGGCTGTTTGTTTTCCCTGTGTTATTGTGGTTGCATTGTCTTCAGTACCCACACTTGCTCATCCACCTCTTATACACCATGGAGTGTCAGCCTGCCTGAGAGAGAGAGACGCATCAAGATGCTCTTGCCATCATCGCATGCTCCTCCACCTTTGGCTGAGGAGCATCGCTTTCAAGAGCAAAGCCCAGTTCTTGAGATGCTGCCAGGTCACTCCCTGCCTGGGGCAGTTATACAGGACAGGCTGAAGAAAGGACACCAGTTCCACCCCACAGCACAGCAATGTCCCCCTGTAGCCCTTCAGGCTTCCAGCGCAGGTGGCACCTGGGAGTGATGTGGCAGCCTTCCCCTTGGGAAATGCTGGCCCTGAAGCAGCCCCTTCTCCAGGGCAGGATTCTTTTCAGGTAGGGCAATCCCAGCTTGTAAAACCCACCTGAAATCAACTGTATAGGATTCGCTCAGTACCAATTCTATTTATTTAAAATAACAAACAAAAATGTAAAAATCAGATGTCTGCACAGTTCGTTCAGGAAAGAAAATACAGTATATCACTGTCTGCCCTGAATCACATGGGGACGATTAAAGACTCTCATCAGGAGTGGCACAAATACTAATAGACCCAGAGACGTTTTATATACAGCACTGCTTCTGCTGACAGCTCAGAATTTCCTTAGGGTTCTTCCCTGATGGAATGAATTCTATCTTCGATCTATACTGCGAGGGGAGGAAATGGATATTTAAGTTATCAGTGTGTTTCTGTGGACTTTCATACTTGCTACTAGTAAAATACTACGAGGAACTCAATGTTCTTGTTTCAGTAGTAGTTTTTGGTACACACATCAAGGCAGTACGGCTAATTCTCTGCATCTTAGACCCTGTCACCGCAATCTGCATTACAGTGCCCAGTGTTATCGTAGCACCAGGGAATGTGAGTGGTCCTGAGCATGTCTGATGAAGAAGATGTTTATTTGTGGTGGACTTGTGCAAAGTCATGACTAAGCAAGTGCACTGGAGAAGCCTCTGGCAGCAATTCCGATCACCAGGAGGTTGCCCTGCATTTTAAATGATTAGTGTCTGCAAAACGTATGCGTGTTGGGGAAGGGAGGATAAAATACACCCATTAAATCACAGCCTTTGAAAATATGATGTCACAACAAGTCACATCCTATTAGAGGAATCAGAAGATAAATGTTTGCTGTGGGCTGTTGAAAGAAGCCAGGAAGAAAATAAAGCTTTCCACCCAGAGTGTAAATTGTAAAAGATGACTTCTTGTGTTGCCTTGCTTCTGCCAAAGAAAAAATTCTTTGCTAACTAAGAGAAATACAGCAGAAGACAAATAGCACAAAAATAGAGTGAGCAACTAAGGCTTTCCACCAGAGAAAGTCAGTTATTTCCAAACGCAGTTGTGTTTTGGTTTGGTTTCATGCCAGTCTGCAGGCCAGGGCTTTGCTTTAATCCAAGCAAGTTCATCCAGACCTAGGGCAAAAGGTTCACATCTCAGGCTCTGGTTTCAAACGTTACAGAGATAAGAAACTGTTATTTAAGAAAAGGGGAATTTGCGCTCTGAGATGAAATTAATGAAGCCTCCTGTTTACACCAGTATGTGCTACTCCAGCAGTACCGGGAAGAGGGAGGACAAGGCTGAAGATTGACTCAGAATTCTCCAGGTCCCAGGAATGAGCAGGAGGGCTGACAAGCTCGACACCTGCATCAGCGTCTTGGGAAATGGACTTTTTTTGATATCATGAATTTATGAACATTTCAGTATAAAAGACGTATCTGGTGAAACTGATGCGTTATGTCAGAGCTCTCTCTTTTTCTTCTTCTATATCAGATTAAAAGATGCATTTTAGGAATTGTACATTTCTGTCATGTCTTCGCTGTGTCCTGCTTTCCGCAGATTTATATTGCTCAGAGAAGAGCGGCAGGTGTAATTCCACCCTCCTGGCAGCCATTAACAAAGACCATGAAAGCACTCTGGGCTCAAAAGAAAATGGTTATTTAATTAAAGCAACAGGAAAACTCCCTTTCTTGTGGTAGCTGGCAGCCAGATGGGCTCCTGCATCACATCTCTCTTCATTCCTTCCCTCACCTTCTGGAGAGGGGGTAAGCAAGGTTGAACAAACAGTTTTACCCACCACAGAGCTAGCAGGGTCCAGCCTCCCAGGGACCTGTGTCCTACGGGTGAATTATCAGGTGGCAGCTCCACAGCACCTACCTTTGCCTGTGTGGATCCCTTGTGTGTCCAGTAAAATGTGAATTTGTATCTCAGCCTTTCCCTCTGTAGAAAACCTCTGCTCTTCATGAAGTTTGTAGGGAGTTAATGACCTCTGGAATGATGACCACAGAGTAAACCCAAATGCAGATTATGGTCAGTACGTTTGAACGGCAAGGTGCTTGGTTCTGACAAATCACACAATCATATAATGGTTTGGGTGGTATAAAAGAGTACTGAGGTCTTTATAAAATATCTCTTCTAAGTTGGGAGTCTATCGGATGTGTCCTTAGAAGCTGGGTCCTGGAGCCTTTGCTGCATAACCTAATATGAGGGTTTGCTGGAGGCGTATATTAATGGCTTTAAAATGAACTTTCAGCAAACTGTGCCTTGGGTGCACCCCTTTAGCCTGTACTTCAGAAATATTTTGAAATTAAATATACTGAAACAGACAGCTAGAAAAATAGACCATATTAATACTAATAAACCCCCTAATAGACAACAGACTGCAAGGCCATTAAAATTCTAGTCATGGCTGGGAGAGCAGACTACAAACTTTGGAGACAACAATGGAGAAAAAGCAACTAACAGCAATTTTGAAGAGAATCTGACATGATTGTAAGAACATCAGCTGGTTCTGCCTTGGTTGTTGTTAATAGACTCTGTTGTGACCCCCTGCACAGCAGAAATATAACATAATGAAAGACAAGGCATATAAATCAGCAATCAACTCTTTCTTCTTCTCGACACATCAGTAACAGCTAAATGAAATGAAGATCTGGGATGCTCCCCTGAGCTAGTTCTGCACTGCCTAAATTGCACCCTAATCTGCTGTATTTATAATGCGAGAAACTTCAATGGATTAGGTTCTTTGAAATGCAGTGTAATTTTGTAAAACAAAGCAATTATGAAGCCAGCACTCTCCAAAGGGCTATTCAGGCCATAGCTTACTACAGTGACAAAAGCCTCTGATTCCACAGAAGTTTGAATCTCTGGATTGGTATCAGTGCATCATAAACACTTCTTTCCTGCTGGTGGGCACTAACACCTTGCTTTGTGATCTAAAATCTCTTTCAGTACAATGTATCTATCACTGTGCTCTGTAGAAAATGCTTGTGGCATGGGAAAAAAATGGAACGAATGATGAAAATTCCAATATTTCAGGTGGAAACAGCCATCCTTAAATCTTTGTGTATTTTTTACCTCATTATACACTTCACATACCTCCATAGGTGTTCATTATGTAGTCAGCTGATTGATCACCGAAGGACAGCTTAAAATGGCATTTCAGCACAACCCTGCCAGGTGACAATAAGAGACAAAGAAAACAAAATCTAGCTAGAACTTCTGACTCTTGAATATAATATGGTTTGTGAAAATTGACAGCACATGGTGGGAAACCAGGTGATATCACAATAATGCAGCTGGAAAACTCCACTAAGTATCATCAGGGTAGGAAAAACAAACTTCTGGCTTTTGTTCACTCAGAGGTAATGGAATAATTCTTTATTTTAAGGAAATCAGCTCCACTTGCCAGGCTGGTTCATATTTTTAATACGTGTGGCATTGCATATTGGCCAGCTGCCCACCTCTGAAACCAGCTTGTTCTCTGGGAAGTTCCCACTTTGCTAGAGACAGGGGTAGAAACTCCATTTGGACAGACTATTATAAAATAAGACAATTCCTACTGCTCTTGGACTTAGTGTTCTTCAGAATGTGTTGAAAGGCCCCCTTCTTCCTAGGGAAGCTGAGGAAGTGTGGGCTGGATGAGTGGTCGGTGAAGTGGATAGAGAACTGGCTGAATGGCAGAACTCAGAGGGTTGTCATCAGCGGCGCTGAGTCTAGTTGGAGGCTGGTAACAAGTGG
>Ga0065711_1042389_pt1 | contig 15418 bp, 9 predicted proteins | sample Hoacrofraction12_FD_59098 | JGI IMG/M metagenome (GOLD analysis project Ga0065711, IMG submission 59098) | Hoatzin crop microbial communities from Cojedes, Venezuela - Epithelial fraction 12 v2 (version 2) | ecosystem: Host-associated > Birds > Digestive system > Esophagus > Crop | place... | reverse complement strand
GGAGCCCGGCCACGGTGCCGGCAGCAGCGGGTGCGCTCGGCCAGCCGCCCGCCCGCCCGTCCCCACAGTGCCGGCCGCTCCCAACAGCCACGCGGCTGCGCGCGACGCAACCAGCGCTGTCAGTGCAGGAATTCCCATTTCTGTAACACTCAGCCCCCCGGACACATTATGCAGTTTATAGTCCCAGGCCGCACGACGCTGCCTTGCTGCTGAAGTGCTGCCAAAGCCGGTATTTTTTTCAGCTGACAATCACATAAAACGAATTTGAATGACCAAAGCAGAATGAAGTCTATGTTTTCAGGAACAAACAAAACATGTCATGGGTTTCTACATCTAGCAGCAGAGTTTTAACATAACGCAGAGTGGAAGCCAATTAAGACAGTTCCTGTTGAACAGAATCCATCGTACCGCAAGTGGAAGGACAGGCTGCCAGCCACGACACCGTGCAGCCATTTTAACCAAGTCTCCCAGCAATGACTATCAGCTTCAAATAGGCGTCTCCTGCCAAGGCTGGGGAAGTAACAACAGCATACGCTCACATGGTAATTTGCTACTGAATACGTACAAAAAACCTCTACGCAACACTTCAGGAATTACTACTGTTTTAGCAGATTTTTTTTGCTTTGCACCCAGCTGCTGCCTATTCCCAAGGCATCTACCAACTTCGGAGCCATTTCCTTTCAACAAGAAGGATTAACGGCCAGCAATGCCGCTCAGCAGCACTGGCACGGCCGTTGCCCCCCCGCACGCCCAGCTCTGCCAGCAGCAGGACCGTGTCATCACCCGGAGCCTCCCGTCCACATCGCAGGCAGCCTGGCACTCCGACCACAGCACTGCACTGGTCAGTGAGCAGGTCAGAGCTGAGGGAATGCATTATTTAGCGATGCTTTCAGTACAGGATTCCTCTGCGTCACTTGGCCGACTACACACAGAAATTACTAAAACACCTCCAGAAGTCCTAGAATTGACTGAATGATACGAACGAACTTGACAATTTCAGCTGGTGAAAACAGAAGTCATCCCTCCTGATGCGTGCGACAGTCATTCGACTTGTGTCTGTCACACTCACCACAGACGTGGATGAGACTGCATTCGCTTGTACTAGAGCTTCGGGCTGGAACCGCCTTGCTGCTGCCTGATGGAAGGGAAGTCCTGCTTGTCCTGCCAGCAATTTTCCAAAGAGACCATCTAACACTCCTCACGGGTTCCCAAAGAATCAAACCAGGGCTAGGGGAGCCTGAAGCTAGGAAACTGCTGAACAGCTACTGCACCAAGCTGTGGGGTCATCAGGTTTGTTTTTCAGGAAGAGCCATTCATACAACCAAATAAAATCTTCTCCCTGCCTAGAATTTTCCTGAATCAGAAGAGCAATGCAGCATTTTCTTAATACCTAGTTCACGACAATGCATTAAACTGAAATTCAGCCAACTACAAAAGTTACACGGTGTCAGTTATTTAAGAAAAGCACTTTTTTTGTTCCCTTACCAACACAGTGGTCATTTTCACTCACTCCCAAGTCCTTCAAAGCAATCATTTTCACTCCATTTTCTGGAACCTCCCCTATTCTTCACCTTCGCATCTGCCTCCCAACCCACGCGCTCGCCTTTCAGCCACCTGCTCCCTCGGCTATCTTCTGCTCTAGACGAACTCACACATACCACACACCAGACAACTTTCAAACATTGCCACCTTGCTTACAAAAGGGTTAGACTGAACTTGTGCTAATGTCAGAGAAAGAAGTTCAGAGAGGCAGTAATGAATGGTGCCTGAAATACCTCCTCCTTCAGCCGTGTAGCTGACAGGAATGTGGAGCCTGGAGTAGATCTCACGCGGGGCACCTCAGCAGCAGAAGGCTGAGAAGAGAAGGTGACTGACTGCCTCTTGCACCCTTACTCTTTTTTTTTTTCTTCCCCAAAGCAGCTTTTGTAACTGAATGCAATGCATTACCTCAAACTATTTTTCTCCTAGCTAGGACCAGCAACTTTTTTGTTCCCTTTTTTCCTACAAGGTTCCGAAGGGCACAGCCAGGGTGCCGGTCAGCTGTATCTTTAGCCACAACACTAAATGTTTAACACCACGGCATCTGAGTTTTGGTGCAGACAAGCATTGCTGGACACAAGCGAACACTGATGTACAGATATAAAAATACTGCTGAAAGAAACATAACTACTAACAACAGATGTTTAAACAAGATACAGCCCTTTATGAGAGACGACTTCTCACCTGCAGCTGTTTATAGATGGTCATGGATTTCTGGACCTGCAACTGTACGTTACCTTCCAGTTCCCCTTCTCAAGCAGCAATTAAACTGTATGTCTCACTGCTGCACTTCTCAGCCCTTTTTGTTTCTTTGAAGTCCTGCAACTGTTATACCTCTGTATGACCAGAGGCAGACAACCTCCTATGGTCACCACATGCAAGCCAGAGAGCATAAGGCAGTTCCTCTCTACAAACTGCCAGGAACGTTAATTCCGAGCCAAGGCTCTGCTTGCTGCTCTGCATTTGAGCATATTAACACAGCCTTAGCTCACCTGTCACCACCTGGGGAGGACAGGGCAAGAGATGCAAGAACAGCTCTGCCCTCGCCCCTGCAAAAGCCCGCGCTGTTGCTGCACCACAACATGGGCACCAGCAGCAACACCAGCTCAGCGCCGCGGTACAAAGCCCAGGAACACTGAGGTTCCCACAAGCAGGACTGCAAAGAAATCAAACGGCTTCCAAATAATTTTGTGGTAACCTTCCTAAGGGCAGAGTTGCCAAACTAGCAACTCTGGGGAGGGCCGTACGAGCTAGGGTTCTTTGCAGGTCTGCACTGCTCCCCAGCAGAAGACAATCCCTGGCCACCTGAAAATCCAGCCAGTCTGCACAAGCTGCTTCAGGCAAGCAACGCTGCCCAGAAGTATTTTAGCACTATATAGAGAATCTCCATCTTTCCTAGACAGTTCCAGATCTCTGCACCACTGCTCTAGGGCCATGTTATGCCACACTGGATTTAGAGAAATTTTCCTACAGAACGGTAAAGGACTCCTTGGACCTTCCACACAGCTTTAAAACTTCACTCCACCTTCATCCCCTTCCTCCTGTCTCCTCTTTCCAACTCAACATCTTATTCTTAGAAATGCGTAAGACGACAGAGACATTATTTCAAAGCACTTCATAACCCCAACGCTTCTCAGCTCATGTTGGATAGATCCACAGAACATCCAGCACCCCTGAATAATCGCCACACTCGCTCCCTTTGCTGCAGCCACTTCACTTGAACAGGGAATTCTGTACTCAGAATGGATGCACGGGATGGAAGTTTCTTTGGACTACTACCAGGAAAAAAAAAATAGCTCCAGAAATGTAAAATAAACTCTAGTGAGTAATTGTGTGAGCACAATGATTCAAAGAAAAGCTAACCAAAATTCAGGGTTAAAAAAACCACCACCCCACTCCATTTTGAACATTACCTCAATTTTCAAAACAGTATTTTTGAAAGTTTTCTCAAATTTTCAAAACAGTATTTTACATTCACACAGATGGAATACTAATGTCAGGTTCTGGTATGTATTTAAACACTTTCAAGTTGATCAAGGTGATATAAATTACCAAGTTGAGTCACAATTTAAATAACCAATTTTAGTTCTGATTCTGCACTTATTTTTTGTTCTTTTCTAAAGAAAGGTTATTTATTGTCCAACACAAATGAACATATGGTTGAGACTAACTAAATACAGACTTAAAAGACCATTACTCTTGTTAAGAGCAACAGGGATGGAAGGGAAGAAGATGACTTTTGACTGTTATTGAGAGCATGCTGTGCTGGCTTGCAGTAGTGGGGAGGGTCAGCCCCCAGAGTTACTGCTGCTTATCTCTGCTTAGCCCAACCAAGAATTCAGGCAAAAGAGATGCAGGAAGCGCGTGGAGTGATGGACAGCGAGCGGCAGAGCGGGCAGCACACAGCACGCTACGGAGAGGGGCACAAACAGCAGCTCACATCAAAGGGCAGCGCAAGTCCCAGCTGTCTCGGCAGGTCTGCTCCACACTGCATTCAGCATATTTCACTAACCGAGCCTCAACTAGAGCAGCTCCACGCCTCTAACATCCAGGCACCCAGGTTCCTCGGTTTTAGAGTTCATGTTTTACCGTAATAGAAAGCCATACGTTTATTTCGATTATTCACTCTCTTACAAATATTTCAAAAGTTTACTTTTAAATGGAAAACAGGCTTACAATGGCTTGAGTGCACTAATTACGCAAGAAAAATTATCAAAACATTTTGCTATTAAAGCCCATTTACTACACAAAGTACACTGCACGTTTAGTTACTACAGTTTCTTACTATGCATGAAAACCCACTGTACTAGTAAGCGGGTAACTAACTCATGGTTAGCCATACAAGCCCAATTTCGTTCCTTTGGTGCTGGTTTGCTTCCTGACACAGTAGCTACTGTAGCCTTCTTGACCTATCAATACTAACCACAAAGAAGATAACATACTAAGCATACTCTTTTCTTTGGTTGTTATAACGAAGATGACTGCATATCAGCTGCACTCCTAAGATCAATTTGAGTGAAAACTGTAAGCTGCATCAAGTTGTCAATCAATCAGTACATTTAACAGACATCTTTGTCACACAGTTGTGATATGTAAATTGAGTGCTAAATCAGACATTTATGGCTTGTCCAACACATTTTTTAACTAATATGCCATTACGAGCTGAATCCGGGACGCTCCTCATCCTGCCGCAACGTTCCGCTGCGCCGACAAGAGCGCACACAAGCCACCCTAGGGCACCTCCCCACCTCTGGTGCCCACCTCTGTGCAAAGCCACCCGGAGCACAACACAAAGGACAAGCAAACCCTCAATATAAAGCTAAGACAAATCTTAAGCTAAAACGTGAACCATTATCTACGCACTTGTTACAGGCAGGCTGTAACTCCAAGAGACGAGTTACAGAGAAATTGGAAGAACCGATCTCCAAGCCCCTCAGAAAAGCAGGCACATTTTCAGTACATTACATGTTTATGTACCAATTTTTACAGCTGCAACATGCTCATTTTCAGAGGAATCCCTCACTTCACATACAACCAAACACACCTGTGGGACTAAAACAAGATCAGTCATGCCAAAAAAGGCTTAACATTTTTGGAAGAATATTTCAGAACTTCAAGGAAAAAAAATAAATTTCATATCCTTTCACCCTCTGTTGGCACACCAGACCCTCAGAGATTTCATTTTACAGCTAACTGTTCGCCTCTGTTTGGGGCTTTGGTTTGGGTTTTTTTCCTTCACACTCACATTGGTCAGCATTTTAGAAAGAAACCTCTTCCAATGCACACCTAACTGCCACGCAAGAATCCAGTGGATGCCCGCCAAGCCCTACTGCTTTGAGGGACCTTGACGTTCAACCTGCCAAGGGTCACTGCCAGTGCAATGCCAGACTGCAAGGCCTCCAGCGTTCGCACCCTGCAGAGCTGTTCCCTCGCACCTCCCACCGACAGAGAGCTGCAAAAAACCACAGTACTGGCCCTGTGAGACATGTTGCACGTGCTACTGTTCAAGCACAACAGTCCAAGTTCAACACGCAATGCGACACCATCACGCCTCTTCTGACTGGCCGCATGGTGCCACGGTACGGCGGCGTACCAGTCAGTGCACCAACCAGGGCACAGCAACTGCAGGGCAAACACCGAGACAGCCCAACGCTTTCAGCCACCATTTCGCCCATATTCATGAACACTAAGTGTACGCAGAGAGCTGAACAGCACCAATTAACAGCTGATAAGCAGTAACTTATTTTGTTATGGATGCTCAGCCACCTGCCTGGCCTTTTGCCATTAACCCCCTCACGATGACACACAAGAGTCCCAGCAGTCTGCCAGAGAGTCCCCCTTTCACCTCTGCCCCCACCAATTCCTCGCAGCAGTGAAGAGAGCCAAACTCCATCTCTGTTCTCCACAGCTGTCCTGTAAGAGGCCTGACAGAAGAGATCTTCACTCCCAGCACAGGAGTTCTTCACCCTGCAAGTCCTGTGACCCCAGTGCCCAGGCCACTTGCAGTTTGCAGGCGTCTGAATGCCAAGCTGAAGACCCTACACAAAGCAGGTCGCATTGGTTCTCCAAGTTCCAGGCTGGTTCTGGTCTCACGTCTACAGGCAGTTTCTACCTACAGCCAAGTTCTGCGGTCCTCCTTGCCTAATAATCCCTCAGGCCTCCCCCAAAGCTTGTTGAAGCAGGCTCCTTTGCTCTCCCAGACTCTCCACAAAGTCCTCCAATTTCCCCAACTGCTGTGAAGTCCCACAATCATGTTATCTGAAAAGAAGCCCATCCTGTTATGAAACTTTCACGACCAAAAAAAGCAGAGACAGTACACCTTAGGGAAAGGACCATGTGCTGCCCTCAACTAGCCAGCAACAAGAAAAAAAAAAAAAAAAGCCTTCTCCACTCACCCTGAACTACCAAACCACAGCACTCCTACCAGAAGGCAGTCAACAGCTAGGAGTTATGCTCCTTCCCTCCCCAGAAAAAGTGGGTTTTGCCAATTTATTTCGCTTTCGGTCAACCTGTGGCACACACAAGCCTGAGGAAGCAGACTTGCTTCTCTTTCCACATATTCCATCATGGCCAGGAAAATCTGTAAGTCTCCCTCTTCAAAGAGGGAACCTGTTGATTTCTTCAACCGGGTCTCAAAAGAACCATCAAGTACCACAAAGACCACAGCCTTTCAAAAGCTGCAAGTTAAAGGCTTGCCTCTATCAGAAAACAGCCAGGAACACTGTGGGTGCGCACGGGGAACTCGCTTAGGCCATGCAAGGACTGATGCTGCGGAGCAAGGACGACAACAAGCGGCCTCTGTGCAGAGGAGCAGCAGCCTCTGAATTGCACCTACTTCGCTTCTGAATAGCCTCAAAATATAAACAAGCTCACAAAATCCCCTTCTTTTTTGTCTGCATCTGCCACTGTGTTCACGTGCTGTGGCTCTATTAGCTCAGCTTTGCGGAACAGCTTCAAGGTAATTCACCTTTTCCATTTGCTTTAGTCCACTCCCCAGAGCTCTACATCCAGTAGATATTTATTATAAAGCTAAGCCAAAACCATTCCAACACTAACATTTCGGAGCCTTCATACTCTTCTTTGCATGCAGCAGGGCCTCTTTTAGAATAAAGAGCATCCACTTTGGGAACTAAACCAACATAATTATAATTGGTCTACATGTCAAAGTTTTACAAATCCCCAGACTGGGAATCGAGCGAGTTTTACTCCTAGCAGACCCTTTGTTAATAAGGCAGGCATAAAACCACACTGCCAACTCAGAAACACTGATTTCTCACCAGAGACTCCAGTAACTGCGTAAGAAAACGGACAGCTTCTAAAAGCGAGTTTGGTCTTCTGGCTCCTAACTGCATGTCATTTTGGCCTTCCTAATGGAGAAACAAGATGAAGTTCCCTCAAAATCCTGGACGTTTTTGTACATTGGAGTCCAATAAATGTTTTATTTGAATGCCTAACCAACACTCAGGATCAAATCCCCACCAAAACGACGAAGTCAAAGACTTTTCCACTCATTAAAAAAATGCCACTTCTGCACAAGGCATGGAAATACCATATTTCTTTCATGCAGTATTTTAATGGTGCTTAGGTTTTTATTTCCATAATTTAGGAACAGTCATATTGATGCACTTGCATTTCAAAATATTATTTGTGCCGTATGGAACACGTATGGAGGGAACGGTCTAAATAGCTTCAGATTTTAGAACAGGTTTTGCAGAACAATTATGCACAAGTTTGCTTCAGAGGTATGGACATGAGTCTTACAAATGTGTAAAATGCCTACACAAAGACAGAAAAAACACCCTATTGTTTAGGCAAGTTGGAACATGTTACTCATTTAGATTCTTCTCTACTAAAGGCTGATGCAAACATGCCGGGTCCACAAACACACACAAAAGTGTCTACATGGCATTTCTGGCACATTTGTAAAGGCCTAATTGACAATCAGCTAATGTGAGGTCAAGACAGACAGCAAAAACAAAGCCAAAAAGTTGTTCAAGAGTTTTTCCGAAGTGCACAGTCCCGACACCAAAAGCCAAAGGGCTGGATTCATGGAGGAAAGGCCAAGTCATGACACATCTGAAAAATAGGAAGCCACCAGCCATATCCCAGGCTGCCCCTTTACCGGTGCTGCACGCGCATGACGCGGGAATTCGCAGGCACAGGCAACATACCCCAGGTTTCTTCGCAGTCTTTTAGGTGGAGCTTTTTCTTCTATCCCAGCGACTTGAAATAACTTGCATGTTTCTTTCCGGACAGAGAAGGGTTCAAATTATGCAAAGATGTTGGAGGACAGCCAATGCTCAAATGATTTAACCTTCACCGTAACCACAAAGTAAAGCCGTACCTCTGCTCTGACACAGACTCCTGTTTGGTTAGCTAGTCTGGACAGCAAGGGCTTCGAAACTGCAGCAAAAGGATTCTGCCCGAGAGGAAGAACTACATCAAAGCCAGACCCTATGCTACCTCTTCAGAGAAGACAGCTCCTGAATCGAGATAAGTAGAGATGGTTCCACACCACATTTACGCCTAGTTACCCTGGAGATGAAACACGGGCAGAGTGCCAACTGCCAGGCAAGCACCTTTTTATCATCATCGTTTCATTTAGACTCAGAATATACACAAGTTTTACAATTCAGTCCACAGGCCAAGTGGAACAAAAATTACTCAGATCAATGCCCAATAAGTAAGAATAAATGTCCAGAAAAGAATTCCAGCCCAAGTTTTCCAAATATTTACTTTATTTTTGTACTGTAATCACTCACCAAACGCACACCCTCCCCGTTTGTTTTTTTTAAGTCAGAAGCATCACCACCTTCTTCATGAGCTAAGAGTACTTCTAAAGTACTTTTTACCATCATTTAGCTTGAGGCAGTTTTTGAAAGTCAAATTGAAAATAGTTTTTTTTTTTTTTAATATCTACAACTTATTTCATTTCTACTCCTAAGTAGGTATGAATTAGCTAATTTAATACTCAGACCAGTGCACTACAAGTCGTATATCTTTTCATTCTGACAATAGAAAATAAGGAGTCGCAGACATTATAATACTACAAGATTGACTGCCACATAAGATCCATAGCCAAATCATCCTACAGCCTGGGATTTGTCCAGCCCATGCAATCAAAATTGACGTTTTTAGCAGGCTGCTACACAGGACTGGAGCTTCAATAGGTAGTTACACTCCAGCATCAGTAAAGAATGTAATTTAACAGATTAAAACCTCACAAAATATTACCCCTTCTGAAGTTAAGAATAGTTTCAACATGCAACATAGACGTGACTTTTACTAATAATAAACAACTGTAAGGCACCATCTATCTTCTCTCTAACGTAACATGATACAATTAATTTACTCTCTTAAACCAAACCATTATCTTTTAATTTTATTTTCTCTTTTAAGATTCAGCCTTAAAATGACTTAATTGTTGCAGTCCACCCACACAAACACAAGAGACAACTTTACTGCAGTGGAGAGCCCTAAATAGCACAGTCTGTTTCAGGCTAATACAAACACGCATTTTGTTTAATTTTACATTTGTTCCTAGGGAGATTTAGATCTCCTCTCTTCTACCTCCAACTCAATACGAACTGACATCGTAGGAAATCATCCAGCCCTAGAGGGATGAGTAACGCGGGCAGATCTGCCATCGTACGTGGCATCTCTCAGAGGACAGCTGGCCACCACGCGAGTCACACAATCCTTACAAGACGGAAGGACAGGCAGGCCTTGGAGCCATGGTGGAAGAGCCCCGGTGCGCAGAGCTGCCAAAAAACCATGTTCAAGCATGACCCGGTGCAACGACCAGGGCCGAGAGCAAGCTGGCAGCAAAGAAACCCGCAGGAGCTCTCCCAGGGGCCGGGCCGTGCTGGGTCCACTCCGGCACCAGCAAGCCAGGCCCTGGCGCTCTGCGAACGGCCTCGGCCGCAGCCAGCACTCTGCACGCCCATGGCGCGCCCAACCCGGGCAGCGGTTCTCACAAACACGGCAGGGTAGCACACACGGTCCTCTGCCTCTGTCCAGCCCCTTGCAACACCCTCAGAGACCCCTCCTCAGCACCGGCACGAAAAACAAACCAGGAATGAATCTGGGTCGGAACTCATCTGGCAAAGACAGACTGAGTTCTGACCAGATTAACGCCTCATCCAGTTCACCGCACGGCCACAGCTACGCTACAGCAGGAGAAAGAACAGCACGGGGAGAGGGGCAAGCACAGCTCCTCACTTCCCCGGCATCAGCAGCCAGCGAACAGGCCTGTGCAACCGCAGCACCAACCGCCCACCACGGCGCAGCCAGGAACCCCGGGCCATGCAGAGGAGGGCTGGAGGGGCCTGCTGGGGCACACCGACTCCTGAAAGCAGAGATCAGCAGCTTGCAGGACTTCAAAAGGAAGCCACTTCTACCCTCCAAGCTACCCGCCCAGCCAAAGGCAGCTGTCGAAAAGCTGCCAACCTGCTCCTACTGTTACAGGATACTTGCCAGACAAACAGCAGACCTGCAATTAGAAGAGGTGTTTGTTGGCCTCTCCTCTGCAGCTTATTAACGGAGAGGTAAGGTGTGTAGTCAGAACAAGAAATGCCTGACCTCCAGCGAGCACAGCTAGTTACAACTGCTCTGTAAGAGGAGGTGGAGGTCCTCCTACCAGCTTCCATTCAACTGAGGACAACCCGTGGCTTCAGCATGCTGAGAGGGAATGTTCCAGGTACTTAGGACAGCAGGTTAAGAGCTGCGGAATTGTCTCCTCCTCTGTAAAAAGGCCTAGGTAACAGCTGCTGGCGTTCTCCTCCACCATCTCCTACCTGCACCTCTGTTCATCTCAGACAAGGCAAATGAAGAGTCCAAAGTCTGCCTTGGACAATCACCAAGCTGGAGGTCTTCTGTTTTAATAAGCTTTTCCTAACCAAGCCGTAGCCCTCCTGTTCCTAGAACGGACTTGAGTTAATTTACAACAAGCTACTGACACTGCCACATGCATCTTTTCAGCAGCACTGCGGGTAACGGAACAGCAACACAGTTTGACACTGCCAGGAGCATTTCAAAAGGAGGAGACGCACTGACAAACACGACTTCTAGGGACCAGCAACCATCTAGCTGCCTTTTCAGGTCACAGGAGAAACAGAAGAACAACAAAACACACACCTAACTCAGCAATAACCTGCTGACTCCAAAAGAAGCTAGCAGCAGATGCTTAGGAAGAAGCATAAGGGCTTAGCATGCAAAGGTCATTCTTCCACCCTCCTCTGCCCCACGTCCCCACGCTTCCCAGTCAGAGGCAAATTCCCAAGTGCCAAACTGCATCTGGACCACTGCATTTAATGGTCCATCCACAGACCTATGAACATAACCAGTTCCTTCCTTAAAAAAAAAACCCACAAAAACCACCACTCTTCAACGTCCCATGCAATCATTCTGTAATGTAAAACACAAAACACACATTTTTTTTAATTTTAAAACTGCTGGCTATCGACTACATATTGTATTCCCTATTGCTTACATAATAACAAATAATGTAAAATCCTCACTTCCCATTTACTCACATTTCAATTGTGACTTTAAGACCTCCATAGTATTTCCTTTCAAACATTTCTCTCCTCAACAGAAGAGCCCGTTTATGTACACACGGTGCATCTACACCATCTCACAAAACCTTATAGAGCAAGACTGAGTCAACCCCACATAAAACTAAAACAGCAGGTCCTGAGCGTAAAGAAAGTGCTGATCTGAAGGACAATGAGCTACCCTAACTGCTTGGAGACTTACGCTGCCTTTGTACTCACACAGAACAGAGCACGATGGTCACTGCAGATGAGGGACACTGATCTTCGGGGCTTCAGAGGTGTTTAGGAGCTGGGGGCACCCCAGTGTGCAGGTACACAGAATGCAAAACGTGTTCTAACCAGAGCCGGCCAGAATCCTCCCTCCAAGCGGCCCTGGGATCCAGCACACCGCCCGGCCTGCCAGGCACAGCCACCACACCACAGAGCACCAGTCACGCCAGCAGTCGTTCAGCAAACAAGGTGGAGCACCGACAGCCGGGATGAATTCAGCTTGAAATGAAAGAGCAGATCAAAAGAATCCCGCCTAAAGACAGGACCGTGTAATAACTGGCAAAGACCGTGGTGCAGCACCTGACGTTGACTGTTCACCGGCAGTGATGAATCACAAGGTCAGTTCTGGCCTTCCAGGGGAAAGTCAGCACCTGAACACCATCACATTCCTAAAATACACTACTACTTTCTTTCACATAAAGTAGCAGCACTGTATTTATTTCACTAGGAATTTCAACACAGTCTTGACGTTCCTTCTAGAGAACGGCTAGTGTCCCAAAGGCTAGATTCAATGCCGCTTCGTAATCACAGTTCATTCTAGATCTTGTTATGAGAGTAAAATTTTGAGAGCATGTACCGAATATCAGTAAGACTTACACACGCAAATCACTCTGAAATAGGAACCTGGGAACACTGAGCTGTATACACGTAATGGTAAAAGCCCACATTTTAAGGAAGGGATTACCCACCAGCATACTCACGGTCCGATATAACAAAGAAAACTATCTCATCACAGCTACTTATTGCTGTTTGACTACACTTACATGCTTTTGAAAGCATTAGTCTAAAACTGTGTTTTGGCTGCAAACATGGTGAAGAAAAAAAGGATTTTCCTGAAAGCATTTCCATGGAATTCCATACATTTCATATTCAATAGCATTTTCTAAATTCGTGCTCTGAAAACACTTTGCAAACTTGCATGAGTTCACCTTTCCAACACTGCTAAGAAACACTATCATTCCTCATTTTAGAAATGCGTACAGATACATAAAAGATGTTAATGGCGTATGTCCTTAACGTGTAGCTGCTGAACTTGTCTACCACAGGATTTAACAGGCGCATTTTCAGACAGCGTTGGATACCTCTGTAACCAACATGCTCTTACACTCTTCCCAAGTCTTGGCTACCCTCAGGTCTCCAAGCAAATAAACTATCCCCTAGTACACGTGCACCCAACCTGCAACCCACCCCAACGGATCGCCATGAATTCTCATGCACAGGGAGCTGGAAGACAGCAATACCGAGATGCCCATTTGAGAGCTGAAATACCTCAGAATGCAACTGAATTCAAACAGGGTTTGTTTGGGGGTTTTTTGGCAGGGACAAGAGGGCTAAAAGGGTGCCTAATTATTTTACAACGGCTGTCCCTAGATCCTATTTTAGCATCAGGCTTTCATTAAATTTAAGCATGACTTCAGAGTACCAGCTGGCAAAAAAAAAAAAACAACCCAAAGAACAACAAAACCCACAAACACAACCCACCCACAGACACCCCAGTGGTGCTGTTTCCCCGCCTATGTTCTCCTCCTACCCCACCAGCTTCTGCGCTGCTAGCAAGCCCGCTGCTTTCTCCTTTCCCAAGAAGCACGCAGCTTCTGAAAGAGCAAAACAAGGACAGAGCAGGGGCTGAGAGGCTCATTTGCATTCCTCCAAACAAGCTGCTCGATGCCTCCGCTGCTGCTGTGTCCAGCAGCTTTGGCAAGATGATGCAAGTCTCCATTCCTTCCGTGCTGGACACAGACTGGAGACAGACGACACTGCCACACGCCTTCCCACCTCCCCCAGCCCTGGCCACCAGTCCCGCTGTCCTCCCTCACACCTGCACTGGGACTCACCGACCGCAGACAGGCTGCTCGCAACTACAACGTGATCCGTGAAGAGTCAAACAGGAAAATAAAACCTTTCTGTAGGCTTGGGAAGACAAAATTTCATTGGAGAGCTAGTCTCAAAATTAGATAAGTTTTGCAGGAAATGGCTATATTTAGCCCTCCCCTTTCACCCCAGCTCCTGAACACACTCACATTCTCCAGCGGAAGAATCTTTCTAAACGGCATTAGAGGGGAGCGTTAGCAGGTCACCTGAGCAGAAAAAAAATGCAACCCACTCAATATACATTAATATCAAAGAGTGTAAACAATCAGCAGAGTATCAAATAACCAGCTACTAAGGCATAAAAAAAAAATTGTCATGTCGCAGAGTGTGTTAAATTGTTAGCTCCAAGAACATAATACGGCCGAGGTTACCCTGCGAGTTAAGTCCATGGAGGGTGAGGCTGAACTTCTGCATGCACAATTCGGGTGCTAACAAATACTTCTTTAAGTAACTAATGCCACCACAGTATTCTCCACAGAGAGTACAAACGCTCAGTAACAACCTCAGCAGCTCCACAACCAAAACGTCATGAGAAAGCAAGTTAACAGCAATTACTGCGCTGTGGAACTTACGCAGAGGCTGTCAACGTGGTCTCTGGAAACATCAACAGTACCAGGTGGGGAGGATTTCCCTTCCTCAGCTTGCAACACCCAAATGCATTACAAGACTCAAAACTAAAAACATGTAACAGTTTTCTTCCCCCAGGCGGTTTCATTTAAATAACAGCCTCACCTTCTATAGTTTTGGCCTAACTACGGTTCAGGCCTGTAAAAGCCGATTATTTACAAACTGAAATAGCTGAGGGTGACCTAAGTCACGGCAACAGACCTGAAAGTCTGTCCTGAGACAGAAGCAGAGGAGGGAAACACACCTGCCATGACAGCGCGGGAAGGCAAATCAGCAGCGGTTTGCAATCAGCAACTACTCCCAAGCCCCGCGCCACTGGGCAAGGAGCAGCACCCCCGCCCCGAACCACCAGGGCAGAGGAATGCAGGCCTTATCCCAGCAAACAAAACGCTGGGGTGGAAGGCAAACCTCTCCACCATCACACACACTTAGCACCTCTGAAGGAGGGCGCAGCACATACAGGAACTTTTTGTTCCCCTAAAATAGATCTGTAACACCGCCTCCAAACACAAAAAAAGCCATGGTCATCAAAGGAGCCGGACGTGCTGGAGAGCTTTCCACTGCCTGGACTTCAGCTCTCACCATCGCAATCTCGAGGTGACCCAGCGCTCTTCACGCAGCACCAGACTGGCACGGACAGAATGTGGGGAGCGCTCACAAAGGAGCCGCAGCACGCCAGGTTGCTACCCTTTCTCTGAAGGTGAAGAACAAGGATTGTAGTAAAAATCACAGAATGGTGGGGGTTGGCAGGGACCTCTGTGGGTCACTTAGCCCAAGCCCCTGCCCAAGCAGGGTCACCCACAGCAGGCTGCACAGCACCGCGTCCAGGCGGGGCTGGAATATCTCCAGAGAAGGAGACTCCATAGCCCCTCTGGGCAGCCTGGGCCAGGGCTCCGTCACCCTCAGAGGGAAGAAGTTCTTCCTCCTGTTCAGCTGGAACTTCCCAGGCTTCAGTTTGTGCCCATTGCCCCTTGTCCTGTCACTGGGCACCACTGGAAAGAGTCTGGCCCCGTCCTCCTGACCCCCACCCTGCAGATATTTAGAGGCATTGATAA
>Ga0065711_1042388_pt1 | contig 15419 bp, 25 predicted proteins | sample Hoacrofraction12_FD_59098 | JGI IMG/M metagenome (GOLD analysis project Ga0065711, IMG submission 59098) | Hoatzin crop microbial communities from Cojedes, Venezuela - Epithelial fraction 12 v2 (version 2) | ecosystem: Host-associated > Birds > Digestive system > Esophagus > Crop | place... | reverse complement strand
CTGTAGCCATCCATGATAGCATGCCAGTCATGCGAGTTGTCCCACCACGTTTCTGTGATGGCGACCAAGTCGTAGCCGTCCTGCTGTATAATGGCTTCCAGCTCCTCCTGTTTATTGCCCAAGCTACGTGCATTGGTGTAGACACACTTGAGCTGGGCTGTCAATCTCACCCCTGACCCTGGCACGCCAAGCCTGGGCTCATCCCTAGTGAGCTGGGCAATATCCCCTTCCCCCTTCGAACCTAGTTTAAAGCCCTCTCAATGAGCCCTGCCAGCTCATTTCCTGGCAGCTGAGCCCTGAGGCACTCGCCACGAGAGGGGACGGTATTTCTGTGTTTGCGGGACGGCCAGGAGATGCCCCACCAGTGGAAGGTCAGCACTTCTTCGCCTCCCTGGCATGTCCTCTCTTCCGTACCGCTTCGGCGCTCCCTCCTGCTGCCCTTCCCGCCCTCCCCTTCACCTGCAGCCGCTCCCGAAAACCCCAGGGGAGGCCAGCTGTGCCACACCATGCAGCACCTCCAGCAAGACAAGGTGTCGTGCAGATGTCTTTGTGTCCGCTGTTCCCCCCACCCCTCCCCCTCCAGGGATGCTGTGGTCGTATCACACGGTTAAGCTGGCTGTTCTTTAAAAATCAAAGATCCGCATTAGGGGAGCATCCGAAGGGTGGTCCCCCCTCGTAGAGATGCAGGGCTGCCCAGAGGCGCTGTGGGCATCTCAGGGTCAGCTTCGCTTCCCCCGCACCCGGGATTATAGCTTGGCTGTTGTGTGTCTGTGCCCACCCTGGGGACCAGTCTTGGGATTACGGGTGCCATCCCGCTGGGAAGTGACTGGCCAAAGGGAAGAGGAGGGGTCAGGTGGCAGCTACGATACTGGGGAACTGGAGTTCCTGGTTTGTATGTGCCCTAGCTTTCCTCTGACTTTGGACTTGCCTCTGCAGCTCTGCAAGCCTCAGGCTCCCATCTGGTGGGGAAAAAAAAAGAAATAGTTATTTTTTGGTGAGGCACTTAGAAGCAACAGCGACTGTCCTAGAAAGGCTTGTGATCAAGTGAGTTATGAACGACACAGACTGGAGCCGGAGAGGAAGGTTTCCCTACCCCGAGACCCTTTCCTCCACCCCATGGTGACACGCAGGAGTCATTCAATGCTGCCGCTGGGCTGGGGAGGGGGGCCGAGCTCACCCCTGGGCTGGGGAGCTGCAGCCAAGCGCCTGGGGCAGGGGCTGCTGGCTGTGTCTCCCCAGCTTTGCCCCTTCGGGGAACTGGGGTGCAGCATCCCTGCCTGGATCCCTTCCCGTACAGGGCACGGAGATGCTCTGAGTCCTGAGCTCAGGTGCCCGTTCTGTCTGTTGTCGAAGGGATCCCTGATGGATTTGCGTCTGTCGGGTCGGCTGCCTTCCCTGCCCCGCTGCCTGCGTGGGGGGGGCAGCCTGTGCACCCTGCGCTCCCGCCTGCCCGGTGTCCCCCCAGGCTGAACCGCTTCTAGCAGGCTGGAGGGACAGGGGGAGGCTGGCATCAGTCTGATCGCTCCGGTTGCTGGTCTTGCTTTGCTATATTTGGGTTTTTTTTCCTTTTGCAGTTTTTTAGCCAGGGCTGCAGTGGGGAAGGAAGCAGCAGCTGGAGCAGTCGGAGGGTTACGGTGTGCAGGCTAACAAATGTGGATCATTAGCTGGAACAAGTTAATGGTCACTGAAGCACATGGGGTTTAGAGCTGGAACAAGTTAACAGCAACTCAGTCCGATGCATTAAGTGCTTATGCGTATTAAAGCTCAACTATGTTAACAGAAAACATGTGCCCTAGGAGGAGCGTTTGCCAGGGAGCACCAGAGGGTGTGGGTGTGTGTCTGTTCACCTCCCCGGGGGCCTCTCCGTGCAGGGGCCCTGCTCCCGTACCCACTGCTGTGCTCTGTCTGAGCAGCTCCCAGCTGGCCGGGCTGCAGCGGCGGTCTCGGGGGCACCTTCCTCCTCAGGTAAGGGTGCCTTGCCACCAGCTGGGCTCCTCACAGCAGGCGTCACCTGTCAAGGGTCGGCCCTTGGGCAGTGTCTCCAGTGCAAGGACAGCCCCGGCTGCTGTGCTGGGACATGTCAGTGGTGCTAACCAGATGGCCCAGCTTCTCCACTCCAAGGCCTGTGTGGTTCATCCGTGTGGGAAGCAGGGCAGTCCCTTCTGGGGGACCAGTGGGGAGGAGAAACTAAGCCATGGTGGACCCTTCTGAGAGTCTTCTCCAATTATGACATGGGAGACCTGCATCCATTCCTGGCCTTGCTGCAGGCTGCACGAGAGACCTGGGGCAGGTAATTTTCTTTGTCTGCAAAATGGGGGTTTTACAGCATTTGTTTCAGTGTTAAAGAGGGAGAAGGTATTTATGGTAGAGAGGCACCTGTGTGTGACACTGAGGACAACAGCCAGGCATGGCGAGAGGTGAAAAGCCACCAGGTTCCTACCTGTCCTCCTTGTGTCACAAGTGACCTGGGGAGCTGGCTGAGGACGCCATGGGCAAGTTACTCATCGGCGTGCCCTCAGGAGAGCCGGCTGCAGTGAGAGGGGCCAGGCTGTGCCGGTGGGGACATGCGATGAGGAGCACCAACAGCAGCATGGCCAACCACCCCGTTTTTGGTCTTACACAAAATCGACTATGGCGTGTCCTTGCTCTTCATGGTGCTGCGTCCTGCTGCTTCTCTGTGCTGTGGTGTCTTCTGCTCCAGGGCTGGCTCTGCCTCAGGGGCAACCAAGTCACCGACCTTGGAAAGAGTTTTGAGATTACAGTTGTCACAATTGTGAGACACGAAAACAAAAGTGAGATGTGAAAATAAATGAAACATGAGGAAGCCTTTGCTGCCTTCTGCAACTCCTTACTCAAGACAGCTGAGATGAAGCTAGTTAGAAAGAGCATGATTCCGTATGATCTAAAGTATTTTGGTAACTACGTGAAAATTGTAATCATGAGGGCGTAATAATTATCTGCACAGCCTACAGTTTGCTGCCAGCTCCTGCTGTTCTGTCATAAACAGGTCCTGCCTACGCAAGTGTGATAACCGAGTGCCTTGTCTGTTCCACGAGCGCTTGCAGAGCTCTCCCAAAACCTAAAGGGAGACGCTTGTGTCTTTATTTAAAAACCAACCAACCAAACAAACAAAACCAACACTCAAGTGCAAGTTGATACTGAGATGAATCAGTGAGTAGAGAGGTTGGGAGAGCATGGTCCTGCCCTTTACTTGTGCCACAGCCTCTTTGCAGGCAGGAGTGTAACCCAGGGCAGAAGAGGGAGGCAGCTGGAGGTGTCCACTGCCTTAAATTACCTCTGGCAGATCTTCTAGAGCTCACCTGTCAAAACCCTGAGTGATGGCTCCTGCTAAACCACCTGCCTATAAGTCTAAAGGTGTTGTGACTGATCATTGGGATTGTGGCTCAGGAGGTCTTACAGGCAATAACAGGGATGGCATCTTCACTTTCCCTCTTTTCTCGTAGGTACCCACCCAGCTCTTCACGCCTCTAGAAGCATGCTGTGCTTTGGCAGAGTTCTGAGAATTCCCTTAAGCGGGTGATGAGCTGATGGGTAACAGAGGTCACTTGCCTGATGTGTGTCTGGTGGATTTTCCAGCTGTGCCAGTGGATGTGTTATGTGCCGGTGGATGGTTATGAGCCAGAAGGGTCAAACTACAGCCCTCGAGAGGCTAAGGCAGTCTCAGCCGGCTGGGCTGAAAAAGCCCTTTCTTTGAGCAGTGTCTGTGGCGGGGTCATCAAAGAGAGAGCATGCCCAGCACTATGGGAGGGAGGCAGCGTGGCGCGCTGCGTTTGTTCCTGTTGATTACCCTGCTGGTCGACCTTCATTTATTTTAAAGAAACTTAACAGTATTACTTGCTGGCACCAGAAAAACTTCCCCTTGCTCTCACTCCCACTAGCAAAAACTGTCCTCAGCCTTTCTGCAAACTGCAGCCGCAGAGCTGCCCCCAGACAGGCTGGGCTTCCTTCTGAAGCAGCCAACTGCCATCCCTCTGCTTCCAAGGCTTTACAATAAAACCCTGCTCTGGAGTTGCTCCTGCCCGGTTTCAGTCCAATGACAAATTTTTTTGCAAAGCCTTCTCCAGATCTCTGCAGCTCAGAAAAGTTTTATGGTAAAAAAGAAAACAGAAAAAAAAAGAAAAAGAAAAAAATATGTTCTGATTCTATTTTGTACTTGGCTGATTCGTAAGTAGGCAAGTTTGCAAGAAACTGCAGGACAGATTTTAAAATAATGTTGGAGAGAGCTTGGGGAAAAGAGTAGGAAGACGTTTGTGTAGACTCAGCTCTATTAAGGAAGAGATCAATAGTTCTTCTAGTGGGTTCTTGTTCCAGTACAGCGTGGTAAAACTGTTCAAAGGAAACCTAACACAAGCAGCAATGATTAAGCAACAAGACCCCCATTCCTTATAATTATAGCCCAGTGCGATACTGACCTTTAGGAAATCCGTCATTTTCTTCAGTGCAGTGTTAACAAGCCCAAGGCACAGCCTGAACGTTGCCTCTGATCCGACTGCCATGTGCACAGGTTTCTTTGGTTCAAGCTGAAGGCGTTTATGCGCTCGCTCATTGGCGCAGGGTAGGTGTGGGTGGAAGCTGCATCTTCTGAGCTCGTCCTGTGCTGGGGACTCGCTTGCTCTGCGCCCTGGTGCACAAGCTCCAGCAGTGCTTTGCTCCCCGGGGAGTTCTCTCAAACGTGTTTGGCTTGGGTTTAACCCCGTGACGAAGAGCAGCTCTGCTCAGCAACGTACGTAGTTACGAAGAGTGCTGCCAGTGGGTTCACTGGCGACTTGCAGCGCCTACGGAGATGCTGAGGGACGCGCTGGAGGGACAAGTACCTGTGGTTGTGGTGGCAGCACCACAGTGTCCCTGGTTGCCAAAGGGCAGTACAGCACGGGGACTAGTCTGGTGATGTTTTCAGGCTTTAAACTGCTGATGTCGCATCTCTAGTCATTTTTATGTAAGAGCTGCAGCATGTGAACGTCAGTCATTTGCTGTCTTAACCCAGATGTAGTTCAGAGGCTTAGAGAAGTTTATAGCAAAATCACAGAAGAAATCATTAGATCCTTGAATTTCTTCCCTAGCACAGATGAGGTACGTATGTGTTGAGCCCGATGACTTGGGTTTGACTGTCTCCACAAGAGATATTGCCATTTTCCCTGTTAGCTTGTTCCTGTGGTTAATCACCTACGGCATTAAAAGCACAATCCTTTTTCCTCAGTTGAGTTTGTCTGGCTTTAACTTGTACGTGTTGGTTTCTATTAAGTGTTTCTGTTCTGGATTAGAGAGTCTCTGGTGCCTGATGGATTATTACCTTCAAGAACTGGGAAATCAAGTCACTGCTTTCTCTTTTTAGCATAACAAACAAATTGAATTGTACAAGTCTTTCACTGCAAAAGTCTTTCCCTCTCTTGAAATGGTTTTGTGGCTGCTCTCTTCACCATCTTCAGATTTACAAGCAATTTTAGTAGAGGTTTATGGGCTAGAAATGGGAAAATATAAGCCTTTAGTCTCTAGAGAAACGATGTGTGGCCTTTCCCCACACCTTTTCCATACACAGCGTTGCCCGTGTTACGTACAAGTAGGCACGGCACTAGGGTGAATTGCTGACGAGTTTCTTTCCCTTCCGAACATCTTTGCTGAGCTTGTGCCCCAAGGTGTTCAGGTGGTCAGCCCCACACGCGGGAGCGCCTGGACTGTGTGGGAAGGGCTCCTGGGCTGGTAGGGGGGCGAGGATGATCCTGCTTACAGCCTTCAGTCTAAACATGGTCTTCGCAAATGGGAAATGCATGCTCTTTCCCAAGTGCTGCCGCGTTTCTCTCGGGTTCCTGCCCTGGAAGCCCTTGTTCCCAGTCAGGCAGGATATCTCAGTGGCGTGCAAGAGGAGCTGTGGCAATTCCCCCTTTGGCTTTTTTCCTTTGCTTGGTGCTGGCTGGTCGCAGGAGAAGGCTGGAGCTTGGCTGCAAGGTATTGACGGCTTCCCGGCACTGCGCTCTCTGCGTCTGCGGTGTGGTGGCAAGTGTCCTTCCCTGGCAGCAGAGGAAGGGAGCTGCTGACAACCAGCTCTGTGGTGGTTTGCAGCCATTCTCCTGCGCTCCATGGAGAGCAGGGGAGTAGTTTTCACTAGCAGCCCTTCTCCTCCCTTAGCTGATGCACTGCAGTGGCTTAGCTCCAGGCTTGACAGCTTTACCCAGCTGCTCCCTAAGGCAGGGCAGAGGAGAGGGTGGGTGTCGTGCAGCAGGAGTGCGACCCTCGAGGGCAGCTGCCTGCGTGGCTGGCAGGAGCCCCTCAGTGACAGGGAGAAGACACATCTGCCCATCAGGAACATGGTGCCATGGATGCTCTGACCTCGAGGGAGTGCTGGGCCTCACAGGACCTCGCTAAAATCCGTGGCTTGATCGGCTGGGCCGAGGGACTGAGCAGGACCTTGCTCACGAGGAACATCTTCTGATGCAGGGACAAATTTTAACCCAGTGAAGCTGGAGCAATGCAGACGTTTAGCAGGAGGGAAGTGTTGGGTGGTACAGCGCGGTGACCGTCACTGAAGGACCCTGGGCCATCCAGGGCAGATTCCCCTTCTGTGCATCCAGAGGATCTGAGAGCCAAGGGAGCTCTGTTTGCCCAGTGACACTCTCGAAGCCCGTTCCCCTGGGGCAGTTTTACATTTTCCCTGTGGGAACAGTACTCTGAATTTCTTGAGCTTGTTTGGGTGTAAAATCTGCATTAGGCACCGAGTGTAAGTTTGGAGACTTGGAGTCTGTTCCTGGCTCACTTGCTCTGCTGTCCTTGAGTGAGCTGGGATCTTGTTGCTAGAGACCTCGCTTTCCACGTGCATTAAATTTGGGTTGTCTGTGGAATGAGCTTACCCAGCCCTGATAAGCTCATTGCAAATTAGGCAGGAGCACCAGCCTCACAGGGCTGTTGGCAGCCCCCTGTGCAGGGGTTGGAGTGGGCACGGGCAAGCTGGCAGCAAACCCAGCACCGGCGGGCAGCATGGTGCGGCCAGCACTGGGATGCGGCCAAGTTTGCATGCTTGGCCCCCCTTGCTGTTTCTCCTCCGGCTGGGCTCCTCCTTGCTCCTTGCCATGGAGTCTCTGGGTACAAGAGGAGACCTGGCAGAGCCGGCCATCCTTCCCAGGGGTCCTTCCCAGAACTGTTGTGGCTTTGGGTGTGGCAGAGGGAGCTGGGAGGAGACGGTACAGGCAGAGGGGTCTGTCTGTGCCCATGTTTGCTGCCAGCAGTGCCACAGGAGCCCTCCCGCCTGGGGAGAGGGGTGAGCCCCAAATTCTCTCGCCGGGCAGCACAGGCTCCCTCCTCCCCACAGCCCTCGCTCCTCCGGGCCCATCTGGTGGAGTCTGTCAGCCGCCCTTCCCCGCATCCAGCCTGCTCTGGGCAGCAGCCAAGGGCCCAGCAGCGTCCCCGCTGCTCTTTTCCCTCCCCCGGGGATGGGGGGGTCGCGGGCTTTGATGTGCGGGCACGGGGCTGGGGACAGTGTGTGCACTCATGAGAGCCTGGCCAGGCTCCAGCTGCCTTTGAAGTGCTCCAGTGATCAGGATGAAAGGGAGGGGAGTCCTTCCCCAAACCATCTGGCTCTAATTGCAGGTAGAAATGCCTCTCTGCGTCCCCCCGTGGGGAGGGGGCACGCCGCGCTCTTCGTTAATCCCGCGGCTCTCGGCCGGGCTGGCGCGAAGGGCGAGCGCTCGGGAACAAAAGGGGGTTTCAGCTGGGCAGCCAGAACCAGGCAGCCGCCGGCGGAGATGCTGGGGGTTCGGGCACCCCGCTCCCAGCCTCGGGCTGCGGGGCCCCGCAGCCTTCCCGGCGACGGCCCGTGCACGGGGGGCTTCGCCAGTTGTCCCCATCTCCGGTTTCTCAGGCGCACTGGAGCCTGCTGGCCCTTTGACTCGCGCTCTTGCATGCCGGCGCGCGCCGAGCCGCGGGGACGAGGAACGTGGGAACCCAGCGCGAGCCTGGCTGCTTGGCAGGGTCTGCTGGCCGCCTCCCGCGCCCCCGGCCAGCCGGCGCTGCCTCCCCGGCGAGGGTCCCTGCCCGCTCCCCTCGCGCAGCTCTGGCCACAACACGCCACGTGCCAGCGCAGCGATGGTTAGGGCCGTCGGCAGCGCTGGCAAGCAAGTCCTGTTTGGCTGAGCATCTTCCCTTCCCCAGGGAGGCAAAGGCAGCTGGGTTACATCTTCCAGAGGCTTCGTTCCCTCCTTGTGGCAGCCTTTGGGCAGCACCTGAAATCTCAGTTAAACCTGTGTTGCTTGAAATCATCTACCCTAATACCGACACCACAGAACATTTTATTAAGATGAGGTTTTCCCCCTTGTCATAAAGCCCTTTTTATATAAATATATAAAATTATTAAATGTGAGCTCTGGTAAGTCGGTGACCAGAGGCAGCCCTTGCCGTTACCCATCTCCAGGGACCAAGCGATGGCCGAAAAGGGACAGCGAGAAGCAGAAAGCCAGGCGAGATGAGCAATGGGACAGCAGAGGAGTGCAGAGAGGGTGGACAGGGGGATGGCAAGCTCCAGCCTGAGTAGACCTGTAGGTTGTTCAGGTGCAGTGGGGCCAAGCCCTGGCACTGCACAAGCCACTGGGTATTAACTTGATTGATTAGCATGTTAATTGCTGCCCTGATGCCACAATAACATGGGGTGGAGGAACCATTCGGTGCAGGAGACCAGACCCCCCCTTTGCTGGACAGCGGTTTGCTCCCTGCACAGCCGCCCTTGGGAGATGTCCTCACCGCCTCTTCCCTCTGCAGGTGTCTGCCTCGTCTGGTGCCCGTCCGGCGGGGGACGAGGGGCTGCCGCCATCGGGCAGGGCACGGGGGCTGAGGCGGAGTGGGCAGCCAGGCCTGCGTCGCCACAGGCGTCGCGGCGTGGCTCAGCAGCCTGCCCGGAGCCCAGCAGTGCCCCAGCCCAGTGACGCTGCCCGGGAGGAGAGCCTGCCCTTCGTGCTGGACCTGCAGAGCTTGCCGGGGCTGGCCAACGTGGACCTGAGCGCCCAGAACCCCAACATCCAGGTGGGGAGCAGGTCTGGGTGGGCCGCAGGGGGGATGCGGGTGAGCGCTGCGTGTGCTCCACAGCCTCGTTCGGTTCTCTAAGAGGAAAGATCTCATGAGCGGGATCTGTGTGGCTGCTGCCATCTGTCTTCTTGGTAACTACCAGATGCAAAGAGCTGGCGCAGACAAGCTCCTTGCCGGAGGAATTTACTCATGGCCTTACCCTTCCCCCTGTCAGCCCTTCGCCGCAGAGCAGGAGCAAACACTCCTACAGGGGTGACCTCTCAATTTCCGTGGGTGGTGTTGGTGCCTGTGGGTGACCACCAGCCCCCCTGCACCTCCTGTCTGCTCCTGCTCAGTCCCTCCGGATAAGGCGAGGCCTCTTGTGCTCATCACATGGTCCTGTAGCCAGAGCATCTCTGGCCTCTCGGTCTGGGAACAGGTGAATGGGCTGGTAGGTCTGTCCCAGGGCTGTGCCCCGGCTCACTGCCCTGCCTCATATCTTTCCTCCAGGTAACCATCGAAGTGGTGGATGATCCTCAGGCCGAGATGGAGATGGACTTGTTGAAGGAGACAAGCAATGACTGGTCCCTCACGTCCTCTGAGTGGTTGTCCCACAAGGACCTCTTCTGGCCCCTCTTCTGGGAATACACTGACCCCACTGAGGAGGAGGAGGATGAGGAAGAGGATGACAACCTGGATGTCGGGGACAGGGAGGAGGAAGAGGAGGAGGAGGAAGAGGAGGAAGATTACACAGCAGAATATGAAGAGGAGGAGGAGTCCATGCTCAGTGGAGTGGGAGGTGACTGGGACCAGCGGTGGCCTGGACGGAAGAACTGGATCTTTAAAGAAAAATATAATTATGGTGAGTCCTTCTGGGTGCGCGCAGCTGCCTGGCAGACCAGCACTGCCCTCCTGTGCCCTACCTGGCCTGCAGCCTTGTCTCACTCCAGGGGGAGCAGCCCTGCACCGGGGATCACAGCACACCGGTGCTCAGCTCCTACTTAAAAAATAAGCAAGCATGCTGAGGAGCAAGGCCAGCGCCCAGCTGGGGCTGCCACTGGTCAGACGTGCCAGCATCCCAGCGGGAATTGCCTTTGCCTGTAATCAGACTGGAGCATGGACGCTAGCGAAGGCATGCTCAGATGAGAAATACAGTGGAAATGTTTAATGGCATGTGCTGCTGCTGCCATCAACTTGGGTAGCTGTGGTGACACCAGTGCCACAAGCCTTTGCCAAGGACCTGGGCACCCCCCAGGAGAGGAGCTGCAGAGGGCTAGATGGCAGGTGCCGGTGGGTGGACAGGCCAGGGCACCACAGCAGCTCCCTCCTGCGGCTTCCTGGCCACAAGCCCAAAGCCAGTCGGCCTTTGCTAACACGTGATGCTTCAGCATCATGGCCAGTGCATTGGGCGGGTTCCGTGAGGATGGGCAGTGACATCTGACTGGTGAGCAAAGCTATGAGAATGAGAGCCTTTGCTCGGGGGCTGCTTCCCTGGGATTGCCAGTGAGGACAGGCTTGGCCCTTGGCATCACGTGGCCAGGCACCTCCGAGTGCCATGGGCAGCGCTGGCCCTGTGTCCCTGTAAAGGACATCCCAGGGACAGGGCAGAGCTGGGGGAGGGCCCAGGTGGCTGATGGGTCCCCTTCTGCTGGGGCTTTGCTGAGGTCCACCACTCTCTGCCTCTCCCCTGCCAAGCACAGACTATGAAGATGAGGAGGAGTGGAGCCCGTGGTCGCCTTGCAGCATCACCTGTGGCAGTGGCAACCAGAAGAGGACCCGGTCCTGTGGCTATGCCTGCACCGCGACGGAGTCAAGGACCTGCGACCTGTCGCGCTGCCCTGGTGAGCCCTCAGCCATACCAGTGCTTGGGCACTGTCTGACCCCGATGTGGGCTGGTTGCCCGCCTCAGCGGCCTGGGCATTGCTTCAAGAACGAGTTATGGTTGATGTGATCTGGGCTAATGGCCGCAGGGGTTTGTTTCCACGAAGAAGCTCTGATGGGGCTTCATGGCTCCCCCAGGCAGTTACGTGGTGCCCAGGGGTGGTAGAGCTGGAGTCCAGCTTGGTGTGCGACTCCGTGCAGCTCTCTCACACTGGGAGCTTGAAATCCCCTCCCTCGAGGCATGCGGAGAGCTGGCTCCATCCACTGGGATTTGCATAACCCACAGTTTGGGCAGGTCTGCCCTGCGTGTCTTGCTGCTGGCCCGTTCTCCCAGGCACAGGGCCATGTCGCCAAGGCAGTGGTGGGAGAGGGGGTGGAAGATGGATGGTGGCTGGTGCCCTTACAGAGGAGAAAGCCCACCGTTCCTCCTGGTCTTCAGCCTGCCTGGTTGATTTTTTTTTTCCCCCTATCCAGGAGCAGAGGGGGAAATGGTCTTCCCCACAGAGGAGACGCCTTTCAAGAGCGACAACACCACTGAGCTGCTCAACTCAGGTCAGCCTCTGCCTTGCACTGGGGTCTCCAGTGCCAGGCCCCACGGGGCAGGGTGGGTAGCTGGCGGGCGGGGAGGGCGTTGCCAAGGGCTCTCGCATCCAGTGTCCAGACCTAAGTCACCCAAACCACTGCCACGCGCAGGCTTCGGCAGTCGTGCTGGGGAAACCCAGTTCCTCCCACAGCCCTGGCATAACACGGTCCTGCTTTACGGTGCCGCATGCCCTCTCCCACGGGGGGATGCTGCCAGCCCGGCCCCCGCAGCGATGGGTGCCCCCCCCGCAGCGATGGGTGCCCCCCTGCGAGGGTCAGCTCTGCCTCAGCGCGAAACCCCTTCCCCCTGTCACTGCCTCAGGGACAGCACCCGGCTCCAGCTTGTCCAAGAGCCTGCCCGGCGGGTGCGGGCTGCGCTGGCGGTGCTGGCGAGGCCGCAGGCAAATGGCAGCTGGGCAAAGCGTGGTGCAGGCGGTGCGTGCTCTCACCCTCTCGGTGCCCTCCCTCCAGAGGTGGACAGCTGTGAGAAGTGGCTGAACTGCAAGAGCGACTTCCTCACCAAGTACCTGAGCAAGGTGCTGACGGACCTGCCCAGCTGCCCCTGCTCCTACCCGCTGGAGGCCGTCTACAGCGCTGTTAACCTGCGGGATGAGCGGCAGGGGAAGAGCTTCCGATGGCGGGATGCCAGCGGCCCCAAGGAGCGCCTGGACATCTACAAGCCGACAGCGCGCTTCTGCCTGCGCTCCATGCTCTCCCTCGACAGCACCACCCTGGCTGCCCAGCACTGCTGCTACGACGAGCACGCCCGCCTCATCACCCGCGGCAAGGGGGCCGGCGTCCCCAACCTCATCAGCACCGAGTTCTCCCCGGAGCTGCACTACAAGGTGGACATGCTGCCCTGGATCCTCTGCAAGGGCGACTGGAGCCGCTACCACGCCGTCCGGCCCCCCAACAACGGGCAGCGGTGTGCTGACAACCCCGCCGAGGAGGAGTACCTCTCCCAGCTGCAGGAGGCGAAGGAGTACTAGCCGCAGCCGTGCTCGGAGAAGCCACGACCACCACTGGCTCCCACCCCGGCGATGCCTCGGCCCTGCTCATGGGCTCCTCGCTGGCGCCAGGCAGAGCAGGGAGGATGCGCTGTCCATCTTGCCCCTCAGAGGGGCACCTCGGCCCCCTCAGATTTCCAGCGGCACCGCAGGTTATGGCGGTACCATCCCTGCCATGCCACCCAGGGCGCCCCGCACCCCGGGGTGCCGGGGCCGGCGCATGGGGAGGCGCAGGGGATGGGAGGCATGGAGGGAACGGGGGGCTGCTCCCGTCTGCTTTTGTGCTCTATGACCTTTCAATGCAGCGTGAGAGCTGAGCACCTGCAGGGTGAGACGGCCTCAGCTCCCGCTGGCTTCGCGCCATGTCTGAGAAGCCGGCCCGCTGCAGGCAGAGCTGCCCGCTCTTGCCTGGACACCTGCCCCGGCGCACGCTGGGCTGCTGCTGAAAGTGGAGGTGGAGGGGCAGGTCCGTCCCAGCTGTGCATGAGGAGCAGGGCCTCACCTCTCCTCCGGCTTTGGCACCCGCAGTTGGGTAGGAGCAGGGAGAGGCTTAGCGGGGTTTCGTGGGTCCGGGCGGCGGTGTGGGGCGGGAGGAGACTGGCCGCCTGGGCTCTCTTGGCAAGATTGCCTTGCCACCAGGGTTTTGGCCACAAAAGGGAACACTGGGTGCCAAAGCCAGACACGGGTGGACCTCAGAGGAGGTCAGCACAGGGGGCATGCCACCTGTGTGCATTTTCAGCCCCTCTGCCTCAGTGGTTGGGGGAGCAGGGTGGCAGCACCCATGCAAGCCCCACCACCAGCCCACCTCCACGTCTTGGCTCCCCGGCAGCCCCCGCAGCAGGTTTCAGTGCCTGGGAGCACCCGTGACACAGCCTGGCAGAAAGTCCTGCGTTTCCTGCCCACAGCCCTGCCGGGGGCAGGAGGCAGCTCAGCCACCGTTCATGCCAGTGCTGGGAAGGAGCAAAAAGCACCGAGCCAAGTTCTCCATGGGGATGGGAACAAGTCACACACCGCTGGGAGCACCCGGCATTGCCCCTCTCTGGTCTGCTGCTGGCCTCGGGCCCTGCTCCGTGCTGTGTCTGCCCCGCTGCCCAGCAAGAGGCAGCCCGGAGAAAGCATGTCACGGAGACCTGCACTCCTCAGGCTCGCTGCCCGGCCCGGCGAGCAAGTGTGGCTCCAGAGGAGGAGACACACACGTGCTGATAATGTCTGTACCCGGTGTCTGCAGATCATGGATCATGATGCTCTCCATTGGCGCTTTGGTCTTGCCTGGGTTTTGTTCAGCTTTTCACAGGTCGATGGCGGTTTCTCCCAGCATATTTTGGGAGCTCCCAAGTTTTCCGCAGAGAAACTGAGCAGAGCATCTTTATCCCTGGACATTCAGTTGCTGAACCTGGCAGAAACTATTCATCAGAGGGAGTAAAAGAGCAAGTCAAGCACACGTAAAGAAGAACAGAGTAATTTCTAGACTAGAGGTTTCACCTGAGGCTGTTGGCTACTCCTGTTTTTCCTGCAGGACACTGTTGGAAAAAAAAAAATCTATCTGGGTGCAGAGGTCCTTGGTCGACTGTCCTGTGCTAGGTCTGTCGTTCTTGCAGGAGCTTTCTCTAGGGCCAGTGAATATCCGTGGTCTGATAGCTCTTTGGGGAATCTTTCTGGGAGTGTCTTATAGATGCTGAGTGGATGTTTATCCTTTTGCCTTGGTTACTGATAGAATATTGCATCCTTGGTCATCAGTACCTAAGATTTAGTTTCTGGTAAAACAAAAGTATTAATGAAGTTATCACTGAATTATTCTGATTTATTCCACACTCATGTCGCCAGACTCCAGTTATGGGTGCTATCAAAACATAGGCAGACACCATCCATTTCCCAACAGGTGTGCAGTCTGAGATGACCAGTGTTAAGTGAAGTATGAAAGGGAAGGCACAACCAAATAAGCATGGATGGAGACCCAGACCCTGGTCAATTTTCATGACCGTTACATGTTGCCTAGCCCAAATGATCATTTGCTCACTAGTTTCGGGTAAAGAGGTAGGTCATAAAGAGGTGGTCTGGAGGGGGTGGCAGTGATCTGGTGGCTTGGTTATGGGAGCCTGGGACATGTGCGGGGAGGCTCAGCCACAGACATGGAGGCATTTGTGTGGGAAGTAGACAAATTGAGTGGCCGAGGCCATGGAAGGATCAGCTTGTTATCTTCAGTCATTAGGTAGAGCATCTTCGTATTTCCTCTCCTGCACCATATGTCATCATTAACATCAGCAGACTCTCAGAGGAGCTTATTTACCATCAGTGCACAGACTTCTTTGAAACAATCTCTCATTAAATGTGCCTAATGTCCAGTACTGGCTCATGCATGGAAGCAGGACCTCTGCAAACAGCCTTTCTTGAAGGAGACTTTCAATAGGAAAAGAAGGTTATCAGGAGTAGTCAGCGTGGATTCACCAAGGGGAAATTGTGCCTGACCAATCTGATAGCTTTCTACAATGACATGACTGGCTGGGTAGATGAAGGAAGAGCCGTGGATGTTGTCTACCTAGACTTCAGCAAGGCTTTCGACACAGTCTCCCATAACATCCTCCTAGGGAAGGTCAGGAAGTGTGGGCTGGATGAGTGGTCGGAGAAGAGGATTGAGAACTGGCTGAGTGGCCAAACTCAGAGGGTTGTCGTCAGCGGCACTGAGTCTAGTTGGAGGCTGGTAACAAGTGGTGTCCCTCAGGGGTCAGTACTGGGCCCAGCCTTGTTTAGCTTCTTCATCAACCACCTGGATGAAGAGTCAGAATGTACCCTCAGCAAGTTTGCTGATGACACCAAAATGGGAGGTGTGGTAGACACACCAGCAGGCTGTGCTGCCATTCAGCGTGACCTGGATAGGCTGGAAAGTTGGGCAGAGAGGAACCTGATGAGGTTCAACAAGGGCAAGTGCAGGGTCCTGCACCTGGG
>Ga0065711_1042387_pt1 | contig 15419 bp, 8 predicted proteins | sample Hoacrofraction12_FD_59098 | JGI IMG/M metagenome (GOLD analysis project Ga0065711, IMG submission 59098) | Hoatzin crop microbial communities from Cojedes, Venezuela - Epithelial fraction 12 v2 (version 2) | ecosystem: Host-associated > Birds > Digestive system > Esophagus > Crop | place... | reverse complement strand
TTTTTTTTTTTTTTTTTTCTCTCCATGTAGCTGAACTCCAAATCGGAACCCAGTGGGCCTGTACAATGAAGAACAATTTATTTATCCTTTTTGGAGCTGACTGGTAGAGTTTGAGAGCTCATGAAACTTTGATGGTTTTCTTAAAGAAGGAATCAAAAGAGAAGTGGAATTGAGATTTGAAGAATCGTTGCAATGTAGTATTAACTGCCTTCATAGAAGTCTTTGTTGTTGTTTTGGAGCAATTTAGTTCTGGAATTATTTTTTCCCCAATAACCCAAGTAGTATTTTTTTTTTTAATCCTGAAATAACACCACTTATATGGTGAACAAGCATCTGTGTGATTAGCCCCTAGGCATCCTTCAGGATTCATGAAGTTCTGCATATACTCTTTCATTTAGTAATGGCAATATTTCATCCTTTGTGAGGGGATATTCTGGAAACATTGCAGTACCCTTCTGTTACATTGTGCTCATTTAATCTTGAGGAAAGGTGGTTATCTCCTTTCTATAAGTAATTATTTTCTGTCGCTGTCTTGATGCACAGCTGGATTATGGCAAATAATTGATGGTTTTAAAATCTGCCTCCCCCCTTATGTAAAAAAAATGTAAAGATGGGACCTATTTGGCATCTAGTTCTGCTTCCTGGGCATAGTGACATCTTTGTGTTCGGTACATTTCTGTGTACTTTACTCCTTCTTCTGTTTCCTAATTAAACAGCATTTTGTGTAATAGAACTGCTGTTAGCAAATGTCAAGAAAGGTAACCAGACAATATATAGCAATGTTGACAGATTAATTGGATCTCTTGTGTACTGTTTCTTTGTAGTTAAAACTTACTTTTCAGGCTTCCACAGTTTCTTTTTTTTAATCATACATGAAGAAATGAAACCAGTATTCTATGTTACTTTATGCCTAGTATTATGAGAGTGGACAAGTACATGCGAGTGCGTATGACTGAAGGATAGTGAAGTGGAAGTTATTAAAGGTTAAACTTTGTTTCAGAACTGTCTGTTCCACAATGAAATGAGCCTTTGGTGTTGCTGTTTTCCTTTCCAGATGTGTACTGTTGTGAAAAGCACAAACACCCTTGTACGCAAACTCCTGTAAAGTTTGGTCATTGCATCAAACACTGTCTTATCCTTTTACTAAATAGTAAGTGAAGACTGAGGGAAATGACTGAAGTAGGAGGGTAGGACTGTGTGGCTGCTAATCTGTCTCATGGACATGTGAAATGCCTCTGATTTGCCTGCTAAGTCTAGCAGACGTTTTCAAGGGATGTGCTTTTTCTTCGAGAGTATGGGAATAGCTCTGAAGTCTGCTTATGAAATTTTTGTGTTGTCCTAATTGTTACCCCATTTATCTTGAAAAAGCTTCCAGGCTTTCACATTGGGTTCTTCCCGTACAGTGTAGAGCAATGTATGCTTTTAGAAGGTAAGATGTTGCAAGTAGGTTATATAGTTCTGTTAGCTCTCACAAAATCAAGTCACCTTTTCTTTTTTTCCTAAGCATTCTTTTTGCATGTCCGTTTTATGCATGTGAAAAGTGTAGGTGTTCAGCTGTTGATGGTGTAATTCTGTAGGTAGATAGTGTTACTGGACAATCCAGATAATTTAGGTTCCTGTGGTCGAGTGGGTTATCCTGTAATTTGTTCATTTCCGTCTGTGTTTGAAGTAAGTAGAACATGTTGAAATGAGCATTAGTGAAAATACTGCCCATGAAATGTAAAAATCCCCCCTTGAAGTCAATGGGAAAAGGAAAAGGGAAGTGGAAAGAAGGGCTGTAGAATTGGTTGTTTTTTTCTTTCTTTCTTGAAAACTGGTGGTTCTTGGTTTGGTTGTCCTATAACTGTTCCACTGTGTCTTCAAGGGAAACGGGAGGAAGAAGGTTGGAAAAAAATCTTTAGAGGAAAGAGTAAAGGGTCTTGGTATGTGTGTATTTAAGGAAACTAACTGCTTTGGTAAGATTACTAGCTGTGGGTGATCCTGAAAGTTCTGAGACAATTTTGTTTTAAATTGAGGAACGGGGATGTGGGAAAGTAGGAAAAAAAGCGCTCAAGCAATTGAGTCCAATTCCTGTGTGCTCTTGTGTCACTGTGTGAAGTGTGCTTCATGTATGTTTGTTTTATTAAAGGATCGGAATTTGTTCTCAAATGGTCAGTTCTCCCACTGTCAATTCTGTGAGGAGTAAAAGTTTACAGAAAAAAATTGTTTTATAGGGGTTCATACCTTGCATGCTTTGTCTAACAGCTACTTGGAGACAGCATATTAGTGAGGTTTCTTGTGAATCTTTAAGAATTGTTGGAGCAATGATAAAAAAGAAAGTGTGCTTCTTGGGTGACCAGTAACTTATAGTTGTGTGACACGTAAAATGCTGCACCATTATGTAGGTTTTGCTGGTGGAGATTATCTTTTGAGACTTTAAAAGTACTCATTTATTCAATCTAAACTTGAAAATAGCAAGCACTTATTTCAGAGGTAGTCTTAATGGCTCTATGCTTGCTTAAAATAGTAAATAATAAGGGATAGCAGTGGGACATACCAACAGCAAAGCTCAGTGGCTAAATCAGTTGTTCAGCCTTACTGGAAGCTGTCAGATTTGGACTTTACTTCAAAGTTGTTTGGGGATTTTTTTTTTTTTTTTTAATTAGCTTCTGGGTTATGTCCTGTATCCTACTTAAAGAGCCCCAGCTGAAAAGGCTAGGGTATAAGGAGGCTGCTTATGACAGTTGCATTTTTTTTGTGTTTTTAAGGAGAGTCAAATACTTGGGGATATGGAAATACTAAATTTAATGGCCAGTACATTTTGAGCTGAGGCAAAAGAATATGATCTTCGGTTTTGTAGTATCTGGTTTGAGCGTGAAGTTATGCAGTTTGTAGAATCTGAGAAGACTGAACTTTATTTGGTCATTCTTTTTCTTTTTGTAGTTAGTTTCTGTTGTCAATCTTCGTTTATATCCTGTATATATTCAGGTTTTTATTTGTTGGACTTGTGAACCAGATTTTAGTTTTGTTTCATTAAACAGCAAGTCAGAATAAGTCTGGCTCAGGTCTTAAAGAAAATGGAAATGTTTAAAAATATTGCTGACTCATCTTGTGTTTTGTTTGTAGATACATACGATTATATGGGAGAAAATTTAGCAGAGAAGATCATGTGCTTTTTATCAAATTGTTGTATGAGTTGGTAACAATTCCGAAGCTGGAGATCAGCATGGTGCAAGGATTTGCACGCCTGTTGATAAACCTCTTAAAGTAAGTACAGATTTCTGCTGGCTACTGAAACTTTTGTCTCTTAAGTAGTTGATCACTTCACTTGCATGATGTTGTTATGTACTTTAATGTAGTAGTAAATTGTGTTATGGATTACTTCACTTAATCTCCGCTGTACAGATGATGTTGGTTCAAAAGAGTTCTCATTATGCTGACAGCTTGCCCCGTGAGAGCTTTAGGGTTGGTATTGAAGGTGAAAGTAAGTCAGGGGTTTTTCTCCTATTAGGAAAGGAAAACATCTCAGAGAGCCAAGTGTTAAGGTTCAATCTCAGATAGGGAGAAGATGAAGACTGTCTCACAACTTCGTACTGTTTGTGCAGAAATGCTGCAACTGGCTAGCTTTTTTCTTGCCTGACCTTCCTGCAGCTTGTGCCAAATGCTGAAGATAAACAAAATTCAGAGCAGTGATCTGGGGTATTCCGATGTGCACTGTGTCAATGTAAATGTTTAATCCTAAAGTGCTCATTGTTTTTTTTTTTCTATTAGGAAAAAAGAACTGCTTTCCAGGGATGACTTAGAGTTACCATGGAAACCACTTTATGAAATGTTGGAAAGGATATTATACTCCAAAACAGAACATCTTGGATTAAATTGGTTTCCCAAGTAGGTTTGCGTTTTAAAACATTTGGTAGGCTCTAAGTACCTCTAATGCTTGAAAGTACTTTGAGATTTGCTTTTAATGTCTGGAGTTTGATACACAGTAAATATTTTGCTTATATTTTCATGAAGTATTTTTTGGTAATTGCATTCAAGATTGTACAAGATCAGGTATATCCTTCTGTGAATGAATTGTGTTTATGTTATGATGTTCCTGTCTTTATGAATGTTATTGAGTTCATTTCTAAAATGTGTTGGAATGGGGGTCTTACCGGCTTGTTTTAGGATGATAACCCACAGTTTAACAGATTTAATGTTGAATTTTTAATGATGTTCAAGTTAAATGTCTGCTGTTCAGTTATATAACACAGTAAGGGTTTGGGAGAATAAAAATGATACTGTTCAAAAAGTATATGTACTGTAAGCATTCCCAATATTTGTAATCTAGGGGTAGATCAGTGTGCGTATGAAGAAAAGTGATGTGCCTTCTGTAGGAAATAAATATATGTGTGTATAGATATTTTCAGAGAGATGACATAGGCAAATAATTTTTTTCCCAGTGAAGAATTTCTGAAAGGTTCTACTGATTTTAAAAATGAAAACTTTTCTTTGCTTTCTTTACGCTGCCGATCCCTCCCATCTGTCAAATTTCCAAAATTACAGTTTTTCTAGTAATTCTAGTTAGAGAAGGTCCTGCTCTATAAATTACAGCTTACAAAATATATTGCATAGATAACTCATGTCTTTTTTTAAATTGAAATGTCATGTAAAGATATGCAGGTGATAATTCTTAATCGGCTTTAAAAAAGTTTTCTGTCTGGGGATGCTGAAGTACTACCACTGCTTTCTTCTACTGAGTTGAAGATCGTATTGCTGATAAGTGACATGAACAGAAAGTATAGGTAGCCTTGTAACTTGTTACGGAGCATTTCGTGCTGAATTTCTCTCATGGCTACATAGCAGGAAAAATAATTTTGCTAATAGTACTATTTTGCTAAATGGCATTATTTTGCTGATTGTAGGCGTTACTTGCCAGTGCATATCCAAAAGAGCAGGGCCTTTTTTAGTTGGTTTGTTTTACGCATATGCTAGCACCTGCGGAAACTGCACACTTTGCTCTGTGGGGATGTTGACTAATCACTTCTCATTTACTGTGTGAGAAACTAGCATAGTGGAGAGGGGACTTTTCCAAGAGGGAAAAGAAGGTTAAGGTGGGAGGAGGGATATCGGTTGTGATGGTGTGTCTGAAACTTTTAGCTTTTATGAACTGTATTAGATACCAGACACTCCATCTTAATATGCAGTGCGATTTGTTCTCATACGGTGTTTTTTCTTCTAACATCAATTTTGAGGGGTATCTTTTTGGTGAAAGTCGAGATATTTTTAGAAGCTGAGTTGATTCAGTTTATAGCTGTTAATTTAACTACTGTTTTAATTGTTTTTTTTTTTTTACATTCAGTTCATATCGACCAGGCTTGTCTTCACCTAAAACATTTGTGCTTAATGTATTACATAGGTGGTAAGAATGACTTTTTGTTTTGTTCAGCTCTGGCCGATGTGTAATCTTCTGCATGTCCTGTTAGATTGTAACACTTGTCACACAGGTGTAATTTTCTGCGTAAATAATTGTATTGGACAACCAATGTTAACATTACACCACTGTTTATGAGAATGTCGCACTGTATGTAAACCTTTCTAATTGGGGAACAAGATAGCGTGTGTGAAGTGGCTGATAAAGTGGCTATATGCTAACTAATTTAACCAGCATAGATGTTTTAAGGGCTAAATACAAGGTAAATTTTACATTTGAATAATTGCTGTGTCTGAATATGGACAAAATCGATATTGGTGTAGGAGTGCATGTTACTAAGTGTACCTTACTATTAAAAACGATGAAATCATGGAAAGTGCTTTAGCAGTGAGGTAATAGGTTCTGGAAAATACACCCAGCAACAACCTTGTAGCTGTGAAGTGTGAAACAAAGTTTCTGTACTGGAAGAGTTTACTATGAAATTTTGTAGTGAAAACTGTATCAGGAGTTTTGGTGTATATATAAATTCAAAAAACTGGTATAAGTGGAGGTGGAATCGCAGTGTTCTTTGCTTTGTTTGGGGTTTTTTAGGAAGAAATTTTTAGTTGTACTAATCTAATGAGAGATTGATCTTTGACTCTCCAGTTAGAAGTTCACTAAATTTGTGAAACTATAGCTGGTTGCTCTTTTCATTCTCTTAATTTAACGTCTTCTAATGGATTGTCCATTGCAGCACTAGAATTTCACTTAAAAGTCTGAATCTGTCCTGAAAAACTGAAAATTGTGCTTTTACTGCTTTTTAATAGTCTAAGAATCAGCAGTGTCAGTTTATATATTAATTGTTTCAACAGAAATGTGTTTCTCTCTGAAAGTGCAGGGTAAAAAAAAAAACAGGTTTTCAAATTGATATGGTCAAGTCCTTCCTAAAGGAAGAAAACAATCGTGTAGTGCCAAAATGATGACTCGTGGTAGGGGTTAATAGTATTGTTGGATGTTTTTTAATATATCCATGTGGCAAGACATGATAATAACAAGCTAATAGTACTTCAAGTAATAAGGAGGAACTAAAAGCAAAGAAAACTGAATGGAATGATAAATTGTCCTTTATATCATTAAATAAGCTGTTGTTTCAGTAATTGATAGGAGATACCTTCCAGTGTAAGAAGGGTAAGCTTCATTGTCTCTCAGTTGCAAAGGTTTTAATACCTTACTCAAATGGTCAGCATTAAATACCCGAGCAAGGATAAGAGTACAAAGTATAGTCGGCTGATCCAATCCAGTGTGATTTATGTGTATAGTTGTTTACTGTTGTGCTCTGTTAATCCATGGCTAGGTTTAGTGGTAGAGTAGCATACAGAAATTTGCGAGTGCAGTAACTGTAGATATTTCTGAGCAATTTGGCAGTAGTAGGTGTGCAGAAAGTCTAACCAAAAGTGGAACAGAAGGCACTGGTAAAAAGTTGGGGAGAGTTTGTTCAAAGTGATAATGAAAACGGTAACCAGCAGTTTCTTGTTCTCCCCAGGTGTGTTGTCCTGTCTTTTTTCTAACTAGTACTTATCAACCGGGAATCTTACAAGATGTCGTCTTCCGTGTCTTAGATGGAAGTTTCCCTGTGTACAAAATTGTCTGCTGGTGTTTATTTCTTTCTAGCTTCCATTCTAAATTTGTGATCAGAAGACAGGAGGGGACATCCCTTCCAATCTTTTTCCTTTGCTCTCTTCCACTAACAGATGCTGAGATCTGACTGAAGAGTCGCGAATTCGAAAGAGTTCTTGATCTCTGGCATTAGTGTTTCTTAAAATTCCTCTGTCCTTCAGGTTCTCCTTAGTAATAGTTTACTTCACACAAATATTTTTCATGTTAATCTTTAATGCTCTTAAGTAATGTTGCTGGTTTGTGCTGTATTTATCTATTCTTGGAACAACTGTTACCTATTTCTGAACTCTTCAAAGAGCAGTATTCACTTTAACCCAGAATCTTTATGAGCTTCTTGCAGAGTTGGATCTTATTTTTGTTTAATGAATGGTTGGCCATTCCTCTTCAAATTTTGGAAGCTGTCACTCAGCTCAAAATTTTCATTCTGGGAGAGGTCATGGGTTTACTTTTTCATTGTTGCATAAAATGTACAGAATTTTACATCTTCCAGAGTGCTGCTTGAACTGATGTTGTGATGTGAGGGCTGGGTGGGCTTTTGCTGGCTTGCATTGAATGTTGAGTTGTTGAAGTGAAATAGTGGTTTATCCATTTTACATTCCTCCTGGCTTGTATGGGATCAGGTATTTTTGTGTAGGACTAGAGAGAGAGTGTGTGCATGCTGAGTATTTGTGTGTCTCAAAATTAGTTGACCTAAACTGATCTTTGGTATAACTCTAAAGATGATACATTTGCATCATCTTTTTCTGATCAAAATAGCATTTCTGTATGTTAGTTTTTGATGATGAACTGAAGGATGCAATTTTTCTATTGAGTGCAGAAAGTACCTCTAAAAGATGTAGGAAGTTCTCCCACCAGAACTTTTTTTCTCATTCGGGGAATGTTTTTTGGTAAAAGTGCGATTTATTTTGAGCTCATCCTCTAATAAAGAGAAGCTTTGAGGAACATGAGTTTACTACCTTTATGGTTCCATTGATCCATCTCTCTCTCCCTCACCCTCCCTTTTGTTCTCTGAGTTCATTCTGAGGTTTGGTCTTTTTTAAGTGGTGTGATGGCATCTTGTGACAATTCATTTTAAAATGATTTCTCAAGTAAATTTTCTTGCTGTGGATGAAAGCGCTTTTTAAATCAGCGGTGAATTATGAGGGAAGCTAGTGAAATAACCATAGATTTGCAAATAGTTCACTTCTTTTTCTTAGAACCACTGGTCAAAAATCAAAACCAGACTGAAAAGGACAGATATGGTATTGGGAGTCCAATAATAACAACTTTCTGAAGTCTATTGCCTTTATTTATCTTACGAGTATTTGTGAAGTCCATAAATAAATTTTTTTTATGTTGGTGTTTTCAAATTCCCCTGAGAAGTTACCTTGTTCTGCTGGTTATTCATGGATAAAATGCAGGATATTACTTATAAGAAATGATAATACTTCTTCACTTAAATGCAGTAAACACTAGAGTGGTATATGAACAGTAGAACCAGGAGTCTGGTAGAGCAATTTTAGTTATTAGGTCAGTGTAGAAGGGATTAGCTACTGCATGTTCACAGAAGACGTCTAATTGCATCAACATTGTCTTAAGCTCTTGAGGGAAAAATCAGCAAATGGTTGTTTATTTTGTGCTGTCATTGAAATTTGGTAATGCACTATCCCCCTAATGTTTCCTTTCTTGTTTCAGTTCTGTAGAGAGTGTTCTGAAAACACTTGTGAAGAGCTGCAGACCGTAAGTCTTTGTTTTGTGTTTTGTTTTTTTTAAGCCTGTATCTTTAATATTACTTTAAGAGGGGGTAGAAAAGTGTTTAAAAAAACCAAGCTAACCAACCAACCAAACAAAAATAACCCACAAAACCCCAAACCCACCCTACTAGTCATTCTTGGCTGATGTTGTCCCAACTTGTCTAAGCAGCTTGGGGTGGAGGGTAGAGACTTTTCTGTTTTACTGTGTTATGAATGATCAAGACGTCAGGCTCATACATTGCTTAAAATGAAAACAAAATGACAGGTGTGTTCCATGGTACAGTATTTAAACGAAGTGTAAGTTGTAGGTTTGTTTTTTTTTCCTTTTTAACAGCCTTGTTTGAATATCTATTTGTAGTTAGTTAAACTAGGATATCACTGGCTGAGGCCACCATTTGCTTTTGATCTTTTGTGCTGTTATGTTCACTGGGCATGTGTGTGCCTGAACCAGTCTTGCTGTCTGCACTGACTGACTTTGTTAGCAGCTTAAGATACTGTAAAGATGCAGAGAAGAGACTCGTTCTCTTTGATTTACCATTCATATGGCTATTTGTAGTTAGCATCTGCTTTCTTAGGAGCAGTTGTTTCATGTACTGATGTTACTGCATTGAGCGTTTGTTCATATAGGAGATTCTGTTCTAAACATGTAATGTTAGCATAAGCATACTTATGAGCATAAGTAAGCAACCTTACACTTTTCCCACATATATGTGGTTTTGTAGCTAAATAAAAACCCTCAGTTTTCGGTGTTGATTTTTCTGGTCTCTTACTGTCACTGAAAAGACAGGAATAAAACCTTGTAACACCGATGTAGTGTTAAAAGGCAGGCATTCTTTATTGCAGCGCTGGATGCACGGGGGATAATTCCACCAAACATGCATACTTCATACTTTTCCCATGTGGTTATATAGATCAAAAATATACATATTTATTTTATCCATATATATTCATTATTATTCTCTTTGGTGATTGGTACATATGTGCTCACTTCACATGTCAGTTATTGCGCAGACTCTGTCATCCTCTTCCATTGTTCTCTTCTGAGTAGGTGGTATTACTTGGGTAGGTGGTCAATGGGTTGGTGGTCGCGATCTCCCCCTGTCAGAATTACCTTTTACCTATTTCGGCTTGCAATCTTGGCAGTCTTAGCTAGTTTTCTCAGTTTGCTACACGAAAACACGTTTCATCATTTTCTTTTGACAGAATCACATTGTCTACTATTTTGTTACTGTTAATGGTTACCTAGAGACTAGAATACAGATTAAAAAATACACTAATTGGCATCAGTCCCATCCCTTCCCCCCCTCCCCTTTTTTTTTTTGTTGTTGTTCATTGCTATGGTTAGCAGACTCTATCACTCTGGTTATGCTATGGTTAGCAGACTCTATCACTCTGGTTACATTATGAATATAAAAGTCACTGAAGCAGAGCATTTTAAAATCGAAATACAATGTTTGTCTCTTGAAAATTCTGACTTAAGGTTGGGGTGCTGGTAACGCTATTTCCAGTTGGCACCTTATCAACTCCAAAGATTGTGTTGTATAAACAGTTGTATCTGGTGTGTATTTTAAATACTGCGTTGTGTGGACATTTAGTTTCTTTTAAAAGAAATTCCTGTAATGTTCTTTGTCTTTTGTGAAGGTTAAGTGGAGTTGAGGACTGCCTGTCTATCGCCCCTGGGTACATGGTCTTACTGTAAAACTAAGATTTTATGACAAATTAACAGATAGATTTAAATATGTTTAAAAAAAAGACCCAAACTTTGAAGCCAAGCTTGTATATGTTTGACGGTTTCCTTGTTTTCAGATATTTTCCAGAAGATGCCACTGCGGAGATGCTAGATGAATGGAGGCCTTTAATGTGTCCTTTTGATGTTACTATGCAAAAGGCTATTACCTACTTTGAACTATTTCTACCTACTACCCTGCCTCCGGAACTTCACCAGAAAGGTTTCAAGTAAGTATAATTGAATGTCTGTTGGTATAGTATTCTGTTGCATATGCAGGAGATTATCTTTTACAGGGTGACTTGAAGTCAACCAGCAAAACAAATGGTGGCTTTTAACAGCATTGTTGGAAGGTGTTCAAGACGGATATTCTGTCAGCATTCTTCTTTTGTAAAAGTAACCTTGGGGGAATCTTAGTACCTATTCCCTAGTGAGTTCTGCCTTCTCTGGAGTAAAGCATGCGGTATAGAACAAAGCAAACTAAATTGAATTAAATGCACTTCTGAAGGAGTAGTCTCACAGGTAAAAATCATTAACCATAGAATAGTGTTCTAGTCCTGCCTTCTCTTTAATTTGATGTAGCTTCTGATGAGTCCTTCAGGTAGGTTAAAGTACAGCTGTTACTACAGGTGTCGGATTGTGAGACAGAGGTCTTCACTGTCAAGATGCATAAATGTGAGATTGTTGGAAGACTGCTGTAGGAAATGAGTTTGAATATTAAAGGAGAAACATTTGTAGGACAGGACAGTATTTGAATCATCTTTGACTTCTATTAACTAGCTATTAACTTCAAAATATAAGCCAGCAGTGTTTAGTGCATGTAGAGATTACTTAGGCTGGTTAGATTAAAAGTATATTTGTGCTATAGGGTTAGTGAAAACTTCAAGGAAGGGAGTGGGTATAGTTTATAACGGTGAATTTAAGGTAAGGGACTGGTGTGGAGGATTTGCATCCTTGGCTTCAGGTGAATTCAAAATAAGTGCTAATGACATTTGTAACCATTGGTCAGTAGGAACAAATTTTAGATTTTAAGGTAGAGGGAAATGAAGTGTGATTTATTTTCATCTGGTTTACATGTGTTGGGGTGGCAATATGTAATAAAATGGCGAAGCTGAAGCAGGTAAGGAAACTCCTGGTGAAACGCTTGTGTGAAAGGGGGTGATCAGAAAACAATAAGAGGAGGAGATGTAAAAAGAAGCAAGGACCGAAGCTGAGTATCAGATTTAGGGATAAGGGGGAGGCTGTGGGAAGCAAAATGATACAAGCATGTCCATGTTGGTCCCTGTTCTTGTTGATGAGTTGAGGGGCGGGTGAGTTCCTGTGACCACCTGGCAAAGTGGGGGATAAATATCCAGTCAGGGAGCTGCTTTCACAACATTAAAATTATTTTCATTCTCTACTCTTGCAGGCTTTGGTTTGATGAATTTATAGGCCTTTGGGTGTCAGTTCAAAATCTTCCCCAATGGGAAGGGGTAAGTATTTACTTTTCACCTACACTAGAAGAAATCCATTTAAATATTCCTACAACATGCTTGCAAGGCATTGAAGTCAAACAGTGAAATAATGGAATTTTTTTTTTCTTCCTTCTGCTTTAACTGGTATGAGAAAGCAGAGACTGTAATTTCATGATTGTTAGCAGGCAATTACTGGCTGAATAACTGAGACTGCACTTATGCTTGATGAACATTGTTTAATGGCTAGCTCAGGCCGCTTTTCTTTCTAGCCTTGGGCATGCTGGCATTTTCCAGACTGCTTACAATGCTTACAGTGATGCAAAGAGCTATTGTGATTTCTATAAACTATATTTCCATAAAGTCCCATCTTTTATATCTTAATACATCTTTCATGATCCCCAATTCTGAGTAGTAATGCTTTGCCTTAAATGCAATGAGTTGTTGTCATCTTTATTTTAGGTACAGTAAAGAACCTGTACTCCCCTTGGCCAAGAATACCATTGGGCTATATCTTTCAAGGGAAATAGTCTACCATGTACCTGCGTGCCTTTTTTGTGTGTCTCATATGACTAGATACAAACTTGGGAAATAAAATCTTATTCTTGCGACAACACCATCAGCAGCTTAGGTGCTATTGTTGTCAGCTGACCTGTGCCTTAACTTTACTGCAGTGAAACTTGGCGTATTACCAGATTTTTTCCATACTCGGTATGAACATAAGCTCATTGACCATCTGGCTTCTTTTACTAATCTCCTGCCTATATACACAAGGAGGACTTCTCAGTGTCTTTGGAGAAAGGTGATTTTCAGAACACTGTTGAATGCTACCTTTGTAGCAGATGCCATTTCTGGCACTTTGTTTGTGAAAAGGCTTGTGTGTGCTTCTTTCTGGTTTGAGTTACGTTTCATCAGAAATAAAGGAAGACAGTCTTTGTTCCAGCAGTTGGCAATTGTCCAGATTTGAACAGAGGTGATTGCCAAAGCTTTATTTGAGATTGTCTGTAGACACTTCCACATCTTTCTGATGGCTATCCAAAAAATCATGATTCTGTCTACTTTCTGACAGAAAGATGACAGCTTGCACTTTATTATCATGATTTGGTTTGTTTCTGTCAAATGGTCTAACAAAAAATCATTAACACTCATAAGTTATCTATGATATTTTTTGCCCTCTTCCACTATATTATGACAGTTTGCTTGGAAGGCACGAACATTTTTTTTTCCCCCCAAAGCTTTCTCTTCTTGTTTCCTTTGCTGTTTTGTCCTCTTCATAAGGGCAGTCATATTCATGTCATCAAGCTTGGATGCAGATAATTAGACATATGGGTTCTGACTATGCAGTCCAATTTAAGCCTCTGTACACTTCAAGCTTTTCCTCAGCTTGCTTTGTCAGGATTCAGACTTGCTGTTTGAAGGTGAGCTATAGAATCAATTGGCTTTGTGCGTGGGAAGGGTTTTTTTCAATGGGCATTTCCTAGTAGCAAACAAAAAAAGTAAATAATTTAAGAAAATGTAACACTTGTCTTCAGGCTGTGTCAGATGTGACTGTCCTGAATTGAATTTTTGAGTTTTCCAAAGCTATCATGTCCTTCAGACAGGGAGGTGAACTGTACTTTCTTGAATATCTGTCTCTGAATTAGGCAAGATTATATAAGGTGTTTCCTTTTGGCTTCGCTATAGCTTCAAGATACTGATAAAAGCATTAAGGCTCTTGGAGACCTGATGGGCATTTTCCTATTTGGGCAAGCTCATAAAAGGAGTGTTGGTGGATTATGTGCTTTCTAACGATCAGGGTATGAGAGTAAGACTTCATCTCCTTTTTTGTTTAGTCCTGATACTCTCTTTCCTGAGGACGTCTTTAGGTTCCCTTCCGGATTCATGAGACTGTCTTTTGGCAATGGAATACGTAATTCTTCCTAGTCACATACTGCCATCCCATCTGACGGCTAATGCCTGTGACCTTTACAAGCCACAGATGTGTATAAACCAAAGCTTACAAATGTGACAGCCATCAGCACAGGGAAGTGCACTTTAAGTAGGATGGATCCTGCAAAAGCTAAATAGTCCTTCAAGGTGTGTTGGTTGAATTTGCTTCCATGTCTATATATAGATGCTGGTTTAGTCCAGTATCCACATTCAGCTGAATGAGAGTGCTGTACTGGTGAGGAAGCACTGTAAGATGAATTGACAATCGTAAGCACTTGTTAAGCTGCTCCAGCTCAGACTTACTGTGGAATGTGTGCATGGCGTATCACTTCTGATCAAAGTTATCAAGAACAGGATGATGTATTGGCAGCCAAAGTGGATAGCTCAGGGCCCTTTCCCTTGCCAGAAGGTGGTTTGATTTTGGATACATGTTCATTCTCTTCCCAAACCTCCTATCTTCTACAGAGCCTGTCTCTCTCATTCTTGCGTGTAAGAGGATTCCTGATGTGTTTGTTGGTAGGACCTCATTCTTCAGAATGTTCCTTAGGACATTTTCCAGTAACCAATCCAAATAGTCCTTTGTGCAAAGGCTGTGAAAGTAGGTAGCAGGTTTCTGCTAGAGAAGTCAATGAAATTGCCAGCCTAGAGCCTGTTATGAGTTTTTTGCTTTGCTTAAGCTGTGTTGTGGGTTTGCTGGGAAATCTTGCTTCTAACTGTCACCTAGAGTTTGTTCCAAACCTTTGCTGCAGAGATGAACAGTCTGCTACACTCAGTTGATAAAATGGTGGTAGTGTTTGAAGGAGTCTGAAGCTTAGTACAGGTGTTTTCTGGTCTCTGGAAGCTGTTCAAAAGGGGAAAAGCTCAAGGCTGCACAAAAGGGGAAAAGATATATCTTAGCAAAAGCTAAAGTCTTTGACAACATATAGCTCAAGTTTGTCTGTTATTCATCTACTGTGCTTCAGACTTGTTCAGACAATAAATGGTTGAGAATTGAAATGAAAAGCAGAATGCATTCACTACCATGTTAATTCACAGAGCATGGCGAAAGGAAGAGTATGACTAGACCTTCTGAAAGTACTATTAGTACATCTTTATATATATATTTTTTATTAAAGGAAGAAATAGGGGGGTGTATTCTGACAGGCTGCCTCTCCCAGAACTTAAATCACAATTACCTGCTTTGTAAATGTTCAGATGAGTAATGAGTTGGACTCCTGAAGGTAGGTATTCAGATGCATTATGAAATATGGTATTGATGGCTTCTGAGAGAGTGAAATCTCCCTTTACAAGTGCTTTGGTGCCATGGGTAGCTCTTATCTTGCATCTGTAAGGTAGATTGAGGGGTTTGTGCATTTTTTATTGTAAGTGTATTCTGATGAGTATTTCCTTCTTTTATGGTTGTTTTTAGCATCTAGTAAATCTTTTTGCTCGCTTGGCTACTGACAACATTGGGTATATAGACTGGGATCCCTATGTACCGAAGGTAATATTTCTCATTTTATAATTTTTTTTTTTTTTTTTTTTTTTTTTTT
>Ga0065711_1008117_pt1 | contig 15420 bp, 8 predicted proteins | sample Hoacrofraction12_FD_59098 | JGI IMG/M metagenome (GOLD analysis project Ga0065711, IMG submission 59098) | Hoatzin crop microbial communities from Cojedes, Venezuela - Epithelial fraction 12 v2 (version 2) | ecosystem: Host-associated > Birds > Digestive system > Esophagus > Crop | place... | reverse complement strand
CCGCAGGTTTTGAGAAGCCGTCGGCCATCCAGCAGAGAGCCATCAAGCAGATCATCAAGGGGAGAGACGTGATCGCCCAGTGAGTGGGGCTGCCGGCGGGAGCCGGGTTGCGGGCCGTGGGGGGTGGGGGGTCTCGGCCACAGTCACTGCCTGAACCTGGAAGCGGGATTCGTCACCCGTGGTGGTCGGCTGCTGCGTGGCAGGGTCAGGGCAGTCGCGTCAGGGGGTGAAATTGGCTGACTCGCACATAGGCTGTGACCCTGACAGTTTTTCGTGTCAGAGTTTTATTAGGTTTAGGTATGTCGCGGTAATATTCAGCCACAATATTGCGCATCCTCTGTGATTCTTTCTGAGGCTCTTGTGAAAGTTTTCCAGCAAAGCCAGAAAAGTAGAGAGACAGCTGCAGTCTCAGTCGAGGGAAAAAGCAAGCAGAAGAAAATCTATCATGTCTCCGGAGACGAAGGATGTGCATCCCACTGAAAGAAATCCTTCATAGGTCACCAGTGGGAATTGCTAGCCTTCCAAATTGTGTTGGCTTACCTAACACTTACTTGCAAAGAAGGAAAAAAATTAGGTACCACGAACTGCAGGAAGTTAAAATTCTGGTCTGATAAGGAGTAAACATCCCAGAGCTGGGGATCCTGTAACGGAGTGCTCTGTCCCTGATACTGCAGTTCTCAAAGCTGCTTGTCGGCAGATCACTCTGTGATCGTAACAAAACTTTGTCAGGTACGCTGTTGGCAGTTTTGACTTCTTTGCAATGAAGGAGGGGCAAAGAGCAGAGGGGTGGAATATGTTGAAATTGCCTATATTTTTTGCCCAGACATCCAGAGTATTCACCAAACATCTGTTTCTCAGGTCACAGTCGGGAACAGGGAAGACGGCAACGTTCTCCATCTCTGTTCTGCAGTGTCTGGATATACAGGTAATTTCACAGCACATGCTAAAAGTGTTTTTTAACTAAATTGGTAGAGTTTTCATAATAAAAGCCTTTTTTTTTTAGAGTGAATAAATGAAGTGTTACATTGAAATTTTTCAATTATGGCTTGTGAACTTCAGACAGATTTCTGACTGAAAATTTCACCAGACTCTACTCTGTAACAGTTTAACTGTTAAATCCACCTTGGCAAAATAAGTTCAGAAAAAGTCTTGTAATTACAAAGTTGGCTTTAACAGCTGACCTCCTTCACATAGTTATTAGAGGGCTAAATTAGTCTCTCAGCAGGCAGAATTGTCCTCAGACAGTTTTAACAGCATCAGCAACCTGTCTGAACAGTTGGCGCACATTGCACAGAACCAAAACTAGATTTTTGACTGACAAATGTTTGCTTTGGTTCTAGTCAGAGGTCCATCCGATTGTTTTTTAAGCATAACTTAAATGTGTAGATGCTATTGAATAAAATGATGGTTTTCTGTGGGCCAGTACCCTCTTAAATAAAGCTTAGAGTGTTATTCACCTGTTACTGCCTGGGGACATAAAACTAAATGTTGCATGTGCTAAATGAAAAGGTCAGCATTATGCTTCATTTCTGTAAAGTGCTCGTACTATTTTTTTCACACGTGACGCTGAAACATTATCTTGGAATCCTTGCGCGATGCAAGGTTTTCATCTGAACTGAACATAAGAAATTGAAGTTATTTTGATTTATTTCTATTCTTTTGGAACAAAAGTACACACTTCCATATAATTGTTTTCAGAAATTAATTTGGAATGAAAAATAAGCTGTCAAGGAACTGCTTAAGTGCTGTTTTGTCAAAAGCAACTTAGTTAAGAGGCTGTTACTGTGCAAATGCTCTGTGAAAGCAGCTGTCTAGGTTTACCGACTTGTAAACGCTAGGTTTTAGCACAAAATTCTGTGGTTAATCCTTCAGATGTGACATTTCGGAGTACTCTGGAATCTATAATCTCTGTTGTGCTTGGATGATGTCCGCCCTGTGATTAACTGCCATGTGATCGCCTGTTTTGATCAGGTTCGTGAAACCCAGGCGTTGATCTTGGCACCAACTCGGGAGCTGGCTGTACAGATTCAGAAGGTAGGAGCATTTAAATTGCTGTCTATAAAGCACTTGCAAGGCCTAGGGCTGTTTCTGAAGTGTTCCCCAGTAGAGCTCAAAGCACAGCTTCTGCTTTTTCTTTCTGTCCTGAAAAGAATAAGAAATTCTGGTAAAGGGCTGTTTTGCTTATCTGCATTATATCCGTTCTTGCTTACGTGACCACACTGGCTGGTGGTCTAAGGTTTTACACATTCCTAACTGAATTTTTAAGGACAGCACTTTTAAAGCAGTTGTGATCCCGGGAGCACAGAATTCCCAGTGTTTGAAAGCCTGCTGTTGAGGAGGTTTGGGTAACAGACATAAAAAAAAATCCCTCTAACTGCTTGTGTTACATCTCTTTTAAAAAAAAAAAAGCATCGTATGGCTGTGCAGACCTGCATCTCTTCACAAATACAAACTTAATGAGAGCTCAGTTAATTAAACCATTCCTTTGTAACAACACAGGGTCTTCTTGCTCTGGGAGACTACATGAATGTCCAGTGTCATGCCTGCATTGGAGGGACCAACGTGGGCGAAGATATCCGAAAACTGGATTACGGGCAGCATGTTGTTGCGGGCACTCCGGGCCGTGTATTTGGTAAGGAGATCTGGGAGGCTGCATCCCCTCCATGTTCAGACCCGTGCTGAGCTATGGGAACCTCCCGCAACTTTTGTGTGCTGAGATGTGAAATAGCATGGGAACCACATTTATCGTGTCACCATTGATGTAATGTTAATGCGGAGTAACAACTTACTGTAGTAATAGGTGGAAAAGATGAGAGAGAAATTAACAGGGATTTGGATTAGTGTTTGGATTTTCTCTGTTTATGTTTTGCTTTTCATTATTGATGTGTTTCTCTGTATGGTGGCATGGGAACAAAGAGTACTATTTAAGCAGAAAATATTAGTCCCAGGAAATACTTCAGAGTCTTGGAGGAGATGGGAGCTGGGTCTATCTGAACATCAGAGTTAGGTCCATGTTTTCTGTGTACTGGCTCTCACGGTCTTTTTGTTAAATCAGGTGCACTTGCAGCTGGTACTTTCTGGTTTCATTGCATGAAGATTTTTATATTTACTGTTCACAGCCTTTACCACAGTGGTAGTGTTAGCCTTCAAGCTCATATCTTCTGGATCTCTGAGAAACAGGCAGCACATTCTTGCACAAGGACCTGTCGCTGGGAGAATCATAGAGCTCCACAGACCCAAAAAAATTAGCAGCTGCCGAACTGGGCTAGCTTTGAGCAGCGCACTAATGGCACACACTTTTCTATCACAGTATTAAGGGATTACACAAAGCCACGTGCTCTTTCAAGCAGGATGTGGATTTGCCTGGTCTGTTGACGAAACGTTCACGTAGCATTTTGCATTTCTCGCATCCAGCTGCAGCTGCAGTTACTGTGGGAAACTGGGTCACCTGTCCTGTGCAGTTAGAAGATAGCATCCCACAGCTTGGACGCTTAGAGCTTCCCTGCAGGCAGTGCTCCCTTAGCCGGGCTGCAGAGACGTCCCCCTAGGATGCAGGGTGCAGTGGGCACGCTGCGGCCCTTGGATGTGCCTTCCGTCACCAAATACTGGTCTCTGTTGGCAACCGGGGAAGTGCCTGTCCCTCCTCCACCAAAGTGCCCGGACAGCGGCCGGGAGTGCTGTAGGGTTGCTTGCTTTCAGAGCTTTTTAATCTTACAGAGTGAAATCTTACAGATATGATTCGTCGTCGAAGTTTAAGGACTCGTGCCATCAAAATGCTGGTTTTGGATGAAGCAGATGAAATGCTCAATAAAGGTAAAATACTTGTCTCCCTTTTGCTTCCTTTCTTCTCGCCTCTTTGAGATTCCAGGGTGTCCCTGATGGCAGTCCTGCTTCTAAAAACAATTGCTTTTGTCAAAGTTACACAATTATGGTTAATTATAGACTGTAACAAGTTAAACTACTGAATATGTCTTGCCTGGTTTGGTTGTACTGTCCTTTTCAATAATTATAAACTCTTGAGCACTACCTTTCATACTTTACTGTGAACCACGGCCACATTGTAGGTCTGAGAAAATTAGGAAGAGATGCGCAATTTGTGACACTGGCTTTGAGTTACTAATTCGCTCATTAATGTTCATCTCATAGAATAGGCCCAATACTGAATTCCAGATCAAATTGTGAAAGAGCAGGACGCTGCGGAGAAAGATGTACCAACTGTTCTGTGCTACTTGATTTGCTTTTCAGGTTTTAAGGAGCAGATTTATGATGTGTATAGATACTTGCCTCCAGCTACACAGGTGGTTCTGATCAGTGCCACTTTGCCTCATGAAATTCTGGAGATGACCAACAAATTCATGACAGACCCCATTCGTATCTTGGTGAAACGGTGAGTGAGTTTCCTTGGAAAGAACGGGAGCTCTTTGAGTTGCTCCAGCCCTGAGCAGTTCAGTCGTAACTGATGTAAATGTGCAGAGTCTCTCTCACGTTTGTTCTCACCATTGCAGTTTGTCTGAGTGTTTGCAGATATCCTCATGTCCTGTTTTCCAGCTGACTTTATCCTTGTCCAGTTCTGTTTGCTGCTGCTCAGCCTGACTGCCCCCTGCCCCCTCATCTTCCCCATGGATAGCAGTCCTTTATGCTGGAAGTCCATCTTTTACACTTACCCAATTCCTGTGCTCCTCCAGAGGGTCTTTGTAGGCCTCCTCCATTAATTTGCTATTATATTGCAAGCCAAAAAAGCATTTAGCTGACTGATCCTCAATGCTCTTGGGCATGTAACTTATGTCTAGTGGTGCCACAGGTCCTCATGCCCCGGAACTCAGCAGGAGTTAAGAGGAGGAAGCATAGGCAGCCTGGCAGGAGAAGCCTCCCTCTTGCCTGATCTCTCACACTGCCTCATTTACCTGAAGAAAGTAGTCTGAAGAACTACGAGACTGAAGAAATGAGTCTCTCTTGTCGAGAAGCTTGAATGTAAAACTGACAAGAACTGAAATTTTTGCTTTTGAAGCTGTCTGTTGAGAGCAGAGAGTGTGCCCTGGGAGTTCTAGTCTCTGTTGCACAGGTCGTGTTGGAGGCCCTTCTTAGCAGACTTCTCCAGGGATTTTCTAGAACAACTTGGAGTTGTATATGGACCCAGCAACCCACAAGCATGCAGGGCAGAGGGGCGATCTCCGCTGAAGCACACCCAGTCCTTCTACCTGCATTGTATGTATTCGCCTGCTCGTGGTGTGGTATAGCTGCTGTTCTTCCCTGCAGTGACGAGTTGACCCTCGAAGGAATCAAGCAGTTTTTCGTGGCTGTGGAGAGGGAGGAATGGAAGTTTGACACCTTGTGCGATCTCTACGACACACTCACAATCACCCAGGCCGTCATCTTCTGCAACACGAAGAGAAAGGTACAGCAGCCGTCAGACGGGTATGGTACTTTCAGAGGGTGACTCAGATGACAATGCTAGGACAAACCCAGCTAAGAGGTCTGGTTGTTTCCCTGTTTGGGAATAGTTTAGTAAGAACAGAGGTTAAACGTTTGGTTTTGGGATGTACCTAGCTTAAACAACTGGTTGTAGGCAGACCTGATATAGTTGCCTTTTTAGAGAAGTAGAACTGATTAGGTAAGAATGTTCCTGTTCTAGTTGTTTACGATCCATGAAACAAAACCACACTTTCTGAATTAATGCTCTCAATTCCTTTCCTTTTAGGGCTCGTGGAGCCCTGTATCTTATAGCTGGTGCTTTATAAGGGTTATTTACTTCCCTTAGCTCCAGAATGCCTGTTGAAGTGTCTCTCGGTCCTTACCAGCCTATGTCTCTGCAAACATTCTCCAAGCACAACGAGCGCGTTTGGCAGCCCTGAGCAAAGAGCTAACCCAGGCTGCTTGGTTGTATGTGCAGGTAGACTGGCTCACAGAGAAGATGAGAGAGGCAAACTTCACAGTTTCATCCATGCATGGGGACATGCCACAGAAGGAGCGAGAGTCCATTATGAAAGAGTTCAGATCTGGCACAAGGTAAGTGCCTTAAACCGTGTTGCTTACAGCGCTGCTACCTCAGGGCAGGATTTCTGCTAGTGTCTGAAGGGAACAGGCCTCAGAAACCCATGAAAGCTCTATTCTCTGAAGGCCTTGTTCAGCTCGGAGCCCTGATTCCCATCTGCCCCCCTGTGGTGTCGCAGGGTTGGGAGATTGCTGCTTTCCAAGGAGGGATGCTCATAGAGGCATAGAATTAGTCTGTTTTGTTTTGCTGAAGAGGTTGGGAGTTGCTGCATTTAAAATAATTCAAGGAAAAACCAAATTTGGGCTCTGTCCCGTATTTTATACTCTTAAAAGCGTCATATTCTTTCTGCAAGGTCAAAGCTGTCTTGGTACTGTCTGTCTTCACTGAAGTTTGGTGATGCTGCATGGAACAGCTTTGCTTGCAGCAGAAGTGCGGATGCTGCCTCTGTGCTGTGGGGAGGGAGGAGTGCAGAATAGCAGGGGCTACCCTACACTGGAGAGTACAATTTCTCAACTCTCACGCCCACCTTAGTGGGGTGGAACAGCTGTAACTGTCCCCTTCTCTTTGCAGCCGAGTCCTTATTTCAACAGATGTTTGGGCCAGAGGCCTGGATGTGCCTCAGGTGTCCCTGATCATTAACTATGACTTACCCAACAACAGAGAGCTCTACATACACAGGTGAGCTTGGCCTTCACGTGGGGGAGCCTGGTTGGATTACCCTTCCCCAGGGTGGCTCCATTTCCTCCTTCTTCTGCCTCTGCAGAATTGGCCGGTCAGGAAGATATGGCCGAAAAGGTGTAGCCATCAACTTTGTGAAGAACGACGACATCCGCATCCTGCGAGACATCGAGCAGTACTACTCCACCCAGATAGATGAGATGCCCATGAACGGTGAGTGCAGGCCAGCCGCAGTGAGGCTGCTGCCCTCCTCTGGCTGGGAGCCGCTGGGCTGCGTCTGCAGGACATGCCAGATGCTTTGTTTTGCCACATGCCTCGTCCCCAAGCCCGACCCGTTTCTGCCTCCCCTGGGGAAGAAGGTGGGAACAGCAGTAGGTGCACCATACTGCTGGGCTGTGGCAGTCGGCACACACTCATGTGCTCTTTTTTCTCTCATTTCAGTTGCTGACCTGATCTGAAGGCCCGTGTTTACCAGGGAGCTGTACTGTTTCGTAGCCTCCATAATTCTGTTTTGGACCCACATCTTTTTATCCTATTGCTCATCATGTGTTCTTGAGTTGAGCTGTACTTGGGAACTTGTGTAAATAATGTCTTTACTCCCACCCGTGTTTTTTCAATTAAAAAAAGGAAGTTTTACCATAACCTGTGCTTAATTACTTAAAACTCCCTGCCTGTTACTATCCTGGATTAGAGATACTGCCATACTTGGCTATCACAATCAAAAAACCATTTGACATTTGGTATATCTAGGTTCATAAAATACAGGGCTTCCTCTTCTCCACCCTTTCATTATCACTGTGCCATGCTACCTGATAAGCTTTTCACTTTCCTTGACTCTGAGGATCAACCAGCTACAGGAAAAATCTGTGGCCTGGCCCTAGCCTGCTCTAAGAAAATTGAGTTCCAAAATGGGAAAGAAATTTCCTGTTGTTTATGCCTTTATGGAGCCAGAAGTTACATCATGTGTTGCTCTGGAGAAGTATTTCCCCTCCCAAGGAACCCAGGGATTTGGCACATGTGCCTGCGAGGGTGAGTGCCTTTTTAACTTGATGCCGGCTGGAGAAATGCGTTCAAATCAGCATTTTCTGAACTAATCTTTTTATTACTTATTTTGAGCAAGTGTATTTTACCTTAGCGCCATCTCCACCACTTATCTCTCCTAATCTGTCTCCCTGCAGCTTTATGCTGCAGCATCTTCCATGGAGCTTTCCTACCTAGCTACTGTGTCCTTTTTGAGGAAAGTTGCCCAGAGCTATGCTGCTACTGTGGGGTAAATTACCACGTTTTACTGTATGCTTTTTTGTTAAATTGGTCAGAGCTCCCTTCCCGAGGCAGTAGCAGAGCAGCCCTGGGTAGAGAAAGTGAGCGTCTATCTGCATTAGGCCCCTGTGTATCCCACTAGTAAAGTTCCTCTGTTCCCTGGGACCTGCTCTGCGCATGATCCTGGTGGTCTCAACAGTACGTAGCCAAAAGTTGAGAAACACTAGCCTTACGTGACTAAGAATACTAGTGGCACGGGGTTGCCTGACAAGAGGCAAGGCTGCTCAAGCTTCACGCCCACACATGCAGCCGGCATGCCCAGTAGGCACACACACAACCCCTGCTCACACCACCAACACAGGTGGCACAGCCAGCCCCAGTACCCTCATCCCCTCCCCCTCCAGCTGGTCCCTGGCCAGGATGAAGGCCTGCCAGGGGGAAATATGCATGCACACATGCAGGCGCTGTACCTCCCTCTGGTAACCAGACAGGGAGGCTCGCTCGGTTCAGCCAGTAAAGGCCCTCTGGATCACCAGTCTGCTTGAGCAGCTGCCACATGGCCAGAGCCCGCAGCTCCGCTCCAGCTGCCGGCTCTGCACACCCTCGCACCACTCGCTGCGGGACTGGCCTTCAGGCACAAGCCTTGCATGTAACCGGCCCTCGCAGCCTCTTGGAGGCACACGTGTGCAAACAGGTCTCGGTTGAGCCCCAGACCCTCCAACTGTTGGCCTGGACATCCTGCTCCCTCCTGGTGCCTCACGCAGAAATGGATGCCTGCCCAGCCCAGGCATAGGGCTGCTTCAGCACCTGGCTCCCAGGCCCCTTAGCCTACTTGCTGCCTAAATCCTGCTTTGTGCTCCTGCGCTGACACACACACACCCATGCCCTGCAGCAGCTGGCATGTGCTTTCTACTCATTCCACTCTTCAGTATGCTGGCACTCCAAGCCCACACCACCTGTGACCCAAGGTCCCACAGCAGTTGCTGGCACTTAGACCTCCACGCCCTTAAAATGGAGTCCCCTCTCCCAGCAAAGAGGGTGAGAAATGGAGTTAACAGAGAAAAGACGACAGGGCCAGACAAGAACACTCACCAGCAGCCTGTTGCTACATCACCAGCCCCTTTTGTCCCCTTAATCATCTACTTCTCACACTCACTCCTCCCTAAAATCACCTTTTTTTCCTACCTTTGATCCCTCCCATAAAGTTGGAGGTTTTTTTGCATTAATTCTGCAACTTCTTGGTACAGCGCTCAGAAACTCTTCCCCCTACAGACCCTGTTTCAGTCCTCTACTAGAAGGGTAGAGTCTGGGTGAAGCCTTCCAGCTTCACTGTCCGCATCCTGGGCAGAGTTCTGCTCTTACCATCGCTGCAGGCCAAGCAGGGCGTAGCACAGCTTCAGACCCGACTCAACACCTTCTGGAAACGTAAAGGCAAGCAAGGCCCTCCAAGCCCCCTGTGTGGCTGCAGCTGTTTGACTAACACAGAAAAGAGAGTGATCACCAAAGCATTAGATTGTTTAAATAACAGTATTTAATCTGTACAGTTTGAGAGAAGATAGCATAAAACGCAACATTCCTACCTCATCCTCAGCATCATTCACCTGGAGCTGAGCCCTCCTCTCCAGAGCTCAGGTAACCACCACTCCCCAGCAGTTCTTTACGGTACAAAAGTCACAGTGCAATTGCTTTAGTCCTAGACAGATGATTTCCCTCACTCAAGAGAGGGGAGACTGATGAAGCTCAAATGTTGATGGAAATTGTTACCATTTAGGAATGCAAAAAACCCAGCTATTGCACACAGTCATTTCCAGCAGAAACTACAGCAGTTAATTATTTAGCTGCCTTTACACTCCACACATCTGAAAATGCCTTAGCTGATGCTCATTTAGCAAAGAGGGAGAATAGAGCCGGTAACAAGATTTCAGGATGATACAGTCATTGGAGGGCAGAAGCTGACGAGCAACTCCACAAGTCGAGAAGCGTGCTTTAGAATACCAGAAAGTTTTACTATACAGGGAGGGGATATGAGCTAGACAGATGCCATCTTTCGGAGACAAGCGTGAGAGGAACATCAGGTTCAATAGAAAGCTATGAAGTACAATAGACAATTTGTTCATATAATTGTCAGGATAAGTATTTGACATAGTTTATGTAGTAGAATACATACTCAAACATCTTTTAAAAATAAGCACGAATTTCATTTCATATATACACAACTGTTTTTAATCATGTACTGAAAATAAATTACAGGAAATAACTTTAAAATGCAACAGAAGACAAGAGTTTCACAACAAACATTCCCATTGATTTTCCCAAGGGGGTGAGAGATTGCAGTGCTCAAGGCAGGTAAATATCACAAATATATCAAAAAACTTCAAATTGTTGATGCATTCACACATTTACATGAGCCACAAACATTCCTTTACAGGGACTGCACTTAGCTACCACGGAACCAGGTTTTGCCATAAACTACAAAACTTTGATACAAAATTGTATTTATATATTTATATTTCATGTACATGCCCTATCTGTGATTTCTTAAAAAATAAAAACTAAACACACTGTACAGACAATCCTAACTCATTGCTTGGTAGCTGTAGGCAACATTTTTGGATGGAATTTCTCCCCCAGTAGAATTAATGGCAATATTATATACATGAAGGCTAAACTGCAGAAAAAGACAGCTCAGTTCTGATATGCACCTCCCTCAGGACCAGGTCTGCGAGCTCAAGGCAAGACACTGTACGGTCTGACCACTGCCTCCCTCACCAGTCAGTTCTGCCGGCGGCGGTGCGGAACCAATACATGCATTTGTGTAACACTGGTACAAAAGGCAATAAAGCAAGGTACATATTGTGATGTAGCGGCTCTAACGGCCTCCCCGATATGATACGCTCCACACACAGAAGCGCTCACTGGAGGCGGCAAGGGGATGCTGCGGAGCCAGGTGGTTTGGCAAGAGCACACTTGACATGGGTCTGATCACTGTCCTTCCCCAAAATGACCTCCTGCAAAGGGCAGATCCCCACTGTAAGCCAGAGACTGCATCAACCCCAACACCAGGGAAAGGTCCCTCCCCACCCCACTCCCCTGGCACACGTGTGCAGGGTTCACCAGGACAACACGTAAAACAGACACCCCCCCTCCCACCCCCAGCGGCCTCCACAGCACCAGTTTGTCTTGGAAGCAGAGTACTGACAAACTTACTCTTCCCAGGTGATGGCAGCGATCTGCAAAGCCAGTCACACTAAACTACTTCTACAGTTGATTGTAAACTTTGGTTTATTTTTATTCTTTTTTATTATTATTATTGAGTTCTCATGGTACAGCAAGCATGTCTAGGATGAGAGGGCAGAGTTGACGAGGAGACGAACTGTCAGTCTGTCTTTAGTCTGGCATGGTGAGACATCTGCTCGGTCAGGCCTGCTTTGATAGAGTTTTTTACAGACTGCCTCATATGATCCTCCATCAAATTATCACTCATGGGCTTCAACACCTGTGGAATGAAAATGCGCAAAAGAAACAAAAAAATGAGGTAACCAAGGAAAATGAAATATAAAAAACACACAAAGAGATGAGACTTAAAATAATGAAAAAAACATAGAATGCTGAAGTCTGACACAAACTGGCATGAACTGAAAGAGAAATGAGTTTTGCTACTACAATGATGAGGTTAAATCAGTCACATGCTATGGACACAAGTGATACCCCTCCTATACAGTGGTATTTCACTGAATTCCAACCACTTTACAGTTCCTAGAAGATGGATGTGCAATTCCATACCCTATATGCAGCATCAGTCTGGTATGGTTACAGCATTTATGCAGACCAGCCCAGACGGTCCAGCTTATTGTCCTATATGTGTAAGTGTGAACACTTCAGATACAGAAAGAAAGTTAAAAATACTGGCTAGTTTTTCTTCTTGTTATTGTTGGATGAGAGTCGCTGTCGTGGCACTGATGTAAGAGCACGGCGAATCGTTCGGCGTCTAAGGACTTCAAAGAGTTTGGAAAACACCTAAAACACGAATTCAGCTGTTAGGAAAAGTGGCTCTCAACAGGCAGCAGAAAAAGTCAATCGAGCTCAGAAAAAGAAACTGATTGCCAGTAACTTCTCACCTTCCTGGGATTCCTCTGAAGCAAGGAGGGAAAACAAAGACAGAGATTCAGACAAATGAATAGCAAGAACATGGTATATAATCAGAGTGACTCAGAGGGGACCTGTAGGTGCTTTGCATATTGTCGGTGACGTGCAACTCTAGCAACACCACCAGCAAGCTCTTTTGGAGCCTGCCTTCCTCTAGAGCACAAAAGGCAAGCTTCTGCTAGCATAAGCCAAGTTCTCCCCCTTCCAGGGAAGATCAGCAGTCAAATCAAGCCTTATGGGCTCTAGGTGTCCTACTGCAGCAGCTGCACTCAGCGAGCACTACACAAACCCACACCTTCCACTTCTCTTGCAGTGCTCTTCAGCCTCAAGCTCCAAAGCAAGAAGCTACCAGTGGTACAGGAGAGCCTCAATTTTAATCACTAGTTAGAGGTGTAGCTCAAAATTTAGTGCCCTGACGCTCATTTCCCTCCTATTATTAGAAAGCCACTTTTTTTGCTCCAGCATAACTCAACCTTACCTCAGATAGGTCTAGTGTTCCACTGCCTATGATGAGCCTCAGAGTCATTTTTCAGACGTAGAAGAGAGCCTCTACACAGCAGGCTGCAGCTAGTTATTTCCTTCTGCCTTGTAGCACCCATTTTAATGTCATCCCAGGTAAGCTCAGTGAGCCCTTTATTTCTAGTAACAGCACCAAAGCGTTTCTAGTGGCACTGGACATAGCCACTCAAAATGCTCCAAATACCGCTTCTAAGAGTTGGTCAGGAATTCTCTGCGTCGGCTTTCTGGACACAGCTGTGTCAACTGGATTTGGACAGCAAAATCTCTGTACAGAATGCTGTCTCCTCCAGCTTTGGCACTCTTACACTCATGTTGTCTTTTCTTTCAGGAATTAGCCTGTCCGGCAAGTATTTCTAGCAACAGCAGTTGCACCAAATGAAGTTGTCACAAACAACACAAGGCTTCCTGAAGGAAGAAACCTGCTGCACATCCACTTGTAGCAGTTGCTGCAAGTCAGTCTGGTTGCAGCAAGCCATCAGCCAGTTCTCTCTGAGGTCTAACTAGCCCTCCAGTGTCACACCATCAGGTGAAGTGAGCAAGGGCAGCAGAGTTTTGCCTTCCCCATTACTTGCATCACCCGAGATATTTTATCCATCATATCCACAGGACAAGTTTACACTTTTTTAAACATGCCTTTAAAAGCAGAACTCCTTGCTCTCAAAAAATAAGATTTTTTAAAGAGTCCCTCGCACTCTTTTTTTTTTAATATCCTAAGCTTGTTTAGCATACTTTGTGTGCGGCTTCTCTGACTGAAGAGAGCAGTCACACATCTGAGCCGATTTTCCCTTTGACAGCAATAGCATTCTCCATTAGGTGTAGACCAGCTTTTCACCCACAGCAGTGAACAGACACTATTTGATATCTCTGCTCAAGAAAGGAAGATTCCGCATTAAAAACAGATACCAACCTGTTCCCATATAGCTTCAGCAATCTGATCGATGGCTGTTCCAACTTCTCTGAATTCCCCAGAGTACTTAACGTACGCCCAAGTACAAAACGATATAAGAGCCATCCCCAGCACGAGATTACACAGGGTAGCTATGGAGTTCATACCAAGGAACCCAGTCAGTCCTGAGGTTATATACATGGCAAACATGACTGCAAAGAGAGTGGCAGGGGTACGAGCAGCATAAAAGATGTTTTTGCCATCGTTGTGCTTCACAAAGTTTGCATAGATCTCATCGATTTCCACTTCAAGCTGTTCCTGGTAGCGCCGACAGAACTCCTCCCCTCCCATCTTCTTCACCGAGCAGAATTGCCTGACAGCTGACTCCCTGAAATCCTGGTGCTTCCGCTCAAGGTCCGATGGGGCAATGTAAGGCTTATCTCCCCCACAAACCTGTTAGAGCAATCAGAAATGAGGTAAACACATCCTAAGCATCTTCTGCTGTACAGAAAGCAAATCTGCTCCTCGCTGCCCCCCTCTCCAGCCAGCATCAGACTACCTCCTGCAGCTTTCTTGGCTCTGTAAGCTCTAGAGTCCTGTCTCAAGGGAAGCAGCTACAGGTACTTTGCATCACGGCACAGCAAGAGCCTTACCTGTAATCACATACAGAGCTATAGCGCATGACTGAACTCACACTTCCAACGGTTCCCTTTGGGCAAGCCCAGAAGGGCAGGACATCAGCCACATGTACATTCCTGTTATGGAAAGGTGAAATAAAGGAACACCAGGAGGCAGATAAAGCTTGGCTTGAGGAAGGTTAAGGAGAACTCTGAAGGCCACAAGCCCTCCCCTCAGCTTTTTACTCCTGGTCACTCATCTTAGTGAGAGGATCAGTGCAGAACTTGGACAAACAGAGTAGATTTTGTCCTCTCAGCAAGTTTATTCCTGTTTCTTGCTGCCACTAGCAGGCTCCATAGAACTTACCAGGTGATACGAATTAACAAGAACCAGCTGCTGACATCTTTAGCCTGTTCTTCCCTAGACTGTCCTCTAGGTTTAATTCTGATCAACTTGCAAGAGTACATTTCTGATGAAGGGAAAAGACCACGGACTCAAAAGGATACCTGTGATGTGGACACCCACCACCTTCCTCTCCCTGAATCAGCATGGGTATGACAATGGTTAAGCTCCAGGAAATTCTACTCTAAGACTGACTTCTGGCCTCCTGAGGACTACGATTAGAGATTACCTAGGCCAGAGACACACATACAGCAGATCAGCTCCAAATCCTCCAGACCCTCTCAGTCAGACTATGTCTAAAAACTGAAGATTCTTTCCTACCATATCAAACAGCCTTCCCTCACCTGCCTCAAGGCAGTCTTACCACAGTGCTTGTCATCTCATGTCTTGAGCACAGCAACAACTGTAACTTTCTCCTGCTGCTATCCCTTCAGCAGGACACACAGATGATCACTGTCTCAGATTGCAGCATCCCCTTTCCGCCTCACAAGATGCATGGCTTCACTGGCTAGCTTCAAGGCAAACCTCAGTCGAGATCCTGACACCCCCACTCTGCCCCTCGCTCAAGTGTAACAAGCACCTTTCAGCTTTTTCTGTGTTGAAGTCCTCCACATCTGGCAAAACTCCCTTGAAAACAGCTGTTAGTCTCATCCTCCAAAACGGTCTTTTCACACTGCCTGGAGAATGTTAAACACTAGGATCATCAAGACCACCACACAAATAACTGCCACAAATAACTGCCACTGTTTTCTTCTACTCTGTGTGACTGCACCTGTTGTTCCCTACATTTAGGGTCATTAAGGAGACAGTATTCTAGTTATGCGCACTCAGCAAAGGGGCCTTTGGTTCACAAGGAGAACTCAGACACTAAAGTAAGAACTATCTTTACATAAACCAGTCTTAAATACAAAGAGTTCCC
>Ga0065711_1042380_pt1 | contig 15422 bp, 9 predicted proteins | sample Hoacrofraction12_FD_59098 | JGI IMG/M metagenome (GOLD analysis project Ga0065711, IMG submission 59098) | Hoatzin crop microbial communities from Cojedes, Venezuela - Epithelial fraction 12 v2 (version 2) | ecosystem: Host-associated > Birds > Digestive system > Esophagus > Crop | place... | reverse complement strand
GCTTCTTCTCTTACCTCCGGGGCCTGGGATTCCTGAGGGCCAGTCTTAGCACTGAAGACTGAAGCAAAGAAGGCATTCATTAGCTCTGCCTTCTCCGCATCCTCCGTCACCAGGACACCCGCCTCATTCAACAGAAGCCAGGGTTTTAAGAGAGAGGTGAAAAATTACAAAGAAAATCAATACATTTGGTGTCTTGATTCATTTCTCATTCCAATTAATACACTTCTAGATCAGGCCAGATTTTAAGAACCTGTTCATGTTTGCACTAGACACAACAGCACCTGGTCTGCATCGGCTCTGATCCCACCTGAACAGGATCGATGCCTGAGTATCAAAAATAGTTAATGCATGTGGAAAAAGTGTCCCCACGATTGTCACCTGCAAATTTCAGTTGCATGATAATGAAAACATTCAAGACTATAGGGTTGTACCCTTTGGTACACATCAAAAACCAAGGTCACCGCCTAGAGTGCACATGTACATGTGTACATGTGTACATATGTGCATGTGTAGTGTTAAAGTTCATACTTGAATTCCCTAGTCTGAGCACTGGGAACTGGTCAAGACCACTCCCAAGCAGTCACTTCATGACTGCCAAAGTAGTCATCACATCTTTCTCACTACCTGACCTCTCCTTGCATCCAGACAGCTGGAACGATACACTTGATGAAAAATACAGATTACTGTACTCCCACTCAAAAATAATTAACTGGAGATTCCAGTCTGATGGACAGAAACTGAAGGGGACCAAACAATTGTCTTCTAGAAAGAAATATGTGGTTTAACAAATTTAGTAGTCTGCCACTGGATCAAACATCTATCATGTTTTATTCTTCCAGGACATATGTTTTTTTAAAGATTTTTCCTTTGCCAGGTAACTGGTTCAGAAGAAATATTTTCATAGCCATATTTTAAATATGTTTCACATTGGTCTTGGAAACCAGGCTGCTATTTTAACAGCTCTGGTTTATTAGTCAGCCCATTCCAAGAGTGTCTCCCTGCCATGCCATTTTTATTGTAGATGACCCTGTTTTGTCCTCCTTCTGCCTCACAGAAAAATTTGATAGAAAATCTGAACTTACAACACCAAAAAGTCTACGTTGGTTTTAATTCTTCTAACTGTTGGGACACAGAATCAATAGCACATATCCAAGAAAAATATTGCAGGTAGGTCTTTCCCTTCTGGAAAATTGTATGATGTGAAAATATTTCTTGTTTTTTATAGAAAAAGATCTTATTTATTTATTTATTTATTCATTCATTCATTCATTTTGGGGAAGGATGCTTTGTTTCTCTGCCACAGTATTGTCAAAGAAAATCATGACGCATGCGCCAGTGTTTGAATTGCAGTCACGTGGACTTGGACTCCATGTAAGGAGCTGCTTTGCTGAGTGGTCCATGAGCACACACGACACTGTCGCTTGTGTTTGCAAGGCCACTGCTGATGGAAGGCAAGTGCTCCTTGACAAGGAGCTTTGTTCCATTTCCAGACAGCTCCTCCTCACTTCTTCCCTGCATAGTTTGTGCAGGGAGTGACCAGCACACCCTGATCTGGTTTTCAGCCAATTTCCTTTTCACTATCATTTTTCCTTAGGCTCAAGATCCCTGTATCTCATTTTCAGTCTGTGGACACTGATGCACAAAAATCCGGGATCCTATTCCACACTTTTCACTGCTTGGCACAATCTCTCGTAAATGCCACAAACACAACAGTAGCTGATAACATTTGGTGGCCTTTCGTACTGACATTTCAGCCTCTCACCAACTAGAACTGGTCTTATCTGTTGGCCACAGTGCCTGTGGCTTTTCTTCTAGCTGCCTTTTTCTTCCAGCTGCCGACCAGTATGCAAAGGCAGAGATTTCCAAACAGCAGATTTCCTCTTCTGCAGCAAAAGAATGGAGTCAGGGAGAATCAAAAAAGTACCAGATACAGAACAGCAACTATTTTCTTATATTATTCATACTGATGCTTCTGATGAATTATATCCAGGTTTATCAAACAAGAGGAATTATTTCCTGGTAAGGCAAAAAAATGTCAAATTTTTGTTCATGTTTTAGGTTTTTGCTCATGTTTTAGTATTTTCATTGATTAAAAATGTAGAAAAATCCATACACACACACACACACACACTGACAAATCTTCTCACAGTGAATTGAAATGCAAACATGCCCTACCAGCTCAGCTGTGGTGTTTGACACCACCCACACCTCAGCGATCCCTTTATCTGTCTGTGTTTGTAGTCTGGTCAGTGGGTTTTCTTTGCTTGCTTGTTTCTCCTGCTCTCCCTTTCTCTGTCGTCTTTTTGCAGAAGAAAAAGGGAAATAAATAGGGTGGGGAGAGTAAGAGTATATAACAGAAGTTGCCCATTACAAATCCAACTGGAACAAAATTTTTCTGTTGCAGATCACTTCGAAACAGATGTTTCTTTCATAATCATGCAATCAGGAGGAAAACGCGAAAAAAGGAAGTGATCGCATCCTCCCAAATGTTGAGTTTTGTAGCATTCAGAAAGACACATTTTTCATTTTGAAAGAATTGAAAATGTGTCAAGCTGCTCTAGTTATTAATCCATGCATCCAGCCTGAACTGGGATTGAAGTGATAAGCAGCTCGATATCAAGTCTGTACTAGTCACTTGGCAATAGTTTAATGATTATCTTGGGTGTGATTAATGCAAAATGCTATTAAGAATAATCACGTTGCACCACACCCTGAGCTGACTTCCACCCTGTCCTGTGAAGCCGCTCTGTGCGGCAGCCAAGATCTTATCCGGGCCCTACAGGCAGCAAGACCCAGGCAGGGCCCGCTGAGGACCTCAGGAAAAGCAGGACCCTCTCCTTTTCCCACAGAAGTTGGCTTTTTCCTGTGTTTTGTTTCTTTTGTCTGTGTGGCAGTGAGATGCAGCTCTCCCACAACCCACCAGGCAATACTCCGTTGCTCAGCAACCCCGTACTTGCTGAGAGGGCTCTTTTGCAGCAGTAAACCTGGGCTGAAGAGGAAAATGAGGTGACGTGACACCTGAAACCTGCCGCTTATGTTGCCTGGGCAGCAAGCTCCCAGTGAGCAGATGCAGGTCAGTAGCAGTGGGGATCCTGGTGGCAACATCAGATGAGAAGCTCCTCTGCATCTGGTCTGTTCTGAAGCATTTAGTGGTGATTAGCCAGAATTAATTAATTAGTTAATTAATTAATTAATTACAAAGGCATCCTGCTCTGCAAAGCCATCTCCAGTGTCCTAGTTAGATCCAGAGCAGGGAGCTGGCATTGTGTTTGGCTTGGGGAGAACCAGCCAGCAGCGCTGATGAGATGTGGAGTGGGCAGCTATGAGGCTCCGCCGGCATGAAACCCACTCCCAGGGGCAGCCGGAGTGGCTCAGGCAGAAGTGGGCAAGGCACTGGAATGGGAGGAGACAGTGGGGGACAGCTGGGTTGCATGAGTTGATTGGGTGGAGACTGGAAGGCAGATTATGTAAAAGGTGTATTTCATCCCATGAATACTTGGAAAAATCCGACCAGTTTTAGACAATCAGCAAATACATACGATTGTAACTCCCATCCAGAGAGACCTTGACATGCTGGAGAGGTGGGGCTGTGCCAGCCTCGTGAAGTCTGACAGGGCCAAGTGCAAGGTCCTGCACATGGGTCGGGGCAATCCCAAGCACAAATATAGGCTGGGTAGAGAATGTATTGAGAGCAGCCCTGAGGAGCAGGACTTCGGAGCGCTGCTTGATGAGAAGCTCAGCGTGACCCAGCAGTGTGCTCTCGCAGCCCAGAAGACAAACGATGTCCTGGGCTGCATCAAAAGCACTGTGGCCAGCAGGGCGAGGGAGGTGATTCTGCCCCTCTACTACACTCTGGTCAGACCCCACCTGGAGTCCTGCATCCAGCTCTGGAGCCCCCAGCTCAGGAAAGACATGGAGCTGTTGGAGCGGGTCCAGAGGAGGGCCACAAAAATGATCAGAGGAATTGAACACCTCTCCTGTGAGGAAAGGCTGAGAGAGTTGGGGCTGTTCAGCCTGGAGAAGAGAAGGCTGTGGGGAGACCTTAGAGCAGCCTTCCAGTACCTGAAGGGGGCCTACAAGAAGGTTGGAGAGGGACTTTTTACAAGGGTAGATAGTGATAGGACAAGGGGTAATGGCTTTAAACTGAAAGATGGTAGATTTAGACTAGATGTAAGGAAGAAATTCTTTCCTGCGAGGGTGGTGAAACACTGGAACAGGTTGCTCAGAGAAGCTGTGGCTGCCCCCTCCCTGGCAGTGTTCAAGGCTAGGTTGGACGGGGCTTTGAGCAGCCTGGTCTAGTGGGCAGGCAGGGGTTGGAACTAGGTGATCTTTAAGGTCCTTTCCAACCCAAACCGTTCTACAATCCTATGAAAAAGTATAACTCTGCTTTGTCCAGTCTGTGGGAGGGTGGTTCTCTGCCCGGGTACCATGTCCCACGACACAGAGCAGTGCAGGCCATGCACACTGCGTTTTGTGCAACAGCTCAGCAGGCACAGCATTGCTGCTGGCTGTTGTTTTTGCACACACACAGAGATGTGGCAGAGCAGTATTTTGGCTGCTGCTTTGCCACAGGTTGCCAGGTGCCTGGCTGTGCACCCTGAAACCCAGGACCCCCACGGTAATTCACACCACTCTCTCATCAAGGAAAGAGGGAAATGTGCCACCAGGAGTCTGAGACACCTCTACGTTGCTGCTCACCTAGACAGGTCTGGGACTGTGTACCCCCGAAAAGCAGACAGCTGCCATTGGTGCTAAAATCTGGCTAAGAACCTCAGCCTGCCTTCCCTTCATCTCCTCCAGAGCCAGCAGCTCAGCAGCAGGGAAGAGCAGCACTTCCCACTTCAGGCTCAGTGAGTAGATGGAGGCTGCAGCCATACCCCTCTGAACCCACAGCCACTGCATCCTGCAGAGACCGGGATTTTTTGGAACCCAAAATCTCCATGGCCTGCAGGATTGTGTCCAGGAGCAGGGCTGTGCTGCCAGGATGGAGGGCAGCACCGCCTGCAGTGCTTGCTGTGGGGTACCCAGCAGGTTTCCATGCCCCTCGTGGGACACTGAGGAAGGAGAGATCAGGACTCAGAGGCTAAATAAACCCTTTTACCTCTGTTGACAGAAACCACTCGAAAAGCTTTTCTGCACTTGGTGGACTTTGATAGGGCAGCCCATGCATTTTGGTCTGTATTAGAAATTTTTAGAAATTATAACTTCTAGAAAACTAATTAGACTTTTGCATCAGGGCTACCAGCTCCATGTTCTCATGTGGTTAACAGTGTTGCAGGCAAGTGTCTTGTCACAAGGTTTTTTTCAGGGGCCCATCAGGTGGTTAGGGCCAACCCATCAGCAGTGCTGAGCTCCAGCAGACCCCACTGTGATCAGTACCCCAAAAATCTGCTCTGCTACTCCCACCTGGGACAAGCAGAACATCTGCAAGGCTACTGCGGACCTGGCCATTCATCACCTGACCACAATACCTATGTGCTGCAGGAAAACGGGGAAGGAAAACAAATACAGGCTGATGTTACCCGCTGAACCACCTCCCCTCTCACAACACACAGCAAGCCGCGGTTTCCTGGCTGCCATTTTAGGCTAGCTCAGAGATATGTGTACTCAATTTTAAGCTTTGCTTTCAGTGCCATGAGCACGACTGAGTGTTTCCTACACGGCTGATGTGTGCTTGGGGACAGCCCAGTCTCAGCAAAAATGCTTGAGGGAAGGAGGGGGCTCAGACCCCGGGGGCAAGTGCAAACGCCAGCAGCAAGCTCGAGGTGGGTATGACCGACCAGCTCCCACTCTTTACAAAAAAATCTGCTTTTATAACACTTCAGGTTGATGCAGGTGTGATACACTGTAAAAAACCACAATTACACATGCTGTTCCTAGGGAAAAATAAACATTGCTTTACACATGCCTCAACTACGCAAAAGTGCAAGAACAACACAGGCATCATTAATAGAACAGAAACCCCGTTATCCATGTAGCGTTTTTTCATGCCAGAACACGGGGTTTGCGGTGGGAAAGGCCCAGTTACCGGCCCCAGAGGCTGAAGCCCTCCCCTTTCTATGGGTCGCTGTGGGGAGGTGCAGGCTGGGTCTCTGCTCTTAAAATTAAAATGGGAAATCGAAGACTGAAGGCAGGCAATTAAAATGTTAAAGAAACTGAGGGGTATGTATTTTATACATAACATAATGAAGCTAAAGACAGATTGCTGGCGCTTAGTTTTGGTACCATCCGGGAAATAGCTGGGCTGGGAGCAATGTCAACAGGGCCAGTGATGCAGAGCTACCGGCAGAAAACAGTGGGAAGGGCTGGTTTCTGTACAGTGGGAAAGGAGCACCGTACCGGCAATAGGAAATGCCAAGGATAAACTTCTGGATGTGGGAAACAGTTAACACCCATGTTTAGCTCTGGTATGGCTCTTTCCACCAGTGTATTTCAATGAGCTTTATACTGGAGTAGGAGGCCAAATGTGACCATGGCGCAATGCAGAGCTCTGCACCGAATGCCACTGCTGGTGTACCAGCACAGCCCCTTTCGTCCACAGCACTGGCAGGGTTCATTACACCCCCCCTCCCTCTCAGTAGGGCTCATTATCCTACTCTGTCTGTGCTGCGCCCTGTAGAAAAACCCTCAATGTCGCTATCTCCATTTTGCGCATAGGGATGCACCGGGAGGTGAAGCAACCCCCTCAAGGGTAGGGAGCCGAGGAGAGACCCCAGATCTCCCAGGCGCCACTACTAATGAGTGTCTGAGCTTTACAGAGCTCTGCCTCCTCCCTGCCTTGTGCTGTTAGGATCGCCCTCCTCCCTCAGCCCCTCCGGAAAGCCGGGGGTGGTCGCGCAGCCCAGCACACACCCCCGCGGCTCAGGCACCCCTTAGTCCCATCGCACTGTGGTTATGTGCTGGAGGGGATAATGAAGGATGGCTACAGTGCACCTTTTTTTCCTTTAAAAATGTGCTAAGAAGTGGCTTGCCCAGATGGTGTGAGCAGTCCGGCCAGAAGGACGAGAAAAAAAAGCCTCGGTCTTCTCCGCACTGCTCCCGTGGTGAAACACGGCCCCGGGGAGCCTCCCGCATCAGTCAAAATGTGGCGGCTGGGGACGGGAGGGAAGCAAAGCCTGGTGCCACAGCACTGCACTGCTGCGGTCTGGGGCCGGGGTACCACATGGGATGCTTCTTCAAGGTGGGCTTTCCCGACCGCGTGTAGTCCTGCGCCCGGCACTCAGGACGGGACCCGTCAGCAGCGGTTTCCGTAACATTCAAGTCTTTGGCCTAACGCAAACAGCTCTTGGGTCTGATTGCTGTAGTTTCTAAGCACATTTGAAACCTCTGGCAAGCTCCCGCGTTAGCCCCCATCGCTTTCTCTGACTGCTTTCCCATGCGAGGAACATCAGGAAAAGGTATTCCAAAGCATACAAGTCTTGCTGAGAAGTCCCATTTCTCACGAGTGGCCTGGAGGCCGAGCTGGGTGTTTCAGAAGGCTTCAGGCTATCCTCCTTTCCATGGCATGAAACATTGCAGTGCAACCGCTTCTGAACAGCCCTGTTTTCAAGAAACAGAACAGCGATGGTTCCACCTGACAATCTTTTCAGTGCTTCTGTGAGAAGGGGAAACCGAGCCAAGAAAGCATCCGAGAAATCAAGCGATGCACCGTCGCAAATCTCCAGGAATAAAGCGACGCCAAGGGTCTGGCTTCTGGTAAAATGTGATTTTCTGCCACGCTAATATTCCTTCCAAGTCAGTTTTTACCAAGTGCCCCGCATATGCCCTTTGCTCCAGCGACAGGATATCCTTCATTTGTCCGCACAAAGTGCGGATGAGCGCTTCTTCGTGTTGTTTTCCATGTCGGCTGATGGGAGGGTCAGCAGGGGCCGAAGCAGCTGCACCAAGTAAAGGAAAGGTAACCATGGCAACCCAAGTTATCTGCATCCTCCATGTATTTCCTTCTCCCCACCCTACATCGTATCTTTCCCACCCAAACCTCAAGCCAATAGAGCCAGTGACCAGCTGGCAGGATGGGGACTGCGGCAGGGTCTCCTGCACCCAGCACATCTCGCCGTGTTTCGGGGCTCACCGCTGCAGCCTGAGGTCATCAAAAAGAGACCGAGAGCATAGAGAGGGGTGACCTGCAAAAGGCAGAGCTCTCCTCTACTGTAGATGGGGCGCTGGATATGTTGCCTTTGCTCCAGAGTTGCAGATTCGTTGATGCTGCTCCTGGTTTTGGCTCTGAGCTGTAACTATTCCACGGCAGCAACCGCTTCTCCGCCTGCACCCCACGTCAAACCCAGCTACAGCTTTGGCCGGACTTTCCTGGGACTTGATAAATGCAACGCCTGCATTGGGACGTCCATTTGCAAGAAATTCTTTAAAGAAGAAATAAGGTCAGAAACTCAGCACAGTAATTTTTAAAGTGTTCTGCATAGTAGCTTTAAAGTTGCCTGTTAGTATTTCCAAGTACTTTAATGAATGACAGCGCAAAGAGTAACTTAGCACACGGCTGCCATTACAGCACCTAGTATTTTAATTAATGACTATAAGCTGCTGCTTTGTCTCTTTTTTCTTTTAAAGCCACACAAACATGATCAGACTTCAGCCCTGAATTATGGTTTGAAAGCAGGAGTAGAAGGCACAACTTTATGCACAGAGAGTGGCTCCGACATGATTCAAGGCAGTGATGGGGGAAAGAAGGAGGGAAGGAAGAAATCACCTTGTTTAGATGTATTGGAAATGTTTTATTATGAGCAACTGAGTAAAGGCAGAGGAGGTTTAGCGCTGTGTGCTCCCAACAGGCTATGTTAATGGCAAACATATAAACATGCTATATAATTTTGTACCAGGTGCAACAACATGAATGTGCAGAATTTCATGTGCGTATTAACTAAGATCAAAAGCGAACCAAACCTGCCTGAGGCACGAGAACTTTTGTGCATCAGGTAACCTACGCGCCTGACAATGGATGGGGCTAAATTATTAGTGTGCTTTTGGGAGGTTTCTGTGAGAACCTGAAGGCAGAGGCAGAAACTGCATCTGCCACGAAGTCAATGAGCCATACACTGCCCAAGCGGTTGCCGGACCGATCCAATCAGTTTTAAGCTCAAAAGCAGAGCGTATCTGACGACAGCAGGCAAAATGTTGCCGGTGTATTTGAAGAGAAAGTTGAAGCCAGTGCTTGGCAGAGGAAGGGTTTATTGGGTCTGATGTGATTTATAGAGCCATATGCACTTTCTTTTATAGATGTGAAAGCCTTGGGGAAAAGAAATTGTTACAGTAAAATTGTACTTTTAATGCTATCATGTAAGTAGTATAATATTGGACAAATCACCATTTTTTTCTTAAACTATCCTATAAAATGTAGCATAGTAGAACCATAACTGTTTGTCTGGGATGGACTTGTAATAAGGAACATCCAACCTTCCCTTGGTGCCGTTGCAAGAAGGCAGCCTGTGGCTGTGCTACACCAGAGCACCCCTCACCATGTCGCACTGGGGGGTCCCAGCCCCCTTGGCTTTCTCTCGCCCCCGGCTCGTGCCGAGGTGGATGTCAGGGCATACAGTTGGTAAGGTGCCGTGGCACTAAGCAGGGCCAAACCAGCAGTGCTGGGTTTCTCCCAACCCAGCCCAGGCTCCTGTCCCAAAAAGCAGGTTGGGTTTGCAATCAGCATGCTCAGATGGCCGACACTGGCTGGTGTCGCTCCGCAGGGGCTGGGGGTGCGCTCGGGGTACGGGCTGCCCGACATTTTAATCCCTGCAGTGGGGCGGCACGGGAGCTGGCTCCTGCTCCGCGCCCCAGCCTGCTGCGGCCCCTTCGCCACTTGCCTGCACTGGGTTTTTCAGGACCTGTCGCTGGGCACAAAGCAGCTTCTGTGCGTGCAGCTGGGCGCAGGGGCAGCTCCCGCTTCACCCCTGGGGAGGCTGGAGCCGTGCAGTTTCCCTCAGCCCTGCCGAAAGCACCAGCAGCCTCCTGTAGCCAGCAAGTGCCTCTGGCTGGCTGGCGGCCGGCTGCCCTCGGCACTGGGCGCGGGAGAGGGGTGCGACGTGAGCAAAAGCAGGAGCCCCCCGCGCTAGCTTCCCTCCGCAGGGAAAGAGGTGCGGGTGTGCAGAGGGTCCGAATGGGGTCCGGGAGTGTGGGAGCACAACGCTTCTGCCTCAGGGAAGGCAAAGGGGCTTCCTAAGAGAGAGACTTTTTTCTCCTGCGAGGCCGCAGTTGGCTTCCCACGAGCAGTGGAGGGCACAAACAGGCGGTAACGTATGGTTCTGCCCTGAGCACTTGGGAAAGTGCAACTTCTAAAAATGTTCCCCTGAGCAGTCAGTCAGCTCCAGGCTTTCCCTTGTAGGGGTTAAACTTGTTCTCCCACTTGATTTCTTGAACAGCCAGGTTTTTTTGGCAAGCGGGAGGTTAAATGGGGGAAATCTCAGTGGTGCCTATGCTCTTTGATCCACCCCTGTGTACCTTTTCACATGTTCACAAAGGTGGATGGCGCTTGGCCTTCTCTGCGTTAATTCCTCATTAAAACATGCTTTGTTAATTCTCCGTCGTTTTGTTTCCGGGAGCTGTGACATGCATTCACACAAGAAGATGTGGGTACTGTTCCCAGAACGGCCCATGACTCATCTTGTGCTCTAATGTTCGTTACTTCCCTTATCTTTGCCCAGCTTCATCCGTCTGTAAATGAGAATACCGAAGCCTGCCCACCAACCGTCCTGAGCGCAGGGCGCAGCAAAAGTTTTCATAAAATATTAGGTTTTTCAAAATGCTGCGAAACAGAGCTGACCAAAACTATTTGCAGACGTGCGCCAGATGATGAGCTTTGGGCAAAGGTTATGGGAAGGAAGTGTGAAAACGCTGGAATGCTTCATTTTGGTGGAATTTTTATATGGCATTTCTTTATTTTTGGTTTTAAGACTTAACTTACTTAATTTTTGTCTTTTAAAAAAAATGTGAAATTCCAAATGCAAGCAAAATTATTTTGGCTGAAACAAAATACTTCATTTCACTCAGGAAAACAGAAAAACAAATTTGCTTTTCTTTGACGTTTAGTTCCGGGTTGTTCTAAAATCTATAATCTGTGACTCAGGTATTGACACAGGTCTTAACTAAAACACATTCAGACCCTTAGCTAAAAGGCTTCATATGAGAGTGAATTGTTGCTACAGCACAACTTGATGATGAATCTTGAAAGTATTTAGCAAGTATGCCAGGCCAGCGCTGCGCTGCCCAGAAATGATGCCAAATACAGAATTGCTGCAGCCCATGCCGGGTTCCCAGGCCCGCGTGGCTCTCCCCCAGGAGCTCTGAGGAGGAAATCCTCCATCCACGCTCAAATTAATGCTCAGCCCTGGCTTCCACACATCCACGCGCAGCTTGCATGAGGGAGGCGGCGCTTTCCTGGTATCTGCATGACGTGAGCTCCTCTGAACATACACGCTTGAGCCAAATCACAAGGCACATTTATGCCCAACTTAAAAAAAAAAGAAGAAAGAAAGAGAAACCCAGCCCATAGCTGTCTCTTCCCTGTACGTGCCTGGCACGCTGTGCCTGCTTTGCAGATTAGGTTCTGGGAGGGGTGATGGTGCACAACAAATCACTGTGAGGCATAGCAACTACTCTCTGCTCTTTAGTCCTAGCTCCAAATCAGACCGAAAAACCCCCCCCAAACCAAACAAGGCATTTATTTTCATGTCAGATGCCCTAATTATAGGGAAGCTTCAATTTCACACTGGGCAAAAGGCCCAAATGACTGAAACGCCTGAACCCCCCAACCTGCTCGCACAAGGGGCCGGGCTCCTCCACTTCTGTTTCTGCATCTCCACAGCGAATCTTTTGAAGGAGGCACATGGCTAGAGCCAAAAGCCAAAGCAGGGCAAGCACCGGTGTTCTGGGGAGATGGGCTTTGCCCTGCCCTGGGCACCCCCTCTTGCCCCAGAGCTGAGCTGCACGGGGTCCGTGATGGGGAAGGGGAGCAAGGCGCTGCCTTCATGAGAGGTCATGAGGAGGAGGATGGTCAGTCTCTGATCACGGAGAGCGGCTAGCATTGCCAAGTCTGTTATTTGCCTGAAACCAGAGGAAATTAATCCCACCAAAATTTCTCTGTGCCTATTTCCCAGCTGGCAGACGAAAGGAAAGATCGGCTTCATCTTTCAGATTTGTTAACGTCTTTTCATCTAACTCCAGCTAGCTGATCCTGCAGGGAACCTCTTACCTCTCCTGTTTCACTTCTGAGCCATACCAGCTTTAATTTATGGTGAGATTAAATTAGGACGTGCTTTCTTACACGCTCAGGCAAGAGTATCATTAGGAGGTCTTAGAGGCAGGGAATGTGTGACGTTGGCCAAACCAAAGGTCAGAGTTCAGCCACTTTCCAAGAGTGGACAAGCTTGCAAAGCAGGCACCATGTTCCTCGGCTCCTGGATGTGCGACGTGTGTGTGGGCAGGGCTGAGGGGGCTGCTGAAACGAAAAAAAATCATCACGGCCTAATTACCCGGCCCATATGCTCCCCTCCCGCGCCTGTGTAGGGGGAGCAAATCAGTGCAAGTTCTCTATGGCTACGGCGGTGCCACGTGCCCAGGGCACGCGTCCCCCTGCACCCCCCGCCGCACCCCAAACTCCTCTGCCTGGGGAGGTCGCTCGCGCCGGCTGCTGACCTACAGCCAGCGACGCTGGGGGGGACCTGCTGACCCCGGTACCGAGTAGGGCCACCACCTCAAAACAAAGGGTCGTTTTGATATTCCCAAATACATTTATCGTCAGGAGGTTTTGTTCTGCAGGGTCCTTGAAAGTGCCAAGTACTCGCGGTGCGGGTGTCGGTGTGGCTTGTTAACCCGCTCTCCGTGGGGCTCTCGTTTTGGTTTGGCAGGTTTGACACCTGGCTTTCTTCTCGTTTAAAGCTGCCCCCCAGCTACCTGCTCAGCTACTCGGGCAACTACACCGACGACGCCAAGAGCTGGCGCCTGGTCGACATCACCCGGCTGACCTCCCAGCACCGGCACGACCGGGCCGACAAGCGCATCTGCACCTCCCTGCTGAAGACCAGGACCTGCAGCCTGGAGCGCGCCCTGCGCCGCACCCACCGCGTCCAGAAGTGGCTGCGGGCCAAGCGCCTCACCCCCGACCTGGTCCAGGTCCGCGCCCCGCCGCCCCTGCGCCCCGTGCCCACGGGGGAGCAGGGAGCAGGGAGAGCACCGGGGCTGTGGTGCTGGTTTTGGGGAGGGAAAGAAGGTCAGAAGGAGAGCTGGCTGCGACTCGCTGGGCAGCCCCATGTCCCCTCAGCCAAGCCCACCTGGGAGAAACAAGATGAGGCCCCGGTGGGAGGAAAAGCACCGCAGCCCAGGATGACCCTCCCAGCCATGGGTAACACTGGCACAGCCTGGCCAAGGCTGGGGTTCGGCCCCGGCAAAGCAGACACCGGCTCCCCATGCAGGCTGGGAAAGCCGTACTGCCCACGGGCTTCGGGTGTGGGGATGGCACAGGGCCACGCACACAAACACAGTGACAGCTCGAGGGAGGATAGTTCTGCCAGGTTTTTGTACTAGTTTTTCATCACTTCTCAGCGTGCGGGTTTTTTGGTTTGCTGGGGGTTTTTTTGGGGTCACAAAGTTGTACCCAGAAGGGAAGCCTGTGCCCTGAAAGCGATGTTGCTCAGACCGGGGGCTGGGGCAGCTCGGATCCCTCTGTTCGTGGCTGGCAGGGAGAGTGGCACGGGCAGTCGGAGCTGGAGCTTCGATTTCTCATCCACCCTCTGTCTATAGCAAGTGATGTCAGGCATGAAGAAGCACGCTGCCCTTTCTGTCACAGTCCTGGGGTGTCACAGGCGAAGCCAGGACAGGCGCAGGGGGTGGGGGACGCTGCCACCAGGCAGACAGGCAGCCATGGCGCGAGCAGACGGACACGCAGGCAGGGCCGGAGGGGCACAGCGGACAGGCACCAGAGGAGAGCCGGCATCCAAGCACTGCCCACGCTGAGGGATGCCACAGGCAGCTGGGGACAGCCACCAGGCAAGCGAGTGTGTTTTGCAGCTGCTGGCTTGCATCCAAGAGCAAAAGTCCCCTCCCGAATTGCACATGCATCCCCCTGCCCCATCTGAACAACAGCAAAGCATTGTGATATCCACTGGCAGGGTCCAGGGTGGAGGCTGGATACACTCTAAACAAGACCCTGAGAAGCAAAGAAGGATTATTCCAGCACTTCTCCCTCCTTCCAAGAGAGAACCCACTGTGAAAAAGGGACTACTTTCCTTTTTTTTTTTCTATAAAGGCAACTGTTTCCTCCTGTCTGTATGCTGCCGTATCTGCTCAGCCTTGCTGGGTGCTAAAGATATGCTGCTTTAGGTTCTCTGCTTCTGTCACCCGTGGAGCCATATGCCAGAGGAGGGAGAGTGGGAGACCCCATGCTGTAGCAGCAGCAGGAGCAGCGGAGCTGGGGCCAGTGCCTGAGGTGCTCCGAGAGGGACTCGCCCGAGTCACTGACAGCCCCACAAGGGCAGATCACCCCGAAGCCAGCACCCTCCCTCCTGGGGGTGAGGTGCAGGATGACACGTGCTGGGCAGGGAAAAACTCTCTGGAGCAAAGCTACGCTGTACTTTGTCTAGTAACCTCAGGAGAGGGGCTAGGGAGTGAGGGGCAGGTTGGCATCGCTTCCACTTGGAGCATCCCACACCTGAGCTTGTGGGCTGCGGGCAGGGAGACCTCCTGGCAGGGTGGCAGGCAGCAGCCTCCCAGGAGCCCACCGGCCACCGCCATCCCCCAAGGCAGCACTGCAGGGTGCAAGGCGGGACGCAGGGCACTCCAGCGTCGCTGGAGTGCCCAAGGGGTTTGCGCAGTGCTAGGCGTAACGGGAGGAGTCGAGAGCTTAAAACTTCCATTTGCTTGGTGAGAAAGAAGCCGGAGAAATGCATCTCCGCGTACCTCTGTGGCGTCTCAGATCCGCTGCAAGGTTAAGTCATTAGCTGAGCCCAAATCCTTCTCCTTAAAAGGTTCTTGACGTGCTACGCAGCTTTCCCTACCACGTCCTCTCTGAAACTGAGCTCCCCGCTGAGCTGGCTGGGTCACACACACGTGCACACACATGCATGCACACACGCACAAGCACACACGCACACGTGTGCACACACGTACACACACGGACGCGGCAACGTGTGGATACCCTGGCCAGGACGCCCTGGCCTTGAGCCTATCCAGTTTATCCTGGGCGCTCGAACGTTCCCGCGCTGCAGCAGGGAGCTGAGCTGACCCCAGCTCCCGGGCACCTCGGCAGCGAGCTCGGGGCCAGCCCGGGGACGTGCCCAGGGCCGGACACTCTGCGACGTTGCAGCCACGCCTGCACAGAGCCACAGAGCCAGGGATCCCCTTCTTCTCTGCCCCCCTCAGAGCAGAAAGCCAGGGAGTGCCCCTGCCCGCGTCCCAGCCCAGCACTGCTGCCCCTCGGCCAC